>Ga0105049_10009239_pt1 | contig 11358 bp, 4 predicted proteins | sample MAT06_FD_78087 | JGI IMG/M metagenome (GOLD analysis project Ga0105049, IMG submission 78087) | Freshwater microbial communities from Lake Fryxell liftoff mats and glacier meltwater in Antarctica - MAT-06 | ecosystem: Environmental > Aquatic > Freshwater > Ice > Liftoff microbial mat | place...
AGCGTATTGACAAAATGCTGATTATGTTGCTATCGCCATAACCCGATCTCAATCCCCAATCCGGTAGCCCCAAATCTGTATCCCAAATCTGTATCCCAAATCTGTAAAGAAGGAAAGATGAGGCGGCGCTGAATATTAGTATGATTTTACGAAATTCTGGTGAGCGCTCAGAGGTTGCAGTCAGCAGTTCATCCCTCATTTCAGTAATGCCTATTCGATCATTCGATGAAATTTATCTATTGAATAGCCCTTTTATAAAGAGGCTGTACCGATCTCAAAAAACGCTGTAACTGACGACTTTCCAATTCTAAAACCCGTCTGGCAAAATCAGAATCATGGTCGAGTAGGTCATCAAAATCATCGACTGAGATGGCTAAAATCCGCGTCTTTTCGCTGTCTGCCATGATGGTATTTTCTGATGCACTGTGCGCTAAGACTTCTAGCTCATCTAACGTTTGCCCAGGATGAAGATATTCAACTCGAATTTCATCGGCAATATAATAGTGAATCTTGGCATCACCCTCAATTAATAGCAACAATTCTCGACAAGTATCACCTGCCTCTGTGATGACATCTCCACTAGAGTAAGTTCTTACTTCAGCTTGTTGAGCAAGAGCAATCAGTGTTTCACTCTGCATTCGGTGGAAGAAATCACTATTAAATAAGTAAACTAATTTCTCTAGGGCTGGAAATGCTGACAGAGACGGATATGGAGTCGGCAGAGTCAACAGCCGTTCAGCAATTTCCCAAACCACAGAAGCCGTTGATGCGGCCAACTGATGATGGGCGATCGCCCGACCGCGTTCTGCATCTAATTGTGCAATTATATAAAGCGCTGCGGCCTGAATGAGGGGGTTTTGATCCTGTAACAAAGCTTCTAAATGACTTAGAATTTCTTGGGAAGACAATTCTAGAGAACAAGAACTCGGCGTTTCTCCAGGCTGAGTCAAAAATTGTAGAATTTCAGGGACTAGGCGATCGCCCCAGTTGTCTTGGTTTAAAAGCTCCACTAAAATCGTAGGTGAAGCCTGTTGCAAAGACTGTGCCAACCTTGGAGCAGCCGGATCATTCTGGAGCAGCTCCAATGTTTCTAGAACTGATCGGACAATGAGTTCTTTCTTGTGACTAATGTTTTCTCTTAACAGTGTTAAAACTGCTTGATGCTCATGGAGCATAGGTTGATTTAGGGCACGGTAACAAGCAATTAATTCTGGCAATCGAGCTAGTAAAAACTCTGTTTTTTTGACACTGCCTGTATTTTTAGAAAAACCACTCAGAATCCATTCTTCCTCCTGAGACGTGATCGAATATTTACGACGCAGAAACCGAACTTCCTCTGAATCTTGGAAGGATAATTGCTCAAATTCCGTAGGATGATCTCCGTGTGGTCGTAAGCTGTTGAGTTGTTTACTTTGTAACACTATTAATCGTTCAAGTGATTTGCGGTAGCCACTCAAACGAATCTGATTTTCTAAGCTGCGTTGACGGTTAGGATTTAGTAACTCTGGATCTTCAATCCCTAATTCTTCTAATACGATGCGATGCTCATCATCGGTAATGCCTAACTCTTGGCGCATTTGTTGCAAGATTTCTAAACTACTGGAGTAGTTCACATAACCCTCTTCTAATGCTTCTCGAACCACCCCCTTGTAGGCTTGATGTCGTTTTTCGCGGGTAAATCCAGGAAGGACTTTGGCTAATATATAAACTTCATGAGTGTTGAGGTCACTGAGCACACGCCCTTCTAAAAACTGTGCAACGTTGAGCTGTAATTTCTCTAATTGTTTGCGGAATCGACTGGCTAAATTTTCGCGGGAATAGAGATCAGGGCTGCGCCGCCAGGTTTTATAGAGCCATAGGGTACTTAGCAAGACAAGGCCCAAGTCATAGAGATACTGTGCTGCCCAGGGCATGAGTTGAACCAGAGGCCGACCGCCAAAAATAAAGAAGAAGTTGAAGATTACAAAGGTACAAAATGTAAAAATGCGATGTCTAATGGTCTCACTCGATAATTTTAGATTCTGCTGCCGACTGTAAGCTTTAGCGCGTTTTTCGATCCATCGTCCGACTACATAGCTAATTGCTGTACAGACACCCAAAACAAGAGGGACAGCGGCTAATTTAGGAATATTGATAGATTGCCCAAATAGATAAAGTCCAGGATCAAATAAAGAGGCTAACTGATCAGTTTGTCGGAGCCATATCCCAGAAAAATAATAGTTCCAGTTGCCTGCATATAAATAGTAATAGCCAAAATAACCTACCACTAAACCCACGTAGCCATATCGAATAAATGAGGCTTCAGGCTTATTTAAGCTGCCCCAATAAGTTCGTTCAGCATCAATATCAACGCAAGGATTTTGGCAGGCTACACAAGCGCTCTGCTCCTTCCCATCTGGTAGCACAGTGCGACACATCGATTGAGTGATGGCTTGATCGCTAATATGGGCTTTGCTACTCAACAAGCCACCGGGTTCACTATAAATGCTCTGCACGGGTGCCATTGGGCAAAAATATTGACACCAAGACTTGCCACCATAAAAATAGCCCACTGCGATCGCCGCCATAATCGTCAATAGCAACCAACCTGCTAACACTAAGCGATCAGCATTAAAAAATAAGATACGGCCACATAATCCTACAAACAGCCAAGCAAATTGCACATAGGGATAGTTTTTACCCAGCCACGAATCGGGTTTCACCTTCGCTAATTCGTAGCGAACTTTCCCAGTTTTTTGATTTTCTCGCTTAAATTGTCGTTGCCATCCTAAGGCACGAGGAATTTGAGATAAAAAAGATAGCGGACAAATCCGCCGCCATAGCTCATGTCCAAACACCAACAAAATAAAAATTGCAGATGGAACAATAGCTCCCCAGAAAAGAGTGGTTCCTAAGGGATAAGGCTGCTCCGATAAACATTCTCCTTGCACTTGTACACAAGGGTTAGCAGATAGCCGCAATGGACTCCAGGGATGATCGGGTTCGGTTAATGCTGAAGTCCAGGGATCATAAAATAGGGAAACGATGACGAGGAGCCATGCAATGGTCACCATCGAGCGAATCCAGTGCATTCGAGATTCTGGAGTTTTGGCAAACATAAACAAACCTTTTCTTTGGCTTTTATTATTGTGTACTGAAAACTGCCACGTTCAGCCATTGGTCTTCTGTGGGATAGTTATCAAATCTCTCTATACTCTATAAACTTTGCCGGAATTAGAATTTTAGTAGAGTCCGAATAAGTAGCCATTAGACCGATCAGGCTGGGGGCAAGCCTTTTATTTGTCCCATGCAGAAGGCGCTCTACAACGGTTGATGTTGCAGACTAGCAAGATGACGGTGCTCAATTCTGAATGCGTAGTAAGAAGGCATAATTATTTGTAAGATGCATTTCGACTGCGCTCAATGCTCAACCTCTGACGAGAAGAGGGTTGAGCGGAGTCGAAACCCGGTAGCTAAGCTTAATTTAATTTAGCCCATCTACTTATTGAGGGCTTTCAGTTAGCGATTTATTCTTTAACTGAGCAGTCTAATCTAGGCGAATGGAGGGAGCTAGGCATACACGATGCCTAGGTAACCCCAGCCGCTTTCCTGTTTGACGGCGGCTCGATCATCCTGGAAGGCGCAAGCATCCTCAAATTGAGGCTCTACGACAAGCTCCCCTTGCAGATTAATATAGCCCCAGGCATTTCCTACCTTTACCGCTGCGAGCCCCGCCGAAAAAGGAAAGGCATCGTCAAACTGCAAGGGAATGATCAACTGCCCTAAGGCATTGATAAAGCCATAGTGATCTTGGTTGCGCACTAGCGCTACCCCTTCGGTAAAGCTAAAGGTGTCGTCAAACTCAGGGGCGATCACTGTTTTGCCCGTGGTGTTGATGTAGCCATATTTGCCATCAATGCGAACCCGTGCCAAGCCCTGACTAAAACTATGGGCTACGTCAAATTCGGCTGGGATGACCAGATTTCCTGCTTTATCAATAAAGCCATATTTATCGTTGAGGGTTACGCGAGCCATCCCCTCATGGAAGCGACCGGCGCTGTCAAATTGGGGGGCAATGACGACGGTGCCTTGCCGATTGATATAGCCATACCGATGGTCAATTTCTACGGCGGCCAACTCTTCACTAAAGGTATGGGCGGCGCTTTCATAATCGGGGGCAATCAGAAACTTGCCGCGTTTGTCGATGTAGCCATAGCGATGGGAGACCTCCGCCCGTGCTAGCCCGCTAGTAAAACTTTCGGCACTGTCAAATTGTGGTGGAATGAGGATTTTGCCAACGGTGTCAATGTAACCCCATTGATGGTCGATGGAGATCCGCGCCAGCCCTTCCGAAAATTGATAGGCTCCTTCGCGGTAGAGGCTAAAGGGATCAACCTCTAACAGCGGCGGGATCACAAAGCGCCCACTTTTGTCGATATAGCCGAGACGATCTTCAACCACCACCGCCGCTAACCCTTCAGAAAAGTCGCGGGCAAAGGCAAAGTGGGGTTCTACCAGCAATTCATAGGTGGGGGTGGGGGTTCACCCAAGAACTCTGCCATTTCTTCTGCCGAAATGCTGCGGTTGCGTTGGGTGGGCAGGGCGGCTAGGGCCTCCATCGCTGTTTGATAGCGCTGGGTGACATCGGGATGCACCATGCGATCGAGGATGGCCATGGTGGGGGCACTAATACTAGCTTGGTCGTGCCATTGAATCGCGCGGGTAAGGGGGTCTTTTGGCAGTTGGGTTGGCATATAGCCCGTAACGGCCTGCAGCCCAATCATCCCAACGGCATAGATATCACTCGCTGGGCAGGGTGCGCCATCTAGCTGCTCGGGGGCTATGTAGCCAGCGGTCCCCACGGGTTTGAGGTATTTGGCAGACCCATCGGGGTTGAGGCTCAACTGGCGAATGGCCTTGACGCGCCCAACATCCGTCAGCATTAATTTTTTGTCTTTCCAGCGGCGAATGAAGTTTTGGGGTTTGATGTCTTGATGGGCAATGCCTTGCTCATGGAGAATCCCTAGGACTTCTAAGATTTCGCGGAGTTGGGCGATCGCATTTTTTTCATCCCAGCGATCGCCCAACAAGAAAGATTGGCGCAGATCATGGCCGTCGATCAACTCCTGCACCAAGTAAAATTCTCCGGCCTGCTCAATGTGGTCATATAGGCGAGGAAAGGCGTCTTGTTTGCCCGCCTCATAAAGCGACTGCACCTCCACCTCAAATAATGCCCGCGCTTTTTCAAGAACCGAGGGCAGTTTTGAGGTGGGGTGTAGGTTTTTGACAACACACTTTGGGTTGCCTCGACGATAGGTATCTTCCGCTAAATAAGTCTTACCACCGCCACCCCGGCCTAGTTCGCGGATTGTTTCGTAGCGCCCACCGATTAACATTGGCGTTTTCTAGTCTCCCAAGCCTATAGTAGCCGAGCCTGTCTTAGGCTTCTGTTTTGTCTTGATCTATACGATCGCCAGCCATGCTGTCGTCATGCTGCCGTATAGAAGGTAGATGCTCCTGTGTCTACGCTATCAGTTTGCGCTATCAGTCTGTTCTACGGATCTTTTCTGATTGGCTTTTTATTGGCTCTGGATCTGCCCCCGATCTCGGTTCCCCTGTCGCTATCTTTCACAGAATATCTTTCAAAGGGGGCTTCTCAAGGAGGCCAAACGAGGTATCAGCTAGCCGATGGCTGGATCCAAGGAATTGATCGAACAAAATCGGGTGACAGTAGCTCTTATGGAGTTTTTGAGAAGAAGGGATCGAGGGACTGGATAGTGTTTTTTGGGAATAATTATCCTTTAGAAATATGTAATACTGCCGCCAGATGCATCCTTGTCAAAGACAGCAATCGATATCGTATCAGCCAATACTAAATCGGGTGCTGAATGGAACGGAGTCAAAATCTTGTGTGACTTTTTCCTTAGAGTTCCCAATCGGTGGATTAAAATCTCGAATCAACTGCGTTTTATCAATGAACTTTTGGATGATTGATTGTAATATTTGAAGCTTTCTCTAAGTCTCATTTAGTCTACTAGGCTCTAATCATGTTTGAAGCTTTTCTGACCGTTGCACACAGGTTTGGGGAGCTAGGTCAAGTCGGTATGCCAAATCAGTATGCCAAATCGGTATGCTAAACGACGATATAGATTCATTCTTACCCTGACCATGGAGCCATGATAGGTGAATGGATGCTGAGATAGCTTGGAGCTATCCTAGCGATTTATGAGAGGGGCTGCCACTCCATTTCGGCCAGATCGGCTGAGCTGTCTGAGGCTGCTTTGATCTGAGCTAGGGTAAACTCGCTCGCAGACCGATTCGCTCGCCCTATCACCCCCCTGCGGCTTATCGGCTAATGCCCCCAGCATTTCATAAAATCCATAAAATTCCATAAAGTTTGTCGCAGGATGGGGTGGCTCTTGTCAAACGGCCTCGGAGATCGAGGCTGGGGGTGCGATCGCCCCTTTCCCTGTTTGCCCACGTCCCTCACGCCTGAAGATACTCGCCATGGATGGAGCCGATTATACCCCCGACCTAGAACTCGCCCTACAAACCCTCGCCAGGGAGGGGACAGCCTCGGCGGAGGCGATCGCCCTCCTCGCCGAAGATGTGGCGCGCAGCCCGTTTGCGCCCCTAACTCTACCTGACCGCCTACCCGCATTTTGTAATGGTTACCTGACCTTGCAGCCCCTTTGTTGCCAGGAACTAGGGTGGGAGGCGGTGCCCTTGCTAACCCTCTGGCGCTTATGGTTGCCCCTGGCCCAGGCCATTGCCCAACAGCGTCAGAGCCGAGGTCGCCCTATCGTTCAAGGGTTTTTGGGTGGCCAAGGCACGGGCAAAACAACCCTGGCGCGAATGCTGACCGCTTTGCTGACGCAGATGGGCTACTGCGTGGCTAGCTTATCCTTAGATGATCTCTACAAAAGCTTTGGCGATCGCCAACAACTCCAGCAGGATGATCCTCGGCTGCGGTGGCGGGGGCCTCCGGGCACCCATGATCTGGAGCTTGGCTTGCAGGCGGTGCGCCAAGTTCAAACTGGGAGCGCTGACCCAGTTTCCTTGCCGCGCTTTGATAAATCGCTGCACCAGGGCATGGGCGATCGCATTGCCCCAGAGGTGGTTTGTGATGTCGATATTTTGCTGTTTGAAGGCTGGTTTGTGGGGGTGCGCCCCGTTGATCCCCAGGTTTTTGAGACAGCGCCGCCGCCGCTGGTGAGTGCGGGCGATCGCGCCTTTGCCCGCGATTGCAACACCCGCCTTCAGGATTATGTGCCCATCTGGGATGCCCTTGATGCGCTGATCGTGTTGCACCCGGTGGATTATCGCCTGAGCAAAACCTGGCGCAAGCAAGCGGAACATGACATGGCTCGCCAGGGGCGACCGGGGATGTCAGACGCAGACATTGAAGACTTTGTAGATTATTTTTGGAAGGCGCTGCACCCAGAGCTATTTTGGCCTCCTTTATTGGGCGATCGCCAGCAGGTCGATTGGATCATCGATATTCACCCAGACCACACCCCCGGCGCTATTTATGTCCCCCAATAATGCTCCCAATATAATGTCTCCTCAGACCTGAGATAGCGGGGGCGGAAAACCGCTGGTTAGATGGGGGCGTTGCTGAATCCGGCTATGAAACGGGTTCTGAAAGCCTTATGGCACCCTCCCAAATCTGGCAAAATCATAGTGCCCTTCAGCAACGCCCATGTTTCATCAACACACATCCAGGACACAACTCTACGCAAGGCAACAGGCCTAACTCCATTGCACCCAGGGTTAACGCCATCCAGCGGATGATTATTGCAGCTAATTCCTTGGATATAGATAAATTTCGGAAGGTTAGCCTTAAGTATTGGATTTAAGGTGCGATCGTGAGTGGCATTTCTTCAAGAAACTCAGCATTATGTAAGAAGGGTCGCAAAACGGGCGGTGCTGCATAGCAGTATGATTTTGCAGAATTTTGAATGCGTTTTCAGGGAGTTCAACGAAAGGTTCATCCTCCGGCTCAGCAATGTCACAAAACGTAGCTACGCGGATCAATGGGCATTCGATACAGATCTGCTGCAATCTTAGCGAAAACCTCACTAAAAAATGGGTGTGTCAAAGGTTTTTCCTTAGCATTCTGCCATTGTTTTTTAGAGGTCATTGATTTTAGGAAAATGATTGAAGCCAAGACGGCTAGATATATCCTTTAACCGTACTTACAAGCGTACTAAAAAATGCAAAAAGTACATCTCAATCTTCTCTATCAAGGCTTCTTCATAGATTTTAGAGGCTTAAAATAAAAAATTTAGTCTTGCATCCTTGAAGTTAGAAACCCCATAGCAGTTCTCTTTCCGTTGTCCATTGAGAGAGGGAAGGGACTTAAACCCTTTGCCTCAAATAAATCTGGCTTCTATGGATGATTTGGAATTGTTATAGACTTCTGGCAAAACTTATTTTAGATCCAAGTATTCGGATTCTTTAATTTGCCTCGACTGAGATAAAAATCACTTAAAAAATGGCGTTTGAATAGTTGCTTAAAACTGCAATTAAGTAGATGAACCTAATTAAACGTAGTCCTGAATCGCTGGAAGCCTTACTGTGCCGCGCTCGGCTTGCTGATTACTTAGGTCTACCTACTTAATAGTTGCCAAGGGGTATAGGTAGAAGATAATTGAGCATAAAGATTATATGAATATAAAGATTGAAATATCTACCTTACGGACGGTTTGATACTCTGAAAGATATATTGTAAGTAGGCTCATTGATTCATCTGCACGCATCTCTGCATAAATCATTTGAGTTTTGCCCGGCGCAGCCATAGGGCTGAAATCAGGAGTCATCTTAACGACCTGTCCATACTCCCTGACCTTAGAAACACCGATGTTAAGCAGTTCAAGCAATCTTCTGTTGATCAGCCAATACATACCCCATGGGCACTGCTACTTGTGGCAAACGCCTTTGGTTTGGTTGCATATTTTAGGTGATGGGTTTATCGGACTAGCTTATTTCTCGATTCCGGTGCTCCTTCTCTATTTTGTGAAGCGTCGAAGTGATGTTCCGTTTCCTAAGGTGCTTGTTTTATTTAGTATTTTTATTCTGCTCTGTGGAACGGGGCACTTTATTGATATTTGGACACTTTGGCACCCCACCTATTGGGTGTCTGGCATTGAAAAAGCCATGACGGCTATTGTTTCTCTCTACACTGTGTTTGCGCTGATTGAGCTATTTCCGACCTTCCTCGCGATCCAGTCTCCCCAATCTTTAGAGCGGATTAACCAGCAACTCGAACAACAAATTGCCGAACGTAAGCAGGCTGAGGCGATGTTAGAAATGCGGGTCAAAGAACGCACGGCTGAGTTAGAAAAAGCCAATGCTACCCTTGAAACCGAAATTCAAGAGCGGATTGCGGCTGAGGTCAATTTGCAAAACACAATGGAGCAGGAGCGAACAACAGCTTTGGTGCTCCAGCGAATGCGGCAAAGCTTGAATTTAGATGAGATTTTTGGCACAACGGCTCAAGAGCTACGGCGCGCCATGAAGTGCGATCGCATCTTGATCTATCGCTTTAACCCAGATTGGAGCGGACGAGCGATCGCAGAATCCGTTGCGCCAGGTTGGAATCCGGTCTTACCCTTAGACCCCGATGCCGACTCTCCCCTAGAGACGGCGGGCGATCGCGCTGATTGCATAGTCAAAACAATGGATAGCGCCGACATCCTTGTTCAAGATACCTATCTGCAAAACAGCCAAGGCGGCGAGTATCGCCATAATTCAAAGTACTACTGCGCCGTTGAAGATATTAATAATGCGGGTTTTGATGACTGTTATCTCAATCTTCTCAAGTATCTCCAAGCCCGTGCCTATGTAATCGTCCCCATTTTTTGCCAAAACCAACTGTGGGGGCTATTGGCAGCCTATCAAAATGATCAGCCCCGGCAATGGATCGAATCTGAAATTCGCGTCATGTCACGAATTGGCAGTCAGTTAGGAGTCGCGGCACAACAAGCGGAGCTATTTGCCCAAGTCCAACAACAATCTGAAGAACTCAGACTTGCTAGAGATGTTGCAGACCGTGCTAATCGAGCTAAAGGTGTTTTTCTGGCGACCATGAGTCATGAACTGCGCACACCGCTCAATGTCATCCTGGGCCTAACACAGCTCCTACAAATAGACACAACCCTCCATTCGGAGCATCAAGAATATATCGAAACTATTTCGAGTAGTGGAGAACATCTCTTGAATCTAATTATTGACGTGTTAGAAATTTCAAAGATTGAGGCAGAGCAAGCTACCTTAAATCAAGAAAGTTTTAATCTCTATCAGCTTTTAGATAATCTCAAATCAATGATGCAGGTTAGAGCCATGTCTAAGGGCTTATATCTTGCCTTTGAATTGGATATAAATCTGCCTCAATTTATAACAACGGATCAAAGCAAACTCCATCAAATTTTGATCAATCTTCTGGGTAATGCTATTAAATTTACAGATCAAGGACAGGTCACCCTCCGAGTCTTTTTACAACCAACTGAGATCCAACAAACAGATACCTTTCAACAAAAGCTTGATTCTTCTCACCTCAAAAAAACACAGCTCTGTTTTGCTATTGCTGACACGGGGATGGGGATAGATGATGATGAGATTCAGAGCTTGTTTCAACCGTTTTATCAAGCTCAAAATGCTTCAAAAATGACTGAAGGGACAGGATTAGGGTTAGCTATTAGTCAAAAATATGCTCAAATTTTGGGCGGAGCCATAACTGCTGAAAGCGTCTATCAGCGAGGCAGTATCTTCACGCTATCAATTCAAGTTGCTGATAACGAGGTTTTTAGTGCTGCTGACTATAGCAATGACATCTCTGTGAACGGTGCCATCAGGGTTCTTCAAAAACTAAATCAGCCCAAGGTTTTAGTGGTCGAAGATCATTGGACTAATCGCTTTTTGCTAACCAAGATGCTCGAACGGATGGGTCTTGAAATTTTTGAGGCTGAAAATGGGGCGATCGCCATCAATCTTTGGGAAAAACATCAACCCGATTTGATTTTTATGGATATGCGGATGCCCATTCTCGATGGCTATGCAGCGACTCGCCAAATTCGTGAGATGGAAGCCAACCTAGCGACCCATAATAAAAATATCCCTCATGTTCCTATTATTGCAGTAACCGCTAGTGCCTTCAAATATCAGCAATATTCTATGTTGCAGGCAGGCTGTGATGAAGTCATTATCAAGCCTTTTAAGATGAAGCAAGTGTTGAGCATTATTAGTCAATATCTAGCGATTGAATATACCCAAGAAGAAAGTAGTCTTGCAGCCAATCAGCAGCAAACCCATCGTTCCCTACAGAAATTCAATGAGTTAGAGGAAGATGATTTGAGTGTCATGTCTAGAGACTGGATC
>Ga0105049_10009242_pt1 | contig 11357 bp, 10 predicted proteins | sample MAT06_FD_78087 | JGI IMG/M metagenome (GOLD analysis project Ga0105049, IMG submission 78087) | Freshwater microbial communities from Lake Fryxell liftoff mats and glacier meltwater in Antarctica - MAT-06 | ecosystem: Environmental > Aquatic > Freshwater > Ice > Liftoff microbial mat | place...
CGACGATCGCGCTCAGCCGGATTCGCCGGACTTGGTCGAACGGGACCTAGTGTTCGTGGGCTTGAGCGGCATGCAGGATCCACCGCGACCGGAAGCTAAGGCGGCCATTGCCAAGTGTCGCGCGGCGGGCATCCAGGTGGTGATGATCACCGGTGACCACCCGGTCACCGCGCGTGCGATTGCCGAGGAACTCGGGCTGCTCGACGCCGATAGCAAGGTGCTGACCGGACACGATGTGGCGGCCATGGATGACCCTGCGCTGGTCGCCGCCGTGCCCCAGGTCGCGGTCTACGCCCGCACCACCGCCGAACACAAATTGCGCATCGTGCGGGCCTGGAAGACCAACGGCGCCGTCGTGGCGATGACCGGCGATGGCGTCAACGATGCCCCCACGATCAAGGGTGCGGACATCGGCGTGGCGATGGGGGTGGCGGCACCGAGGTGACCAAGGCCGCCGCCGATCTGGTCATCACCGACGACGACTTCACCACCATCGTTGCCGCCGTCGAAGAGGGCCGCGGCATCTATGACAACATCCGCAAGACCATCGCTTACCTGCTGGCGGGCAATGCGGGTGAACTGCTATTGATGGCGGTGTGCGTGATCGTGGGCATGCCCTTGCCGCTGCTGCCGGTCCACCTGCTGTGGATCAACCTGGTCACCGATGGACTTCCCGCGCTGTGCCTGGCCTCAGACCCCATCGATCCGGCCGTGATGGCGCAACGCCCGCGCGCTGCCGGCGCATCGCTCATCAACCGCCGGTTCCTGCTGCTGACGCTCGGCACCGGAATGCTCACCGCGCTGGTCTCGTTCGCCGTATTCTGGAATGCGTTGCAACATGAGAGCGTGGAGACCGCACGGACGCACGCCTTCTCCGTGCTGGTCTTCGCCGAGCTGCTGCGCTCGTTCGGCGCGCGCAGCGACACGCGGTTCCTGTGGGAAATCGGCTTGGGAACGAATCTGCGTCTGTTGGCGGTGGTCGTGCTCAGCATCGCCCTCCAGATCGCCAGCCACCATATCGACTGGCTGGGGCAGATCCTGCGCACGACGCACGTGCCGCTCATCGACTGCTTCACCCTGCTGCTCATCGGCGCCATTCCGCTGGTGGTGCTGGAATTCAGCAAGATCTGGCTGCGCCGCTCGCCGGCGAACGCATGATCGAACCGAGGTTCGTTTCCATGCGGAGCTTCGTCTGTGCGTTGGATGCGCTTGTGGCTGGCCTGACCAGGAGGTGCTCGGGTTCCATCGTATCCGGGCGCCCTGCATTCCTAATCACTCGACATTGCCGATCGTGCATAAGGCAGTGACTAAGAAGCCGCCATAGAGATCGACGCCGCCAGAACGGTCGGCCTTGACCATGACTATCGCTCTGCCGAAATCCTCCCCTTGGCATAAAGAGCGCTCCCTTGTCACCGCATCATCCATCCATGCGTCCCAAAACGGAGCCGCTTATGATCTCCTCCCACTCCAAAAACACTCCCTTGATGCTGTCACAGGCACAGCGCGCACTGGCACCAGCCACTCCCTCGATGGTAGCCCTGAGCAGGGAACTGGAGACGAGTGCCGACCAGTGCCGTGAGAATTACGCCGCAGTGGAGGAAGAAGCGTACAAAATCTATGAGCGAAATGGATCCAAGCATGGAGACGATGTTCATGATTGGATGGCCGCAGAAGCCCAGGTGAACGCCCGATCAAAACCGGGATTTTCGCAGTTGGACGTCGACTTAACGCAATGTGAACCGAACGACTAGGGAAACGCATTGCACCAAGTCAGCGCGTTGCCACCAACTCAGGCCGGCCAATGTCTGTCATCAACACCAAGAGGATCTCATGAAAACATCCAAGATGATTACCAAAGACCCTATTTGCGGCATGACCGTTGATGAGGCGACCGCCATCCATGCTGAACGGGAGGGGAAGACGTACTACTTTTGCGGTGAAACCTGCCGCAAGAAGTTCATTGATCGGCAAGCCGGGGCGAAAGCCGGGTCGGATGCGAAAGGCTGCTGTGGTTGACCCGGAGCTGACCGTAATTTCCTAAGGAGTCATCGCAGAGGTGGTTCTTCCATGTGTTAAAAACCAACAAGAGGAGCATGACCATGAACCATGACAGCGGATGGATGGATGGCGGTGGATGGATGCATGGTGGCGGGATGTGGGTATGGGCGGTGATGGGTTTGGCCATCGTCATCCTGCTCATCGTCGTGGCGAGTAAGCGATTCAAGAAATGAGCGTGCGCTCAGGTAAGTCCCACGCAGTGCCAAGCAAAAGATAGGCTAAGCCGATGCCAGTAATCTCCGGCACCGCAGTGGTCGCTCAGACCACCGCGATGAACAACCACGCTCCGGCCGTTCGCATCTATACCTGCCCCATGCATCCCGAGGTGCAGCAGGATCATCCTGGTGCATGTCCCAAATGCGGCATGGCGCTGGAATTGAAAGCGGGAGCGACGAGCCCGCCCGAAGACGACAACGCTGAATTGCGCGACATGACCAAGCGCTTCTGGGTGGGTTTGGCCTTGGCCGTACCAGTATTTGTGCTGGCCATGGCCCACGTCATTCCGGCGCTGGCCCGTCAGCCATGGGTTGATGGCCTGACCAGCCGGTGGGTGCAATTCGCACTTACGGTCCCCGTCGTCGCGTGGGCAGGATGGCCATTTTTCGTCCGCGGTTGGCAATCGTTGCGGCACTGGCATCTGAACATGTTCACCTTGATCGCCATCGGCGTCGGGGCGGCGTTCAGCTTCAGTGCAGTGGCAATGCTGGTGCCTGACGTGTTTCCCCACTCCATGCAACACGACGGCAAAGTTGCGATCTATTTCGAGGCCGCCGCCGTTATCGTGGTGCTGGTGCTGCTCGGTCAGGTACTCGAACTCCGGGCACGCAGTCGCACCGGCAGTGCCATCAAGGCGCTGCTCAACTTGGCACCACCGACGGCGCGCCAGGTTGCGCCTGGCGGTGATAACGTCGTTCCATTGGATCAGGTCAAGGTTGGTGACTGGTTGCGCGTCGTGCCTGGGGACAAGGTTCCGGTCGATGGAGTGGTGGTGGAGGGCCATTCGAGCGTCGAGGAATCGATGGTCACCGGTGAACCGCTGCCGGTGGAGAAATCCATCGGCGAGCGCGTGATCGGTGGCACGGTAAATGGCACCGGCAGCTTCGTCATGCGTGCGGAGCGCATTGGTGCCGACACCTTGCTCGGCCAGATCGTCGATCTGGTTGCCGAAGCCCAGCGCAGTCGCGCGCCCATCCAGGGTTTGGTCGATCGCGTCGCCGGTTGGTTCGTCCCGGCGGTCCTGGCAATCGCGCTGATCACCTTCGTGGTGTGGATGTGGATCGGACCGGAGCCGCGTCTGGCCCACGCCATCGTCAACGCGGTCGCGGTCCTCATCATCGCTTGTCCGTGCGCACTCGGCTTAGCGACGCCGATGTCGATCATGGTTGGCGTTGGTCGCGGGGCGCAGGATGGCGTGCTGATGAAGAACGCCGAAGCGCTCGAACGCCTGGAACACATCACCACCCTGGTGGTGGACAAGACCGGTACCCTGACCGAAGGAAAACCGCAACTGATGGAGGTGTTGCCGACCGAGGGCATTTCCCCCGACGACCTGCTGCGTTGTGCCGCAGCGCTGGAACAAAACAGCGAACATCCGCTGGCCGCGGCAGTCGTACAGGGCGCGAAGGCGCGCAACATCGCGCTGACAGCGGTATCCAACTTCCGTTCAGTGACCGCCGGCGGCGTGGCCGGCACCGTGAACGGGCGGGCGGTGCTGATCGGCAAGCCGGCCTTCCTGCGTCAGGAGCACATCGATGGATTGGAAACGCTCGAAGCCTCCGCCGCGAAACTGCAAGAAGAAGGCAAGACCGTATTGTTCGTCGCCATGGACGGCAAGCCAGCGGGAATCCTGGCGGTGGCCGATCCGATCAAGGCCACCACCGCGGAAGCGATCCGTGAATTGCATGCGCTCGATCTGACACTGGTGATGCTTACCGGAGACAACCGCCGAACCGCGGCCGTGGTGGCCAAGACGCTCGGCATCGACGTAGTCGAAGCGGAGATCGAACCGGCGGGCAAAGTTGCTCACGTGAAGAAACTGCGCGCCGCAGGTCAGCAGGTGGCGATGGCGGGTGATGGCATCAACGATGCGCCCGCCCTGAGTGCCGCCGACGTCGGCATCGCCATGGGCACCGGCACGGACGTGGCCATGCAAAGCGCGGGCATCACGCTGGTACGCGGTGATCTGCGCGGCATCGCCAAGGCCATCCGCCTCAGCCGCGCGACCATGCGCAACATCCGCCAGAACCTGTTCTTCGCCTTCGTCTACAACGCACTGGGCATCCCGGTGGCCGCCGGCGTGTTGTACCCGGTGTTCGGCATGTTGCTCAGCCCGATGATCGCCGGAGCCGCGATGAGCCTGAGTTCGGTCTCGGTAATCGCCAATGCGTTGCGCTTGCGCAATGCTGGTCTGTAAAAGGTGGAGAAAGGTGTCATCCGACCTGCTGCGGGTTGGGCTGCCGGTCATGATCCTGGGCTGCGCGTTGCAGATCCTCCGTAGGCCAATGATCGCGCTGATTTTCGCGGCATGACCGCTCAATCTGCGAAGGGGGGTAAGGAAATTGTTTCACTCACTAGAAACCAGATTAAGTCTAAGAAGATAAACATGTCCTTAAGTCATCTTACCGTCCGGCCAAGTTCAGGGAGGCCGCATGAATCCGATCCGCGAAATGACCCCGCCCGTTCAACCCTGTCTGCCAGCCGGTTACACGGCGGCAGCGAGGTTGTCTGGAGGAATCCGCAGGGCTGATGCATCTCCTTCTTCAACAACCACCGGCGATCTGTTCGGGCCGCGGGGTCGGCGTATGGCACTGGTGGCCGCGTATGGTGAGTTGAACGACGTCTGCACGTTACTCGGATTCGGTGATGGATTCACGCTGGGTGAGTGGAGCGCTTCGCCCGGCTGGGCGTTGGTGATTCTCGCCCGCGCCGCGCGACCGCCGCGGCCGGCGCCAGAATGGGACTGGAGCATGGCGACCATTCCTGAGTTGGTCGCCGACATCGTCGCGACGCACCATGTTCCACTGCGTCGTGAGCTGGAACGCCTGGGCATCGTCATCGACCACCTCGCCATCTCCCATCAGTGCGCCGTGCTCAGCGCGCTGCAGAAAGTCTACCATGAGTTCAAGGACGCTTTCACGTTGCATCTTGATCAGGTGGAGTGCGATCTTTTCCCGCTCTGTATCGCATTGGAGGAAGCGCTTAGTGGCCGGCAGACGTGGGCGGGTCAGGACGTCACCTCGCTCATCCGTTTCGCCGGCCAGGCGCATGAGGAATGCAAGAGCGGACTGCGTCGGCTCATGGACCTACTCCAATCCGCGTCGGCCAGCGTCAGAGATCCCGACATCACCGTGGTCAGCGATGGCTTGCATGCCCTGGCCCGTGATCTGGCTATGCATACGGCCAAGGAGAGCGAGCTGCTCATCCCCGCGGCCATCTTCAGTGAAGAGCACATACGCGCGCGCTGCCTGAGGGGGGCATGCAAGTAGTTCAAGGCGGTTGAGTCCAAGGCCGGTGGTGGTCCGGAAGTTCCGTCTGGCCGTGTGGCAAGGCGGACCGTTCTCTATCTGAATCAGGAAAAATGGCATGATGGTCGCCCACGCCAGCCCTCAACCGTCCACGCCAGTCTGACCTTGTGTTGATCACGCTCCGCATGCCTCGAAGGATCTCATGCACACCCACTCCCAAACCAACGTCACCTGTCACGGAACCACGCGCTCGCCACTCGCGCGCACGTCAACGTCACGCCCCGTGACAAGCTGCCCGAGGGGTGAGCGGTTTGGCGATGCCATGAGTGCCACCGCTTGATCACCGCTAGTTTGTCCTTGCCACCCGTGCAGAGAATGCGCCATGCACCTCGACCATCTCCATTCCGTGATCCCCCTGGAACGCTACCGAGAGATCATCGCTGCCCTGCGGCCCGAGCGGGGTTCATGGCACGACGATTTCTGGCTCCGTGTTGCCGCGCAGGTCGCGGTGCTATCGCCCGACGATCCGCAGCGCCTTGCCATCCGCATTCGTGATCTGGGCGGTAAACTGGCTCTCCATGCCAAGTGGTATCAGGATCTCGCTTCGCCGCTGCGGTTTGTGGTGGCAGCGATGCTGGTTCAAAATCAGATTAAATTTGGCACCTTCATTAATGAACATGCTCGTATTGCCGAGTTGCTTCACCGTGTCGGCCTTCGGAGTCATGGTTTTTACCATACCACGACGGTGCTGATTCTCATGAGTGCGCCAGATTCGGCTGGCTGTGATCTGCCGGAGGCCGAACGGCTCAAGGCAATCCACCAAAGCATGAAACGTTACCACTGGTGGTTGACTGGAGTAGATGACCTGCCGGCTTGTGCGGCCCTCGCCCAATGTCGCGGTTCCGCCATTGAGGTGGTTGCCCGCGCGGAAGCCTGTTACCAATTGCTGCATAATTCGGGACTGGTGCGCGGTGATCATCTGCAGACTGCCGCCAATCTCTTACCGTTGAGCGGACTTGATGCCGATGCCGCGGTTGCGCGCTACTTGGAGCTCAAGAGCCGGCTTGAATCACGCGAAGGCACACTGATTCCGCCGCATTACGAAGTGCTGTCGCTGTTGAGTCTGCTGGACCATGACCCGGAAACGGTGATCGGGCGCCTGCTGGCGGTGCATCAGGAACTGGCGCTGTTCCAGCCCGATGTGCAGCCCGCCGCCAACCTGATCATCGCTGCGGAGCTGAGCTGTCTGGATCTCGTGCGCTTTGATCGGGCACAACAGCCGTTGAGCGGGACCACCGCAGAACCGGCGATGTGGCGTTCGCTGCACACGTTCCGGCTGGCTGCGGCGGCGATGCTCAGCCGTATCGATGTCGATCTCTCCCTGCCAACGACCACCACGTCCATGGTCGCCTGGCCTCAAGCGTTGTAAAAAGGAGGCTTCCCATGCCCTGCGCCGATCATCTGCCTCCCGTCGATCTTTCTCGCGTCAGCGCCACCAGCATCCTGTCTGGCGAGCATCGGGTCATCCTTCAGGTGCTTGATGTGGTGGAGAAACTCGCCGCGCTCGCACTCCGCGACCAGCGCATCCCCAGCGAACACGCCAATCAGGCATTGGAGGTCCTGACCAAGTTCGCTGATCATTGTCATCACGGTAAGGAGGAGACCGTCCTTTTTCCCGTCCTCGAAGCCATCCAGCCCGGCTTCGGCCCCGTGCAGGTGATGCGCGCTGAGCACGTCGAAGGCCGCGCCTTCATCCGTGCCATGACCGAGGCGGTCGCCGCTGGTGATGCCGGCCTTTACGCCAGCGCCGCCAACGGCTACGTCGACCTGCTGCGTCAGCACATCCACAAAGAGGACGACATCCTTTTTCGTTTAGCTGGGCAGATGCTGACGCCAGCTCAGGACGCGGAGATCCTTGACGGCTACCGTCGTATCGAACACGACGACATGGGCGACGGCACGCATGAGCGCTTGCTCGGCATCGCCGACACCCTGGCCACCACGTATGGCGTCCCGCGCGCCAGCGACAGTCAGCAGATCATGGATCTGCTGACCGCCATCTGCGGCTGCAAGAAGGACTGAGTCATGACCGCACCCATTCCTGCCACTGCCGCGTGGCGCGAACAGCTCTCGGCGTTGCGTTTCCTTGCGGCCAAGGTTGCCCGCGTCCACGGGCCGACTCATCCCGATGCAGCCATCATCGCCGAGGTGGTGAACGCCCTGACCGACACGCCCGCGGTGGACCTGGACACCCAGGCGGCACTCGGCCGACGTCTCGACGAACTCACCGGCGGCTTCCATCCGTGGCCCGGCTCTTGTGGTTCGGTGCATCAGCTCTTCGCCGGACTCAAGTCGGTTGCCGCTGCCCTGTCCCAGAAAGGCGAGTCGTGAATTTCGACTGGTCGCCATCACCGCGCTGGTTCCTGGGCAGGGCGCAAGCGGTGATCAAGATAGTGGTCGCCGTCAGTAGCCAGCGTGATGAGGGTATTGGGACGCAGACATGAAAAAACCGAGCGAGTCGACCTGGCACCAGTTGCAGATGCAAGAGGTCGTGCGTCTATTGGCGGTGGACTTGCAGACCGGTCTGCCCGACGACGAGGTCAAGCGTCGTCAGGACAAGTACGGCCTGAATCGCATTGCGGCCCAGCGCGGTGTTCCGGCGTGGGTGAAGTTCCTCAAGCAATTCCATGCACCGCTGGTGTACATCCTGCTGGTCGCAGTCGGCGTGACGGCATTCCTGGGCGAATGGGTTGATTCCGGCGTCATTTTCGCAGTGGTCCTGGTCAACGCCATCGTCGGCTTCTTCCAGGAAGCGAAGGCTGAGAGGGCCATCGAGTCACTGTCGCGTTTGGTCACTAGCGAAACCACCGTGCGCCGTGATGGACGCAAGCAGCGCGTCCGCTCCGAGCAGTTGGTTCCCGGTGACGTGGTGCTGCTGCTGTCTGGCGACAGCGTGCCAGCCGATATGCGCCTGTTCCAGGCGAAGGGCCTGCAGATCGACGAGTCCGCGCTCACCGGCGAATCCGTTCCCGTCCACAAGCATTGCGATTCATTGGCGCTCGAGGCGGTCCTGGCCGAGCGCAAGAACCTGTCTTTTGCCGGCACGCTCGTCACTGCTGGCCAGGGCGAGGGCGTGGTGTGGGCCACCGGCGATCTGACGGAGATGGGTCATATCGCACGGCTCATTGCGGAAGCAGTGGACCTCACGACACCGTTGACGAAGAAGATCGCCCGCCTCAGCAAACAATTGCTGTGGGTGATCTTGGCGGTGGCCGTTGCTGCGTTCGCCATCGGCATCGGACGTGGGGGAAGCGCCAACGAGATGTTCATGGCTGCCGTCGCGCTTGCCGTGGGAGCGATCCCTGAGGGCCTGCCTGCCGCGGTCACCATCGTCCTGGCCATCGGCGTGGCTCGCATGGCAAAAAAACGTGCCATCATCCGTAAACTCCCAGCAGTGGAAACGCTCGGCAGCACCACGGTGATCTGTTCCGACAAGACCGGCACCCTCACCGAAAATAAGATGACCGTCAGAGAGGTCTTCGCGGGTGGAAAGCTGTACGAAGTGGCAGGTACCGGCTACGAGCCGGTCGGCGATATCGCGCTTGGCGGCGCGCGAATAAACCTGCCGGATCATCCTGCGCTCAGCGAATGCCTGCGGGCCGGCGTGCTCTGCAACGATGCGCAGATCCTGCGCGAGGAAGGCCGCTACAAAGTGAACGGCGACCCGACCGAGGCCGCCCTGCTGGTGGTTGCGGAGAAGGGCGGCCTGCTCCGCGTCGATACGCACCGCGAATCGCCGCGCGTGGACGTGATCCCCTTCGAGTCCGAGCACATGTTCCGCGCCACGCTTCACGACGCGCACCTCGGCGGGCGGGTCATCTACAAGATCGGCGCGGTTGAGCGCCTGCTCGACCGTTGCGCCAATGCGCTCGGTGGGGATGGCAACGTGACCCCGCTCGACCATGCCGGCGTCCATTCCACCGTCGAGGCGATGGCCTCACGTGGTCTGCGCGTGCTTGCCCTCGTCCGGCGCCAGGTGGACGTTGGCCATGCGAAACTTGAACACAGTCACGTCGCTGAGGGACTGACCTTCCTTGGCTTGCAGGGGATGATCGATCCGCCCCGCCCTGAAGCCGTCGCGTCGGTTCGCAAGTGCCAGCAAGCCGGCATTTCCGTGAAGATGATCACCGGTGACCATCTGGTCACCGCCCGCACCATCGCCGGGAAGATCGGCCTGAAAGGCCGTGAGGATCGGGGCGAGCTCGTCGCGTTGTCAGGACGTGAACTGGAAAAGATATCCGACGCGGATCTGCCAGATGTGGCTGAGCACACAGCGGTCTTCGCGCGGGTCGCACCCGAGCAGAAGCTGCGTCTGGTCCGTGCACTGCAAGCACGTGGCCACATCGTCGCGATGACCGGCGATGGCGTGAACGACGCGCCCGCGCTCAAGCAGGCCGACATCGGCATAGCGATGGGCATCAGTGGCACCGACGTGGCGAAGGGCGCGGCAGACATGATTCTGACCGACGACAACTTTTCATGCATCGAGGCTGCGGTCGAAGAGGGTCGCGCGGTGTTCGACAACCTCACCAAGTTCATCGTCTGGACCCTGCCCACCAACGCCGGCGCGGTGGCAATCTTGCTGGTGGCGATCGTGCTGGGAATGCAGTTGCCGGCCTTGCCGGTGCAATTGCTGTGGGTCAACATGGCGTCGGCGATGTTTCTTGGCTTGATGCTGGTCTTCGAGGCCAAGGAAGTCGACCTCATGCAGCGGCCGCCACGCGATCCTGAGCGGCCGCTGCTCACGTTCGCGCTCATGATGCGCATGGTGTTGGTGTCCCTGATCATGCTGGCGGGTTCGTTCTGGTTGTTCTTCTGGGAAATGAACAGGGCGGGTGAATCGATTGTTGAGGCGCGCACCGCTGTCATCAACGTCATCGTGATGGTCCAGATCGGCTATCTGTTCAATTGCCGTTCATTGAAGCATTCGCTCTTCTCCATCGGCCTATTCACCAACCGTTGGGTTCTTGGCGGTGCGCTTGCCATGTTGTCGGCGCAGCTAATCTTCACCTATGCCCCGATCATGAATACGTTGTTCCATAGCACGCCCATCAGCGCGGAATCCTGGCTGCGGATCCTGGTGGTGGCGGCCGTGTCGTTCGCTGCGGTGGAATTCGAAAAATGGGTTCGCTTCGGCGGCCGTCGGGGCGCCCAGGCAATTCCGGAATGAAGAGAAAAACATGCAGCCCATGACCACCGTCGCCTACTTTGACACCAAACCCTACGATCGCGCCTATTTCGACCGGTCGCCGGGGGCGGCTAGGATCACGGCGCAGTTCCACGACTGCCGCCTGACCAGTGAAACGGCGGCTCTGGCGGCGGGTTCTACCGCCGTGTGCGTGTTCGTGAATGACCGCTTGGACAGCGCCTGCCTGGAGATCCTGCAACGCAGCGGGGTGCGCTTGGTGGCGCTGCGTTGCGCCGGTTTCAATAATGTCGATCTGGTTGCCGCAAAGGAACTGGGCGTGGCGATAACCCGCGTGCCGGCCTATTCTCCGCACGCCGTAGCCGAGCACGCCGTCGCCTTGTTGTTGACGCTCAATCGGAAGATCCACCGCGCCCATAATCGCGTCCGCGAGCATAATTTTTCGCTCAGTGGCCTGGTCGGCTTCGATCTTCACGGCAAGACCATCGGCATCATCGGGACCGGCAAGATCGGGCGCATCGCCGCGCAGATATTCCGCGGCTTCGATGCCCAGGTCATCGCCTGCGACCCGTTCCCGTCGCCGGATTGGGCCCGGGAGCGTGACGTGACCTATGTCGACATCGATACCG
>Ga0105049_10009246_pt1 | contig 11353 bp, 14 predicted proteins | sample MAT06_FD_78087 | JGI IMG/M metagenome (GOLD analysis project Ga0105049, IMG submission 78087) | Freshwater microbial communities from Lake Fryxell liftoff mats and glacier meltwater in Antarctica - MAT-06 | ecosystem: Environmental > Aquatic > Freshwater > Ice > Liftoff microbial mat | place...
GCATGCGCAGAATGGCTCTGAACGCAGAAGCGCGCACCGTTACGCGTGGGATAGCGTTGCAATATGAGAGTTAAGACTAAATCTTAAGAAACTTACGCAAGCTCCTGAAAAGTAATCAAAAAGCCACTTTAGCGTTGGCGTATAATTTATATTATGTTAAATTGTCTACTTTGTTTCCTACTTGCTCTTGATACCACTGTAGCCACCGCGTATCCGCTTCAACGATCCGCCTAAGTTCATGACAATCCGAACCGCCTCCTGCAGTTGTGGGCAACTGACTGCCGTAGCCTCTGGTGAACCAGTTCGAGTTTCGATCTGCCATTGCCTTGCCTGTCAGCGCCGTACCGGCAGCGTATTTGGTGCACAGGCTCGCTTTCGTCGTGAGGGTGTAGTCGTCACCGGTCGTTCGTCGCAATTCATTCGAGTCGGGGATGAGGGTTACCGAATTACCTTTCATTTCTGCCCCGATTGCGGGGCGACTGTTCATTATGAAATTGCTGGCTTGGAGGATTACATCGCCATTCCGGTGGGCGCGTTCGCCGATTCGTCCTTTCCGGTGCCGACGATCTCGGTATATGAGTCGCGTAAACATGAATGGGTGATCGTGCCGCACGATGCCCAACATTTGGGCTGATGCAAGTAACTTGTTTAGACCTCCCCTCGCCCGCTGTTGACCAACCCTCGATGCATCCTGATGTAATGGCAGAACGAACTTTCGCGCGATAATAAAAAGATGAGGCAATTCATCCGTCACCCTGCAGCCATCCCCATTGAGGTGGGAAGTGCGGATCATCTTGCCGACGCTGAACCACATGTCGTCAACGTCAGCCACGGCGGCCTAGCGTTTGAATCGGATGTTGAGCTCACACCCGGATTAGTCGTTGAAGTGCGCATCCCCTCAATGTTTCCGATGTTCACCACGCTCGGTCGTGTGGTCTGGTGCAAGGCGAACGACAAGGGGTACCAGCTAGGCGTCGCTTTCCTGGATCAGGACGATGCCTTTCGCACGCGCATGGTTGAGCAAATATGCCACATCGAAAATTACCGGAACAATGCCAGCGCCGTCGAGGGGCGGCAACTTTCAGTGGAAGAAGCGGCCGCTGAGTGGATAGACAGGTTTGCAGCGCACTTCCCGCAGACCAGTTCAGACCTCAAAAGCGGACAAGAGTAAGGCAATCTGGTCGCGCCCCTCATTTCAGCTAATTGACCAATATAATCGAATCGGTTTTCTCATTTCATGGGCATACGGTTGCTACGTTGACCGGTCAAACAGCCACCCAAATTTTGTCTATCGACGTTCTCTAAAGGCGGGCTCCTGATCCACACGGGCCGCGAGAGTGGCGCCAGCATTGAGTAATCCGACGTGGTCACTCAATATTTGGACTGCCTCTTTCAAGAATATGTCCTTGGCGTTTTTCCTGGCTTTCTCAGCAGCGAGTTCATTGGAAAGCTTGCGTTCACCCGCCTGCAGGCCATCGTCCCGCGGTACGCTGCTGTCCCCGGCAGCGATCTCCTTGCCCGCTACTGCCGGATCCGCGCTTTGGACCTTCGCCTTTTTCTTATCGCGCGACATGATCCGGGCTTCCTGCATATCGCGTTCCTTGCGCCGCTCCGTTTCGTTCAGTGAGACCTGGTTTTTCTTGCGCAGCAATCTGGATTCGGCGATGTCTTCTTGCAGGTATTGGAAGTCCGTATCCTTTTTCACGCGCGCATCATGCATAGCCAAAAGAACCGGGAACATAGCCTTCAAGTTGCCGACGGGCGTATAGTCGGCCTGCTTGATCTGAACCCACGGCAGCGCATTCTCGAAGCTGGATTCTCCAAAGATGGAGGAATCGGCAACCGCCGGAAAAAGGATATCCGGCGTGACACCTCGCAATTGCGTTGTGCTTCCATCGATCCGGAAAAACTGTGCAACGGTCATTTTGAGTCCGCCAAATTGCGGCTGAGTGTTTTTGGCAATTTTGTCGAGGTCAACGACGCTTTGCACGGTGCCTTTGCCAAAACTTGATTCGCCTATAATCAAGCCACGGCCATAATCCTGAATGGCAGCGGCAAAAATTTCCGATGCCGAGGCAGAGGCCCGGTTGATCAGGACACCAAGGGGACCATCCCACGCCACTATTGCCCGCGCATCGCGCTCAACTCTGATTGCCCCGGTAGCGCTCCGATGTTGAACGACCGGACCCTTGCCGACAAACAAGCCTGTGAGTTCGATAGCTTGCGCGAGTGAACCACCGCCGTTATTGCGCAAGTCAACAAGTACACTATCTACCCGATCTTTCTTTAGTCCGTCCAGCAGTCGTGCGACGTCTCGAGCTGCGCTCTTGTAATCCTGGACGCCTTTTTGTCTGGCCGAGTTATCTTCATAAAAGGAGGATAGTGTTATCACCCCTACGCGACGCGTATCCTTACCGTCGATGACGGCGTGGACGGATACTTTGGCGGCCTGTTCCTCCAGACTGATCGCTTTACGAACGAGAGAAACCAATTTGTGCTTGCCATCCGGGCCCGCATCCGCAGGTAACACGTCCAGTTTCACGACTGTATCCGCGGGGCCGCGAATGAGCGCAACCGCATCGTCCAGGCGCCAGCCGGTGACGTCGATCATGACGCCATTTTCCCCTTGGGAAACGCCGATGACGCGGTCTCCGATATTCAGTTTGCCGGAAAGGCTTGCCGGTCCACCCGGTACCAGTTCACGTATCGTGGCATATTCATCCGACTCCGTGAGAATCGCGCCAATGCCGACGAGGGAGAGTTTCATTGAGATGTCGAAATTCTCGGCTGCCCGCGGTCCCATGTAATTGGTGTGGGGCTCGATAGCGGTTGTGTATGCGTTCATGTATGTTGCAAACGCGTCTCCGCTCTTTAGGCGGCTGATGCGCTTCAGCGAATTGTCGTAACGCTTGTCAAGTATTTCGACGATGCTCTTTTCACTCTTGCCGGCAAGCTTTAGCCGCAGCCAATCGTTCTTTACACGCTTGCGCCAAAGGTCCAGAACTTCCGCTTCTGATTTCGGCCACGACTCCTTTTCCCTTGCGTATTGGTAATTTTCAGACACCTCAAAATCGAAACCTTTCTTCAGAAGCGCTCGCGCATACACAAATCGCTCCACCGCCCGCTGCTCGAAAAGATTAAAGATGGCAAATGGAACGCTTAAGTCTTCCTTCTTTACGGCGTCGACGAGCTTGGTCCGATTAACCGAAAGTCGGTCAATATCGGCCTGGGTAAAGAATAGCTTCTCTGAATCTAGTGACTTCAGGTACCGGTCAAAAATATTGGCCGAAAACACCTCGTCTTGCCGCGTTGCCTTATAGTGAAAACGAGCTAAAAGTTCCGCCGCCAGTTGTGCCGCCTTGGCTTCCTGCTGGGCCGGTTTCAATGCGGGCGGATACACTATGTTTCCGGTCACCACCGCGCTTTGCGCTACCGTCGCCAGGGCAAAAAAGACACATAGCAGTATTCGTTTCATGCATATTCCATTTTGGGGCGGGAGAACGCTCGCCGCCGGGGTTGAGAAAATAATGTTACTACTACGGGATAGACCCAAGCTCGGACACCAATACCGGGATTTCGTTTCGTTGTCGTTGTCTAGCAAGGTGGCAGCCCGGGACCATCGCGCTGCGTGCCGACGATTTGACATGCGGCCTCAAGCACCAGCAAAAATATGCATATGCACCCACTGCTGTTCGGTTAAAACGCGAATAAATTCAATTGGTTACTTGCCACTGCATCAGTATTTTTGTAACCACTGCCCTCAAACGCTTGCTGCAAGGGCATCTTCTCGAACAGGGTAACCGACAGTGAACACCTGCCCGTCAACAATTTTTCTGTTGACGGCCTTGCCGTACAAGTCGCGCGCTGCATAGTCAACCGCCGTTAGGGTAATTTCCATTTTCAGGTCGGTCAGCGACGGGAGCTCGTGCGGTGTTTCGATCAACACACTGTGATAGCCGATATCGTGGATGATACCGTCATAGACAAATGGCATGACCACGCTATCGCGGACGATTTGATAACGAAACGGCACCTTCACCGCAACGCGGTGGCTGCGACGTATTTCCTGCCGCGGCACGTGTAGCCCGCGGGTCGGGATCGATAATACTTCGTACAAATTGACCGGCTCTGATTTACCCTTGACACTGACGCTCATCGAGTCAGACACAAGTGCATAGTCACTCGACAACCTGTACGTGCTTTCACTGATCAATACCTATCCGCGCAGACTAAAGGCCTCGATTCGTGAGGTGAGGTTGACTTCGTCACCGTTCAGTGTGTACTCAGAATAAACATCCGAACCCAGTGTCCCAGCCAGCACCGTTCCCGTATTGATGCTGACTCCCATGAATAGTTCGAGCATGCCTTTGCGACGCTGCTCCGCACTGTGATCACACATCCAGACTTGCATTTCTACAGCACAGCTCAGGGCGCGTGCGACGTCATCACTGCGACTGCTCGGAACGCCAAACAGCGCCATGATCGAATCGGCCATGAATTTATCGATTGTGCCGCCGTGCTTGAAGATGATCTCGCTCATTTTGATCAAAACCGGATTGAGCATCTGTAGCACTTCACCGGCCGAACGGTCGGCCGCGATCGCCGTAAAACCTCGCAAGTCGGCGAGCAAAATCGTCACGTCACGGCTCTGAAACTCTTCATCCTCGCTTACCGGCGCAGAGGTGCGCTGCATACTCGACAACAGCGTGGCGATCTCAAACGCGCACACATCGGACAGGACTTGCCCGGTATCACGCAACACCAACTTGCGAATTCGCGACACTGCGATCGCGTGGGAAGAGGCTTTCATGAGGGCGCGTTTTCTTGTTGTCGTGCTGAGCGAAGTAATTGCTGCAACGCAAATTCTATGGCAAATCCGTCGAAGCCAGATTCGGCACTGAAAGCTAGACACAATTTGTGACTTTCCTGGCATCCTTTGCAAAGCCACATGACAGACCCACTAAAACGCAGCGCATCTCGCCGCCGTTCCATTTCATACCTGTGATCACTGCCGTCCAAGACGCGCCGAGAATCGTCAATTCTGGCCGTAAGTCTTTGAAATCGTTATAGACGTCCACCGATGCCGAGGACCTGCCACCGATTCCCTGGGATGCTGTCCAAGACGCCGCTTAAATATGCAGTGATGGATATGCGGCACCAGAGCGATTTTCCAGAGCGGAAATCTGGTTTATCCGTCTGCCATCGTACTGCGAGCTGCTTAGGATGCTGTCCAAGATAAAATCACACAAATTATTTTGGACGACAGTGACCTGTGATGCAATCCTGGAATCGACAAAACTCCGAAGGATCTGCATTGACCAAGGATGAAATAAACGAACTGCGCCAGCGCTGCAACTGGTCTCTGGCTGGTCATTTCCAACCGACACCTGCTGAGGGATTTGCGGCGATGGCGGATTGGTGCGAACGCAATAACGTCGGCCACGACATGTATGGGGAAGGCGAACTGATATAGGAGTTTGAAAGGAAAATCGCCAAGCTTCTCGGCATGGAAAAGGCACTTTTCTGCGTAACCGGTACGATGAGTCAGGTAACCGCCTTGCGAATCGCATGCAACTCGTGCCTACAGCGCTTGGTCGCGCTACATCCAAGCTCGCACATACTCAAGCATGAGCGCAGCAATTTTCGGTTGCTTAATCACTTCCAAGCCATGCAACTCGGCGACCCGTTCAGACCTGGGTGAGTCGACGACCTCAGAGCCATGCCGGAGCCGGTTGCGGCGGCGTTGTATGAGTTGCCGATGCGTGAAATTGGCGGCCAGCTACCGACTTGGGACGAACTGGAAGCGATCAAGAACTACTGCAGGGAAAGGACATTCACCTGCATATGGACGGCGCCCGCCTGTGGGAGGCAATGAGCGGCTTTGGAAAAGATCCGCACGAGGTAGCGATGGGCTTCGATTCGGTTTATGTGTCCTTCTATAAAGGCATAGGTGGACTGGGCGGAGCAATGTTGCTGGGTGGCGTGAATTTTTTATCAATCAGGCAAAAATCTGGATTCAACGTCAGGGTGGCAATGCGCACCGTCGTACGCCGTTTCGGCAGCCATGAAGTTCGAAGGGATACTGGCTGCAATGCTCAACTACTCCCAACGCACGCTTTGGCTCTATGAGGTGCTCGAATCATTTCCCTCGCTAACGGCAAACCCCGCCAAACCGCAAAGCAATATGCTGCGTCTGTATTTGCCTGTCGATGCTTCGCAAGCGATCTTCATTCGAAATGCCATTGCTGAAGAGCAAGGCGTGTGGCTGTTTGGCCAGGTTGTAAACACCGCCCTGCCCTCACAATGCATGATTGAGTGGTATGTCGGCGACCAGCTTCTGATGATGCCGGATAATGAAGTTTGCCGAATCCTTCATTTGTTGTCAGATGCCGTTTCACCTCGGAAGACGTAATCGAGTCTAGAGCGTGAATGGCGCTGTAACAGACATTCCTGATTCGTACCCCGTGCGAAAAGCTCGCCGCACGCAAGTACGAAATAGCTGCCATGGTCCAGCGCGCCCTTTGTTATCAGGCGCACAGACGCGGCGCTGCATCCTTCGTACAGTGAGTCTTTGATTCGCCAAGCCTGCAAGTTCAGTCGAAGCCTGTCTACCGCCGACAAGAATGTCTCCACGATGGAGTCCGTCGAAACTCAAGCGCCGCCGAACCACGACATTCAACCGTTGAATTTATCAACGCCAATAGAATCTTCGCAACTATGCCAAACAAAAACAAAGCGTCGCCGCAGAGCCCGTTGGAAAATCTGATCCTTGCCGCGCTTCCTGAAGTAGATTTCGCGCGACTGTTGCCCGACTTGGACCCGACTGACTTGCCTCTAGGCTGTGTCATTTCAGACTCAGGAGACCATATCAATTACGTTTACTTTCCGGTGTCCGGCATTGTGTCGCTGATCTATGACCTGGAAGATGGTTCATCGAGCGAAGTCGCACTCGTCGGAAACGAGGGGATGGTCGGTATTTCCATTTTCATGGGAGGTGACAGCATGCCCGGTACGATGAAAGTGCAAAGCGAAGGCAGCGCCTATCGACTGAGTCGAAAGATCATGAAGCGTGAGTTCGCGCTAAACGGCAAATTACAACATCTGGCGCTCTTATACACCCAAGCCCTGATTTGCCAGACTTCGCAAACTGCAATTTGCAACCAGCATCATACTTTGGAGCAGCAACTGTGCAGATGGATGCTGATGAGCATAGACCGGTTGCACGAGAAAAGAATGGATATCACGCAGGAGCTGATTGCCACACTGCTCGGCGTGTGGCGCGAAAGTGTTTCGCACGCGACCAACAAACTCGAAGACGATGGTTTGATTGCCTGCGCACGCGGCAGCATCACTGTGCTGAGCCACGCCAAATTGGAAGCCCGGGCATGCGAGTGCTACCGTGCCGTAAAAGATGAATATGATCGGCTTTTGCCGCAGCCGAAACCTTCACAATAATCGTGGCCATTATCGACGTGCGCAGCGTTCAACTTTTCTTCAAACTGATCACCAGCAAGCCAACAAGTACCAGCCCCGCGCCCAAGAGTTGAAGCGCCGTGATTGGCTCGCCGAGAAAAACTGCGCCCATGAAAATAGTTTAAATAGGACCGACAAAACTGATCATCGCCGCGTTACACGATCCGATCCGCCGCATGCCTTCCGCCAGCATGATGACAGGCAGCACCGTCGACACGATAGCCATCCAAGCGGAAAGTCAGTAAACGCGACCGCTCTGGGTGGTCAGCACGGCCAATGGATGCACAAATAAAATGCAATCCGATGGCGATCGTCGAAACGATTGACGCATACGCCGCAAAACGAATGCCACCCAGCCGTTTCACCATTTGCCCACCGCCGACTAGGTAGATGGCGTAAAGCACTGCCGACAAAAGGACCAGCCCCCCGCCGAGCAACACCTTATCGGGATTGAGCCGTAAGTCGTGCACAAAGACAAGAGCAATTCATGCGTAACTCGTTGCCAACGCGAAGATATCCCGCTTGCGAATGCGGTAGCTGAGTGCTACCGCAAAAATCAAAACGACCAGAGGGGATTCAAGAACAGTATCAGCCGCTCAAGCGCTGCACTCATGTATTGAAGTCCCGAGAAATCAAACAGACTTGCCGCATAGTAGCCCAGCAATCCGAGCACGATTACATCACGCCAGTCGCGCCTGGACAGCGGCGATTGCCCGCGAGCTGTCCACCAGGCGATTGCCGCAAAAATCGGCAGCGACAGCCCCATCCGCAGCATAAGCAATGTGATCGGATCCAGTGCGTCTTTTAGCGCTGCAGGGTCATCGTATCCGAGTTTCACAAATATCGCTTTGCCAGAGAACGCGATCGCTGCAACGAGTACGAGCCCTACCCCGACCGAGTCAATCTTGCTTTTATCTGGCATGGCGCAGTAGTAATCCGACGCTAATCTTCACTTGTATTGCAGGTGCCCATCGAGTTCGTCGCGCGCCTTGCGCCCATTTGACGCGACCTGAATTGGCACCAACCAGCTGAGCGCCTGCTATTCGCTTAACGCGCGCTTTACTTGTCCCGCTCCGGGCTCGTCTGCTCCAGACGGTAGCCGGCACTGTAAATGGCAGTCAACAGGAATCCGTTTTCCTGACAGATGTCGAGCTTCTTGCGGATGTTCGAAACATGGGTGTCGATCGCCCGTGATTCTCCTGCGACGGGGCGACTCCAAATTGCGTTGGAAATGAGGTCTCGCGAGAGAATTTTCCCCAAATTCTTGAAGAAGAACGTAGCTAATTCAAACTCACGTCCCTGCATGTGCACGCTGGCGCCATTGCATTGCACGCGCTGATTGGCATAGTCAAACCGATAGCAACCGAATACCTCGGCGTTGTCGACAAACGGTGCGCGGCTAACTCGTCGTGAGATGGCCCGGATTCGTGACAGCAGTTCTCGATTGCGAATCGGCTTCACTAAATAATCATCAGCGCCTGCGTCAAGCGCGCTGACTATGTCAGCCTCGGCATCGCGGATGGTTGTAAAGAGCATGGGTGCCTCGATCCGTCTATCCGATTTGAGAATCCGGAGGACATCCAAACCCGTCATATCCGGCAATCCCCAGTCCAGCAGGAAGATGTCAAACGCAGCCAACGACTCATGCGCGAGCATCTCGGCGCCAGAGGCAAATAGTGTCACCCGATGTTGCGCTTCTTCAAGCCACTTTGTGATTATTGCGCCGACCACCGGGTCGTCTTCAAGAATTGCAATATGCATTACCATCCGATCTACTGGAACGACTGAGTGTTGCGACGGCTGTTTGGACAACCGTCGACATGGAATCATGCTACTCCCAATATGCCGTCTGTTTTTCAGAATGAGCGTGTCTATCGGGGTTGGTGACTCCGCCGTACTTTTATCTTCATTCGGAGCGATGCAAAGTCTGCCGCTTTTTGAGCCTAGCTATGTCTCATTTCCAGCACTTGCACACCAAACTGAGAAGCTGAACTTGGCTGCGACAAGGCGTTTGTGCGCGATCAACTCTTCCGCAAGGGATGAAAATTCCCCGCCTGACTAAGCCGTCTCGCTCGGCGTTTTTTTAAATATTTTTGTGGCTAGCGTCACGCCCGCCAATACGGCAGCTCCGGCCGCAACGCTGATAACGCCATCGGCAAACGTTGCCGCAATGCCCGCAAACGAACCAGCCGCCTGCGCAGCCTGCTCAATCCAATGATGCAGCGCCGGAACGCCAAGCGTCAAAATCGCGCCGCCGACTAGGAACATCGCGGCGGTACCCGCAATCGACAAAAACTTTATCAGCCAAGGTGCCGCGATCAGAATGCCTCGCCCAATCCGGCGTTTCAGCACGGCAATAGGGCCAGCGCCCGGCGTGCGGCTCAAGTACAGCCCTGCATCGTAGAGTCTGACTATTGCCGCGACTAGCCCACATAAACCAACGGACAGCAGGACCGCAATGCTGACCAGCACCGCGACTTGCTTCGCGAAGGTCGCCTTCGCAACAGTACCCAGCGCGATCATGATGATCTCGGCCGAGAGAATCAAGTCGGTGCGCATGGCGCCCTTGACCCTTTCTTTTTCCAGCACGACCAAATCTACGCTCGGACCGGCCATAGCCTCTAACATTTCGCGATGGCGTGTGTCATCCTCGCCTTTGCTATGAAGAAACTTGTGCGCAAGCTTTTCCAAACCTTCGTAGCAAAGATACGCGCCACCAATCATCAACAACGGCGTCACCGCCTACGGCGCCAACACGCTGATCGCCAATGCCGCGGGCACCAGAATCGCCTTGTTCATCATCGCCCCCTTCGCCACCGCCCACACCACCGGCAGCTCGCGGTCGGCGCGAACACCACTGACCTGCTGGGCGTTCAGTGCAAGATCATCACCCAGCACGTCGGCGGTCTTTTTAGCAGCGACCTTGGTCATCACGGCTACATCATCCAAGATGGTGGCGATATCGTCGAGGAGACCCAGTAGGCTGGTGGAAATTGTGCTTGACGGCAAGTGGCAGCGAAAGTGCGCAAGTTGGTTGCGAGGCTGCGCGCAGACAGCGATGACTTTTATTCTGTCGCAAGCCGATAACACGGAGCCGTATTTTCGAGACTCTTAAGCCACCCTCTTCCGTCGCTTCTGCCTTGATCGCTGTGCGGCATGCTCGAACCCCAAGCGGCTTGTCATCAACCCCGCACCAACAAATAAAAAACGGGCGCATGGCCCGCTTACTTAATGCAGGAGAGCGTGGTCTTACGTCACGTTCCGCAAACCCGGCGAGGCGGCCTTCGGCATCGCCGTTGCGTTTCGAATCGCCTTCTCGAGCGAGGCAGTTGGTTCGCTCCTCTCTAAAGGAAAAAGCCTCGCAGTGCGAGGCTTTCAACTTGGCGGAGAGGGTGGGATTCGAACCCACGGTACTGCATAACAGTACGCCGGATTTCGAGTCCGGTGCAATCGACCACTCTACCACCTCTCCCGCTACGGCTCTAAGTCGAAGGCGGAATTATAGCGTCTCAAACGTGTTTCGTCGCGCTTTGGAAATTCGAGAACCTCGAATAACAAACCTTGCGCAAAATTTGAAGAGCCGGTTTACATTCAAGTCATTGAATCATGAATTGAATGTGAACCGGCCCTGACAACAAACGCATAAAATAATCGCCATGCGGGGTGAATCCAGACTGCTGTGAACAGGTGCCGATCATGAGCGATTGGCACGGCGTATTCAGTGCCGGAATAACTTCACTCCACGGATACCCAATCAGCCTACACTCGGAAGTACGGGCTGAAGCATAACTGAAATTATTCCGTGTCAGCCGAAACAACCTTGGATTTACGGTTGTACTTGAGAGTGATCTTGTTCAAGGCACACAAGTCAAAATCTTCC
>Ga0105049_10009247_pt1 | contig 11353 bp, 9 predicted proteins | sample MAT06_FD_78087 | JGI IMG/M metagenome (GOLD analysis project Ga0105049, IMG submission 78087) | Freshwater microbial communities from Lake Fryxell liftoff mats and glacier meltwater in Antarctica - MAT-06 | ecosystem: Environmental > Aquatic > Freshwater > Ice > Liftoff microbial mat | place...
CGGGAACGGCGCCGTCTTTCGACAGCGCCGCTGGTTTGCCGCCGCTCCGGGCGGCTTGAATATGTGACCGGGACTCAGGTCTCGGTGTAGAGCGGCCCGTCGCCGCCTTCAGGCAGAGTGAGGCGGCCACCCTTGGCTGTGATCGCGCCGCACTGGATGCAGTTCGACGCGGCCACTTGGACGTCGACCACCGAAGCGCTCGAGTCGAGCTGATCCTCGGGGATCTCGTAGACCTGGGCCGGGCACATCGAGACCCAGGTCTGGGCGATTTCACGCGGGACCTCGGTCTGAACCTTGATGTGGTTCGGTGCGTCGTCCCGGGTCGCGTTACCGGTCATGAATACCGACGACAGCTTGTCGAAGGTCAGCTCGCCGTCGGCCGCCGGGTAGTTGTCGGCCGCCTTGCCGATCTCCATCTTGTAGGTGGCGTCGTCGTGGTTCTTCCAGTGGCCGCCGGGGAAGTGGCCGCCGGTCAGGGTCATCGCCGAGGCGAGCGCCCCCCCGACGAAGAAGCCCTTGGTGAACGGCTGGCTGGCGTTGCGGACCTTGTAGAGGTCCTTCTCGATCAGTGAGTTGTGGACCTTCTCGTCGTAGGCCGAGAAGTCGACCGAGTCCTTCTCCAGCGCGTCGACGATCGCCTCGGCGGCGTACATGCCGGCGTGCATCGCGTAGTGGACACCCTTGAGTTCGGCCACGTTGACCATGCCCGCGTTGTCGCCGGCGATACACATGCCGGGGACCGCAAGGCGCTTGGGCATCGACCAGTAACCGCCGGCCGGAATCGTCTTCGCGCCCCAGCCAACCCGCTTGCCGCCCTTCAGGATCTTCCTGATGAAGGGGTGGGTCTTGAACTGCTGGAGTACGTCGTGAACCGAGAATGTGGCATCGGTGTAGTCAAGACCAGCAACGTAGCCAATCGAAACCTTGTTGTCTCCCATTGGGTATATCCACGATCCACCGAACTCCTTGTACTTGGCCGACTTGCGAAGCGGCCAGCCCATCGTATGGATGACCTGGTCGAGTGGCTCTTCGACCTCCCAGATCTCCTTGACCCCGAGTTCCCAGCGCTGCGGATCGAGGCCGTTGATGTCGAAGTGGTCCAGCGCGGCGTAGGTCAGGTGTCCGATCGTGCCTTCGGCGAGCAATGTTGCCTTGGCGATCACATCCGAGCCGGGCTCGAAGTTCGCCAGTTCCTGGCCCTGCTTGCCACGGCCCTTGTCGCCCGAACGAACGCCCTTGACGATCTGGTCTTCGACCAGCAGCTTGTCGGCGACGGTCTCGGAGAGGATGTAGCCACCCATCTCCTCGACCTTCTCGGCCAGGAAGCGAGAGAGCTTGGCGACCGAGGTGATGTAGTTGCCGTGGTTAGCGAAGTTTGGCGGCATCGGCTTGAGCGGGATTGCCTTCTTCTCGGTAAGAAGGTACACCGCGTCTTTGGTGACCTCCTGGTAAACGGGCCACTCGGAGCGATCCATGTCAGGGAAAAGCTCTTCCATTGCGGACGGGCGCATGCTGGAGCCAGACAGCGCGTGGGCGCCGGCGACTTTGCCCTTCTCGATTACGGCGACGGGAACGTCGCCCATCTTCTCTGCCAGCTCGGGACGATCCTCGAGCAGCTGCAGCAGCTTGACCGCGCAGGCGAGTCCGGCAGGTCCGCCGCCGACGATCGCGGCGCCGACTTCGATGCGCTCGTCCTCCGGGTCGGTCGGCCGGGAGATGACGCTCTCGGGATCAAACGGTGGCGGAAACTCGGAGGGCGCTACGGGGGGCATGAACTGTCCTTTCGGGAATGACGTTCTGTAAAGCGTATTGACAGGCCCGGGCGGGCGGGAAGCGGCAGCTCGTCGCCGCCGCTTCCGTATTGCCCGTGCTACTGCCTGCCTCAGCCCTTCTTGGCCTTGAGGGCCGCGGTGAGCTTGGGCATGATCTTGTTCAGGTCGCCGACGACGCCGAGGTCGGAGAACTCGAAGATCGGAGCGTTGGCGTCCTTGTTGATCGCCACGATCGTCTCGGAGTTCATCATTCCGACCTTGTGCTGGATCGCACCGGAGACACCAACCGCCAGGTACAGCTTCGGCGCGACCGTCTTGCCGGTCTGACCGATCTGGGCAGCGTAGGGGTACCAGCCGGCGTCGACCACCGCGCGGGTGGCGGCGACGGCACCGTTGTCGAACGCACCGGCGAGATCCTCGCAGGCGTCGAAGCCTTCGGGGCCGCCGAGTCCACGACCGCCACCGATCAGCACGTCGGCTGCCTCGATGTCCACATCGGCGCCACGCTGCTCGCCGCGGGTAATCAGTTCAGCCTTGGACGACCACTCGGAAAGCTCGACGTCAACGTCAACGATTTCGGCGCTTCCACCGGACTCCTTGACATCAAAGGCGTTAAGCCGGCCGATGATGATGCCGGGCTCGGAGACGTAGCCGACATCGGCAACCTCGGAGTCCTGCAGGATCGGACGCTCGCAAACGAGCTTGCCGTCGGCGACCTTGACCGCGGTGACCTCCATGGTCACGCCGGCACTCAGGCGGGCCGTCAGTCCGGCACCGATCTCGAAACCAAGCAGACCGCCGCCGAACAGCGCGTAGGAGAAGCCGTCGTCGTTGATGACCTTCGCCATCACGTCAACGATCGGCTGAGCCAGACCTTCCGGAACGTTCTTGGCCCGGTAGACCTTGGTCACGCCGTACTTGCCGAGACCCTGGGCGCCTTCGTCGGAAACGTCGCCGACGACGACCGCAGCCGCCTCGGTTCCGAGCTCGCCGGCCAGCTTGGCCGCCTCGGAGAGTGCTCCGAGGGAGTTCTTGTTGAAGTTGCCCTCATCGTCATGCAGGGCGTATACGAGGATGCCGGCCATCAGATCAGCTTCCTTTCGTCGAGCCAGGCGACGATCTTCTCGACCGTCTCGGCAGTGTCTTCGTCTTCGATGATCTCGCCCGCCTGCTTGGCAGGGGGCGGGTTCAGGGCGACGACGGTTGTCTTTGAGCCGGCCTCGCCGACTTCGGCGGGGTTGAGACCGAGGTCTCCGACCGACTTGGTGTCGAGCGGCTTCTTCTTGGCACCCATGATCGCCTTGAGGCTGGGGTAGCGCGGCTCGTTGATCGCGTCACCGACCGCGATTACAGCTGGAAGTGAGAGGGCGACGGTGTCGTAGCCGTACTCGGCCTGACGCTCGCAGCGCAGCTTGCCGTCCTCGACGTCCATGTTGACCACCTGGGTCAGCGACGCCATCTTGAGGTGATCGGCCAGCACCGCACCCATCGTGTAGCACTCGCCGTCGTCGGACTGCTGTCCCAGCAGCACGATGTCCGGGCTCTCCGATTCGAGAACCTTGGCGAGGGCGACGCCGGTGGCGCAGACATCGGAGCCGACCAGGGCGTCATCACAAAGATGGACCGAACGGTCGGCGCCAAGCGCGACGGCCTTCTGCAGCGCGCGCTGAGCCGAACCGGGGCCCATCGTCACGGCGACAACTTCGTCGACCTGCAGATCTCCGCCTTCCTTCAGCTGCATCGCAGCCTCGATGGCGTGGGTATCGAATGGGTTCAGATTGTTTTCGCCGCTGCGATCGAGCCGCATGGTGCCGGTGTCGATGCGCTTCTGAACTGCGGCGTCTGGCACCTCTTTGACCAGGACGCATATCTTCAAGGGGGGCCTCCTTAGGGCTTGTTGCTGGCTGACTCGCGTGAAGTCCAATTGGCGAGCCGAAAGTTGTTCTTCAGCAAGCAATCTTAGCGAGTGGGCTCCGTTGTTGACTGACGAGTCAATCGGGAGCGGGCCCACCACCGTCCGCAGGAGCGTCACGGCGGCAGGCCCGGGTTACCGATAACGGCAATCAGGTGGTCGCCGGCTCCACCTCCACTTCGACTTCATGCCTGACCCGGGGCAGCCACTCGAGGGAGTCGGGCAGGTACCAGTTCCACCTGCCCAGCAGCCTCATTGAGGCCGGCAGCAGCACCGCCCGGACTACCGTCGCGTCGATCAGGATTGCGACGGCCAAGCCGACCCCCATCTGCTTGAGGTCCAGCAGGCTGAGCGTCGCGAATATCGAAAAGACGGCGACCATGACGAAGGCCGCGCTGGTGACGGTGCTCGCCGTCGATTCGATCCCTTCCCGGACCGCGTCCTCGGTACTCATCCCCCGGTCGACGCCCTCGCGAACGCGACTGAGAATCAGCACGTGGTAGTCCATCGAAAGGCCAAACAGGATGACGAACAGAAACAGCGGCAGCCAGGCGGCGACGCTGCCCGGGGTTTCGAATCCAAGCAGCCCGCTGCCCAGTCCGTGCTGGAAGACGAGCGTGAGCACGCCGTAGGCAGCGCCCACCGAGAGCAGGTTGAGCACGATCGCCTTGAGCGGAATCACGATCGACCTGAAGGTAACCAGCATCAGGATGAAAGCCAGGCCGAGCACGAAGGCGAAAACGAGCGGCAGACGTTCGTGCATCCGGTCGTTGAAATCGACGGTGCCGGCAGTCTGCCCTCCGACGCTGACCTTCACGTCTTCGATCTGGTCGAAAGCGCCGGGCACAAGAACGTTTCGAATGTTCGAGAGCGCCAGCTTGGACTCGTCATTGGAGCCGGTGCCGGCGATCGGAATCGTTACCGCGGCGGCGGTCGAGTCCGCGCTGAACCTGACCTCAGGCGCACCGACCACTCCTTCGGTCGACTCGGCGTCCGTGACCAGCTGCCGGATGCCCGCAGACACTGCGGGGCTACGGACGTTTTCGGCCTCGATCACTACCTCGGCCGGGATGTTCTCGCCGGGGAAGGCCGCGTCGATCCGGTCGTAGGTCTGGACGATCGGGATGTCGCGCGAAAGCTGCTCGGTCCCGCCGATCTCGGTCTTCATCCCTAGCGCGGGGGCGGCCAAAGCGATCATCAACGCGAGGCCGAGGACCAGAGAGACTGTCGGCCTCTTCATGACCTGGTCGACGACGGCCTTCCAGAAGCCCCGGTTGCGCTTGGCCCGGCGCTCGGTGAAACGCCACAGGAACGGGATCCTGCCCTTCTCGACCCGGTCGCCCAGGGCCGCGAGTACGGCCGGCAGGACGGTGATCGAGGCCACCATGGCGACTGCGACCACCAGCATGGTGCCCATGCCCATTGAGATAAAGGTGCCGTCACCGGTGAGCAGCATGCCTGCCATCGCGATGATCACGGTCAGGCCGGAGACCAGCACCGCCCGGCCCGAGGTCGCCGAAGCGACCCGCAGGGATTCGGCGGAACTTCGCCCGCTGCGACGTTCTTCGCGGACCCGTCGCATGTAAAAGAGCGAGTAATCGACTCCGACTGCGAGACCGACCAGCAGGATGACCGAGGCGACCCCTTCGTCCACCGGCAGCAGCTGGCTCGGAAGCGCGAGCAGGCCGAAGGTGGCCATTACGGCGGAGATGCCCAGGAGTAGCGGAACGCCTGCCGCCACCAGGGAGCCGAAAGCCAGCAGGAGGATCAGCAGGGTGACCGGCAGCGAAAGCAGCTCGGCCCGGCGCAGGTCCTTTTCGACCACAGTGTTGATCGCCTGCTCGGCGCTGGCCAGTCCGAACTGCTCAACCCGCAGGTCCGGGTGTCTGCCGGCCGCGTTCTCAATCGCGCCCTGAGCCGGCCCGATCCGGTCGGTGGCGGTATCCGGGTCGCCGGCTATCTCGAACTGCACCAGGGCCGAGTGGCCATCCTCGGACACAGCCCCGCCGGCGCGAAGTGGTGACTGCACGGCACGCACGTCCGCGGTTTCGCTCAAAGCACCGCTCACATCATTGATTGCCTCCTGGAAGGCCGGGTCCGCTGTCGTAAGCGAGTCGCTCTGCACGAGCACCATTTCCTGCGCGGGTGCGAGACCCGAATCGCCGAGAGCCTTCGCGGCCACTCCGGCCTCACCCGGTGTCGCTTCGGCACCGGTCAGCTGCTTGGTTCCGAGCAGGTTTCCACCGACCAGCGCGATCGCCACCAGGGCGATCCAGCCGAAGATGGCCGTCTTGCGGTGGGTGGCGCTCCAGTGGCCGACTTTTTCGGCGATGCCCTTCGAATTGCGTTTCACTTTGGTCCTCTTGGTCCGGGTTTGTTGACGGGTTTTCAAGCCTGGGTGAACACGGATCGAGTTCCAATGGGGCTGCCCTGCGTCTGGGGTGGCGGGTACCCCGGCGATCGATGGTGTGGCTACCCGTACGTCCGATGGCTCCGGGTGGCGGATAATCGGGACATGCCCAGGACCGTTCTGATCGTGGATGACCACGCCGGCTTCAGAGCCAGCGCACGCCGCCTGCTCGAAGCCAACGGTTTCGAGGTGGTTGGGGAGGCCGCCGATGGTCAGAGCGGGATCGCCTCGGCCCGAAACCTGAAGCCCGATCTTGTCCTGCTCGACATACAGCTGCCCGACCTCGACGGATTCGCGGTGGCAGCCGAAATCGCGAGCAGCGGTGATAGTCCACCCGCCATTGTGCTGACCTCAACCCGCTCGGCCGCGGAGTTCGGCGGCCTTGTCGTCGAAAGCGGAGCCCTGGGATTCGTGCCGAAGTCCGAGCTCTCGGGCCGGGCGCTGAGGGATCTGATCGCTTGAATCAGGTACTTCTCGAAAGTCGAGTGCCTCGCGGCGTAAATCTGCTTGATGATCCTCCGACCTGGCTGCTTTGGCTCACCGGCCTGGCCGGACTCGCCGCCGGGATGGCCACCGTGCCCCTGCTTCTCGACAACCAGAGGGTCGAAGTCGGCCCCGCCTTTGCGACGCTCGCCCTGCTTAGCGGCTGGTCGTATATCGGCGGGGGCATCGTGGCCTGGCGCCAGCGGCCCTCCAGCCGAATCGGCCTGTTGATGGTCGCAGTCGGTTTCGCCTGGGCCGCGAGTGCAGCCAGCCTCTCAAGTCAACCGACCGTATTCATTATCGGTGTGGCGATCGGCAATGTCTCGACGGTTTTGCTGTTCCAGTTGCTTCTGACTTTCCCCGACGGTCGACTCAGAACTAGAAACGAGCGAATACTGGCCGGAGCTGCCTGGGTTTCGGGCCTCGTACTTCAACTCCCGACACTGCTGTTTCAGGCCTTTCCCGACCCGGATCTGTGCGTCAACTGCCCGTCAAATCCGATCCTGCTGGTCGACTCGCCAACCGCAACCGAGCTGTTGGGCCTGCTTCAGGCAGTGATCGCCGTGCCGGCTGTTCTGGGTCTGATCGTCCTACTGATCCGCCGCTGGAAAGGGGCAAGTGATGCGCAACGCGGCACGTACGCGCCGGTCCTGTGGTCCGGCGGAGTGGTGCTGCTGCTGGTGGCACTGCAGCTCACCGGACTGGTCTTCGGCCTCAACGACGTGGCGAGCGGCGCGATTGTTCCGTTGATCCTGGTCGCCTTCCTGCTGGTCCCGTTCGCTTTCCTCGCCGGACTGCTGCGAACGCATCTGTCGAGGGAGATGGCGGTCTCGCGTCTGCTGGCGAGACTGCGCGAGCTGTCGGTCGAAGGTGGAGAGCTCAGGGATCTGCTCGCCGAGGCGTTGGGGGATCCCTCACTTGAGCTCGGTTACTGGTTCCCCCCGGTCTCGGGCTACGTGGATCAGGACGGTCGGCCGCTGGACCTCGTGCAGGAGGAGTCGGACCGCTACCTCAGTGTCGTTGAAAGCAAAGAGCGCCGAATCGCTGTTCTGGTCTGCGATCCGGCCCTGGCGAGGCAGACTCAGCTGGTCGATGCGGTCGGTGCCGCCGCGGCATTGGCCCTGGAGAACGAGCGGCTCGAAGCCGAACTGCGGGCCCGGGTTGCCGACCTTCGCGCGTCTCGGATCCGGATAGTCGAAGGAGCCGACGCCGAAAGACGGCGGCTCGAACGCGACCTCCACGACGGAGCCCAGCAGCAGCTGGTGGTGTCGGCCCTGAGCCTGCGGATGGCACGCGACAGCCTCGCCACCGACCCGGCGGGCGCAGCGGCGCTGCTCGATCAGGCCGCGACAGACCTCGACCTCGCGACCAGCGAGCTTCGCGAACTGGCCCGCGGCATCCATCCCGCCGTACTGAGCGATCGCGGGCTCGGCGCCGGTCTTCAGGCTCTGGCTGACCGCACCCCGCTTACGGTCGAACTCAGCGAGCCGCCTGCGGGGCGCTTTACGGCCGGAGTAGAGGCCGCGGCCTACTACCTGGTCGCCGAAGCCCTGACCAACGTGGCCCGATACGCCGAAGCGTCGCGGGTCAGGATCTCCGTCGTCCACCGCGACAGCAACCTCGAGGTGACGGTTGACGATGACGGGGTCGGTGGCGCCGATCCCGCTGATGGATCAGGGCTTCGGGGGCTATCCGACCGGGTCTCGGCTCTCGACGGCCAGTTTGAGGTTCTGAGCCCCCCGGGCGAGGGAACGACGGTCAGGGCGGTGATCCCTTGCGCATCGTGATCGCCGAGGACTCGGTGCTTCTTCGCGAAGGCATCGCCCGCCTGCTGAGCGAGGCCGGCCACGAAGTCTGCGGTCAGGCCGGAGAAGCCGAGGACCTGATTCGCAAGGTCCGAGCCCACAAGCCCGACGTCGCGGTGATCGACGTCAGAATGCCGCCGACCCAGACTGACGAAGGACTGCGGGCGGCGAAGTCGATCCGCGAAGAGATGCCCGAAGTCGGGCTGCTTGTCCTCTCCCAGTACGTCGAGGAGGTTTATGCCCGCGAACTTCTGGCTGAAAGCGCTGAAGGTGTCGGTTACCTGCTCAAGGACCGCGTCTCCGATGTCGATCGCTTCATCGAAGCGGTCGCTCGGGTCGGGAACGGGGGCTCCGTTCTCGATCCCGAAGTCGTTTCCGCCATGCTCGGGCGCAGGCTTGGCGAGGGGCCGCTCGACGACCTCACCCCGCGTGAGCGCGAGGTACTGGCACTGATGGCCGAGGGCCGCTCCAACCGGGCGATCGCCGAACGGCTGGTGGTCACCGAACGCGCGGTGGAAAAGCACGTGACCGGGATCTTTTCCAAGCTCGACCTGCCGCCGGCCGGCGGCGACCATCGCCGTGTACTCGCGGTGAGGAGATTCCTCAGCGCCGAAGCCCGGTGAGCTCCGCGCAGAGTTCGTAGAGCTGCGAGCGGTCTTCGGTCGACTCCCGGGTTCCGGGAACACGGTGTTTGGGCCTGGGCCTGCGATCCATGTAGAACTCGCCGCCCGGAGCCTCTTCGCGACTGGCCCCGGCCAGCCAGACCGCAGTCTCGCCGCCCTCTTCAGCCGTCCTCAGGATCGGCCCGATCAGCTTGTTGAAAGTCGGCAGTGCATTGCTGACCCCCTCGGTGTCGGCCCAGCCCGGATGCATCGAGCAGAACACCGGCCCGCCTCCTGGCTCGCGGTCCTGCCACTCGTCGGCCAGCATCACTTCGGCCCGCTTGCTCTGGGCGTAGAACTTCGTCGGGTCGTACTCGCGATCCTCGAGTTGGGGGTCGTCGAGGTCGAATCCGGACGAGTACATGCCGCCGGAGGACATCATCACGACCCTGCCATTGCTGCTCTGCCGGAGCTTCGGCAGCAGCAGTTCGCTCAGCAGGAACGGACCGAGCACGTTGGTCGCGAAGGTCAGCTCGAAGCCTTCGTCGGTGTGACTGCGTTCGTTCGGCAGAACTCCCGCGTTGTTGATCAGCACGTCGAGCCTCTGGTCGCCGGCGGCGAACGCAGCGCCGAACTTCCTGACCGAAGCGAGGCTGGAGAGGTCGCAGATGTGAAGTTCGGGCTCGAGCCCGCTCTCCAGCGCGATCTCTTCCCGCGCGGCTTCGCCCTTGTCCGGATTGCGACAGACCATGTGGACCTCCGCCCCGCGCCGGCTGAGTTCGAGCGAGATCGCCTTGCCGATGCCGGCGTTGGCACCGGTGACCATCACCGAGCGGCCCTCCAGACGGTTCGCATCCCAGCCGAACAGCCGCTTGCGGGCCCGGTAACCGATCGCACTGAACCCGGGCACGATGCCCAGGTCAAGCGCCATATCGACGAGGTCCGCTGCCCGCCCCTTGATTACTGACACCAATTAGCCCCTTTCACTTCTTCGCACTCGTTCTCAAAGTCGGAGGCGGACTCTATTGCCCTCCTGCCACCGACCCCCGGGAGTCAGAGCTCGCGGCTGCGGCCTTTGACTCCGTCGCGGATGAACTCGACGATGTCGTCGGTGGGTGTTCCGGGGGTGAATACTCCGGCGACTCCCAGCTGCTTCAGATCCTCGATGTCCCGCTTGGGGATCGTTCCGCCGACGGTCAGCAGCACGTCATCGACGCCCTGAGCCTCGAGCAGCTCGACGATCTTCGGGACCAGGGTCATGTGGGCGCCGGAGAGGATCGAGATGCCGATCGCGTCGGCATCCTCCTGGATCGCGGTCTCGGCGATCTGCTCCGGGGTCTGGTGGAGGCCGGTGTAAATGACTTCCATGCCGGCGTCACGCAGGGCGCGGGCGATGATCTTGGCGCCGCGGTCGTGGCCGTCGAGTCCAGGCTTGGCGACCACGACACGGATCTTGCGGTCGATCGTTCCCGAGGGGGCCGGCCCGGGGCCGGTCTCGGTGGATTCGCTGGCTGCGGCTTCGGAACTCACCTCTGTGCCTCCTAGAAGACCGGCGTCTCGGTGTAGGTGCCGAATACGTCCTGGAGGGCGATGACCATTTCGCCCTCGGTGGTCCGTGCGCGGGCCGCCTCGATGATCGGATACATCATGTTGCCGTCGGCCTCGGCCACCTTCTTCAGCTCAGTCAGCGCCGCGTCAACCTCGGCCTGGCTGCGCTCGGCTTTCGTCTTCTTCAGCCGCTCGACCTGCTTGCCCTCGAGCGCCGGGTCTATGTGGAGCAGCGGCACCTCTTCTTCGTCGTGCACGTGGCTGTTGACGCCGACGATCAGCCGCTCTTTGTCGTCGAGTTCACGCTGGAAGGTGAACGCCGACTCGCCGATCTCGCGCTGGGGAAAGTTCTGGCGGACCGCCTCGACCATGCCGCCGAGTTCGTCGATCCGGCGGAAGTAGTCGTAGGCGTCGGCTTCAAGTTCGTCGGTCAGGGACTCGACGAAGTAGGAACCGCCGAGCGGATCGACCGTGTTGGTCACGCCGGTCTCTTCCTTGATGATCTGCTGGGTGCGAAGTGCGACCCGCACCGCCTCCTCGGTAGGCAGGGCGAGCGCTTCGTCGAAGGAGTTGGTGTGGAGCGACTGGGTGCCACCGAGCACTCCGGCGAGTGCCTCGATCGCGGTCCTCACGATGTTGTTCAGGGGCTGCTGGGCGGTCAGCGAGACGCCGGCGGTCTGAGTGTGGAAGCGCAGCCTCATCGACTCCGGCTTCTTCGCCCCGTAGGTCTCCTTCATCTCGCGGGCCCAGATCCGGCGCGCCGCCCGGTACTTGGCGATCTCCTCGAAGAAGTCGATGTGGGCGTTGAAGAAGAAGGAGAG
>Ga0105049_10009248_pt1 | contig 11352 bp, 10 predicted proteins | sample MAT06_FD_78087 | JGI IMG/M metagenome (GOLD analysis project Ga0105049, IMG submission 78087) | Freshwater microbial communities from Lake Fryxell liftoff mats and glacier meltwater in Antarctica - MAT-06 | ecosystem: Environmental > Aquatic > Freshwater > Ice > Liftoff microbial mat | place...
AATTGACACTCATCACACTCAAGTCCGCCTGATCGGATTTAGCCACGAGCGGTGGCAGACTCTACACATCGCGTCGGCTGAAGCCCACGAGCCCCACAGCACCAGCGAGAGCGCTCAGGCCGATTGAGCCCAGGATCAAGTCGCCGATCATTCCCACGTTGTAGTGCCCCTGGAGCACGAACTTCAACCTCGTAAACTCGCGATCCGGCGAGGGCCACGGCTCCGGCAGCCAGGAGAGCGCGAACCCTGCGCCGTACAGGATGAGCCAAAAGACAGTGATGCCCATCACGGTGCCATGGGTGAGGGCACCGATGGTGATGCCCCAGGAGACGATGACCGCCAGCACCGCCGTGATGCTGAGGATCGCCATCACGCCTCCGCTGAAGGAGAGGTCGGACTGTGAGTCCGACTTGAAGAAGAAGTAGCTCGCGAGCAGGATCGCCGTCGCCAGGGCCGCGAAGGTCAGCACAAGCATCGACACTCGCGAGTGCCACTTCGCGAGGAAGTACTGATGGCGGCTGATACCTCGACTCAACACGGAATCGGCGAGGGTGCCGCGTTCGCCGCCGACGCCAGTGACGGCGAGCACGACCACGAGTGCCAGGCTGCCGATGGTCAGGATTCGGAACAAGTCGGCGCACTGCGCCGCGGCGGACTGAACCATGCCGGCCTCGGTGTGCAGGCCGGCGCGATACAGCAACATGCCCCCCGCAGCGATGACCGTCATGGCGATCCAGAGGCGGAACACCCAGCCGCGCATCGTCTGGCGAAGGTCCGTCTGAAGCACAGCCCAGTACGGCAGGAAGCGATTGATCCGCAGGTTCACGGTTGGGCCGGTCGTCATGTCCATGGGTCGCCTCTTCGTCAAACAGCGTGCCGTCGGGTCTCTGAGTTCTCGGTTGGCGATGGCGCAAGTTGCGCTCCGCTTCGTGTCGCGGCCAAGCGATCGCGACTCGCCACTACTGCTGCTGCTGGCCCTGCTGCCAGGCCTGGAAGTTCTGGTCGATCTGCTCGGGGGTGAGGTCTTTGGTGTGCGTCGCCAGCGTCCAGACGTGCCCGAACGGATCGATGACGGTGCCGCTGCGGTCGCCATAGAACTGATCCGCGACGGGCCGCATCACCGTGGCCCCGGCGGCGATGGCGCGAGCGAAGGCGGCGTCGACGTCCGGCAGGTAAATGCAATAGCCGCTGGTGACGCCGCCAAGCGTCTGAGGGCTCTTATTGCCCCACTCGGGCATCTCTTCCGCGAACATCAGGATCGAGTCGCCGATCTTCACCTCGCCGTGCATCAGCACGCCGTTCGGCCCCGGGAGTCGCAGCATTTCGACCGCGCCGAACGCCCTGGTCCAGAACTCGATCGCAGCCGCGGCCCCGCGCACATAGAGGTAGGGCGTGACACTGTGGTAACCATCGGGAATCGGCTTCGCCATGCGAGGGCTCCGGGGTTAGGGGTGCGCTTGTGTGAAGTGAGGACCGCTCTGGAGCGACACGCTGGAAGCCTGTCCTACGAACGCCCTACGCGGCCTCGGCGTCGCGGTAGAGTCGGGCGAAGCCACGGCTCTCCTCGCGTTCGACGAGGTCCAGATACGCCTGTTCCGTCTGCATGCCGACGCTCCGCATACTCAGCACGATCACCTTGTTCTCGGCGAGCACGTTGAACATCTGAGCGAGCAGCACCGAGTTGGGAACGTCGTCCGTCAGCTTCACTTCCAGCCGGCGCGTGCGAAGGATGACCTGCTTGAAGTTCTCAAGGCCACGCAGAGCAGTGACGGCCCGCGTGATGCCCTTCTGATCGCCTTCGAGATCAAGCTCGTAGTGGTTCTTGCGAATCCGGCCCTTCAAGTCCTGCAAGCTGCCGTGGAAGATCATCTGGCCCTTGTTGAGCACCGTTGCATGGTTGCAGACCTCGTCCACATCGGTGAGGTTGTGGCTCGACAGGATCAGCGTCTTCTCGGCCGCGAGCGTCTTGATGAGTTCCAGCATGCTGCGGCGAGCTTCGATGTCCAGGCCGTGGGTCGGTTCGTCCCAGATGAGCAGGTCCGGTTCGTTGATCAAGCTGGCAGCGACGGCGAGGCGGGCCGTCATGCCCGGGGTGAAGTGTGCGATCGATTCGCCCGAGTGGGGCAGCAGGTCGACGGCGCGAATGAGTGTCGCGAGCTTTGGCTTGCGGACGTTCGCCGGGAAGCCGAAGAGGCGAGCCATGTAGTCGAGATAGGTGATCGGCGTCATCCCCTTGGGAAACTGGGGATTCGTGGGAATGTAGCCGATGCGTCGACGAAGGTCGGCGGAGTTGGGGCTCATCGGCTTGCCGAAGACTTTGACCCAGCCTGCGGTGGGGCGGTGCAGGCCCAGGCACAGACGCAGGAACGTCGTTTTGCCGGCACCGTTGGGGCCAAGCAGACCCAGCACGCAGCCTGGCTCAATCGACATGGTGGCGTCGTTGAGGGCAATCTGCCGGTTCTGATAAATTTTGGTGAGGTGTAAGGTCTCGACGACCAGCTCACCGGGCGCATCCGCCACGAGTCCGCCTCCCTGCCAGGCCCGCTCGGCCTTTGCGGTCGGCTATAACCACGCAAGCCAGCCAAGTCCATGGCAGTTTGCGAGTCGATGCGAGCAGGCGTTAGGGAGCGTAAATGACGGGTGGCCCCCGCAACCACTTCTCAGCACTTCAAGGCTGTTAAGGTGACTGGTCGGGCCACCCCGGCGCTGACGCTTCGGGCTCGCCTGGCGGATTCAATACCCCGCCAGGCGACAGTCGCCTTGTCACCGACGAGGTCCATAAAAACACAACGATGGATATACAACCTTCGTGGTCTGTGTTCGTCAGATGTGATGGTCTAAGCCACTGGCAGGGTTGATTCGCGGAACTATATCGGGTAAACCGTTGCGTCGCCCCTGAAGTCATGAGGAAGCCCATGTTCGCCCTGAGTGTTTCGTCGCTGCGGCCGCCGGATGTCGTGAGATCATTGCGCGAAGCTGTGACAACCGGCCGCGTCGTCGCGCTGGGGTTCGCCACGCTCGTTGTCGCCACCGGAATCTATCTTTTTCGATTCGGGATCAACCTCCCGATTCAGGACGAGTGGGACCTCACGGTTCAGCTACTGCGGTTCGGTTATGGACTCGAATGGATTTGCCTTCCGCACAACGAGCATCGCTTCGTCCTCGGCCGGGCGATCTGGGGCCTGGGGCTCACGCTGAGCGGCTACGATTTTCGCGTCGGTGGCTGGGTCACATTCACCGTGCTGGTGCTCAGCGCAGCGTGGCTGCTCCGAACAGCCGTGAAGATTCGCGGTCACGCCTCGCTGGCGGACCTCTTCGTGCCAGCGGTGCTCGTGAATGCGGGGCACTGCTTTAACCTTGCCATGGGCTATCAGATTGTTTTTGCCGCCACCACTCTTTGCGCTGTGGGCATGATCGCCACGGCTCTTCAAGCGAGACTTGGCAACGAGTTCCGCACGGGATGGCAAGCCCTGCTGTGGCTCATTCTCATGGCTGGCAATGGCGGCTTCGGCATCGGCTTCGCGCCGGCGATTGCCTTGTGGATCACCTACCTCGCCTGGCGCTGCTGGCGGCAGTCGCGTGGGAAAGCCCTGGTGTTGATGACCGGAACGGCGGTTGTGTTGAGCTACGTGGTGTGGAGCATGCTCACGATTCCCTCGAATCCGAACGCGACGTATCGACCGACCCCGGGCGCCTTCGTGACGGTGGCCTCCGCGTACTGCGGGATCGGCCTCGGTGCCTGCCTTTCGAGTGGCGGCATGACCCACTCCATCTGGCTCCCCATTCTTGTGGCTGTCGTGGTGATTGTCGAACTTCTCGCCGTGCTCCGTCTCATGTCGGTGATCGGGCATCGGCCTGGCGAACGGCCCCTTGCGTTCGGCTTGCTGGCCGTGCTGGGCGGGCACTTCGCCGTGGCGATCGGGATTGCCCTGACTCGCGACGGTGCGCTCGCGGATCGCTACGTCACGCCGGCCACGGTGGGCTTGCTCGCGGCCTGGGCCACGGGGATCTGCTACGGCCCGCGAACCGCGATCGCCCGGCTCGGGAGCGTCATCCTGGTGGTGATGGCAGCCGTCGGCGTTGCGGTCGCGAATTCATCACCCACCCGGCACGACATTCAGCATTACCTGATCCGTTCGTCCCTCTATCAGTTGCAACAGGACCTCCGCGGAGGCATGCCCTCGACCTTCCTGGAAGGGAAGTACGCTTACACGTACGGCGTTCTGATGGCAGAGCGATGCGGGTCGCACTTGAGGCAGTTCCGGAGCGCACAGATCGGCCCCTTCGCCACGGTGGTGTCCGATCCGCCGATGGGTGCCATCCCGGTGACAGGTGTCGCCAGTCCCTGGGTCGTTCCACCTCTGCCGCCGGGGATGTTAATCCCCGACGAATCGCTGCGTCTCACGCCCCCCGCGGGGCATCTTTACGGCCTGCGGCTCAGGATTGAACAACCATGGTACGCGAGTTACCAGGATTTTCTTCTCCTGTGGCGGGACGAAACCGGGCAGGAGCGGAGTCAGTTCGCCTTCGCGCCGTTCCTTCCCGCTCACGGCACGCTCGCGATCTGGATCAACGACTCGGGGACGGACTTTCGCCTGGTGCGCCGGGGCAGCGGCCGAGGGGCCACGATCACATCAGCGGAGTGGCTCGTGAAGTAACGAGGAACGTGAGGGTGAGACTCGTCGCGCTGGAGCGCTCGACGGTAAATACCCGCTTGCGGCTGAGCGCTGCGGAGCACGGCCACTTGTCGTAGAACGCGAGATTGCAGTCCTGCTCCGCGGTGTCAGGTGAACGCGCTCAGTCGCGCTTAGCCTCGAGCGGCTATCCTTCAGTGGTGCCGACAATTTGACCGTCACCAAACGAACGAGATCGCTACTCTTCGCGTCGCCGCTAATCGAATTCGCCACCCGGGATATAGTGATGTGAGGTCACCCGCCTCACATCCGTTCCCGAGGATCATCATGCGTATTCCAGTTGTGCTCACAGTTATCGTGGCGAGTGTGTTCTCGCCCGTCGTTCGTGCGGCCGATGGCGTGGACAGCGTCGCCATCACCAAGGGCGATGGGGTCATCGATTTCAAAGTGAACGGTAAAGTGGTGTCGCGGTATCATGTGGGGCCGACGGTCGCCAAGCCTTATCTGTGGCCGATCATGGCGCCGAACGGAGCCGCTGTGACTCGAAGCTGGCCGATGGAAGCTCAAAAGCCGGGCGAGACGATCGACCACGTTCACCAGAAGTCCGCGTGGTTCTGCCATGGCGATGTGATCCCCGAAGGGATCGAGTTAAAAACCAAGACCGCTGAGAAGAGTGGCAAGGGAATCGACTTCTGGTCCGAATCGAAGGACAAGGACGGCAAGGCTCGACACGGCCGGATCGTGACGACGAAGATTGAGGAGCCGAAGCAACTGAGCCCGAACCACGCGTCGATCACCACCAGCAATGACTGGGTGAGCCCGGACGGCGTGAAGGTGCTGGGCGAAACGCGGACGCTTCATCTGGTGTCGCTGCCACAGGGTCGGCTGTATGTCTTCGACATCGACCTGCATGCCAGCGTCTGTCCGATCGCCTTTGGCGACACCAAGGAAGGCTCGTTCGGAGTCCGCGTGAACGACATCATCCGGCTGGCCAACAAGGACGGTGATGGCGTGGCGACGAACTCGAAGGGCGACAGCGCGAAGGCCCCGGCGAAGGAAAGCCTCCCCGTGTGGGGCTTGCTCGCGGACTGGAACGACTATTCCGGCAAGATCGACGGCAAGACAGCCGGCGTCGCGGTGTTCGACGATCCGAAGAACTCCGCTCGCGCCGCCTGGCACACCCGGGCGTACGGCCTGATGGCGGCGAACCCCTTCGGCCGCGACCATTCGGGCTTCCCGGACCTCAAGGGTAAAACCGAACTCGTGAAGATCGCGAAGAACGGCCACCTCAAGCTTCGCTATGGCGTCTACGCTCACGATGGCGATGCCGCCACGGGCAAGGTGGCCGAGGCCTTTGAAGCGTTCAAGAAGTAAGGAACTGAACAAGTCTCAAGGAGTATCACCGATGTGGCGAGCGATCCGTCTGCCTGTTCTCGCGGGAATGCTTTTCTTTGGAATGCTGGCCTTGCCCTCGGGAGCCGCCGCGGCACCGAAGCCCGCGGACATCGACGCGGTGGTGAAGAAGGCCGCGGAGTTCCTCAAGACCAAGCAGGGCGATGACGGCTCCTTCGCACCGAAGCTCGCGGGGCCCGGAATCACCGCACTCACGGTCGCGGCCCTCATCAAGGCAGGCGTTCCCCCCACCGACCCCGTGGTGGCCAAGGGGCTGAAGTACCTCGAAACCAGCGTCAAGCCGGACGGCGGCGTGTACGACAAGGGCCTCGCCAATTACACCACCTGCCTGGCCCTCGTGGCGTTCAGCGAGGCGAACAAGGATGGCAAGTACGCGAAGGTGATCGAGAACGCTGCGAAGTTCGTGAAGGGGCTGCAGTACGGCGAGGGGCTGGAGTCGAGCGACGTTCGCTATGGCGGGGCCGGGTACGGCAAGCCGGGCGGCAAGGATCGGCCGGACCTGTCGAACACGCACTTCATGGTCGAGGCGTTGCTCGCGTCCGGAGTCTCGAAGGACGATCCGGCGATCAAGCGGGCCATCACATTCATCAGCCGCAGCCAGAACCTGCCGGGCGAGTTCAACAATCAGCCCTTCGCGACGAAGGCCTCGCCGGATGACAAGGGTGGCTTCATTTACAACCCTGAGGCGAAGGACGCCGCGGGCGGACTGCGCTCGGCGGGCTCGATGACGTACGCCGGGCTCAAGAGCTTCCTTTACGCCGGGCTGGGCAAGGACGACCCCCGCGTGAAGGCGGCCGTCGACTGGATTGCTCGCCACTACACGCTGGCGGAGAACCCCGGCATGGGCACGGCGGGGCTTTACTACTACTACCACCTCTTCGCGAAGGCGATGGACGCCATCGGCCAGGACCGCTTCACGGACGCGAAGGGCGTGAAACACGACTGGCGGCAGGAACTCTTCGACGAGTTGAAGAAGAACCAGAAGGCCGACGGCAGCTGGGCCAACGACAACAAGGCCTTCCTGGAAACGCAGCCTGAACTGGCCACGGCGTTCGCGGTGCTGTCGCTGGGGTATTGCTCAGCGGGTAAGTAGCACTCCCGAGTGCATGTTTGTTGATTCACCAGAGGGTTCCGCCAAAGATCGTGTCGTTTCCCGTGACGTAAAAGCTTGCAACCGCAAACGCGGAGATGTTCCTCAAGTTTGCGACGATTCATGAAGTCCTCCGCCAGTCAACGGTGGCAGAGAGTTCACTTCTTTTTCAATCGCGAGACTTTGAAGGCCTCCGCCCGGGCTTCCTGGAACGCCAAGTTGTTGAGGAGCACCCACAGCGAGCCACGCGAACGCTCTGACGTGGTGCCCTTATAAAAAGTGGGAGGCTGGCTATAATAATGGATGTAAGGTCCACACTCACCAAGGTTCCCTTCAATGCCGACACAGGCTCTCACCACCCGTGACACTGTCCAGGAAACGATCGAAGAACTGCGACAGCACGTGATCGCGGCTCGGAGTTCCGTGAGCGAGGAGAGCGACGCGGAGTCGTGCGTCCAGCGGCTGAATGAGTTGTATGCCCAGTCTCGCGAGGATTTCACGGAAGAAGATATTCGCTTCGTGAACGTGATGCGTGGCTTCCTGGGAAGCCGCTACGAGGCCCTGCGGCCGAAGGCGGCGCACACCAAGAAGGCGAAGCGAAAAGGCGACAAGCTCGAGCACTGCTGGCGCTGCACGACGTCCGTGGACGAGCGCTTCGTGGAGATGTGCCCGACGTGCTCCGAGAAGACCTACCAGTGGCGAGTCTGCCCCGTGTGCAAGGCGTGCGGCTGCCAGCGAGTCGGCACCGTTCTGGTGTGAACGAGCGACTTTTCGAGCCTACCAAGCAGAACACCCCGAGCGTCCTCGAGGTGTTCTGTCGTTTAGAAGGTGCGGAGTTGCGCCGCTGCTCACCATCAGGTGCAGTAGAACAGAAATGGGCATCGTCGGATCCCCGAAATCGCTTGGCTTTAGCGCTTACCCTTGTGGCATGCTGAAGGAGGCTTCTCATGGCGATCACTCATCTCAACCGTCGCGGCAAAACCTACTACCTGCACCAAAGCCAAACGAAGTCCGGCAAGCTCATGTTCTTCTTTTCCATGAAACCTGCAGATCAGCCAGTGGAGGCAATCCCCGAGGGCTATGAGATCTATGAGGAGATCAAGGGCCAGGTCTTTTTGAGGAAAATCACCCCGAAGCTCGTGACCGATGCGGAGGTCGCCCTGGTGGAGCGCAGCGTTCGCGAGTTGGCCCCGCAGGCCCGTGCGATCGTGCAGGCCAAGAAAAACGCGATCGTGGTAGCCGTGGCCGAGCACCCTTCAGTCGACTTGCAAAGTGCTTTCACTATTCTTGCGGGGTTCAGGATACCCTGGGTTCCCCAACTCGATCGATTCTTACAATACGCACCGATGATGCAGCTTGTTCTGGCGGACAAGGAACTCCGGACGTTTAGTGTTCAACGCTGGTGCTTTCGCGGCTCCATCGATCGCTGGATCCATTTGGCGGGCCCCGACGACCTGGCCATCCTGTTGAAGGATTATTGTCCTTATCTGGGCAAGGGATCTTTGTACGATTTGATATGACCCTTGTTCGGAAATGCCGTCGAGCCAACGAAAAGGGCCACTTGCGATTGGTCGCAAGTGGCCTAAAAGTGGAGGCGCCGGGAATTGAACCCGGGTCCCGTAGCCCTTCCATGCCGGCATCTACGTGTGTAGCAGGTCATTTTCTCGGGGCCTACCGTAAGGCTGCCCCGTGTTCGCGAGTCGCCACTCCGATCTGCGGGATCGACGACACGCTATCGGTCAGAGAGTTTCGCGAAGACGGCCACCGCGTCGGACCGGGTTGTTGTCCCCGGCCCTCAAGCCTTCACTAGCCCGAATTGCGTCCGGACGAGATTCTCTCAGGCGAAGAACCCCGAACGGCCCGCGGGTATTACGCCGCGAGGGAGAACTGCGTTTCAGCAGTTAAATTTCGATCAGCTTTTTACGTGGCCTGCCGATCAACCACGACACGCAACCATGCACTTCCAATGCCCGGTCGATACCAGATCGCCCCCAAGGAAACCCACCTCGTTGGAGGTGGCAGGGTATTATAGGGTTCGAGATTCTTGGAACAATCTCATCTGCAAGGGAATTCCCTTCCACGCTTATCCAGCACAAACTAGAATCGATTTGAACTTCTCGGGTGACCTCGTATCCAACCAACCCTCGAAGCCTCAGGGAGAGCCCACCTTGTTTCTGATGTACACCGATGAAAGTGGAGATACGGGCTTGCCTTCGGACGGATCGCCCACGCGATACTTCTGCCTTTCGGGCGTTGTCGTTCATGAACTTCGCTGGAAAGAGGTTCTGGAATCGCTGATGAACTTTCGCCGTTGGATCAAGTACCGCCATGGAATCTACTTTCGTAGACTTGATCCGGCACTCTGCAAGATTGCCAGCTACAGCGATCACCTGGGAATTGTTAGACTATAAATGAAAGGGGGCCTCCTTGCGGAGGCCCTGGTGGCTCCTACTTCCCGAACTTGCTCAGGGTTCAGAACCATCACCAGCATTTACTCCGCATTTACCTCATGCAATACCTTGATACAATTACCAATTGCAATGGCAAATTCGTTGCGTAAAACCCGACTGAATATAGACTTGCGACAGGAATAGGGAATAGGAAATAGGAATCAAATGCTAAAAGTCGCTCTCATCACCGGTAGCGCCGTCGGCGTGGGCCGGGCGTGTGCGGTTCGCTTTGCGAAGCTTGGGTACGCGGTCGTCGTGAACTATTCCAAATCCGAGGCGGACGCCAGGGAGACGCTGCGGCTTGTTGAAGCGGAGGGCGTGCCTGCGATGCTGGTACACGCCACGGTGGCGGACGATGCCCAGGTTCGTGCGATGGTGGCCCAGGCGAAGGAGAAATTTGGCGGGCTCGATGTCGTCGTCAACAACGCGGGAATGACGCACTTCGTGGCCCACACGGACCTGGACGCTCTCACGGACGAGATCTGGGACGAAATCTTCCAGGTGAACCTGAAAGGGGCTTTTTACGTCTGCCGGGCGGCACTGCCCTTGCTGAAGGAGCGTCGCGGGAGCATCGTGAACGTGACGAGTGTCGCCGGGCTCAACGGGCAGGGGAGTTCGATTCCGTACTGTGCCAGCAAGGCGGGGCTCAACTGCGTGACGCAATCGCTCGCCAAGGCCTTTGGGCCGGAGGTTCGGGTGAACGCCGTGGCGCCGGGGCCGATATTGACGCGCTGGCTCGAGGGGCGGGAAACCCACGTCGCGAAGTTCCTGGAACAGGCCCCTCTGAAGCGGGCCGCCGACCCCGAGGACATCGCGGACGCTGTCGTGTACCTCGCCACCGGCACGACGCTCACCACCGGCCAGGTGCTGGTGGTGGACGGTGGACGCACGATGTGATCGCGTATCGTCCTGCAAGAGATGTACTTGTGGCACGAGTAAAGAACGAGTAAAGTCGAGTAAAGTCGAGTAAAGACTTTACTCGTTTCGAGACGTTCGATGCGCATTCCGGAAACACCACCTCCGTGCTCGAATCGTATCCGGGTCTGAACCAGCGGCAGCGTCTGGTCGTTCATGAAATGCTCAAGAACCCTGGCCACATCTGGACCTATCATCTTCATCAAGGGAAGTATCACGTCACGAACCCGACGGCCCGAGCGGATCTCCTGGGACTGACAGCGCTGTGCCTGCTGACGCAGACGAAGGTGGGGAAGACCGTGAACTTTCGTCCGGCTCCGGACTTGCGTCACCTCCTGAACCGTTCGACCCATCCGAGGTGGAAATCCGAAGCGGAAGTTCCTGCGCCGATCGCCGTCACGTCCAGGCCGTCGCCAGAAATCGCTCGATTGCAGAGCCTGTTTTCGAAGATTGACGACGATCCCGAGATCGAGATGGATGGCGAAACGAGAAAGCGACCATGAGCAAGAAGAAGCGCGTGGAGATGCGGAAAAACCGGGCCAAGCCGCCGCGGGGGAATGATCTCACGCGCGGCTTCAAGGACGGCGACGGGAGTGTGGACGAGACGCACACCGGCGAGCGCGTCCGCGCGAAGGGGGATCTTTCCCGCCATCGCACGGTCGTCGAATCCGATCAGGCGTCCCCTTCAGAGGCGGCGGACCCCACCACGAAGCTGATTCGCGGCCGGGTGCTGCGGATGCACGGCCTGCAATCGGTGGTGGAAACCGGCGACGGCCGCACCTTCCGCTGTATGGTTCGCCGACTGCTCAAGACCATGGCCACCGACGAGCGAAACGTTGTCACCACGGGC
>Ga0105049_10009250_pt1 | contig 11351 bp, 8 predicted proteins | sample MAT06_FD_78087 | JGI IMG/M metagenome (GOLD analysis project Ga0105049, IMG submission 78087) | Freshwater microbial communities from Lake Fryxell liftoff mats and glacier meltwater in Antarctica - MAT-06 | ecosystem: Environmental > Aquatic > Freshwater > Ice > Liftoff microbial mat | place...
TACAACTTTCGTTGTCGAGCGTAGACCTTCCAATTCACATGCCGAAGATCGTCGCCGGGTTCATAGCGGCGATGCGACGAAAATTCAACGCTGAAGCCCACGAAAGGACTGCGATGCAGGCCTTGCAAAAAGCCTTCGACTATTCCCCGAGCACGCAACTCGAGCGAGCTGAAGCGTGTTAGGTCTTCAGTGCTGATCATGACTCTTGTGGTACCTCACTGAGCAATCGATCGATGACGCGATCGCTGTCGATTGCATCGGCTCGTCCATGGAAATTAAGTACCAATCGGTGTCTCAGTACAGGATGCGTTAATCGTTTCACATCGTCGAAATCCACGTGATATCGCCCTTCGAGAATGCTGCGGGCTTTGGCAGCCAAGATGAGCGATTGGCCTGCTCTCGGGCTTGCCCCATAAACGACATACTTCTTCACAAAGTCGATTGCCAGTGGCGAATCGGGACGGGTGGCCGAAACCAAACGGGCAGCGTACATGACCACATCATCGGAAACAGGGACCGCTCTGACCACATCCTGCAACAACAACAGTTCACTACATTCCAAAACACTCTTAGGAATCGATGTCTCGGTGCCGGTTGTACCGCGAATGATCGCAGCCTCTTCGGCAAGCTCCGGATAGCGGACGCGGATGTTGAACATAAACCGATCGACCTGCGCCTCAGGCAGAGGATACGTCCCTTCCATCTCGATCGGATTCTGAGTGGCTACTACAAAGAACGGAGGCGGGAGCGTGTACGTCTGATTTCCAATGGAAACCTCACGTTCTTGCATAGCCTGGAGCAAGGCTGCTTGCGTCTTGGGTGGCGTTCGATTGATTTCATCTGCCAACAGGAAGTTTGTGAAAATAGGACCTTGCACAAACTTCATTCGATGCCCTCCACCCCCCTCTTGCTCCTCAAGGATGTCGGTACCCGTGATATCCGAGGGCATCAAGTCTGGCGTGAACTGAACCCGTTTGAACTTCAGATTCAACGTTGCTGAAAGTGTGCGGGCCATGAGAGTCTTACCAAGTCCAGGTACACCTTGCATCAGCACGTGACCGCGACAAAGCAAACCGAGCAACATCAAGTTGATCACATCCTTCTGACCGACGATCACCTTGCCAACCTCTTCCAACAACCGTTCACGAGCATCTCGGAGCTTTTGCACACGTTCGAGGATCGCGTCGTCCATTTTGATCGGTGCATGATTTCGTAGCGCTACAGTCATTTGTCTTAATGCTTATGATGAGTGTCGAAGATGAAAAAAGTGGTAATTATCTAGACGCGTTCGCTTCCGTGGGATCCATCAGTCCGTCCCTGTCGGTGTCGAGCCGATCGAAGACATCGCGTGGGCCAAGGAATTCGTCCCAAACAAGATCGTTGTCCCCGTTTCGATCCATCCTTTGAAACCAAGTCGGTCCGTTGTTGCTACGCATGATGGGTTGAGGAACCTCCGCCCGTAGTCGTATAGCCGGCCCAAACAAGGTGGGCCCCCCTCGTTGCATCTCGATTTTAAAATAACGCGGCATCTGCGACGGATTGAGCTCGGGCGAATCGTCAACCGCATGGGACACCAAATTCGTCTCCGCCGTTCTCAGTTCGCGAATGGAGATTCTACCATCGCCATTTTGGTCCAGCATTTGAAAGTAGCCATTCCCACTATCGAACAAAGTCACTTGACAAACCGTGGCCGACGGTTCGGCAATCCCCTTGACATATTGATCCATTTCCCTGCTAAAGACTCGATCGTCGTGATCGGCGTCCATCGCGTCGAAGAGATAGCGTTGAAAGCGAGGATGTGTTGCAATCTCGTCCCGATCCATGTATCCATTGCCATCCATATCGATTGCGTTAAAGGTTTCCCGTGCATTTCGCATCGCTTCCTCGATGGGATCGCGGGTCCGGTAGCTAAGCGTAATGGTCGTCGACGGTTGTTTGATCTCAATCACACCACCGTCTAACATGCGAGCCGCTGCGGACTGTCGGGCCGATATCAGCTGCACTCGATCCCGGGAGATCGATGGTTTGCCGTTCACGACGTTTCCATTCCTCGCTTCCGAAGCGGACAGTTCTACCTCGACCGACACATCCGGGTCCGCGTCAGCAATCTTCGATAGCTCAGCAACAGCTAAAACGCCATCGCGATTCTGGTCCAACAACGCAACCCGGGCCTCGTCCCAATGCAATTCCTCTTTGGACAGTTTCGCATCTTTGTCGGTATCGTAGGTTCTGATCAAACGTGATGCCATGACCGGTTCTCTGGCGTCGCGCAACAATTCGGAATGAACTGGGGGCGGCGCTTCCATCGCGGCCATCGGAACCATGTCCTGCATCATTGAAGCGTTCGCATTGGAAACGAACTCGTCAAACGTAACGCAGTAGTCATGATCCAAATCGCGAGCCGCCAGTCGTGCTGCTGACGTTCGCATTTCACTTCGCTCAATCAATCCCGATTGATCTTCATCCAGAACCTTGAAAACCTGCAGATCTTGCTCCGCGACCGACCCGATTTGACGAAAGACCATACTTTGCCCAATCGCTCGATCGATGGATTGCTCTACTACCGAACGGTTCATCCCTCGAGCGGGTGCCAACGATCGTGCAAACGGGGTTTCAGCGAACCTGCGACCGGTCATGAACAACGCGTGATTTCGCGTTTCATCACCGCTTAGCTGTCCGTCCATGTTGGTATCCAAACGCACAATCAAGCGATCGACATACTCCGCACGAAGCTGCTCCAGAGATCGCTGAGCCTCAGTAATACGAAGACGCACGTGGAACGGTCCGCTCGGCAACAAAAGAATCAGATCACGTCGCCCAAGATTCACCTCCTTGGGGTCTGACGCCGCAGCTTGGAAGCAGCACACGCAAAATAGGCCAACGCTACCGGCCCAGAAACGACCTCCTTTTGGCATCATGATAGCAGCTCGCTAATGGGGGTCGCGTGGTCATCCACCAACGGAATAGGTCGGTCTCCTGCCTGATTGCTTAGGCTTGGGTTGATATCAAGTGACTTGAGTATGGTCGCAAAGAGTTTGGGCGTGCTGACAGGATCAGAGACATCCGTACCGTCTTTTCCAGTGCTGCCGTAGACCTGCCCCGGTTTGATCCCAGCCCCGCCCATGGCCATGCTCCAACCTTCCGGATAGTGATCGCGTCCGTTCGTTGCATTGACCTTGGGCGTCCGCCCAAATTCTCCCATCCAAATCACAAGCGTCGATTCGTACATGCCTCGCTTCTTGAGGTCGGTGATCAAGGCTGACCAAGCCGGGTCGAGCACATCGCAAATCGATTTTACTGTTTTGAAGTTGTCCGCGTGCGTATCCCATGACAGCCCTCCCCCAGAACCAGCATCCGTCAAAGCAACCTCCACAAACGGTACCCCTCTTTCTACCAATCGACGCGCTAGCAAACAACCCTGTCCAAATCGGTTGCGACCATAGGCGTCGCGGAGAAGATCGGGTTCTTCGTCCAATCGGAATGCGCCTCCTCCTTGGGAATCGACCATCCTAAGGGCTTGGTCATAGACGGCTTCGTGCTTAGCAATGGAAGTGCCATCCTCGGTCGCAGACGTGAGCCGAATGGCCTTGAGCAAATCGGCGCGATCGTGCATTCGACCGAGATCGCCACCGATGGGCGACAGATTCTCAACGGTTAAATTCGCTCGCGTGTTAGGGTCATTGCTTGCGCCTGAAACCAACAGCGGTGAGAACTTTGGTCCTAAGAAACCAGATCCTAACTCTGACAGCCGAAAAGGTGCGACGGACACGTAGCTTGGCAGTTCCGATTTCTCATCGTACAGACGCTGCGCAACCATGGAACCGAGCACGGGATACTCGATCGGCGCTCCTGTGGGTTTGTAACCGGTAAGCATCAATTGGGTCGCACGTCCGTGGTCTCCCTCGCCTGTTTGCATCGATCGAATGATCGAAAAATCGCTCATCCGTTCGGCCAATTTGGGCAAGTTTTCAGCGATGGCTATTCCGGGAACGGAAGTGGCGATGGCCCTGGTTGGCCCACCATTGGGACGTCCCTGCTTGGGATCCAAGGTCTCCAGCTGACTCGGCCCACCTGGCATCCAGAGCAAGATACACGCTTTCGCTGATCGCACCTGCATTGCCGCCTCGGCCAAACGAGGCAACCAACCAGATAGGCTCGCCCCGCCCAACGACGCCATCGCAATACGCATCATTTCGCGTCTGGAGAAACAACTGTTCGTTACCATGGCAATACTCCTAGACAACTCAATTGACTAACGACACAAAACGAACTCGGGACTATTCACCAGCGCCCACAGAATTTCGCCATGAGCGCGACGTTTTTCATCTTCGGATGGCTGCTTTGCAATATAGGATACAAACGTGGCCGACTCATCCGGGGTCGGATGACGCGATAGTGTTGCCATACATAATGTATCGATTCGATCCGCCGCCGACATGAAAGGCGAATCCAGCGTGGCCCTTAGAAGCCGACTGCTTTCGACATTGATGGCATCGGCCGTAAGCTTTCCATTCATCATCACCAACGCCTGCGGGATTCCAGACGCATAGTCCTCAGGAGATTTGCCCGCCGACTCCCCCATTCTCGCGACCACTTGCATCCGCTCCCCAGTCCAGCGGGCAGAGGACGGATCCAAGCGACTAATGGGTAGCATCAACGCTTGCTCGAGCGAGTCAAACACCTGTTCCGGCGACAGAGATTTCAAGGGTCGATGGAAGGAAATCGTCGCGGTTGACGCAGTCGCCGCAGTTTCATCTGGCAAATCCACTCCAGAAACAACCGACTGATACCAATCGCTTTTGCAAATGGCTCCTATCAAACTTCGGGTCGGGAACTTGGCCTCAGCAAACTTGACGGCTAGCGAGTCCAGCAGTTCCCGTTGCATGGGCGATGCCGTATCGAGATCGTCGACGGAAGCAAATACACCGCGTCCGACCAGGATTTGCCAAAAGCGATTCACCGCAACCGAAGAGAATTGTCTATTGGACGGCGATGTTAACCACCCGGCAAAGCCTGATCGGCTGGCGATCGATCCCGACGGCTCTTCCCAAAGATACTTGGCCACGTATTTCACTCCGTCACTTTCGATGGCCCCGATTTTCGAAGGCGCATTCGATCCTTGAGGCAGAACAGCCAAATCGGAATAGAAGGCGGCAAGTCCCCAAAAGTCCTTTTGCTTCCAATCCGTAAAGGGATGGTCATGGCATTGTGCGCATTCCAACCGTACTCCAAGCATCACCCGTGAGACATTCGCCGCGTAGGTCGCTGGATTGGATTGAGATAATCGAAAATAGACATTGTCGCGAGACTCATCCTTCAGTTCCACGAGAGCCGACATGATCGAATCAAAACCCTCGTCGCGTGTCAGCTTCTGCGAGAGCCAACCCTCCAGCTCGCCGGGAAACATTCCAGTTTGAGAGGTCGGTGGCAACATGATTCGACGCCACTGCCTGGCCCAATGCTCAGAAAAAGTGCGTTTATAATCGCCCGCCCGAGCCCCTTGATGAAAAACTAACTGATCGATCAGCATACTTCGACGCATCGATTCGTCCATTGCCAGATAGTCCCGAAGCTCAGCCACACTCGGCACCCGCCCTAGCAGATCCAGATACAATCTACGCGCAAGCAACAGGTCATCGCACTTTTCGGGGCTTTGGCCCCAAAATCCCCTACCCTCGGTGTTCAGCCACTCGGCCCATTGGACGCTCAACGAAACGCCTTGCGGTTGACTGGATGTCGCAATTGCTCCATTTTTCTCAACCGCAGCAACTGTGTCCTGCGCACCTGCGATTTGCTTCGTCGATTCATTTCCGGTCAGAAAAAGAACCGCCACAACGAAGAATCCAGCTCTAACCAGCCATGGACTCGTCGCTAAATTCGATGTTCGACAGGTTGCTAAAGAAACCATGCTGGACATGCTCTCAAAATCGCCTTGAGAATGGTTGCCAATTCCGCCACTCACTTTTATAGACACATCGTCTACTCTGGTCAAGTGCCTTAAGAAAATAAATTCAAAGCCGGATTCGGCCTCTAGGATTTACTGAGTTCGGTGTGGAATAGCGAATTGCTCGAACGAAATTTTTTGGTTTGGCGTGTGATTTCCTCATCGGAATGTACTGGACTAGTGTACAAGAACATTTGGCATGACAATCCACTGCCTTGACGGAACCCCCCATGTCCCAGAATGAAACCAGAAACAGCCTGATTGTTCGACTCAAAAGCGAGCAAAATGAAATAGCTTGGCGGGATTTCGTCGGCAACTACGAAGGATTCTTGGCCCAAATCGCTCGGCGACATGGCGTTCCCGAACGGCACGTAGCAGACGCAACCCAGCAAATTCTCATAGCGATCGTCCGGTCCATTGAGGGCTGGAAAGATGACGGAAATGCCGCTTCGTTTCGGCGATGGCTAAGTACAGTTTCGCGAAATGTGGTCATTCGCTTTATGTCTCAAGAGCGACGGCACCCGGGTGGCGTCGGTGGCTCGGATTTAGTGGCACTGCTTCAAAAGGTCGAGGAGAAACCGGACGAATTTCATGTCCAACGGTACCAACATGAGCTCATCGTTTGGGCTGCCCAACAAGTTCGTAAGGAGTTCCTCGAAACCAGCTGGCAAGCTTTCTGGGCCACAGTGATCGAACAGCAGTCGGTGGATCAAGTCGCTAAAGATTTGAAAATTAGTACGGGTAGCATCTACATGTCCCGGAGTCGTATCATGGCCAGAATCCGCAAGATCATCGCAACTGTTTTGGAGAATGAGTAATGGACACTCGAGATCAAGACCATGCAAAAACAGTAGGATGCGATCACCCAAGGCTCATGCGTTCGCTCGACGAACGGCTTTCGGAACCAGAAGAAGAGCTGCTTGCTCAGCACCTAACAGAATGTAAAGCCTGCCGCCAAAAACTGGAATCGCTGGCGTCAGATCCAAATGGCTGGAGCCAAATTGGTGTGGTCCTTCGAAAGGAATCTAGCGGCGAACATGCAAACGGAAAGCGGAACGAAGATGAAATCTATGAAGGTTCAACATGGAAACCCAGCGACTTCATTGTCGATTTTTTGCAACCGTCGATCTCGAGCGAATCGTTGGGACGAATTGGAAACATTGAAATACGTGAATTCATCGGCCAGGGAGCTCACGGTATCGTGCTGAAAGGGTTTCAGGAGGAGCTCAACCGGCTGGTCGCTGTTAAAGTCATGGCTCCCCATCTGGCGAGCGTCGTTGCCGCTAGGAAACGGTTTGCTCGCGAAGCTCGAGCGACCGCTGCCATCGTCCACCCCAACGTCTTGCCGATCCTGCATGTCGATTCGACTGGTCAATTGCCCTATCTGGTCATGCCCTACGTCGATTGCGAGTCGTTGCAGGATCGACTGGACCGCGAGGGTCCATTATCCATTTCCGATGCGTTACGAATTGGCTTACAAGTGGCTCGCGGTCTCGCTGCCGCCCATGCACAAGGCCTCGTGCATCGGGACGTAAAACCAGCCAATATTCTATTGGAACGAGGTGTGGAACGTGTGATGCTCACCGATTTTGGATTGGCTCGAGCCGTTGATGATGCCACGTTGACCAGAAGTGGTTTTATTGCCGGAACGCCGCACTACATGTCGCCCGAACAAGCCCTTGGAAACGCAGTCGACACGCGCAGTGATCTGTTTAGTTTAGGGAGTGTGTTGTATGCAACGTGCACTGGCCGCCCTCCCTTCCGAGCGGAATCGACATTTGGAATCTTGAGACGTGTTACAGACGATTCACCACGACCACTTCATGAACTCAATCCCGATGTTCCAATCTGGCTCGAAGGCATCGTTTTAAAACTGCTGAGCAAACCGGTCCGCGAGCGCTTTGAAACTGCTGAGTATCTCGGAACGCTCCTGGAAGCATGCCTTGCACATGTTCAGCAACCAGGTACGATTCCATTGCCGATGGCTGCAAAGAAACTCAGTAGTTTAATGCCGCGAGGCTCAAGGGCTTCGCCATTGAAAGCCATTGTCGCGACGGTTGGTTCGCTCGGCGCGTTGATAGCCATTTGCGCCCTGTTAGTCTCAGTTCCCCGTTGGTCAAAAACACCCGAGGAAGAGAAAAACGCAAGTCGCAGCGAAGCGACCGCAAACATCCAACCAACGCGACCTTTAGAGAACACCATTCTACTTCTATGGAACGACGGCATAGCGTCTGAACTTCAGACTCTAGAATCCATCCTGAATGTTTTGGATGAAGCGACTGCCACACCGTAAGCGACTGCCGACTCCCGGCAACATGCGAACCCAACGAGTCAAAAATGAAAACCTACAGATACCTATTAACCCTTTTCGCATTACACAGTTTCATGGCACAGCCGACATGTGCCATCGCTCAGGTTGCCACGCCAGCAACAGTACCTGGAGTCTCGGTCCAAGAGCGAGGAGTGGATAATGATGCAAAACCTCAAATAGATTCTTCTGCAATCATCATTACTTGGTCCGAGAACAAAGACGAACTACGCGGATTTAGTATCAAACAAGGTCGATGGTCGATACTCAAATTGCCACCACAGGAGAGGATGGCTGTGACCGTCAGCGGAAACGTCGCAGCCATTGAAATCGACGATTCTCTTGTTGCTTATAGCGGGGAGAAAGGTTGGTGGGATGTCATTCCGATTCGAAAGGACTCAACCGCAACGGCATTCTTTTCCAATAATCTAGTGACGATCCAAGTAGCCGAGCATCTCTATACGTTTGCGGCGTCCACGGGGCAATGGACTTCGCCTACGGACCCGGATCTACAACCGGCTGAGGAAAAACTAAGAATCTATGTCAACGAACAACAGTTAAAGGATGAAATGGCCATTTTCTTGAAACGGTCGGATCGATTTCTTGCACACAGAAACAGACAGATTCAGATAATACCCAGGTTTGAGGGGAAGCAAGATGGAGACCCCGGAAGCTGGTACGAGGTGGAGATCTCCGCAGGAAGAAAAAGCTACTTGGACGAAGTAGTCAAGACGTTTAAAAGAATCGAGTTGGTCCCACCTCGCACAAAGACACCCAACAACAACTCAGAAAGAGCTACTTTACACGACGCAGATCTACGGCCAACGATTGCAGTCCTTCGTGAGAAAATGACCCGACATGAAAACGAGGCGGTGACTCTGGGCAAATTACTTTCCTCGCAGAAAACACAAACCAAGGAGGATCGTCAAAAGCTAGAAGAGATAGTCGCCCAATCCTTCGATGCGAGGCAATCGATGCAGGTGCTCGAATCAAATTTAATGTCTGCTAGATTCGAAAAAGTGAAACATAACTTAGATTCACGACAAAATCTTCGCGGTCGCATCGTAGAACGGCGTATCGCAGAACTACTGGATCCGAACAGTGAGGCTACCGCATGGCAGACAACGCAGACCGATCTGCAAGCCGTTGCCGGTGCTACTTTGGGAGCCCCGTGGAAAGCGAGTCCTAAAAGCCCCTATTCCAATGAAATTGCGGTCGCAGACAAACAGGACGAACGGAATCGTAATCAATGGAATGAAAAGGCTATATGGGAACAGATTGGTCTTCTGCTGTCAGCGGAACCGGCATCTTCCATTCTCCGCGGCACAAATCTTGAGGATTACAAAGGTGGTTTGCGAGTGATTGACGTTCGGCCCGATAGTCCCGCACAACTTGGAGATGTACAAGCAGGGGACATTGTGGTTGGTATTATGGATTGGCAGACTCCCTCATTGAACTCGTTGGAATGGGTGTTGTCGAATTCACAATTCCTTAACAGCCGCGAATCAAAATACTATTTCATCCGTAAGGGTGTTCGTCGGACAATAGTGCTGCCAACTCTTAGACCGAACAACGCGACACGTTCCGTCGACGACGAACTGAAGAAGCTCGAAACAATGCAACCAATGAGGCAGCCAAGTGACTTCGTCAAGATTCTACGTGGTAAGAAGGACCAATTTGAGGTTAGAAAAAAAGATGCCAACTCTCGCCAAGAAATCGTCTCTCGCTTGTCCGGTCAAACAGCGTTAAATGAACAGGCCAAAGGTGTCCTAGAATCACAAACGGAGGAACTTGCAAACGCGAAACGGGCCGCTGAAACGGCACTGGATGACTGGAAGCAGATTTGGTCCGAATATCAGACAGAATTGCGACTTCTTCAGTTGGATGTCGATGAGGTCAGCGTAAGGCACACCCAACTGGAGAAGGATGTGGATCGCTCCAAGAAGCTACTAAATGAACTGATATCCCAATATAAGATGGAAGAAGAGATTTCTAATCTCAAGATTGTAGCCATACAGCTTCAACGAGCAACGGAACGGCATCGCCTCTTCGCAGAAATCGAGACCGCACATCCGGAGTTTTGTCCTGTCGGAACGAAGAAGTAATCCATAATTCGTTCGGGACAGATGATTCGTTCGGGACAGATGATTCGTTCGGGACAATAGTCCCAAACTACATCTAATCGGCGAAAGCCTCGGCCATTGCCGTGTGGCTTATGGTTTATGTCACTCAAAAACTTATGCGTAAGTGCTTTGCAATGGTTCCGCAATTGCACATGGCATAGGTGGAGAGCTAAGTCGACTCTTGTTTAGCGAGGACCCATTTGGCTCTTAAAAAGTGGCAGGTATAGCCGCTGGGTAGACGCAGCAAGTAATCCTGATGCTCAGGCTCGGCCTCCCAGAAATCACCCACCGGATCCAACTCAGTGACAACCTTGCCAGGCCATAACCCAGACGCATTCACGTCCTCAATCGTCTCGATGGCTGCCTGTTTTTGCTGCTCGTCTACATAGTAGATCGCAGATCGATAGGAGGTGCCTCGATCGTTTCCTTGTCGATTTGGAGTCGTCGGATCATGGATTTGGAAAAAAAACTCAAGCAACTGCCGATAGGAAATCTTCTCTGGATCGAAAACGATCTCAATCCCTTCCGCATGGGTGCCGTGATTTCTGTAGGTTGCGTTGGGTACGTCTCCGCCCGTGTAACCCACCTTAGTTTTTTCGATGCCTGGTAGCTTTCGGATCAAGTCTTGCATTCCCCAAAAGCAGCCACCTGCCAGTACGGCCCGTTCTTTCATCTGTTTTTCTCCTCGAATCGCCTTTTGCATTCAGAGCACGCCAACCTTAGAAGAGCTCTTTTCAAGTCACCGTTCATTGTATGTCCTAGGGAATAGGGAATACTAGGGAGGAGAAGATGGGAGCGACTGATGTGGTAAGCACCTAGGAATAAGTTTTTTCGTTTAACAGACCGACTGACTCATACCTGCAAAATAAGAGGGCAGAGCTCGTTCTAAGCCCAGCGGGCTGGCACATCCTTTGCCGGTGGTGTTAACCACCGGTTGGATAGCAAAAGAACTGAAGAAGCCCGAAGGGCTGACACA
>Ga0105049_10009256_pt1 | contig 11347 bp, 7 predicted proteins | sample MAT06_FD_78087 | JGI IMG/M metagenome (GOLD analysis project Ga0105049, IMG submission 78087) | Freshwater microbial communities from Lake Fryxell liftoff mats and glacier meltwater in Antarctica - MAT-06 | ecosystem: Environmental > Aquatic > Freshwater > Ice > Liftoff microbial mat | place...
AACATACGTAAAGGCTAAAATAGGTATGATGTAAAAAGGGGCAAAAATAACTTGTATAAAAGAAATTTGTGTTGGGATAATAGTCTAAAATTATATTATTTTTTCTTGCATACATTTCATAAGAATAATTATACAATGCCTGAATTTCGCAATATAAAAAACTGATAAGTATGCCATAAAGCATTACTTTAAAGAACTTATTGCAATCTGCTTTAGAATAATAATTACCGGCAAAAATAAGTGGCATTACTAAAAAAGAAAGTTTAGTTTCTATATCTTTCCACGCATATTTTTGATTGGTAGAATAAAAAACTCCAATAAAATAAATAAGAAAAAAAAGCAAAATAAACCAATACGATTTGTTTGCTTTAATTGCATTTATTTTATTAATGAAACCAATAGTATAAATAGAACTTATAAATGCTATAATTACTAAAACTGGAAGAATTTTAGGAAACAAAGGAAGAAAAAAGAAAACTCCGATTATTGGATTTTTTTTACATTCCATGCTAATCAAAAAAATAAACTCTTTTAGTTTACTCATGTTTTTTATTGACGATGGAATAGTCATGTTTTTTTACGAGTAAATAAATAGTTAAAAAATATATAATCAACATTGATGATTCTACAACAATATATACTTTTAGAAATGAATTAAAACTTTTGAATTTAAAAAAATACAAAGTAATTAAGCTCAAGAAATATAGTATTTGCCATAAGCTTGCAATTTTTATTTTTTGAATTGTATTTAATACTGTTGCCAATGGAAACACAATTAACTGCAGAGAAGTTGAAAAAATTAGTATAGATGCAATTTTTCCGGATGGAGACCAATTGCTTCCATATAAAATTATAAACAGTTCATTTCCAAAAAAGAATAGAATAATAACTGCGATTACTGACAGAACTAATAAGATGGAAAAGAATTTTTTGAACTCAGTAAACTGTTCTTTGTTTTGATGCAAAGCGGCTACACTTCTTTGATAATAAATTTGAGTGAATGCAGGAATTCCAATACCTGTAATTACAAGTAATAATTGCCGAGTTAAATTAAAAAAACCAACATCATTTGTAGAAAAATATTTTTGTGCAATCCAAAGCGGAATTGATATACAAACCGCCTGAAGCAATGCAGGAAATGCATTGTATAAAGGATAATCTTTGTATTTTTTCATTAGAAGAACCAAATTAGAGGAAGCCTTTTGTGAAAAAGATTTAGCTCTAAAAAGAATAAAAAATGAAACAAATGCTAGGATAAGCCAACCTAATATGTAACCCAATACCAAACCATCTTTTAAAAAAAAATATCCAAAAAGAACAGTAAGGATAGAGATGGAAGAAGTTTGTATTATTTTTAAAAATGCAATTTTTTTAAACTGCTCTTTTCGTTGCAACCAATAATTTATTGTTTGCCCTACAGCAACAAAAATAATAAAAGGAGGAACAATAAAATAAAGACTAGAATATTGAAAATCTACAACAAATAATGAATAAACGAAGATTGCTAAAATTGAAATTAGTGAAAGCAAAAAAGCAATTATCCAACCTAGTTTTACTAAACCTAAAGATTCGTTTTCGTCTTTGGGAAGTGCAATTGCTAGTTCGTATCTTAAGCATACTATAACAGAAAGCGGACCAGTTATTGAAAGAAGCAAACCAAAAATTCCAAATTGTTCAGGACTATAAAGTCTTGCAATTATAAAGGAAAAAAGAAAAGGAATTAATTGTGCAATTCCAACACCGCCTAAAACAATTGAAAGATTTTTATGTAAAGATTTGTCTTTTAAGAACATCTAATAATTTGGCCTAAAATTAACTAATTATTTTAGCTGATAAACTACCAATCTTTCTTGCCTGTAAATAGGTTTGGTATAATTTCTTAAATACTTGTGAAAGCTGCTAGAATACATATTAAAAAGGGTGTCGCTAAAAATATAATTAACTTTTAGTTGTTTTAGCTCTTTGTGAACTGAGTTTAAATTTTGTGTATTAAATAATTTAATTCGTTTATCATTGGTAAAGAGTTCATCATCTTTGCACCAATAAAAATAACCAAACCGTTTGGTGTAATAGTAGAATTGTGGAATATTGTTTACTAAAAAAACTGAATCAGATTTTATATTTTCGTCAATATATTTATAAATGCTTTTTTTATTTGAAGTAGTATTTAAATTAGATTGAATTCTGTTGTAGTATTTTGGAATCATATCTATTGAAACAAAAAAAACAAAGTGTGCTAAATAAAGAAAAACAAAAACCAAAGTGAAATTTTTATCGGAAAATAAATTATTGCTAAAAAGAAAATATGCAATTATTAACTGAATTGGAATGGTAAACGTGTAAGCATATCTAAAATTTATATAACCTAAAAAGCCAATAATTAATGCAATAATTAGAAAAAGTATAAATAGAAAAAAATAGTATTTGTTTTTTTTTGAGTAGTAAATGCCAATTGGTATAATTAGCCAAGAGAACAATCCAAAATATTTTACATTAAAAAAGATTCCAAGATATCCGTTAGTTATTATCTTAAAATTACTTTCGATACCCCTGTTTACATAATCAATGTTATTGCTTGAATAATTATAGAAATTTTGAAAATAGATTAGCACGAAATCTACTAGCAGAATAGAAATTAAAACAAGCCAAATGTTCTTTTTTAGTTTTTCCATCTCACAACTTAAAGATCCAACCTGTGCCAAAAAAGGTGTCTAGTAAATAATGAAAACTTCCTCCAAATAAAAATGCAAAACATGCTACAATTATTAAATGCAAAGGCTTTTTATTAATTAATTGATAGATAGACCATGCAAACAAAAGAAAGCAAGCAATAATCATATTTAAAGAATGAATGTTTGCCGATAATCCTAAAATAATAAAAAGTAATAAAATAAATCCAATCTTCGTTTCATTAAAATTTTCTTTCCAAAAAAATAAAAATACCAACAGCAAAAATATTCTTAGGTGATCTAAACTCGTTTGAAGTGCCGTAAAAATAAACGAATATGTAAACACGATTATCAAAAGTGAGACAAGTGCAAGTTTAATAGATTTATTTTTTAAGTAGCTTACAGTCATCAGCAAAATAAAAAATGAATAAAAAGTATTTAAGCCACGAAAAAGAAAGTCGCTTGGTTTTAAAAAGTATGACGTATAGATATTTTCTAAACTGTAAATCAACGGATAAATATAGCCATGAAGACCAACATAATAAAATCCACTATTTATATCATACCTGTTTTTTAGATATTCTATAGAAAGTTCCTTTGCAAAAATTCTTCCTTGTATAGCATATTCAAAGCTATCATGCTCAGTAAATGGTTTAAGAATAGAATATGAAACCTGAAGAAAAACTGCTACAATAAGTAACAAAAAACAAAGCAAAGAATACTTTCCAAACAACAATTTAAATTCTATAAATAAAGAATTTAGAAATAGTTTAAATTCATTTTTTTGAATTATTGAAACTACCAAAAAAAAAGATAATATAATCCCTAAGTAAAAGGATTTTGGAAAGTGAGGAAAAAAAATTAATAAATAATTTAAAAGTAATGCAGAAACAGGAAGCGCTAAACCAATGGAAGCAGCAAACGAGAATAAAAAATTATTTTTTATATATCTATTTAAAAAAACTGCAATTGGTAAAGGAAATAATATAAATAATATAAAATACGAAATAAGTAGAGTCAAAAAATTTAGCATACTATATTTTTATACTTATACAATTTTCTCTCTTGGATTTGCCAACCACTTTAAAGCTGAACCACTTGTAATACTTGTTACTAATGCCATTATAACTAGTGCCACAAAAATTACTTCGTTAATTAAACCAGCCTCTAGCGCCAATGTGCCAAGTATAATTTCCATAGCACCTCTTGCATTTAATCCAAAACCAACAGCTAAAGATTCTTTGTTAGAAAAGCCGCCCAACTTTGCGCCAAGTGATGCTCCAATTAACTTTCCTGAATAGGCAATTACCAAAATAATAAGTGTGATGTTTAAATTAAAATTTTCTACAAAATTTATTTTTAAACCAATACTCACAAAAAATAAGGGTGCAAAAACATTTGAAATAAATTGATGAATTATTTCTCGTGCTTTTTCATTTAGCTTCACGGAATCTCCAATGGCAATGCCTGCAATAAATGCTCCTAAAACTGCATGAATTCCAAGTCTTTCTGTGAGTGCAGCACTAAAAAAACACACGCCTAAACTTAAAGAAAGAACACCTCCTGGCCAAGAAAGTTTCTTTTGAATCCAAGGCAATGATTTGTCTATTAATTTTTTTCCAACTGTCAGCATAAAAACACCATAGCCAATGATTATTGAAATATCCAGCAAAATTACTGACCAACTTTTTCCAGTTCCCATCAAGCTAATAATCAACGAAAAAATTAGCCAGCCAACTAAATCATTAAGCATTGCCGAAGCAATTATTACCATACCAAGTTTTGTTCTAAATAAATTGGTATCCATCAATATTTTTGCAATAACTGGCAATGCAGAAATAGACATTGCTGTTCCCATAAATAATGAAAAAAGAAATTTTTCATCGTCTTTAAATTGCATACCAAAAAAATTGGGGAAATAAAATGCAAAATACCAACCAATAAAAAATGGAATAACCATTCCTAAAAAACTTGTATAAACAGCCGCCTTTCCTTGCCTTAGCACTAATTGCATTTGCACTTCCATCCCCGCAATAAAAAGCAAAAGCACTGCCGATAGTTGCGTTATACCATCTAATGCGATTCCAACATTACTTTTTAATGGAAACAAAAAATTGAAAGTACTGCTGCTAAATTCTCCTAAAATTGAAGGGCCTAAAACTATTCCAATAAAAATTTCTCCTGCCACAATTGGAATTCGTAGTCTCCTTGCAAGCTCAGACGATAACCTAGCTAAAATAAGCATGGTTCCCATTGCCACAAGCAAACCTATAAATTCTGTATGGTTTAGTTTAAACATGTAATATTGCTACACTCTAGAATGAACAATTAATAAATTGCATGGCAAGTCGGCTAAAATATATTCGGTATCGTGAGTAAAAATTCTATCAAAAAATCCAAGTTGAGAATCGGGAGAATTTATAACTAGCAAATCGTAATTTTTTGTTTTTGCATAATTGGAAATTGCATATCCGGGCTTTCCATTTACGGATTTGATGTTTATTAAAATATCTGGGCAATAGCATTTATCAATTAGGTGATGGAGCTTTTGAGATTCTTCTGCCAGCATGTCTTTTTTTATTTTATTGACTTCAGAATTAGTAGAACCTTCGGCAATTGTCATTGTAAAAGTAGGCATGTCTATTTCTTGCACAATTGTAAGTTCTTTTATTTTTTCGGCTTTTGCAAAATAGATACTAGTATTAATTGTATGAACTGTTTTTGCATTGTCAGTGCCATTTAGTACCACCTTTTTAATTTTTTTTGGAGCAACACTTGGGCTTGTTAAAAGCAATACAGAGCATTTTGCTCTACGACTAATATTTCTGGCAATTGAGCCAACATAATATTTGTAGAGATTCTCTTTTTCTAATGCCCCAAGAATTAATAAATCAACAATGTTTAGTTTGCATAAATCTAATATAGTTTCAGTGGGATCGCCATTCATCCAAATTACTTTTGTTTTTACTTTATTAAATCCAATTTGATTAAATAGAGTATCAAAAGTTTCTTCTTTTTTCAAGTCCTTTTCTCCTGCATGAATTAAAATTAAGTTGCTCTTAAAAGTATCAGCATAGTGTTTTGCTTCGTAAAGTAAATTCTCTAAGCGTGGAGAAAATGCAAATGCCACGGCAATAGTTTCAAATGGGTATGATGATCTTTTTTTTAATTTGAAAACATCCATAAGTTATTTAGTTTAGATTATAAAAGTATAAAAATAGAATGAGTGAAAAGCCTAAGTGTTTAAAAATTAAATGCTTTTTACGAAATAAAAATTCCAATAAGCAAAATATCATCTATTTGCTCATGGCCTTGCATCCAATTATTTAGTGTGGTATTTAAAATTTCTTTTTGTTCCAAAGCTGTTACAGAAGAAATTTCTTGCAAAGTTTCTTTTAGTTTTTTAACCATAAATTTCTTGCCTAATTGGCCGCCAAATTGGTCGGGAAAGCCATCAGTGAATGCATACATCCAAAAAGAATTTTCAATTTTTATAGTTTGTAAGTTAAACAATCTTATTTCGTTTTCTTTTAATTGAAGTCCACCAATTGGCATTTTATCAGCTTTAAATTCTTCAAATTTATTGTTTTTTATTATGTACAAAGGGCGATTTGCACCTGCATATTCTATTTGCTTTTTTGCTTTGTCAATTTTAATTAATGCCATGTCCATTCCATCTCTTGATTCGGCAAACTGATAATTTTGTTTTAAAGCTAATCTCACCGATTCGTGCAATTCATTTAAAATTAAATTAGGCTGATAAATTTTTTTCTCGTTAACAATTTCATTTAATAAGGTGTGACCAATCATACTCATAAATGCTCCTGGAACACCGTGCCCTGTGCAATCTACAATGGCGATAAAGGATTCGTTTTCGTTAACTTTAGAGTACCAATAAAAATCGCCGCTTACAATATCTCTAGGTCTATAGAAAATATAGCTTTGCTCAAAGTTAGATTCAATTTCTTCTTGCAAAGGAAGTATTGCCTCTTGAATTCTTTTGGCGTACTTAATGCTATCTGTAATGTCTTTGTTTTTTTGTTCTACTATAATTTTTTGATTTTCTACAATTTCTTTTTGCTGACTAATTTCTTGTGTTCTTTCTTTTACAATTTCTTCCAATTTTATTTTAGATTGTGTAAGTCTATACACACTTATCTTTACGATTGAAATTAATGAAAGAACTAAAAGTAAAAAGTAAATAAAATAGGCAAATTTTGTTCTAAACCAAGGTGGATTTATAATAAATTCAAAACTTGCTTTTTCTCCAATTTGCCCATAAATATTTTTTGAACGAACATGAAATTTATAATTTCCCTCTCTTAATTTTAGGTATTGAATTTTTATTTCATCCGAAAATGGTTTCCACGTTTCTTCCAATCCTTCTAAATAATACGAGTATCTATTTTTTTCGGAATTATCGAATGAGGGCGATGAAAAATTAAATATTATATCGTTGTTTTTATATAAAATATTTTTTTTATACAAATAATTGTCGCCAGGAAATCCTTCAAATATTGTATCGTTTCCAGCACTAACAAAACGTATAAGTGTATTAATATTTAGAGGTGCTGAAGTTGTTAAAGATTCATTAAAACAAAAAATTCTATCGTTTGAAGATAATAAGGTAAAGTTTTTATTACTTACGTAAATGCTGTAAATAGATTGATTATCTAATCTAGAAATGAAACTTGAGTTTTCGGGAATTTTTGAATTGTAACGATAAATTTTACTTTCTAATAATTTGTTTATCGTCAACCAAATTACACCATTATTGTCTTCTACAATTGGCAAAAATTGACTTTCTCCATCAGTAATTTCTTTAGGAAATATTTTGGATTTAAAAAAAATATCACTTTTAAAATCATATTCCATCACTTCTCCTAACGTGCTAAAAAACATACCTTTTGAAGTATTGTATGGTCTTATAAAACTTAAATTATTTAAATTATTTTTTTCATTAAAATAATAAATATAGTAATTGTGGTTTGTGCAAGATAATTTATTTTTATCTAAAAAATTAACTGAGCTTTCACTATTTTTTTTCAATGCTATTATCCCGTTAAAAGATGTTCCTAACCATATTATTCCTTTTTTGTCCGAGTCAATTTTTCTAATTTCGTAAGGAATAGAATCATAGTATTTTTCATTTTCCCATTTCCCGTTTTTATATTCAAAAGACACTAGTCCATCTTTTAATCCAATGAATAATGATTTGTCTTTATCGCCTATAAACTTTGTGCAAAAAGAATGAGAAGAATAAATGAGTTTTGCTGTACTTCCTTTTAGTTCATAAACACCTTGCTGAGTAGAAATTAAAACAACATTTAATTCTTTAATAACTTCAAAGCTCCATGCAGCCGAGTTTATGTTTGCAATAGGCGAAAATCTTTTTAAACTTTTATCTTCAATTTTATAATATGAAACACCTTTTGAAGAACTTACATAAATAAAATTATTATATTCACAAACTTCTTCTAGTCTTCCAGGCAAACCATCTTGTTCTCCAAAAAAAGTTATTGGTGAATTTATTTCAATTCTCGAAACGCCATTATCTAAAGCTAACCACAAGCCGTTTTGTTTGTCTAAAAAAATATTTTTTACTAGCTGGTCGGGCAATCCACTTTTCTTGTTTAACTTTTGAACTAACTTACCGTTAGAATCAATAATAAAAACACCACTATTAATAGTACCAAGTGCAATATTGTTTTCGTTTATTTTTATTCCGCAATACAAAAAGCCCTCAATAAGTTCATCTTCAATTTCGGTTTTAAATTTCTCTATTTTTCCTGTTAACGAAATACTAAATAATCCATTTTCCTTTGTTCCAGCCAGCAACATATCTTTGTCTATTTCTAGTAAGCAATAGAGTTTGTCATTTTTAAAAAATTCTCCTCCCGCAACAAGTCCAAGTTTATTATTTTCTAATTTTTTTATTCCCGAACCAATTTCTAAAACATATAGCTCATTGTTTACTTTATAACTAAAATGAAAAGATTTACCATTCTCTGGAACTATTTCTGAAACAGAGATTCCGTTGTAAACAAATAATTGAGTATTCGTTTGAAAGTAAACATTCTTACCAATACAATAAGTTTTCCATACATCTCCAAAGTTTGTATTTGGTTTTAACAATAAATTTAAGGAAACGTATTTCAGCTTTCCGTTGCTAGGTTTTAAATAGCCAATTTCGCCAACTGATCCTGCATAAATAATATTTGAATCGCTAACAGCTAATGACCTAAAAATTGATTTATTTTTATTGCTGTAATAAGTCCAATATCTGCCGTCAAACTCCATTAATGAAGTAGTGTTGGCTATGTAAATTAAATTACGTTTATCTTGAACTATACACCAATTATCGGGTGCAGATTTATATTCGCTAGGTAAATAATTTTTTATAAATGGAGTGCCTTTAGGAATTTGACCAAACAAAAAGTTTGACAACCCAAGAAGTAAAATTAATATGCTTAGTTTTTTATTCAAGAGCTTTAGATTTTACCATCCATTGCATTCCAATAAATGGAACAAATTTACTAGTTGAACTTATAGACAATCCTGTTTCTAGATGAAATGATTTATAAATTTTAAAAACAGCGCCTGTCTTTAATTCTGTATTGTTTAAAAGCTGTGCATTTAAACTGTTTGCATTCTTTTTGTTTGAGTCTAAAACTTGATAAGAAAATAAAGATGTTTGTGCTTGGATAAAAACAAATAGGTTTTCGTATTTTTTAAAATCCCACCAAAATCGTCCAAAAAAATTTGGATTAATACTCATGCTATTGTTTGGTGCACTAAATCTATTGAAGATTGTGTTTAAAGCAAAGCCAACACTTACTTTTTCTGATACAAAAAATCCTATTCCTGGGTTTAACGAGGCAGAAATAATTTTGGTATTGTTGTTATAGTTTACAGAACCACCCAATGGAAAATGTTTGGAGTATTGACAAAATGCTGAATTTATTTTTAACACTGAAAACAAAAATAAGGCAAGCCAAAATATACTCTTCATTTAATAATCGATAGTTTGTGATTACGAATTTAAAGAAAGAATTTAATATAACAGAAAAGTTAATTTCTAGTAGTAACCATTTCTCTTTCTAAGAAACCATTCGGCAGAGAGTAAAAACAAAATAAAGAAGAATATCCATTTTATATTAATAGCATCTTTAAATTGTTTGTTGGTGAACGACATTGGTTTAATTTCTTCTCTTTTCTTAATTAAATCAACCAACTCTTTTTCCTTGCCGGGATAAAACATTTTACCTGATGATTTTAGTGCTAAGGTTTGCAACAAGTTGTGGTTTGCAACAGAATTTACTAACTCCGAAAATAGTTTTTCTATTCTAAACTTTCCCGATTCAGAATAAGTTTTTCCACCAAGGTTTACTTTTGAAAAATAGGAGTAACTACCTGGAGGAAGCAAACCTGCATCTAAATGATAATTTTTAAAATTTTTATTAAATGTAAATGGATATTTTTTTCCTTTATCGTTTGTAATTTCAATAATTAAATCGGGCTCATTCACCAACTCATTAATGTCATTAAAAAGTTCAGCATCCATTTCTATATTTTCATTTTCTTTGTATAGGTTTTTGCTAAAAATTCTAAACGGTTTTTTGTTTTCTTTTGACGCCAAATACTGAACAATTTTTCCAATTAAATTTGTAAAGTTTTCGTGGTTTTGGTTTAGAACAAAATCATTTATTCTCCATTTCCAAAGTCCTTCACCGCAAATAAAACCAAGTTTATTAGAATTTACTTCCTGAAAGAAAATAAGCGGATTTGAACTATTTACTGTTCCAATTTTTTGATTGAATAAAACATTTGCATTTACGGCAGTTTTATAACCACCAAATGGAGCATAAAGCGGAGGAACTTGGTTAATAAATTTTTGAATTTTATCATCTAAAGAAAATGAAGAAAAGGCTTTGTTGTATGATGGAAAAACTTCATTTGGTTTTTGCGATTGCGAAGTAAGAGAAAAAGAAATTGGCAAACTGTTTAATACAGAAAAATTTGTTTGAGAACCTATCGTAAACAAACACGGTATGTTTTTGCTGAGTGCTTCCTGTATAAACTTATTTCCTTGGCCAGATATTGAAGGAATTTGAAAGAAAATAATTAAATTATATAAATCTATTTTGCCTTTAAACTCATCTGCACTCCAATAATCGCAAGTGTATGCCTCGTTACCTTGAATTGTGTTTACAATAGCTGCAATATCTGGGTTTGGTGCAGTAGAAAGTATTAGTATTTTTTCTTTGTTTTCTATTACTTCCACAAAAATTTCGCGGCTGTTGTTGTTGGTTGTAAATTCACCTTCTAGAGGAATTACTTGCAAAGTATATGATTTTAAACCACTAGAAATTGCGTTAACCTGAAAACTAATATTACTAAGTTGACTGTTTTTGTTAAATGATAGTTGTTGTTCCGAAATAAGTTTATTGCCTTCTTTTAATACAACTTTAGTTTGTCTTCCTTTAAATTCATTGGCTTCAATAGTAACTTCAATTGGGAAGGTATTTCCTAAATAGGCAAACTTATTATTAAGAACTTTATTTATTGACAAGTCTTTTTTTACTGTTGTATCGCCCCAAGCAATGCTATAGAATGGAACTTCCTGCACAAATGAATTGTTGGTAGGATTTTCTCCTCTATTTATTATTCCATCACTC
>Ga0105049_10009258_pt1 | contig 11346 bp, 8 predicted proteins | sample MAT06_FD_78087 | JGI IMG/M metagenome (GOLD analysis project Ga0105049, IMG submission 78087) | Freshwater microbial communities from Lake Fryxell liftoff mats and glacier meltwater in Antarctica - MAT-06 | ecosystem: Environmental > Aquatic > Freshwater > Ice > Liftoff microbial mat | place...
AATGGCGTCGCCGCCAAAGGGGACAACGCCGGTGAAGCGCACGGCGCCGTCGGCCCAGATGGCCGCGTCGCTGGTGCCTCCGCCGATGTCGATGAGCACGACACCGAGTTCCTTCTGCTCCTCGGTGAGGACGGCGAGGGAGCTGGCGAGGGGCTCCAGATAGATGCCCGACACGCGATAGCGCGCCTGGCTGACGGCGCGGATGATGTTCTGGGCGGAGGTAACGGCGGCGGTGACAAGCATGACCTCCGCCTTGAGCGTCCGCGAGCAGAAGCCGAGCGGATCCATGATCGGGCCATCGTCGATGTGAAAGCGTTGGGGGATGAGGTGGAGGACCTCGCGCTCGACGGGGACCTGGTTCTCGATGGCGCGATCCACCACGCGGCGTATGTCCGCGCGCGTGATCCCGCGCTCGGCATTGGCGACGTCCACCATCGCCTCAAGCTGGTGGCACTGGATATGGCCGCCGGCGATGCCGACAAAGACATCCTTGACGGTGACCTGGGCAATGTCCTCGGCCTTGCGGATGGCGATGCGGATGGAATCGACCGTCTCGTCCAGATTGATGACCACGCCGCGGCGCAGGCCCTGGCTGGGCGTGGAAGCCACGCCAAGGATGGTGACCTTGCCGCTGGGCTCGATCTCTCCCACGATGGCGCAGATCTTCGTGGTGCCGATGTCGAGGCCGGTGAACATGACCTTGTGATCCGGGAGCCTTAGCTTGAGTCGGCGGCCAATGCCGTCGGGCCGGGGCGGAGTCTGGCTGGCTTCGGCCCTGCTGTTGAGCAGGAGCCTTTCCATCAGTTGGGCGATTGCCATGGGTGGGTGGTCTCTCCTAGCGCCCGCTCGCCAGGCTGGCGGCGATGGGCGAGGCGGTTTCAGGTTTGTGGGTAATCGTGGCATAGAGGTCCGACGGGAGGGACGCCTCGTCGATCACCGACTCGTCGGGATGGGCGAGGAGAATCGCCTCCACGAGGGGGCCGACTTCCTCCGGCCCGCGGTGGCCGCAGAAGAACCGCGCGCCGTCGCGCATGACGAGCGTCACGCCGCGGTCGGTTTCGAAGTTCAGCTCGCTCCGGTCGGCCCAGATCGTGGGCGCGGCGGCGGAGAAGACTGCATCATAGTCGCGAAGGCGCTGATGGGCGGCCTTGGGAATGCGGGAGCCCTTGGCCGGGGAGTCGCCGGAGAGACCGGAGAGAATCGGAAGCTCGCGCTCCCTCAAGTCCGCCGCGGAGGCGTCGGCGAAAATGTAGCCCCCCGCGTCGAAGACGAAGGTGCCGGTTCCGGAGACGTAGATCCCCTGGGCCTTGCGCTCCTGCACCACGATCTCCAGGGCGGAGGGCCAGTGTTTGACGATGTGGGCGCTGGCGATCTCGGGGATATCCTCCAGCGCGGCGCGCACCGCGGCAGTGTCGATGCCCAGCGTCGTCACGCCCTCCTCCACGCCGGCCTTTTCCAGCAGGGCGGTCCTGAGCGCGCCGACGCCGAGGCGTTGGTTCCCCTGGATTCGGATTTCTGAGAGCTCGAAGTATTCAGAGTTCGTCAGGTAGCCTGGAAACAGGAAGGCGGCGGGAACCAGCGCGCCCAGCGCGAGGAGCAGGAACGGCAGCCGCGAGCCCCGGGTGATCCAGCGCGACGCCCGCCGCGGAAGCGAGCGCGGCACCGGCTGGCGATGGGTGAGCTTGCGGACGTGCCGGCTATTGGAAGAGCCCGACCCCGCGGCGGAGGTGCGCGATTCGCCTGAAGTCCGCTGTGTTCCCGACTGGTCCATGGCGCTGTCCTTCCACGTTACTGCAGCATCGTGTTGCCCAGGGGCCCGCCAACGATCTGGACCTCCACGTGCAGGTCGAAGCCGGTCTTGGCCTTCACCCGGTCCTTCACAAGCGCGATCAGTGCGAGGAAGTCCTCTCCGCTGGAGCTTCCCGTGTTGACGATGAAATTGGCGTGCTCCTCCGAGACAACGGCGGAGTTGATCCTGTATCCCTTGAGCCCGCACTGGTCGATGAGCATGCCCGCGCTGATGGTCCTGTCGGGGGCGATCTTCGGATTCTTGAAGATGCAGCCGCTGGAGGGAAGCGAGTACGGCTGCCCCTTCTTCTTCTCCTTGTAGGAGTCCATGCGCTGGGTGGCCTCGGCGGGGTTGAAACGCTCGAGGCGGAAGTCGGCCACGAGGACCACTGCCTCGCGAAGTTCCGAGTGGCGGTAGGAGTGGCGGAATTCGTTGCGACCCACGGAGGCGATGAAGCCGTCGCGCGTCATCAGATAGACGCGGTCCACGTAATCGCACAGCCCGTATCCGCCCGCGCCGGCGTTGCCCGCCAGCGAGCCGCCCACGGTGCCGGGGACCATGGTCAGGAATTCCAGCCCCATCATCCCAACGGAGTGGGTGTAGCGCACGAGCGACGGCAGCGCGACGGAGCCGCCGGCGCGGATGGTGTTGGCGCCAACCATCTCCAGCCCGCCAAAGCCACGACCGAGCTTCATCACGAGCCCCTCGAAGTGGGAGGTGGCGAAGAGCGTGTTCTTTCCGCCGCCGAGGACGAACGCGGGCACGCGACTCGTCCGCGACTCGAGGAGAACCTTCTTGAGCGCCTGGGGGGACTCGACCTTGGCCACCGCGCGGGCCGTGGCGCGCATCTTCATCGAGGTCTCGTTGGTGAGGTCGGCGTTGGGAGTGATCGTCACCGCGGGATCGGAAATCCTCAGGAACGGCTCCAGCCATTCGTCGCGACTCATTTCCAGACGGCCTCCGGATGGATGGAAGGGGGGCATGGGGTTCATAGCAGGTACGATAGCTTCGTCACCGACCCTGCGCCGAGGATCAGAACAATGTCACTCTTTTTTGCGGACTGATGGATGAAATTTCTGATGTCCTCGAAGCCCGGGATGTACTCAACGGGGCAGCCGGACCCGGCGGGCATCCGCCGCGCCAGCGTTTCGCCCGAAACACCGGGAATCGGGGCCTCCCCCGCCGCATAGACATCGGTGACGACAACGGCGTCGGCCCCGCGCAGGGCGGGCCCGAAGCCGGAGAGGAAGCTCTCCGTCCGCGTATAGCGGTGGGGCTGAAAGACCACGTGGAGCCGCCCGGCGCGCTCGTTGGCGAGCATTCGCGCGGCGGCCAGCGTCGCGGCCATCTCCGTCGGGTGGTGGCCATAGTCGTCGATCACCATGAACCCCGCGTCGGCGACGCGCTTGGTGAAGCGGCGATCAACGCCCCGGAATTCCAGAAGGGCTTGGCGAATCCGCTCGAAATCGGCCCCCAGCTCCAGCGCCAGCGCCAGCGCGCCGGTCGCGTTGGAGACGTTGTGAATGCCGGGGATGTGAAGCTCGACCCAGCCGAGCGCCTGATCGCCACGATGGAGGCGGAAACGCGAGCCCTCGCCGTGGAGGTGGATCTCGCGCGCGGAGTAGTCCGCCGCGGCCCCCTGGGCCGAGTAGGTGTGTCCGTGCGCGCCAAGCGCCGGGAGAAGGCGCTGAATCCCCGGGTCGTCGGCGCAGAGCGCGATGATGCCGCCGGTGGGGATCGCGGCGGCGAAGGTCTCGAAGCCCTCGAAGAGGCGCTCCTCGGTGCGCCAGTAGTTGAGGTGCTCCGCCTCGATATTGGTGATGATCGCGTGGTCGCGGGGGAGGAGGAGGAAGCTGCCATCGCTCTCGTCGGCCTCGGCAACGGCGAAACGCTCTCCCCCGGCCCTCAGGTTTCCGCCAAAGCGCGGCACCGATCCGCCCACGAAGCCCCACGGGTCCATCCCCGCGGCCTCCAGCAGGATCGCGGTCATGGCGGTGGTGGTGGTCTTGCCGTGGGTTCCGGCGATCAGGATGGATTCGCGCTGGGCAAGGAACCAGGCCAGCATCTCGCTCCGGTGAAGGCAGCGGATGCCGCGGCGGCGGGCGGCCATCATTTCGGGGTTCGACTCGGGAATGGCGGAGGAATAGACGACGACATCCGCCTCGCCGAGGTGCTCCGCCGCGTGGCCCGGGTGGATCGTGGCGCCGGCGGCGGAGAGGCTGGCTTCCTTTCCGCCTTCCAGGTCGGACCCAGCGACGCGAATGCCCAATGACAGCAGCGCGTGGGCGATGGGCTTCATCCCGGCGCCGCAGATGCCGATGAAGTGGGCGCTTTGGAATCGCAGTTCCGCGGGGTGTGGTTCCAGGGCGGTGAGGCTCATGCGCGAGAGGCCTTTCGTGGGTCTCCCCGCAGGGCGAGGACCGGGGAATCGAGTTCTTCCCGAATGCGCCGCGCGATCAGGCAGGCGGCGTCGGGCGTGGAGAGGATGCCGAGTTGGTCTTTCATTCCGGCGGAGAGGTGGGCGTCGGAGATAATCGAGCGAAGCATGTCCGCGAGGCGCGCGCCGTCGAGCCCCGCTTCCTCCGCCAGCAGCGCCGCGCCGCGGTCGGAAAAGTAGCGCGCGTTCGCAAGCTGATGATCGTCCATCGCGTGGGGATACGGGACCAGCACGGCGGGGACGCGGAAGTTGGCAATGTCGGCCATCGAGCCCGAGCCCGAGCGCGACACCATCGCCACCGCGCGGGAGAGCAGCGACGGCATGTCGTTCTCGTAGGCACGGACCTCGACGCCCAGGGGAGCCTCGACGGCCTTGCCGGGACCGGAGACGAGGACGATCTTCAGCCAAGGGAACTGGGGGTGCAGGAGGCGCGCGGCCTCCAGGAAAAGCTCGTTGAGCCGCGCGGCGCCTTGGCTGCCACCGACGCAGGCGATGGTATCGCGCGCCGAGACTGCCACGTCGCGGGTTTTTGCAGGGGTGCCGGTGGTCTCGACGTTGTTGCCCTCTGCGCCGCCCATGCCGAGGAACAAGCGCCGCGCGCCGGAGCGGAACATCCGCACCACACGGCCGGGAATGCGGTTGGACTCATGGAGGAAAACGGGCACGCCCAGCAGCCGCGCGGCGAAGAGCGCGGGAAAGCACACGGCACCGCCCATCGCGAGAACGCCCGCCGGGCGATGCAGCAGCCAGCGGGCGAGAATGGCGGCGAAGTCCACCCCCATCGTGGCGAAGCGCGCGCCGGGGAGCTTCTTCTCGAGCTCCGCGCCAACAGACAGCCGACGCGGCTCGATGCCCTCCGCCGCGTAGATACGCGACTCGATCGCGCGCGAGCCGCAGAGGTACTCCACGCGAAGGTCGGCGTTGGCGCGCTCGATCTCCCGCCCGATGCAGATGCCGGGGATGATGTGGCCGCCGGTGCCGCCGGCCGCGATCACAAAGGCGCGCTCCATCAGAACACCTCCCGCGCGCCGACCGACTTGAGCGAGGCGTTGGCGATGTTCACGAGGAGGCCCACGCAGACGAGGCTAGCCATCATGGCGGATCCACCGTAGCTGAAAAACGGCAGCGCCAGGCCCTTGGTCGGCGCGAGGCCGAGCGCGACAAAGAAGTTGATGAACGCCGCGAGGCCCACGATCATCGTGAGACCCGCCGCAAGCAGCCCGGAGAAGTAGTCTGGCGCCCGGTAGGAAATCCGCAGCCCAAGGATCACGAAGGCCGTGAAGAGCAGGCACACGGAGATCCCGCCGACCATGCCCAGCTCCTCGCACACGATGCCAAAGATGAAGTCGGTGTGGGACTCGCCGAGGAAGTGATACTTCTGCAATCCGTCGCCCATCCCAAGGCCGAAGACCCCACCGGAACCCACGGCGATCAGCGACTGGTTGAGCTGGAACGCGTGGGTGAGGGCATACTTTTCGGGATCGAGGAACGCAAGGATTCGGTTCTGGCGGTAGCTGTGCTGGAGAACCAGCAGGATGAGCACGGGAACGGCGGCCAGTCCGATCGAAGCGAGGTGCATCATACGCACGTGGGCGAGGCACCACATCGCCATGATCACACCGCCCATGAGGACGATGGTGCCAAGATCCTCCTTCATGATGAGCACAGAGAAGAGCCCCACCACGCCAACGGCAGGGAGGAAGCCGCGCATGAAGCTGCGCATCTGCTGGCGCTTAGCAGTGAGGAACCGCGCCATGAAGATCACGAGCGCGATCTTGGCGAATTCGGAGGGCTGGAGCGATAGCGGACCCATGCGGATCCATCGTCGCGAGCCTCCCGCCGAATGCCCAAGCGGCGTGGCGATCACCAGCACCAGCACGATCAGGCACGCCACAAGGGCGACGCCGGAGTATTTCTCCAACGCCTCCAGCGGAACCCGCATGGCGGCCAGCGCGATCACAAGCCCGAGGACACCCCAGGTGATCTGCTTCGTCACGTAGTTGGTGCCGTGGTTGAAACGGTAGTCCTCCTCCGCGCGCCCCTCGGACTTCGCGGCGACACGGATGTTCTCCAATCCCGCGCGCGCCCCGCTGGCGCTGTACACCATGACGATGCCCAAGGTCATGAGCACCGCCACGACGAGCGCCAGCAGAGCGGCGGGGTTGTCGAAACTCCGGAGGAACAGCTTCATCGCGGCCCTTTCCCTACAGCCCCAGGTGATCGCGGACGGCGCGCTTGAACTGGCAGCCGCGCTCCTCGAAGTTGCGGAACATGTCGAAGCTCGAGCACGCCGGCGAGAGCAGCACCACGTCGCCCGACTTGGCGAGCGCGGAGGCGATCTTCACGGCCTCCTCGAGGGTTGCGGCCTCCTTGGTCGGCACCAAGTCACCCCACGCCTTCTTGATGAGGGGACGCGCCTCGCCGATGAGGACGAGCGCCTTGACCCGTTCCTTGACCAGGGAGTTGAGCCGCTCGTAGGCCGACTGCTTGTCCTTGCCGCCGGCGATGAGGACCACCGGCTTGTCGAAGCTCAGCAACGCCTTCTCAAGCGAGTCCACGTTGGTAGCCTTGGAGTCGTTGATATACAGGACGCCGTCGCGGCTCGTCTCGACGCGCTCGGTGCGGTGCTCCACGCCCTTGAACTTGGCGAGGGTCTTCAGCAGGCTGTCGGTCGGGATTCCCAGGCACCGGCTGATCACGAGCGCCGCCAGCGTGTTCTGGACGTTGTGGGCGCCGGGCATCGGGATGTCGGCCACGCTGCAGAAGGGAATCGATTCGCCGTTTTCCTTGAGGTAGATGCGGCCATCGCGGACGTAGGCGCCCTCCTCGACTTCCTTGGTGAGGGAGATCGTGCGGATCTGGGCGCTGGTGTCCTCGGCGGCCTTCATCGTCACGGGATCATCCTCGTTGAGGATCAGGAAGTCGTCCTCGTTCTGGTTGAGGGTGATGCGGAACTTGGCGTCGATGTACTCCCGCATGTTGCGGTAGCGGTCCATGTGGTCGCGGGTGATGTTGAGGATGAGCGCGATGTGGGGATGAAAGGCCTCGATGGACTCGAGCTGGAAGCTGGAGACCTCGGTGACAAGCACCGTCCTGCGCGAGACGTCCTGAGCCGACAGGACGCCGTCGGAGAAGGCGCGGCCGATGTTGCCGGAGACCACGGCGTTGATCCCCGCGTCGGCGACCATCTGGCCGGCCAGCGTGGTCGTCGTCGTCTTGCCGTTCGTCCCGGTGATAGCCACGATCGGCGCGCAGGCGAAGTAGGACGCGAGCTCGACCTCGGAGATGATCGGGATGTTGCGCTCCTGCGCCTCGCGCACGAGTTTGTGCGTGAGGGGGATGCCGGGGGAGATGATCATCGCCTTGCAGCCGCGCAGGACGTCCTCCTTGATGGGCCCGAAGTAGGGCGTGACGTAGAGGCGCCGCAGGCGGCGGATCAGCGAGCGGAACTCCATCGCGGGGCGCTCGTCCACGAGGACGACATCGATGCCGTGATGGCGGAGCAGATGCATGGCGCCGACTCCGGAGCGCGCGGCTCCGAAGACTAGGACGCGGCTGTAGGGGAACGAGTTCTTGGACGGCATTGGCGGAACCTCTCGGGTGGTCTGGGAACTACGAGCGGGAACGGGAGCGAGCTTTCAGCGGGTACCACTTCCGCAAAATTCGATGTCGATTGGGTGGGCGGTTTCTCCTTACCTTATCTTGAGTGTGACGAGACCGGCGAGCGCGAGCAGCGCCGACACGATCCAGAATCGCGCGATGATCTTGCTCTCCGGGACGCCGCCGCGCTCGAAGTGGTGATGCAGCGGGGCCATGCGGAAGATGCGCTTCTTACGCAGCTTGTAGGAGCCAACCTGGAGGATGACGCTGGCCGCCTCGGCCACGAAGACGCCGCCGACGAGGAGGAGCAGGAACTCTTGCTTGACCAGCAGCGCCACGCTGCCCAGCAGGCCGCCCAGCATCATCGAGCCCGTGTCTCCCATGAACATCTCCGCCGGGTGGGCGTTGAACCACAGGAAGCCAAAGCACGCGCCCGTGAGCGATGCGAGGATCACGGTGAGTTCCCCGGCGCCCTGGACATACGGGATATACAGATAGCTGGAATCAACTGTGCGGCCCGCGAGATAGGCCACTACCGCGAAGCAGACCGTCGCGGAGATCGTGACGCCCGCCGCCAGCCCATCCAGCCCGTCGGTCAGGTTGACCGCGTTGCTGGTGGCCGTGAGAACGAGCACGGCGAATGGAATGTACAGGACGCCGAGGGCGATCACCGCGTGCTTGGCGAAGGGGAGCAGGAAGAACGCGGGCCCCTCGATCGCCGCCGCCGCGTCGCCGGGAACGGGGTTGTAGCTCACGACGCCGGGAATCGCGTAGGCAAAGATGGCGGCGAAGGCGATGCCGATGGCGATCTGGCCCACCAGCTTCTTGCGCGCGGAGAGCCCGGCGTTGTTCTTCTTCACCGCCTTCAGGTAGTCGTCGGCAAAGCCCAGCGCGCAGAAGCCCGTGGCCGCGAAGATGGCGAGCCAGGCAACCGCCGAGGAGAAGCTGACGAAGAGGAGCGCCGACGACAGGATCGCGCCGAAGATCAGGAGCCCGCCCATGCTGGGCGTCCCCTTCTTCCCCTTGTGCATCTCTTCGAGGCTGATGGCGCCCTCGCCCTCGGACTTGCGTATATACTGGATTGCCTGCATCCGCTTCAGCATCCGGATCATCGCGGGCCCCAGCAGGAGGCAGAACAGGAACGAGAAAATAAGGGCCAGCCCGGCGCGCACGGAGATATACTCCAGTACCCGAAGGAACGAGAACGGCGAATCCGCCGAAATCCTCGAGCCGAGGTAGTGCAGCATCGGCCTAGATTCCCTCCACGCAGGAGATGGGGACGACGTCGCCGCTGCGGACGGCGGAGCGCATTTCCCTCAGGCGGAGGAGCACCTGCTCCAGCTTCATCCCGCGGGATCCCTTGACCAGCAGCCCGTCGCCCGCGCGCAGCTTGCGGTCCAGGAACTCGGCCACTTCGTCCGCCGATGCGAAGTGCCGCGCGGCGATGCCAAGGCGCTCGGCTTCCTCGCGGATGAACTCGGAGTTGGCGCCGATTGTGCAGAGGAAATCGATCTGGGCCTCGGCGGCGGCGATGCCGACGCGGCGATGGAACTTCTCCACCTGGTCGCCGAGTTCCAGCATGTCTCCCAGCACCGCGTAGCGGCGGCTGAGGCCGGCAATGTCGGCCAGCGAGCGCAGGCTGGCCATGGTGGCGTCGGGCGATGCGTTGTAGCAGTCGCTGATGACGAGAGCGCCGTCGAGCCATTCGGTCTGGGCGCGCATGGAGGGCGCGTGGAACTCGCAGAGGCGCTCGGCGATTTCCGCCGGTTCCACGCCGAGCGCCGCCGCCGCCGCCGCCGCCGCGAGGGCGTTGGAAACCTGGTAGCGCCCGAATACGTCCAGCCGCACGCGATGGCGCGAGTCCAGGATGCGTAGCTCGAATTCATAGCCGTAGGGATCGAGCAGGCGGACGTTGCGGGCCTGAACGTCGGCCTGGTCGCCCTGGCCATAGCTGATCACCATCTCGGGAATCTTGAAGGCCTCCGCCATGATCGAGGCATGGGGGCAGTCGGCGTTGATGATCGCGGTGCCGTCGCGCGGTGTCGCCTCGAACAGCTCGGCCTTGGCGCGGATCAGGTTCTCCACGCTGCCGAAGTTGCCGATGTGGGCGTTGCCGATGTTGGTAATGATGGAGATGTCGGGAATGCAGATCTCGCCAAGGCGCGTCAGCTCTCCCGGCATGTTCATCCCCGTCTCCACGATGGCGACCTCATGCTCCTCCTTGAGGCGCAGCAGCGTGAGGGGAAGGCCGATGAGGTTGTTGAAGTTCCCGTCGGTGGCGAGGTGCTTGAAGCGGCGGCGGCAAATGAAGCTCAGCATTTCCTTCGTGGTTGTCTTCCCCGAAGAGCCCGTGATCGCGCAGACCGTGGGATCCACGATCATGCGCCACTCGCGCGCGATGTCGCCAAGGGCCGTGGTCGTGTCGTCCACGCTGATGAAGAAGCGCTCCGATGGAAAGCCCTCGGGCGGGGCCGTCATCGTGGTGATCACGCCGGCGGCGCCCTTGGCGATGGCCTGGTCGATGAACTCCGACCCGCGATAGTTCTTTCCGTCGAGCGCGAGGAAGCACTCGCTCGCGCGCAGGATGCGCGTGTCGGTTCCGATGCGGCGCACGATGCGGCGCGGGTTTCCAGAAAGAAGGCGCCCCCGCGACGCCTCGGCAAGTTCCGCCAGGGTAAAGTTCATGCGTGGTGCTCCATCGGGATGTCGTTCTGCTCTCGCGCGGCATAGTCTCCGGAGATTTCCGCCAACACGCGGCGAGCCTCCTCGCGGTCGTCGAAGTGAACGCGGCGACCGGCAATCTCCTGATAGTCCTCGTGTCCCTTGCCGGCGATCATCACCACATCGCCCAGCCCGGCCATGCGGATGGCGCGGTCGATGGCCACGCGGCGGTCATGGACCACCTGATGCTGGCCGGTCTTGAGGTGGCTGCCGAGAACGCCCTCCAGAACCTGGCGGGCGATGGCGGCGGGCTCCTCGGAGCGGGGGTTGTCGCTGGTGATGATCGCATAGTCGGCGTAGTCGCCGGCCACGCGGCCCATCAACGGGCGCTTGCCGCGATCGCGATCGCCGCCACAGCCGAAAACCACGATGAGGCGGTTGGCGCACAGCCTCCGCGCGGTGCGCAGCGCGCGCATCAGCGCATCGGATGTGTGGGCATAGTCCACTATCACGCTGAAGGGATGCTCGCCGGGGATGAACTCGAAGCGGCCCGCCACCGGCGGCGCTTTCTCCAGCGCGCCCGCGATTGTCTCGATGGAGACGCCGAGGCTGTGGGCCGCGGCGGAGGCCGCGAGCATGTTGGTCAGGTTGAAGTCGCCGGGAAGCGGGCTCTCCACCTTGGCGCGGCGCCCGTCGATGACGAGCGTGAACGCCGTGCCGCGCGGCGAGAAGACCGGTTCCTCGGCACGCACCGCGACGGGAGAATCGGCCTCGCGGGAGAAGCCGACGAGGTGACCGCTCCACTCGCCGCAAAGCTTCTCGCCCACCGGATCGTCGTAGTTGAAGCACGAGACAGAGC
>Ga0105049_10009260_pt1 | contig 11346 bp, 4 predicted proteins | sample MAT06_FD_78087 | JGI IMG/M metagenome (GOLD analysis project Ga0105049, IMG submission 78087) | Freshwater microbial communities from Lake Fryxell liftoff mats and glacier meltwater in Antarctica - MAT-06 | ecosystem: Environmental > Aquatic > Freshwater > Ice > Liftoff microbial mat | place...
AATATACTTGTAACTCAAAATGCTGTAGTGAAGCGGATTAGCTTTATTTCAGATACTGCTTCAAGTACTGTTAAATTAAATAAGTCGGCTTTTTTCCGAGTGACTGAAGAACTTTTTTTTGGAAATACCACCAAAGACAACCGCCGATTTTTGTTCGATATAGATTCGGCTTCAGCAGAATTTGCTAAAGTAACTTACACCAATTCTTCTGGAGATACCCGCAGAAGTGTAATAAAAATTAGCACAGGCCGATTAACTGTAAAGGGGACTTTTGATATGAGTCCGGAAAGAACACAGTATGGCAGAAGGAGACTAGAGATTACAGACAATGGCCAGGTTTTCTTTGAAGGGACAATCACAAATTCAGCTTTTTTATCAACATCATTGGGTTCAAGGGTTACATATTTGGCACCAGGAGATTATAATCTGTTGTTAGCAACTGATTATCACCATCTTTCTGTCTTAGGAAGTGGAATTAAAACTATTGGAGCTACAACCATAAACGGTTCTACCCGGTTTGAAGGAGGATCAGAAATCAACCTTATGGGAATGTTGATTTTGAAAGATTCAATAATTTTGAATGGAGGGGTTATCAGGCAAAATAACAGCAATATTACTTTAACTGGCAACTTTTCACTTAATGGAAATTTTGGTGCCACAAACCATTTCAATCAAAACGGATCGGGCTTGCTCCAAATTATAGGAGACAGTGCCCAAAGATTTACAAGAATATTTCCAATAGGCGCAAATGGCCAATACACACCAGTAACAATTTCTAAGCTGGCAGCCAACTTCCCAGGCACCGCCGGAAGCAGAAATATGGAAATCAAATCCTTTGGCATTGTGCATCCACTTGTTTCTGGCGCCAACAATGCAGCCAAACGATTTTTCAGAATCAGAACCAATAACATGACCGTCGTAACCAAGTTTGCTGTTTCATTTGGATATGCCAATGCCGATGTGGCCACTCCAATAGATGAGGCCACTTTAACTTCTTTCAGCAGGTTAAGAAGCAATGGCTGGCAAGTAGGATTTTCTGGCAGTTCTGTAAATCAGGCAAACAATTTATTTTCTACTGACAGCACCAACAATTTGATCGATGGCGATTATACATTTGGACAAGCTTCGGCATTTCCGGTTACGTTTCCTTTTGTTTACTCAATTAGAAATGGAGAATGGGGCACTGCTGCAAATTGGTCAACTGGTACAGTTCCATCTGGTAGCTCTGATGTAATGATTTTGCATGCTATTGAGGGCGCAGAAGGAAGTTGCAACAATGTAACCGTTTCGCTGCCTGGCGTTTTAAGATCTAGTTCGCAGAGCTGGCTGGTCAATGGTACCATTACTGTAAACGGTACTTTGAGCGATTCTCACAGCGCAGGCACAAATACAATATTGGGAAAAGTGACGGTGAACCCTGGAGGAACTTTCACCGGAACTGGCTCAGGCTCAGGAACGAGTTTCTTTTTTAACAACGATATTGAAAACAATGGTGACTTTAGCGTAAACACCAATACAATCAGGTTTGGTCGTCAGGTAAAAAATGTTTTAAAGCTTTCCGGGACCAGGCCCATAAACTTTACCGGATCTGGAAACATTCGCACTCTCGTGGATACTTTGATTTTAGATTTTTCAGCCAGCTCAACTACACCTGCTATTTTTGATCCAACTTTTACAATTGGAGATTCTTTATACAACTTCAACTGTGTAGTTTTAAACAAAACTGCAATACAGATGAATACTTTAACTGCAAGGCCAACCATAGGATTTGATAGAAAATTCATTCAAAGCTCTAATACTTATTTGGGAATTAGAAACGGAACTCCATTTTCTGGAACCAGTGGCATTTTAGAAGCTTCTGCAAATGGGAACACCGTTGATTTCAATCAACCAACCAGCCAAACAATTGCGCCTCAGGTTTATCAGAATGTGGTTTTAAACGGAGACAGAAGCGATAGATTGAAAACCATTGCTTCAGGTGGAGACATGATTGTACTTGGTAATCTAACAGCCAATAACAATTCAGCTATTCTACAATTTGGAGCAAATTCGAACAATCAAAAACTAAACGTTAATGGAAATTTGATATTAAATGGAAATGCATATTTTAGAACGGTCTCAGGCACAAATGTTAGAAACTTTGTAACCATTGGAGGAAAAATCATAAATAACAGCAATCAAATTTATGGAATTAATGCAAAAATTAATGATACTACCTTCACTTCATTTACCTTTAACGGATCAGGAACGGTAGCAGAAGGTTCAGGCAATTACAGATTCAGAAATTTGACATTTTCAGGTATCGATACAATGTTTTGGAATGGAAATGGTGTAAACGAGGTAAATGATACACTAACCAATAATGCTCTGGCATTTAATCAGCGAAGAGGACAATTTTACATACCTCCCAATGCTGTGGTAACTATAAAAGGAAGCTCTGCCTCAACCAAATTCAGACGCCTTATAATGACTGACAGAGCCGACAGATTTGCGGGCGTTTTTCAAAAAATAAATCTGGAAGTTGACAGTTTGTTTCATTCTTTAGCTGATGGCCGTGCTTCTACGGGTGCATTTTACAATTTCGCAGGTTGGAAATTAAAAATTAACGGAGAACTTAGATTGCCTACAAATGATGGCAATTCAGTTTTGAGAGCTGATAGTCTTTCAACATTTGAAATAGTAAGTAATTCAACAACATCAGGTCTAACTTTTGCGACTGGCTTTAGAAAATTGGGGACTTTGATTCATAATAAATTTACCAATCCTTTGGCAATTGGTCAATTTCTAATAATTTACAATCGACTCGATCTGCTTAATGGAATAATGACAGGCACAACAAACCTCAGAATGAACACTGGTTCCACGGTTAGGAGATCAAAAGGAGGAATAAATGCTGCATTCAGCAACACAAGTGGAAAGTATAACCTGGAATATTGGACAGCTTTAATTTCCGGGCCTGAGGCAACTTCTGTTCCGGCATTAAATAAGTTAACAATCAGAGCTGCAATAGGCGATACTATCACTTTCGGAAACTCTCCAACTTTGGATAGCAACCTGGTTTATCTCTCAGGAAAGATGAAGGCTGGTGGAAATAATTATGTTCGTATGGGCGCAAATTCATTTGTTGAGATTTCTGCTTCCGCTCCACAAGTTGTTTTTCCAATTGGCTCATTAACAACTCCTTCTTTTATAGGTGCTGATGTTGTTTCACTAGTATCAGGAAAGCTTTTTCTGAAACCTTACAGAACACAAGCTGCCAACATTCCAGCAGATGCAAATGTTAAATTGAACCGATATGTAGAAGCTTCCGGAAATGCTTCTGGTTTACTGTATTCGTTAGGTCTGTTTTATACAGATACGGATGTAACGGGTGGACCTGAGTCTTTTCTGGTTGCCAACTTTTGGAATGGAACAGATTGGAATTCTACAGGTGGTGTAGTTGAACCCATACAAAATGTAATTGGTATGGTTGGACTTACAGGAAATGGAGTTTTAACCGCATACGGAATCAATGTTTCGGTCAAAAATGTTCTCAATGGTAATATTCAGGTATTTCCGAATCCTACAAAAGATAAAATAACCATTCGCACTACAGAAAATTTTGAAGTTATGAGTTTAAAAGATATTCTTGGAAAGGAGGTAAAACTAAACTGGTCCATCACTGCGCAAGGCATTCAACTGGATATGAGCCGATTGGTTGATGGCATCTATTTTCTTCATTTAAAAGGAGACAACAGAAACGAAATTTTGAGATTGGTGAAACACTAGTCATCAATATTGAAACCAAAAAGAAAAAGCCAGCTTCTGAAAAGAAACTGGCTTTTTTTATGCCTACTTTCAACAAAAAAGGAACTGCTCCTCCCCTATTGAATTGGTTTGTAAATCCTAAAAATCCTGCCGGTCCAGAGCCATTGTCATACAACGTGGACCACCCAAACCTCTTGACAATTCTGAAGATGGAATTACATTTACCTCTACACCTGCCTCTCGCAATGCCCTGTTGGTGTGTCGGTTACGATTATAACTTATTACCCTTCGTGGGCCAATTGCAAACACATTTGCGCCATCAAACCATTGCTCCCTGCTGGCATAATCCGGATTTCCATCGCCTGTGTGAATGATTTCCAGATAATCAATTTCCTTTTTGAGCACCTCCAAAATAGATTCCTTCAAAACTTCTGTTGATAAAATGGTATTTCCTTCAGAGTCAACGCCTTCTTTTCTGTGCACTCTGGTTTCCATAACCGCTTGCATGGCATCAGGATAGGTAACCACAAGATTTTCGTCAATAATGGTAAATACAGTATCCAAATGCATGAAATTTCTTTTTTTAGGTAGCAAAACTTCATAAACACGTTCCACACTTCCATCCCTCAGCACTTCTCTTGCTACTTCCAAAATAGCCTCAGGATCAGTCCTTTCCGAATTTCCTATGGCCAATGCTTTTGCGGAAAGTACAATCACATCTCCACCTTCTATATCTGAATACTTCTCTGTTAGCGACTCTTCAATGGTATCTTTTGGATACACCAGATTGAAATTTTCTTTGAACAAGGGATGGTTTTCGAAAACTACCCGCATAATAAAAGATTCACGGTTCCGGATTGCATTTTTCATCTGACAGGAAATCACGCCGGTTTGAACAACAGCAGCTGGATCCCGCATGAAATATGAATTTGGACTTGGGGTAATTGCAAATGCATGTTCACCCAGTTTGTCCAGCGATTTGTGATTCAGTTTTCGTTTTAGTTCCTTAATTTTTACACCTGCTATCAGTGCATTTGCACATTCCAGGGTAGAAAATCGACCAATAATATCTTCAGCCAAATGGTCTAAGTTATTGGGCTTTAGTGCTATCTGAAAAGCTCTGACGAGTAAATCGTCGTCAATTAGAGATTCGATAAGCAAATCCAAAAGACGGTAAACTGTAGCACCTGTAGCACCTTTTATCAAACTTCGAAACTCATCATGCTCTCTTTGCATGATCTCCAGATAAGGCATATCCTCAAACAAATATTCGGAAATGTTGTAAGGCGTGAGTCGGTCAATTTCCCTTCCAGGCCGGTGCATAAGCACTGCTTTAAGTGTTCCGAATTCTGAATTAAGGCGTAACTTCATAAAATATTAATTTGGTAGAAAATAAGGACATTAAGCCGCAAATATAGGTTTTTTGAATAAGGGTTTCTTGGAAAGAAAACATAAGTTCTCAAAAATCCACAGTCTTTCGTCCACAAAAATTCAAAAATAATTTTAGGTTTAATCAACTCCAAACTGTTGATCTTTAACGATTTATATTACTATTGAATTTTGAAATGAAAAATTTAATTTAAAGGATTAGCCAGAAATTAGCTCATCCGCAAGAATTACCGGGAGCCAATTTCGAAATACTTTGAATAAAAATTAAGATTAATTACAACCATTCATAAGCTCTATTTGTCTTCTATCCAATACCGGAGAATTTTAAAATAAGACCTCCCTCTATAACTTTTAATATTTTTTATATCTATGAATTTATACAAATAAATTCTCCTTAAATACCTATGTCAATTTTTTAAATTTTAATTCTTAATACTATGAAAAAAGCATTTCTACTTACATTTAGTTTGTCCACATTGTTTGCAAATGTTCACTACGGACAAAACATTAAAAAGCATTACATAACAGAAAGACCAGTTAAAATTCTGACTGATGTTCAAAAAAGCATAAAGATTGCGAGACTAGAATTAAAATCTATACAATCAGGACAAACACCAGATCAAAGTAAATCTTCTGAAATTCCACAGGCAAATAGCATTCAAAATTCAAGCATAACTTATACAAATTTAGGCAGATCAATCAATCCATATACCTCGATTGGCGCAGGAAGGAACTATCTTAGTGTAAATAATAGTCTAAATACAATTGCCCTTTTCAGGCGAGGCAGTGTTGATGAAATGCCATTGGCCCAAAAACCAGGCAACAACCTATATCTGGACATAAATACAAAAGCTGGTGCAACAGACCAATGGCAAAAGAAAAGAAACAAATTACTTGATGGAAACGGTGGCAATTCGCCCGCAAGATATCCGCAAGGTGTTTTATGGAATCCCCTGGGAAATATTGATACCATTAATGCATTCGCTTATGGTATGGTACAACTTCTGGATGCTTCCAATACCGCTGAACCTGAAGGCTGGGGCGGAATAGGCAGATCCTGGATCGGGCTGGAAAATGGAGCTTCGGCCAAACAAACTCATTGGTCTTCTCAAACAGGTCCTTATTTACATTCTTTTTTAGGAGGAATGGAATTAACTTCATCAGGCGCAATTTTTGCCATAGAACCAGAAAACAATCTAACACAAGCAGACCCGGCTTTTATGGAAAGAGTCATGATTTATAAATATACATATAATAGCAACACAGAAACCTTTGACAGCAGTGTAACTACTATCTCATTTAGTAACACCTTTCAATCTATACCAACAACGGTAAATTCATCACAAATTGCTTTTGGACCGGATGGCCAAACTGGATATGCTGTAATTTCAGCATTCAACCCAGATTTTGAAACAACACTTGCTTTTATTCCCTATTATTCTATGACTACAAATGGAGGCGATAGTTGGTCTGAGTTTAAAATCATCAATTTTAACAAAACAGAACCAGAAAAACCATATAGATCTCTGGAAAAGGATTCTTTACGAGCCCAACTATTAGGAAACTATGTGATTTTCCATGCAGATGGTAGTTTTTCAGAAGCAGATTCAAGTTTACAGGACTTCAGCCATCCTGTGGATTACACCATGCTTCAAATGGACTTAACGGTAGATAAAAATAATTTCGCCCACATATTCACTACTTTGGTTTGTGCCGGAAGCTTTGGAGATACTTTACAAAACGACGATATTGGATTCATTGCCCGTGGTTTAGGTTCATGGCAGGTTGATATTTTTATACATCCTGTTTCGGGTTTGGGAAGAGGAGTATTAATCAATACAAATCAATCATTGGAAGGGCGTTGGGGTAATTTATCAAACACAAACGATAGGCTTGACGAGTTTAACAGACCCTCAGTAAGCAGATCTGACGATGGTTCTATCATTGCCTTTTCATGGTCAGAAACCGACATTGTAAAATATCCTCCTAACGGTGCATCATTTAATAACCGCAATCCGGATCTTTGGCTTAGGGGAATGCGTGTTGCCGGGCCACAGGATTTTAAGCTTTACGCCAAATCAAGAAATATGACCAATGGTTCTCAATATGATGGAAATGCCACACTTGCAACCGCTGCGCCCATTCTTATCAACAAAACTTCTGGCTTTCAATTGGCGGCTTCCACTGCTATTATAACCTCTGGTATTCCTCCAGATCCAGCAGTGTGGCCAATCCAGCATCTTTTTGTCAATGGAATAAATCTGCCTCCAGCTTCTTCAGATACAGCTTACACAGAACCAGTTGGAGGATTATTAATCCTGAAAAAGAAAGAAATTAAAACGACAAAGATTAACACAAACGGGATTAAATTATACCCAAATCCAGGAACAGGGTATTTTTCGGCCAACCTTTCCGTAAAAAAACAAGGAATTGCCCATATCAATATTTATAACGCCCTTGGCCAAATTGTAGAAAATAAAAAACTATTACTTCCTGAAGGTGAATCAAATATCCCATTTAATCTTTCTAAAAATGAACCTGGAATATTTTCAATTACAATTGAGCTGAATGGTGAAGTTTTGAGTTCCAAATTTATAAAAAAATAGAACCAATGTTATAAACCAAAAAAGGGGACAATTGTCCCCTTTTTTGGTTTATGAAAAAAAATAAAACTATCCAAGCACCTGCTCTACAGGTGTATATGACAAACCCCAGGCATCGGAAACGCCTTTATACACAATCTTTCCCTGCACCACATTCAGGCCAAGTTGCAACTCCAGATTTTCTTTACAGGCAGCTTTCCAGCCTTTGTTGGCAAGCTGCAAACCATAAGGCAAGGTAGCATTTGTTAAAGCCAAAGTAGAAGTGTAAGGCACAGCTCCTGGCATATTTGCCACACAATAATGTACTACTTCATCAATGATAAATGTAGGATTTTCATGCGTAGTTGGCTTACAAGTTTCTATACAACCACCCTGATCCACAGCTACATCCACCAGAACAGTTCCTGGTTTCATAGTTTTAAGCATATCGCGGGTAATCAAATGCGGCGCCTTTGCCCCTGGTATCAAAACTGCACCTATAATCAAGTCCATGTGTTTGATATATCTACGAATATTAAACTCATTACTCATGACTGTATTCACATTGGCTGGCATAAAATCGGCCAATGCCCTCAATCTAGCTAAACTCACATCCATTATAGTTACGTGAGCACCTAAACCAGCAGCCATTTTTGCTGCCTGGGTACCAACTATTCCGCCTCCAAGAACCAAAACATTTGCAGGTGGCACTCCGGGAACACCTCCCAAAAGAATGCCTCTACCTTTCATAGGTTTCTCGAGATATTTTGCACCTTCCTGTATAGACATGCGACCAGCAACTTCAGACATAGGAACTAAAAGTGGAAGCGAACGATCTGTTTTTTCTACAGTTTCATAAGCCAGACAAACTGCTTTCTTTGCAATCATTGCATGGGTAAGCTGCTCCGAGCTGGCAAAATGAAAGTAAGTAAAAAGCAGTTGGTTTTCTTTAATCAACTCATACTCAAGCTCAATTGGCTCTTTAACTTTAACAATCATATCGGCGATTTTATACACAGAAGCAATGTCCTGTAATATTTCCGCACCTACTGATTGGTAATCTTTGTCAACAAAACCGCTGCCTTCTCCGGCAGTAGTTTGCACATAAACCTGATGACCAGCTTTTTTAAATTCTGATACGCCGGCAGGTGTTAAGCCAACCCTATTTTCGTTGTTTTTTATTTCCCTGGGAACTCCAATAATCATGGTGTATATCTCTGTTTTTATGTCGGCAAATTACATTTTTAGTTTACCAACCGTGAAAAATTTGAATAAAAAAGCATACAGTTTAGAAGCTTGATTGTTATAATTATAATTTTCTGTCAATATCGAAAGCCTCCAGATAATCGGCTACCCGTCTCACAAACATTCCACCCAAAGAACCATCCACCACACGGTGGTCATAGCTATGGGAAAGAAACATCATTTGGCGCACACCAATCATATCCCCTTGTGGCGTTTCGATTACGGCCGGCTTCTTTCGAACTGCACCAAGTGCAAGAATTCCAACCTGAGGCTGCATAATAATGGGCGTTCCCATCACATTTCCAAAAGATCCGACATTGGAAACCGTATAGGTACCATCAGAAAGATCATCTGGAGTCAACTTATTATCCCTGGCCCGTTTTGCCAAATCATTTACCTGCTCAGTCAATCCAAGTAAGTTATATTTATCAGCTTGTTTTATATTGGGCACAATCAGATTTCCATTTGGAAGAGCAACAGCCAAACCTACATTAAGCTGCTTTTTAACTATTATCCTATCTCCATCTACAGAAGCATTCATCATAGGATAATCCCGAAGGGCTTTGATAACTGCCTCAAGAAAAATTGGCGTAAAAGTTAATGTCTGGTTATATTTCTTTTGAAACTCACCTTTCATTTTATTTCGCCAAATAGCCAGATTGGTTACATCTGCCTCTACAAATGAAGTTACGTGTGGCGCAATTCTCTTGCTATCCACCATCCGTTGTGCAATCATTTTTCGCATACGGTCCATTTCTATAATTTCATGCTCTCCAGAATAGGATCTGGCTGGAGCAGATGAAACAACTACGGCTGGGGCAGAAGCTGTCGCATTTCCGTTTTTATATGCTTCGAGAAAACCTAAAAGATCAGCCTTTGTCACCCTATTGTCTTTTCCTGAGCCTGGAATTTTATCAAGTACTTCAATACTTAGACCTTCTTCTTTGGCTATATTTCTTACCAGTGGTGAATAGAACCTATCTGACCCTGAAGTATTTGCAATTTTTTCAGGCTCAATCGGAATAGCTACTTCCACTTTTGGGCTCACAATTTGGGGCGAAGAGACCGCCGCAGGAACAGCAAGTGCTGCACCATCGCCTTCGGTTTCAATCACAAAAATGACCTTCCCAATCGGAACCACCTCCCCTTCTTTGGCCAGAATCTGAATAATAGTTCCTGCGTGGGTTGAGGGCACTTCAGTATCTACCTTATCTGTAGCAACTTCCAAAACCGATTCGTCTTGTTCGATCCTGTCTCCGACTTTTTTGAGCCAATTTAGTATAGTTCCTTCCATGATGCTCTCGCCCATTTTCGGCATAACCATTTGTATCTGAGCCATTTTAACTAAATTTTAATTGAAAATAATGTATGGTGTATATGTATAATAGACTGCAATTTTAGCACTTTCGAGGGTTTTTTGATTTCATTATTTTGGAATTTTCTCAATCAGCATCAGCCTTGCCATATTCAAAGTCCAAAGACTGAGCATATTTTGATTTATTTCAGCTTTCGGAAATGGCCTAAGTTCCTTAGTATCATCACTTATTTCGTTCGCCAATTGGGATCTAACGAAAATCCTTTGCATAAATCCAGCTTCAGTTTCCAGACTGGTAATGTTAAGCCACAAAGCGGTTTCAAATACATTGTCAAATGATTCTGTTTTTATTTTCTCCAAAGGAATACCTGCCGATATCAATAAGTTAAGCAATTTACCTTTTGTAATAAGATCATTCAAATAGATAATCGGCTCTTTATGTTTCCAAATTGTAAAAAATACATGCTCCAATTCTACATCCTCTGTTGCATACACATGATCTTTAATTAAAGGTAAAAGTGAACTTAAAAACTTTTCCAAGTCTGATTCCAATACCAAAAGATCATTTCCTCTACCTGTCAACCGAAGTTTTACCTGACCACCGCCAGGAAGATATGCAAGCTTAAGATTTGGAGGTAGGGTTTGTTCCCAGGCATCAATTTTTTGTGCCAGAAATGTCTCTGGAACACCCACTGTGCGAACAAATCGGTGTTTAATAAAATCCAGGTGCAGAGAAGTCCTGATACGAGGAATAACCTCATCCAGAACAAGTTGCTTCATTTCATAAGGAACGCCAGGCAGGGCTACAGCAATTTTTCCAGATTCAGAAAACCACATTCCCGGAGCTGTACCAACTTCATTGTGCAGGTAAATTGCCTTGGTTGGCAGTTCAGCCTGTTTTGCAACCAGATCATTTATTTCCCTACCTCTTTTCTTTAATAGTTCATTTAAATGATCATTAGCTTCTTTTCGTATTTCCAGCTTGTCATTAAACCACTCTGCCAATAAACCTTTGGTTAAGTCATCTTTAGTTGGCCCCAAACCTCCGGTAATAATCACAATATCAGT
>Ga0105049_10009261_pt1 | contig 11346 bp, 8 predicted proteins | sample MAT06_FD_78087 | JGI IMG/M metagenome (GOLD analysis project Ga0105049, IMG submission 78087) | Freshwater microbial communities from Lake Fryxell liftoff mats and glacier meltwater in Antarctica - MAT-06 | ecosystem: Environmental > Aquatic > Freshwater > Ice > Liftoff microbial mat | place...
CCGTTGTCAGCATCTGGCGTATGATTGTTTCGTCATGTTCGCTCAATCGCCCTCGCCAGTCGGTATAGGGGTGGCGGCCCAACGCGACCAGGGTATAGGCCGACAGATTGCCCACCTCGATTCGCTCGGTGAGCACGACAGCCAAGCGCTTGGCCAGCGTAGCCGGTGGCAGGCGATGGATCTCTGCCTCGCCCAGGCTCACGCGGCCTGCCACCGGCGGTTGCATTCCGGCCAGCGTGCGCATAAGGGTGGATTTGCCCGCGCCATTCGGCCCGATGAGACAGGTTAACTCACCCGGTTGCAGCGTAACAGTAATATCGGCCACGACGCTAGCGGCTGTGCGACCAGTTGTTTTGTAACCAACGGCGAGTTGGTGGGTTGCTAGGATGCTAGACATAGATAAACGATTCTTTCAGTCAGACACGCAGTCAACGGATTTTGGGAGCAGATTGAACAGATTCTATTGAATAAATAATCCGTTCTCAAATTGCCGGTATAGAACGGATTGCTTTGGTGGTTTCCGTTCTAATTCGTTCCCAAAATCCGCTGACAGACTATCCCGCAAACGAGGCGCGCAACTGTTGTTGGCGCAAGAGCATCCAAATGATCACCGGCACGCCAAACAGTGAGGTAATCACGTTGACGGGCAACACGGTTTGGCTGCCCGGCATCTGTGCGATCAGATCGGCCAGCAGGGCAATCGTTGCGCCCAACAACATAGATGTGGGTACCAGCACCCGATGATCGGCCGTGTTGAAGATCGTGCGACAGAGATGGGGTACCGCCACGCCCAGGAAGCCAATTGGCCCACAAAAAGCGGTGGTGGTGCCGGCGAGGATGGACGCACAGAGAATGATCCAGCGCCGCGTTTGTACCACATTGACCCCCAAGCTACGGGCATAGGTGTCGCCTAACAGTAACGCGTTTAAGGCCTTGGGTAAGAGCTGCGCAATCAACAGGCCCACGCCAATCACCGGCACAAAAATGCGCTGTTGGCCCCAGGTGACGCCGCCAAAGCTGCCCGCACTCCACAGGCTGAAGATCTGGATGCGTTCGGGCAGGCTAAAATAGATCAACAGACTGACGAGTGCGCTGGCCAGGTAGCCAAACATCAAGCCCAAGATCAGCAGCGTCAATGTTCCCTGCACCCGTTGTGCCACCAACAGCACCAAGCCCAGCACCAACGCCGAGCCCAAACTGGCGGCAATGACCAAGCCCAGATCGCCGTAAAGGCCCAGGCTGCCCACCACTTTGGTGGCGGCTGCGCCTACACTCAGCATCACCAACGCTACCCCCAAACTAGCCCCCGAACTGACGCCCAGAATATAGGGATCGGCCAGGGGATTGCGAAAGAGCGTCTGCATTTGCAAGCCGCTTACGGCCAGGGCACTGCCCGCCAGAAGCGCGGTCAACGCTTTGGGCAAGCGAAATTTAAAGAGAATATCGGCCCATGTCGCCTTGTCTGGTGTGCCGCCCAGCAGAATGCGCACCACATTGTCCAATGGAATCTGGACTGAGCCCAGCGCCAGATCGAGCAAGAAGGCAACAAGCAGCGCGGCGATCAGCCCGATCAAGGCGATTCGGCGTAGGCCCAGGCGCGGCCAGATAGTATCGATCGATGGCGTGTTTAGCATCATTTCACTGCAACGGATGATAGTAGGTAAACGCATGCTCGGGCAGCAGCTCGGGATGGAAGATCGCGATCAGATCGGCCAACACATCGTCGGGATGGGCTGCGGCACTTTCGTAATAGTCGCTGCCGCCATTGGCATTGACGCGCTTGTTGTTATTCCACACGTTGCCATTTTGCAACGCCGCGAAATCGCGATAGCGTTCATCGCCAGCTTGCAACTCGGCCAGTGAAGCCACAAAGCCCACGTTGATCCAATAGTCAGCATCCGCTGCGCGATCAAAGACTGCCTCGAAGGCCAGCGGAATGCCGGCGGTTGATTCATCATCGGCCCACAAATACGCGGCTCCGGCATCGGCCAAAAGCTGGGCGGTGAAACTGCGCCCCCCGGCCACAAACCAAGTGCCCTGATATTCGCTGTCCGTAAAAACCGTCGGCTTGCTCGTCACGGCGGCTGCTTGGGTTTTCAGCATTGCATAGCGGTCGACTGTCTCGGCAAAGAGAGCTTCGGCAGCGGCTTCTTGGTTAAAGAAAAGCGCAATAAATTTGCCCCATTCGGCGCGACCAAGCGGCGAAGTTGCCAGCCATTCGGCATTGAGCGCGACTTTGATGCCCGCGTTGAGCAGCACGGGATGCGCGTCATAGTCTGGTGTGCCAGAGCCATAGGTCATGACCAGATCAGGGGCTAGCTCCAGAATTTGCTCAATGTTGACCCCCGCGCCATAGCCGATCTGCGCGATTGCACCATCAGCGGCCATTTGTAGCACGGTGGGATTATTGACATAGGTCGCATCATCAATGCCCACCAGCCGATCCAGCACGCCATAGGCTTCGAGGAAGGGCAGATAGGTGGTCGACATGGTGACAATGCTTTTCAGGGGCACTTCAATGACCTGGGTTGCGTCAAAGCCTTCTGGTGTTGGCGCGCCACATTGCACCAGCAGATATTCTTCTGGTGTCTCGGCGCCCGGCCAGGGCGTGGCAACGGTAATGACTTTGTAGCTATTGTGATACTCAACCGTAAAGCCATCGGCGTGGGTCAGGTCGATCTTCTCGGGGAAATAATCAATGGCCGGATCGAATGTGCCCACACACCCGTCAGTCAGATTGGCCGTCGGCGCGGCCATTGCTACGCTGCCCACGGCCACGGCTGGGGTTGCGACGGCAGGTGCAGTTGCTGGTGCGACACAGGCTACCAGCAGGGTCAATGCTAAACTCAGCAGGAATAATTGATAGGTATAACGCCACATCGGTGCGTTCCTTTCACAAAAAGAGTTACGATTTCGGTTTGGCTGGCATCGGATCGGTGTTTAGCTCATGAAAAACAAATTCTTCCACCGGATTCCCGTCAATCAGATGTTCCTGAATAATTCGATCCAGCAAGTGATCATCGACATGGTGATACCAGATGCCGTCGGGATAGACGACTAACAGCGGACCGTTGTAGCAGACGCCTAGGCAGGGGGTAATGCCACGCTTGACGCGCAGCGGGTTTTCATAGCGCCCCAAATTGCCCAATTTGCGCGTCAAGCTATTGTAGAGCGCCAGTGCCTTGCCTTCTGGATCGCAATAGTGGCCAGTGCAGATTAAAATATGTCTTGCATAGGGCGCTTGGCTGGGCGCATCCTGTGGATTTTGATTCATTGTTTACCAATTGTCTACCAATAAAAAAACCTGCCAAAAGGCAGGCAAGAGCACAAGCTTCAATTTCTACTTGGCGCTTGACCCCCTTTACCGCGAAGGAAGGATAGAGCGACAACGTAGGCGGGTAATCGGACTTGCTAATGATCAATAATCAATTGCTAATTTTTAATGGTCAACCGAAGAGGTACTCGCCTGGGCGACTCTTCATTAATCATTATCAATTAGCAATTGACGATTGATTATTATTCACCGTTGCGGGACAGTGCCGGAATGGTTCTTTACGGCTTTTGCAGTTGTGGTACTACCACAGAGCAAAAGCAAAAAAATGTCACCGGCTTCCCCCATTATGCGCCGTGCCGCTGGGCAAAGGGCGCACCTACGTCGATATCTATTCGATTCTATGGCAGAGCATAACGCTATGGATGCATCTTGTCAAATTTTGCCAAAGCAGGGAAATGGCGTGCTTTCCGTTTGTTGGGTTGCTTGGCCATTCTGGGCCAAGCTTGGGCAATGGGGCTGCGTATGACAAATTCAGCGATCTCGGCACCGACCACGCGTACACCCGTGGCGAAATAGGCGCGCAACAAGCGGCGGTAGTGGGCATCGGGCGCAGCGATCATGCGCCATAGTGCCTTGGGGCGCAGATGGAAGAGCGCTTCGGTTACTTTGACGCCGCAGAAGAGTTGCCAGGGGCGCAGATGGGGCGTCTGCACCACTTGATTGCGATAGGTCCACTGGCGTTGATCGGGCTCAATAATTTGTGTAGTGGGCACCGCTTGTCCCGCCGTGGTCCAGTGATGCGGTGTGATGTAGACCGCATTTAGCACATCGGCGTCCAGCGTGTACGCGCTGCGTAATGTTTGCCAGAGCGAGGCGGGCGTTTCATCCTCCAATCCGTAGATCAAGTTGACCAAACTGACAATGCCATGTTGGCGCAACAGCCGCACCGCTTCCTGGCTGACGGCAATGGGATTGTTCTTGTGGACTTTCGCCACCGTGCTATCATTCAGCGCTTCGACGCCCATAATCACATTGTCAACGCCGGCCTGCTTATACAGCGACAGAAGATCGGCATCGCGCACGACGGCGGCGGCGGTCAGATTCAGATTGAGTGATAGATCCAGCTTGCGCGCGGCGACGGCGGTCAGCGCGGCTTGGGCCGCCGCGCGATCGGCGGCAAAGTGTTCGTCGGCCAGCCAGACAATGCGCACGCCATAGTCGCGCACTAGTGTTTCTAATTCATCGGCAAAATTTTCGGGCGACCGATGGCGCCAGCGCCGCCAGAAACTCCATTGACCACAGTAGGTGCAGCGCAATGTACAGCCGCGACTGAATTGCATCCCCGCGGCGCGGCCAAAGCCGAAAAGTTGATAGGCCGGCCAATCGACTAATTCCCAACCAGGGCGATATTGGTCCAAATCAATGATTGGCGCGCGCATAGGGTTCGTCTGCGCTGTACACCCATTGCGCCAGGTGATGCCCTTGACTGCCGCCAATGAACTGCCTTGTGCCAGCGCAGCTATCAATTCGACAATTGTCGCCTCGCCTTCGCCATGTACGATCACGTCCACCGCAGGATGCTCCTGCATGATCGCCTGAGCGGCATAGGTTGGGTAGACACCGCCATAGATGATCCTGATTTGGGGTAAGGCTTGGCGTATATGGCGGGCTGTTTGCATAGCAACCGGGTGGGCGGCGGTCGAGCCAGTATGGCCGAGTAGTAGGCAGTCGGGTGGGGCTTTGGCCAATTCCTGGACAAGTTGCTGATCAGTCCAACCCAACACATCATTGTCGATCAAGCGGACTTGGTGACCAGCATCCAGCAACGGTCCACCCAACAGGACCAATCCCAGTGGAACTTGGTAGCCCAACCCAAAGCGGTTGGCAATAAAGCGGCGACTAGGGGTTAGCAAAATAATGTTCATAAATTGTCTACCTGCTTACAATCGGACTGTGAACCCGTACACTAATTTTGATTACTAACTATGGTTAGTATATACAATAAACGATTGCTTGTCAATAGCTACCTAAAAATTCAGGTGGCGTCATTGGCAAAGCTTACAGTAAGTGTATATAAAGCCTCAAGCGCTTGCCCTTTCGTTGCGTGCAAGCTACAATGCGCAGACTGTCTCGCTCAACTGTTGGCTATATCGCGTTGGTCTTCTACATCGATTCTAGCTGGAATTGTATATGGCCCCTTGTATGGATAAATGAATCTATGCATATTACAAATCGTCGTACTTTTTTGCGTCGTACGCTGCAACTGGCAACCGGCGCGCTGTTAACCGGCTGTAATACAGTTTCCGGGCTGAATGCACCCCTTGCGCATATAGCACCCTTCACCGATCACCGCGGCGCAGCTTTGTTGCCACCGCTGGCCTCGGCTATGCTGCAACCGACCGTGCCGGTGCCCGATGTCTCGCTCTCGGCCAAGATCGGGCAGATGATCATGGTGGGTTTTGGCGGACGCGTCGTCAATCGTAATGATACGATTGTGCAGCAGGTGGCCGATGGCTCGGTGGGAGCCGTGGTGCTCTTTTCGCACAATGTCAGATCTCCCGAGCAACTGCTCGCTCTCACGACCACCTTGCGCGAGAATAGTCCTATTCCGCTGTTGGTGGCTATCGATCAGGAAGGGGGTTGGGTGACGCACTTGCCGCGCAGCTTTGGTATTGCGACAAACTATTCGGCCCAATTTTTGGGGGCGGGCAATGATTTGGAGCTTACGCGTGTGCAAGGGGACAGCACGGCACAGTGCCTTGCCCGGCTGGGGATCAACCTGAATCTGGCCCCCGTTGTCGATCTGAATACGAATCCGAACAATCCAATTATTGGTCGCTATGAACGCAGCTACGCGGTCGACCCAGCGATTGTAATCGACCATGCGCGTACGGTCATCGATGCGCATCGCCCGCACAAGGTGCTGTGTACGCTCAAACATTTTCCGGGTCATGGCAGCTCGCACAGCGATACGCATGATGGCTTTGTCGATGTCACCGATACCTGGGATGTCACTGAATTAGCCCCCTATGCCGCGCTGATTGGCCAACAAGCCTGTGATGTGATCATGACGGCGCACATCTTCAACGCCACACTGGATGCTGATCACCCCGCCACCCTCTCGCACAATGTGGTCACTGGCCTGTTGCGTGAGAAATTGGGCTATGGGGGGGTTGTGATCTCGGACGATATGCAGATGGGCGCAATTGCCCACCAGTATGATCTGGAAACAGCCGTGCGTCTCGCCATTGAGGCGGGTGTCGATATGATCACATTTTCCAACAATATCCCCTTCAGTCGCAGCGCTAGTGGCAATCGGCTGCACGATATGATTGCTGGTCTGGTGGATAATGGTACGATTAGCCCGCAACGTATCGACGAATCTTACCAGCGCATCACCCGTTTGAAACAACAGTTGCTCTGATGACAGGCATCAAGTTGCGCGAATCGCGAACACGAATCAAGTAATCCGAATCACGAATATTGGTAGATTGAATGACGAAACCCACGCTCTATCCTAAAAATCCAAATTTTTCGTCTGGCCCTTGCGCCAAGCGCCCCGGCTGGCATGTGGGTGTATTAGAAGATGCCCTGTTGGGCCGTTCGCATCGCTCGAAACCGGGCAAGGCGCGTTTACAAGCAGTGATTGAACGCAGCAAACAAATTCTAGGCATTCCTGCCGACTATCTCTGCGGCATTGTGCCTGCTTCGGACACTGGCGCAATCGAGATGGCGCTCTGGTCGTTGTTGGGCGCGCGTGGGGTTGATCTGCTGGGCTGGGAGAGTTTTGGCAAAGGCTGGATCAGCGACGTACAAAAACAACTGCGCTTGACCGATTGTCGCGCGTTCACGGCTGATTACGGTGGGTTGCCCGCCCTCGACCAGGTGGATTGGCAACGCGATGTGGTCTTTACCTGGAATGGCACGACCTCTGGCGTGCGCGTGCCGAATGGCGACTGGATCGCAGCCGATCGCACCGGCCTTGCCATCTGCGACGCGACATCAGCCGTTTTTGCCATGGAAATTCCCTGGGACAAACTTGATGTGGTCACCTGGTCGTGGCAGAAGGTGTTGGGCGGCGAAGGGGCCCATGGTATGTTGGTGCTCAGCCCGCGCGCTGTGGCACGGCTGGAAAGTTACAAGCCAAGCTGGCCAATGCCCAAAATTTTTCAGATGACCAAGGGCGGCAAGGTTGACCTCAGCATCTTTGAAGGCTCTACCATCAACACGCCCTCGATGCTCTGTGTGGAAGACGCGCTGGATGGCTTGAAGTGGTCGGCAGAGATTGGCGGTCTGCCTGCATTATTAGCACGCTCACAGGCCAATTTGGATGCAATTGCCAGTTGGGTGGCGCGTACCCCTTGGGTAGATTTTCTGGCGGAAAGTCCGGCGATTCGTTCCAATACCTCGATCTGTCTAAAAATTATCGATCCTGCCTATATGGCCTTGTCCGCGAACGAACAAGCCGCCAAAGCCAAAAAGATCGCCGATTTGCTCGATCAAGAGGGCGTTGCCTACGATATTGCCTCGTATCGCGATGCCCCGCCCGGTCTGCGCATTTGGGGTGGCGCAACCGTAGAGACCAGCAATCTAGAAGCACTGTTGCCTTGGCTGGACTGGGCCTACGCACAAGTGATCTGAGGAACAAACCATTTAAAAGTCAACCCAATAAACTCGATAATACACGAGACGCTATGGATGACTTTTAAGGGTTTTATCTATAAGGAACAAACCATGAACGACATATCCGCATCCTACACAGACGAATGGCTACTTGATACGCCACCTATGCACGACTTTATCAATGCTGTCAACGCAATTCGTGCCACTGCCGCCGATCCACGGCAGGCCGTGGCCGCAATCCGGCCGCATTTTGCCAAATTGCTTCAGGATCCCACTTGGTTGCCGCCTCAATATCAGGAGCCAGCTGCTGGGGAAAGTGGCATGGGCAGCAAGATTGGCATGTGGTTGCTCTATCGGGCGGGGGATGGTGGCCTGGCTTTCTCGGTTTTGGTGTTGCCTGCGGGTATGCAAACTCCTGTGCATGATCATCTGGCATGGGGACTGGTGGGTCTCTATAAAGGCGAACAGGCCGAAGAAGTCTTTGGCCGGCATGATCATGGCGATCAAGACGGCCACGCTGAATTGACGGTCACCGAACGCAATCTGCTCAAGCCGGGCGATTTCTATGAACTATTGCCCGAAAATGATATTCATCGCGTGCAGACAACGTCGGCTGTCACGTCGGTTTCGCTGCATTTGCTGGGCAATGACAATGGCTGTATCTGGCGCCATCGTTTTGATCCGGAAGCGCAGCAGGTCGCACCCTTTAAATCGGGCTGGTTGAATGTCGAATGTCGGGAGTATACAGTGTAGCAAGTCCGGTTGTTTCTTTAAGCACTGTACTAAATAAACGGTATTTTAACGAACGGAGGATATACTACCCATATCCTCCGTTTTGTTATGGATGACTTGGTTGCGCTAGTGTGATTGGCGACGAAAATTTGATAAATTGGCCAGACTTGTGATGTGTAGCGCGACTTATTTGACATATTGTCGTCATAACCGATAGTGAGCGGAACCAAGCGAAGCGAATTAACGTAATACTGTATAACAGACGTTTTGTTACATTTAAAATTGATTGATAGCGCGACACTAGATTGATATTTACATACGAATCGGGCGTTGCTAAAAAAGATCTGCGTATAGATGCAAAGATTGGATGCCGACTATGCTGCCACTGCGGAAACGCCTTCTGCAAATTTTGTTCGCGATGCTGCTTGTTGCTATGGGGACGCGTTGGCTGTCTCCGCCTTTGTTGGCAGAAACTAGTGCGCAAGTGGTGCGGCATAGTGATCTATCCGATTTTCTCGCGCTGCTGGCCCATCCAGGGGTGGCGATTGAATGGCAAGCAAATGGTACAAGCGTAGATTGGCGCTTTACCCTCTATCGCAGCCAGAACTGTCAATTTGACGGTGCCCAGGAAGTCTCCGCGCCGATTTTTTCTTCGATCAATGATGAAAAACAAGTCGCCCATTATAGCTTGACCGATAGCGAAGATACCGCACTGGCCACTTGTGCCTATTGGTTGGTGGCAACCGAAAGTGACGGCGATAAACAACACTTTGGGCCCTATCAAGTGCAGGGGCGCAGTACCGTTTATCTGCCGTTGGCATCACGCTGACGAGTGATGTTCCCTATTTGCCGTGCGCCAGCAACTTGCCCAGGGCCGTAGCATCGGTGACGGGTAACTGACAGGCATAATTTTCACAGACATAAGCCGCGGCTTTCCCCTGCACGAGCGCGCGCCCTTCGAGCAGTGGCAATAGACTTGGCTCGCCGGGGCGTTTGCTGGCAACTACCGTATGGGGTAGGTAGCGCTTACGCACTTCTTGCAATAAGGCTTGTGTCTCGTCATCTGCCGGATCGCCAACAATGGCGACTTCTTGGCTGGGAGAAAGCAGCGCTTCTGCCGTGCCCAGCAATCGCCCAAAGCCAGTGGGCTGGCGCGTAAGCGTCTCCTTCATGGTGAGGAGGATGCGGCTGGCCTCGCGCCGATACGCTGGGTTATCGACCAATACACTCAAGCGCACCAACGCTTCGGCGGCCAGGGAATTACCACTGGGAATCGCATTGTCGATAAAATCTTTGCGACGCACCACCAACTGCTCGTGATCGGCACCCGTTTGAAAGAAGCCACCATTGACTGGATCATGGAATTGGGCAAACATAAGTTGGGTTAAGCGGCTTGCTTCGCCCAGCCAGCGCAAGTCAAAGGTGGCTTCGTAGAGCGCAATCAAGGCGCGGATAAATGCCGCGTAATCTTCCAAATAGGCGTTAAAGCGCGCTTGTCCATCCTTATAACTGCGATAGAGCTTGCCGTCGGCCTGGCTCATGTTGGCCAGCACAAAATCGGCGGCGTCTGTGGCTGCTTGCAGGGCATCTGCTCGACCCAACACAACCCCACACTCGGCCAACGCGTGAATCATCAATCCATTCCACTCGGTAAGGATTTTCTCGTCGCGCGCCGGCTTGATGCGCTTTTCGCGCACGGCAAAGAGTTTGTGCCGCCCTTCCTCGATTACCCGTTGCACTTCGGCCACACTGATGCGTAGGCGTTCGGCCACATTTTCCACACTGCGCACCACCGACAAAATATTCTGACCTTCAAAGTTGCCGCGGTCCGAAACGCCATAATAGCTTTCAAAGATGGTGGCTTCATGCGCCCCCAGAATTTTTTCGATTTCGGCGGGTGACCAGACAAAGAACTTGCCTTCCTCGCCTTCGCTATCGGCGTCTTGCGTGCTGTAGAAGCCGCCAGCGGGTGCTGTCATTTCGCGCAAAACATAGGCAATGGTCTCTTCAACCACTTGCCGATAGAGCGGTTGCTCGGTAATCTGCCAGGCATGTAGATAGGTGCGCAATAATTGACTGTTGTCGTAGAGCATCTTCTCGAAATGGGGCACCAGCCAGATCGCATCGACGCTATAGCGATGAAAGCCGCCGCCTAGCTGGTCATAGATGCCGCCGTGGGCCATCTTTTCCAGCGTGGATTCGGCCATATAGAGCGCATCCAGATTGTTGGTGCGTTTGTAGTAGGCCATCAAAAAGTCTAGCGTCATGGGCTGGGGAAACTTGGGATGCCCACCGAAACCGCCATTGTCGCGATCAAAATATTCATCCAAAGAACCCATCGCATCATCCAACATCTCGGTACCCAAGTCGCCACCCTGCGCATTCAAATAGGCCGTCCGCTGGAGTGCTTCGGTGAGGCGCGCGGCTTGGCCCAACACGTCTGCGCGCCGTTCCTGATAGGCTTTGGCGACCGAGTGCAACACTTGGTGAAAGCTGGGCATTCCATAACGGGGTTCGGGTGGATAATAGGTGCCGCCATAGAAAGGCTGTCCTGCGGGGGTGAGAAATACGCTCATCGGCCACCCACCCGAATTGGTCATTGACACGACGGCATCCATATAAATTGAATCGAGGTCGGGGCGCTCCTCGCGATCAACCTTAATGCTGACAAAGAGTTGATTCATCAACGCCGCCGTCGTTTCATTCTCAAACGATTC
>Ga0105049_10009264_pt1 | contig 11345 bp, 9 predicted proteins | sample MAT06_FD_78087 | JGI IMG/M metagenome (GOLD analysis project Ga0105049, IMG submission 78087) | Freshwater microbial communities from Lake Fryxell liftoff mats and glacier meltwater in Antarctica - MAT-06 | ecosystem: Environmental > Aquatic > Freshwater > Ice > Liftoff microbial mat | place...
GCGATCGCGGCTTAATGGCCTGTGCGAGTCGTTGGACGCTTCCAGGATCGGGATCTCTCCGACGGTTGTTCCGGATCTTCGACGGGCCGCACGAGGAGTGGCCCTGATGGATAATGTTCTCATCGGAGCCTGCGTCCTGCTCGCCCTGCTTCTCGTAGTGGGTCTGACCTACGCAGCGCTTCGTCACACCAATCGCACGCCGCCGATTCTGCCGTTCTCCGGCGTTTCGACATCCACCGAGGTGACCGCGGCCGAGGAACGAGCCCGCGAGATTCTGGACAACGCCAATCGCGATGCGGACCAGTTGCGCCGCGAAGCCGAGCTTGGTGCGAAGGACGACGCTTTCCGACGCCGCGAGGAACTTAATCGCGAACTGGAGACCGCACGCGCCGAGGTGCGAGAGCAGGAACGTCGACTCGAGAAGCGCGAGGATTCGATCGATCAGAAACAGAAGAACCTCGCCCGCAAGGAACGGCAACTGGAGCATGTTCAGAAGAAACTCGTCGAACGCCGGGAAGGCCTGGAATCGAAGGGCAAGCAGCTCGATGACATGCTCGACCAGCAGACCAAGACGCTTCTGGACCTTTCCGGCATCTCACGCGATCAGGCCCAGCAGATGCTGCTGAGCCGCATGGAACGCGAACTCTCGGACGAGATCGCCGTCCGGCTTCGCAAGCACGAGGAACTCCTCAAGACGACTGCCGAGGCTCGCTCACGAGAGATTCTGACGACGGCGATTCAGCGTTATGCCTCCGTGCACACCGCGAACAATACGGTGAGCACCGTCGATATTCCCTCGGATGACATGAAGGGCCGGATCATCGGCCGCGAAGGACGCAACATCCGCACCTTCGAGAAGTGCACCGGCGTGGATGTGATCGTGGACGATACGCCCGGCGTCGTCATCGTCTCCGCTTTCGACAACATCCGCCGAGAGACGGCCAGGCTCGCACTCACCAAGCTCATTCAGGATGGCCGAATTCACCCCACTCGCATCGAAGAAGTTGTCGCCGAGACGCAAGCGGAGATGGACGCCCACATCCAGGAACTCGGCAAACAGGCCGTCATCGATGTGGACCTGCCAATGCCCCACGAGAAGATCGTGCAACTGCTCGGCCGGCTCAGGTTCCGCACGAGTTACAGCCAGAACGTGCTCCAGCACAGCGTGGAAGTGGCGCATCTCTGCGGCCTGATGGCGACGGAACTCGGCTTGAACCCCGCCCTCGCCCGACGCTGCGGATTGCTGCACGACGTGGGCAAGGCCGCCGACCACGAGATGGAAGGCGGGCACCCCAAGGTAGGAGCGGAACTCGCCCGCCGCTATGGCGAAACCAGCCCCGAAGTGCTGCACGCGATCGTGGGCCACCACGATGATGTGACGTCCGAGCACCTTTATACGGTCCTCGTCTCGGCCGCGGATGCGATCAGTGCATCACGACCCGGCGCCCGTCGTGAGACTCTCGAGCGTTACGTGAAGCGACTGGAGGAACTCGAAGCGGTCGCCTGTGGCTTCCCCGGCGTGGAGCAGGCGTACGCCATCCAGGCCGGGCGGGAACTCCGCGTGATCGCCAATTCCGCGGCGATGAGTGATAGCGACGCCACCCGCGTGTGCCGGGAGATCGCACGAGCGATCGAGCAGCAATTGAACTACCCCGGCGAGATCAAGGTGACCGTGATCCGCGAGACCCGCGCGATGGAAGTGGCGAAGTGAATCTCCGCATTCTCTTCCTGGGCGATATTGTCGGCCAACCGGGCGTGGCGATCGTCCGCAAGGCGGCGCCGTTGCTTCGCTTGAGGGAGAAGCTGGACGTCATCATCGCCAATGCCGAGAACGCGGCTGGGGGCTCGGGGCTGTCGCCATCGCTTTACCGGCAGATTCGCGCAGCCGGCGTGGATGCGATCACGCTCGGCGATCACATCTACAAGAAATTCGAGATCGCGGAGGTGCTCGAATCGCCGGGCGAACCGATCGTGAAGCCGGCGAACTATCCGCCCAGCGCCCCCGGCCGCGATCATGTCGTCATCACCACGGCGGCCGGAGTGCGACTGGCGGTGATCTCGCTCATGGGCCGCACCTTCCTTCGACCCGTCGATTGCCCCTTCGCGGCGGTGGATCGTGTGCTCGCGGATCTCACGGGCAAGGTGGACGTGATACTCGTGGACATCCACGCCGAGGCGACGGCGGACAAGTATCTGATGGCCCATCACCTTGATGGCCGAGTCTCCGCGGTGCTTGGGACTCACACTCATGTGCCGACGGCGGACGAACAAATCCTGCCCAAAGGAACCGCGTTCCAGTGCGATGTCGGCATGACCGGCCCATACGCGGGCGTACTGGGTCGGCAGATCGATCGTGTCCTCACCACGGTTGTCAGTTTCGTGCCAACCTCGTTCGACGTGGCCCGCGACGATGTGCGACTCGCCGGTGCGATTGTGGAAGTCGACCCTTCCACGGGCCGAGCCTCCGCGATCCAGCGCGTGATGTGGCGTGAAGCCGAGTTCGCCCACCCTCCGAAGAGTTCCTGACGAACGGAACCCTTCTCACGCGGCGGTGGCGTCGGCTTCAAACTTGCGGCTGGGCGGCCAGATTCGCAGCATCGCGATGAGCACCACCAGCGGCACGATTCCGATCGCGGCGAGCACCACCTCATACGAGTTCGTCACCGTCACGATCCAGCCCTCCACGGGGTAGATCATCGCCAGCGAGATGTGGGCCGAGGCCCCCAGGCTGCCGGTCACTTTTCCCTGGTGCTTCGAGGAGAGTTCCTGCGACAGGGCGAAATACGTCGGAAATAGGCCGAGGGCTCCAAACGCGAGCAGGGCCAGTACGACCTTCAGCAACCACTTGTCATAGATGAACGGCACCGCCAGCGTCAGCAGGGCGAGCAGCGCACAGAGCGAGAAGGCCACCAGCCGGCTGCGATGGACGCCCAGGCCCCACCTCGCCAGGGCCAGCGACAGCAGGCCGACGGTCCAGGAGCCGACGTCGGCGGCGAGGTAATACTTCCACATGAAGCCGTTCATCTCGGCCTCGGAGAAGCTCCGCTGCTCCTGAAGAAACAACGGCAGCCAGGTGCGGTAGCCGTGCCAGGTGATGTTGATGGCGATCACCATGCCGAGCAACAGCCAGTATCGCGGGTCGCGAAACACCGCCGTGAAGCGGGACGACTTCGCCTCCGCCTCGGTGGGCGGGGCCGCGGCGGCATCGACGGTCGGCTTCGGGGCGACGAGCTTCCCCGGCACGGTGAAGAACCACAGCAGCACCCACACGAGGCCGAACGAGCCGATCAGGCGGAAGGGATACTGCCAGGTGTTCGCCGGGGCATCCGCGACAGCGGCATACGACCCGCCGACGACGCCCATGACAGCGTTCCGCTGCGGTTCCCCCGGGTCGAAATAGATGAGCAGAATCGGGATGAGCAGCGGCGTGAGCACGGCCCCCAGCGCGGTGCCGCTCTGGAAGAGCGAGTTGCCGAAAGATCGTTCCTCCGGGGGCAGCACAGTGCGAGTGGTGCGAATGCCGCAGGGCCAGTTGCCCGCTTCAAAGAAACCCAGCATGCACCGGCAGGCGAGCAGGGCCAAGAAGGTGGAGGCGAAGCCCGTGAGGACACCGGCTGCGGACCAACCGAGGACCATGATCGGGTAAATCCAGCGGACATTGAAGCGGTCGACAATGAAGCCGGTGGCGATGGCGCCGAATGCGAACGCGAAGGAGAAAATGCTTTCGAGGAGGCTATACTCGAAGTTGCCGATGCCAAGGGACATCTTGATCCGGTAGGCCGTCTGGTTCAGGGCCATCCGGTCCATATAGTTGATGACGGTCGCCAGGAAGAGCAGGCCGCAAACCCACCAGCGGAGTGGCGAACGGCGCTGCGGGGGAGAGTTGGCGTCGGCTTGGCTCATGGCGGCTCGCGGGGAGTGCGGTTCGGTTTCGACACGATACCCGCACTGAGACGCCACCGCTACCCTTGCTTCGATCTCGATGGGAATTCGTGGGACGGGCGGAAAGCCTGTTCCACGAAAGAGGCATCTCCAGGAGCTTCCATGAAACCGATCGGCAATCACAACTCCCCGATCCATCCGCTGGCGATCTCGGCATTCTTGACGGCGGTCGTCGCGATCGTGCTTGCTCTGTTCGGCTCTGTCGCGGCCGAGAAGCGGATCGCCAACAGCCCACTGAACCAGGCCCGGGGTGAATCAAGCCAGGAAATGGCCGCCGAGGGGAAAACCGTGGGGATCGTGGCGTTCGTCGTGCCGTTCATCCTCGGCCTCGCGGCCACGTTCGCGGGCGGACACGGCATGCGGCGAATCGAACGAGCCCAGGGCCGTTATCGCGGCGACGCCCTCGGCTTCTTCGCGATCCTGATCGGCGGACTCGCGGCGGTCATCGGGGCCTGCATGATGCTCGCCCTCTATCTCTGGCCGCTCATTCCCGCGTACGACACGATGTGACGAGAACCTGCCAGGATCCCATCAGAAGCTTACGCGCACTTCCCCAAGGCCTCGGTGCCGGTGATCAATCGGCAGCGATGCTCCTCGTTCTTGCGGAACCAGGCGGCGACCAGCAGCACACTATCCACGACCTTCGCCGCGATGACGGCCGAGATCGGCGCGTCCGTGAAGGTGGCCTTCAGGGCCGCCCGCGTTCGCCGACGCTGGGCCGCGTTCCGAGGCGCGAGCACGACATGCTGAACCTGCCCGCGGTGGATCAAGTACCAGCGTTCCTGCCCATCGTGACCTTCGAGGGGGTAGATAAACGAGTGCTGGTGCCGGGCCTTCCGCAAGAGCGATAGCCGGGCATCGAGCCACTCGAAGGCGGCGAGTCGATCGCGAAGAGCCATCGCTTTCTCGAACTGGAACTCGTTGGCGGCCTCGAGCATCAAGGCTCGAATGGTGGCAAGGATCGCGGCGCTTCGCCCATCGAGAAAGGACTTCGCACCGCGAACGCCCGCTCCGTAGTCCTTCCGCGAACAGGCTCCGACACAGGGACCGGCGCAGGTGGCCAGTTCAAAGCGCAGACAGCCTGGCGAGCGATCCGTCGGAAAGATCTCCGGCTGATCCGTGAACGAGAGCGGCACCGTGCTGGGGCAGTCGCGGAGTTTGAACCAATCGTTGATCCTGCGAACCGCGTCCTCGGAGCGTGTCCGTGCCATCAAGGGGCCATACACCCCGAGTTCCTTTCCCGTCGGCTCGCGAGCGATGTACGCATACGGAGCGGGCGTCTTCCCCAGGCACACATAGTGGTAGCGAGCGTTGCCCGGCTGGCCCATCACGTTGAACTTCGGGCGAAACTGCTGGATCAGTTCGAGTTCGCGAAGCAGGGCCGAGAACTCGTCCGCGGTTTGCTCCCAGACCAGATAGCGTGTCTGCCCGAGGATTCGCCCGGCCTTGGGATCCCGGCTCTTGACGCGGAAGTAGCTGAGCAGGCGAGCCCGCAGGCACTTCGCCTTGCCGACGTAGATAAGCCGGCCGCTGCGGTCGTACATGCCATACACGCCCGGGATGCGTGGAGCGTGGTCCTTCACGCCGCGGAGCAGTTTGGACAACTGCCCGGTACGAATACCCTGGGCGACGAGCGCATCCTCGGCGGCGCGGAATCGGCTGGGGCCGAAGCCTTCAAAGGGTTCCGCGGGGAAGAGCGGGCGAGTGATCCCGTCCTGGGTCGGCCGCTTCATGCGACTCTCGCGTGGTCTCGGGCAAGCGGGGGAGCATCCGCGAATGTATCCGATTCCCGGAGCTGTTCAAGGCGCACTGGTGCGAAGCACGAATCCTCGGCCGCGAACGTACGACGTGGCTCGTAATGACGCAGAACGGAACGAGTCGAGGCGGTGAAGCGAGATTTGCTACGTGGTAAGCCGCTTCACCAGCATCGTTGCATAGCTGCCGCGGGGCAGTTCAAATCGCAAGAGGACCTTGCGCTTTCCGGCGTGAAGCTCATCCGCCTCGTCCGAGAACTGCAATCCCTGGGGCCGAACACACGCCGGGCGGTCGCCTTTCGAGAAGAACGGCTTCTGCAACCCTTTGATGCGAAGCTCCGGCAGCGTCAGGCCTTCCTCGCGGAGCACTTCCTCGATCAGGGCCGCCCACTCTTCGCCGGGTGCTGGTTTCATTCGGGCCGACGGCAATGGCAGCACCAGGGAGTTCCAGCGTTCCCGCCACTCCAAGGAGACTCGAATCGGTGCGGGGAGCATCGCCAGCTTCGTCTCCAGCTTCGCGAGGTCCGCCGATGGCAGGTTCCGCGTCAGCCAAAGGGCCAGCATTCGGTTCCACAGGTCGCTCTGATACGCCGACAGGTAAAGCCCCTGCAACTCCGGCCGCAAGCGAGCCACCGCCCCTTTGAAGTCCGTCGGGTGCGTGGCGAGGTAATCGACCAGGCTTCGCGCATGGCTCTTCGGCAGCAACGCCTTGCAAGCGGGCCACTCCGCCCAGTGCTCGCGAAGGATCGCCTTGACCTTCTTCTCTTCGGCCCGATCGAATTCGTAAGGCGCCGCCAGGGCCAGCCAGAGGGCTCGCTCGAATCTCCCGTGCACCATCTCCTTGGCGATAAATTCCCGCTCTTGACCGACGGAGCCGAAGCGCTGATCGTCGAAATAGTTTGGCAGCCCCGCCTCGGCGACTTCGCCCAGCGCGGCCCGGGCCTGCACCACGCCGTCACTCGACAGGCTGCGCAGCGTGATCGTGAACCGGTTGGCGCGGATGCCCCAGGCGGAGAACGCCTCGGTGCACTGGCCGAGATGTGTCACCACGATCCGCTCGTGGTTCAGGTTCCGGTTCGGGCCGCGGTAGATGGTGAAGTGCTGCGAGGTGACGGCATGTCGATCCTTCAAGCCGCCGTAGGACAGGCGTTGCGAGTCAATTCCCCAGCGGCGACGCACTGCAGCCAGGGCGTCCGTTGTGGTCCAGCCGGTTTTATCGAGACGGTAGAGTGCGTAGACGCCTGAAGTGCCCGGGTGAACATCCGACAGTTCTTCGACCTGGAAGTCCTCCGGCCGCTGCTTTAGTTTCATGGCCAGGGGAGAAGAAGGAGAAGTAGCGGAGGTGAGATTCGACGCACCAATAAAAAAAGGCCGAGAGGGATGGAAAGGAAGCCGTCGCCCAGTCAGCTTCAATCCCTGTCACCTCTCGACCTCACAAGAATAATAGGCGACCACCTTCGGACTGGACAAGAGTCGTGGGCGATTTTCTCGGGAATAGGGGATGGCGACACCCACTGGCTTGAGCTCATGAGAAAGACTGGCGTGAAGGACAAACAATGACCCCGGTCGGTTCACGCCCAGCGGTTCAAAAGCAGTCCGATCCGGGTTGTTCCGAGGCTTGCCGAAACCAACTCGCAAGGAGTTCCTCGTCGAGAGGATCGCCTTCGTGGATGTGAAAGTAGCGCGTGCCCTCGTTCTTCGAGGCGACCGGGGGGAGAGGTTGCAGGGACGTGCCTTTGAAGAAGGCGACTTTGACGTACTTCGTGATGCAATGCAGGCCAAGGAACCAGCCCCGGCCCTCGATGCCATAGAAGGGCGAGTTCCACCGCATCGCCTTTTGCACGGCGGGGACGGTTCGCACGATGATCGCGTCGAGGCGGCGTCCGATGTCCTGCTTCCAGCCCGGCATGGCCGCGATGTAGGCCCTCACAGGGGCGTCGCCGTCGGCCTTGGCGATCTGAGGGTTGCCTCCCGAAAGGAGGACGGGCTTGGCGGGCTTGCGCGCAGGTGACTTCGGTGCCGTCTTCGCTGATCTGGGCGCTTTCGCGACGGCGCGCTGGGCCGAGGCCTCCGGTGCGACTTTCGCCGACTTCTTGGTCCTCTCACTGGCCATGGTGTTCACTCTGGTGTTGAAGTCAACGAACGAGGCTCGGCATTCCGCAGGCTCGGTCAGCTAACTCTGAGGCCCACCGCCAGCGGAATACGACGAGAGCCATTGTGGCCATCGATCCGGACAAGTTCAACCTCGTGCGTCTCATTTCGCGGACCATGCCAGGGAACGAAAAAAGGCCGGCCGGCTATGGCACGAATGCCGCGGCCGACCAGCCTTTACACGCCGCGAGTTCCGGCTCGCGGCGAGCCTCTTCTCTTCCAGCCCCATCGTTTCCTAGGTGCCAGTCAAGACATGATACCTAATGCAACCTGCGTGCCAGTCTCCGAAAGAGCTCCAGTGGCCCCTTCGATCCCCCCTGCCGATGCGATTGAACCGTCAAGGGGAAAATTCTGCCGATCCCAGAAGGGAGAAGGCTGTAGTTTTTACAACCGACCTCCCCTTCTGAGCAGAAAGTGCATGACGGCGGCTGGTCCCTGGGTTGTCGAACGCTGACGCAGTTCCGTCGGCCAAGGGCAGAAATCCTGGCACGATCGTCACTTCTTCCGCTTCCACCGATAGCCAGCCGCGGCCATCAGGCCACTGAGGCCGACGATCAGCGAGGAAGGCTCAGGCGTGTCGCAGGAGGACCGGGGATTATCATGGCAGCCGCAGGGATCCGGTGGCGGGGGCGGTACGACCACCGGCGGGGGCGACACTGGCGGGACCACCACCACGGGCGGGTTCACCGGGGGGTCGACCACCACCACCGTTGGCGGGCTGGCCCCCCCCTGATTGTTCACGGGAGGGAAAAACGCCTTGGTCACTGGGCACCACACGGTGAAGGGCATGGCCGTCAGCGTGATCGTGGCCAGGGCGGGAACAGTCTTCTTCCAACGCGAACGGCGATTCATCGCAGTCTCCTTCTCCAGGCCACCGGCATTGCAACGATTCCGTGGATTACTTCGGTTGTGAGGAACCCCTGGCTTCAACATTTCGCGCCACTTGCGCCAATTACGGCGACTCTGGCAGTTGTTGCAGCCTACGGTGCGGCCGTCCGCGATCGGCGGAAGGGACAAATTGTCGATTGCGCCGGCTCTACCGGTCGATCTCGGCGAAGCGCAGGAAGCAGAAACGCGGGCACCGGGGCGATGTTCCGTCGGAATGTGACGCTGTTTCCAAAGGGACTGCCGACGTGATGGTCCGATGCTGAAGAGGAATCTCGGGAGGTAAACGACCCCCGCGAATGGATTCGGGCACTGTCAGGAGGACAGCACCATGAAGAAGCGATTGTTGTTAAGCTGCCTGGGTTTGACACTGGGCCTGAGCAGTCCCTCGGTGCTGGCCCAGAACGCTCCCAAGCGGTCCGCTCAGTTCGGCAGGCCGATCGCGATCCAGGACGCGCCGGCGCCCTCGGAACCGCAGCCTGTTGGAACGGGAGCGGTTGAAGGCTACGATCCCAACGATCCTGGCGTAACCCCTGCCGGGCTCTTCTCTCGGCCTCGCGGCGGGGTGAGCACCTCGCAGCAGTTGCCGCTCACGCCATCGTTTGTGCCCTCGGTGCGGCCACAAGGCGCAGCGCCCGTCGGCACGGGTGCTGTCGGCTCGCCCTGGCCCGCGGGGGCCGTGCCGGGCTATCCCGTCGGCACCACGCAGACCTTCCCGGTGGGCACGGTGCCGGGTTACCCCGCTGGCACGGTGCAGGGGTACACTGCCGCACCATCGCCCGGTGGCATCGTCACTTACCCTGTATCACCTTCACCCGCTGGCATCCCGGGCTTTGGCACGGTCATTAACTCGATGCCGATGGGAACGCCTGGCTTCCCGACCCAGGCCACGCCCATGCAGATGCCGATAGGCAAAGGGCCCGAGGTGGGTCCCTCGGTGACGGAAGTGCGCGACGGCTCGTCCAGGCCAAAGACTTCCCCCATGGCATCAGGAGCCGCGATCGTTGGCACGCCGATGGCGATGATGTCGGAGGGAGCGGTGCCCTCAATGGAAGATCCGTTCTTCTCGGGCGGCGGGGCCGGGTGCGCGAATGGCCACTGCATGGTTGATCGCCTCAACAGGCTGTTCGGCGGTGGGATCTTTGAACCACGCACCGGGGCCGCTCGCTACTGGATGTCCGCGGAGTATCTCTCGTGGTGGGTGCGGAACACGACCACGCCGATCCTGGCGACCTCGACGGTCACGCCCGGTTCCGATGCGTTCATCGGCCAGGCCGGCACGATCCCCGTCCTCGGCGGCAGCACCCTGGGTGAGAATCCGCTCAATGGCTTTCGCCTCGGCCTGGGCTGGTGGTTCAGCGACTGCCAGACTCATGGGCTGGATGCCCGCATCTTCGTGCTCGGCCAGGGCTCCGCGAACCAGGCGGTGAACTCGGAGACCTTCCCCTTGCTCACCCGGCCCTTCTTCAATCTGAACCAGGCGATCCCGTTCGGCGAAACGGTCGCCTTCCCCGGGTTCGCAGTCGGTGCGGTCGGCGTGAATCTGCAAACGTCGATCTGGGGTGCGGAAGCGAACTACCGCCGCCGTCTGGATTGCGGCCAGTTCCCTTGTGCACGCCTCGATGGGCTCGTCGGCTTCCGGTACTTCAACTTGAAGGACCAGTTAAACATCGACGAGAGCTTCATCCGCAGCGGCACGGCGGTTCCCTCCGTCGGCATCCCGAACGTCGTGGCGGGGCTGGTGCAGGATCAGTTCCGCACGGAGAACAACTTCTATGGCGGTCAGTTCGGTGTGACGGGTGAAGTTCGCCGCGGCCGGTTCTATGTCGATGGGCGTGCGACCGTCGCTCTTGGTTCAACCTTCCAAAGTGCGGAGATCTACGGGGCCCAGAATCTGGTGCTGGCGAACGGCTCGCTGATTCAGTCGCAGGGCGGCCTGCTGACGGCTACGGGGGCGAACATTGGCAAGTTCACGCAGAGTAAGTTCGCGGTGATGCCCGAGGTGGGTGTGAACTTCGGCTACCACATCACGCCTCATCTGCGAGCGTTCGTGGGGTACAACTTCTTGTACCTGAGTAGCGTGCTGCGAGCGGGTGACACGATCGACACGAACCTGGATGTGACGCGAATCCCGAACTTCCCGCTGAACACCCCGCCGGCTCCGCTGCCGGGCACGCCGCGCCCGATGCCGATCTTGAAGACGACCGACTTCGTGGCCCAGGGCATCAACTTCGGAATGGCGTATACCTGGTAAAGAAGCCCGGCGAACCCGAAGCGAAAGCGCCGGGGTGGGGTCTGCAACCACCCGGCGAACCCGAAGGGGTGGGGGTCAGTGGAACACCACCAGCAGTTTGTGGCCGAAGACGATGACCCCGACCGCAGCGGCTGTCAGCCCCACGGTCAGGACAGCGCCGGCGGCGATGTCCAGGCAGCCGACCATGCGGTCTTTGGTCTCGCGGTCCAGGGCTCGAAATAGCGTCTCGATCGCGCTGTTGAACAGTTCGGCGGTGATCACGAGACCGATGCTGAGGAGCACCAGGCACCATTTGTAGTGATTGATCTCGAGCACGAACCCCGTGGTGATCGCAAGGGCCGCGAAGAAGATGTGAACGC
>Ga0105049_10009267_pt1 | contig 11343 bp, 10 predicted proteins | sample MAT06_FD_78087 | JGI IMG/M metagenome (GOLD analysis project Ga0105049, IMG submission 78087) | Freshwater microbial communities from Lake Fryxell liftoff mats and glacier meltwater in Antarctica - MAT-06 | ecosystem: Environmental > Aquatic > Freshwater > Ice > Liftoff microbial mat | place...
GAGCAGGGTGGGCAATAGGGTGGCGTCGGGGTCGAGCAGCGTGACCTCGAGGCCGTGGGCAGCGAGCCCGTCGGCGACGCGTCGACCTGACTTCAGCGATATGTCGCGCTCATGCGAGATGCCGCCGGCGAGCACGACGACGCGCCGGGCGCGCGAGGGGTCTTGAGCCGCCTTCATGGGCGCGGATTCATCGGTCACGAGAGGTTCGGCGGTGGGCTTGCCACGTGCGGGTCATAGGCCACGGCCGTGATCGGCTCGGTGGGCGAGAACGTCTCGAGCAGCTCTTGCTCGCCGCGCACGACGGTCGCGAGGCGGCGAATTCCCTCTCGAATCTCGGCGGGGGGTGGGTAGCAAAACGCGAGACGCAGATGGCCGCGACCCGAACCATCCGCGAAAAATGCCGTGCCGGGCGTATATGCCACGAGCTCTTTGACGGCTCTCGGCAGCATGGCTTTCGAGTCGAGGCCCTCGGTGAGGTTCACCCAGACGTAGAAGCCGCCGTTGGGGATCGTCCAACTGAGGTCGGGTAGGTACTGCTCAAGAGCGTCGATCATCGCATCGCGGCGGTCACGGTATAGCGAGCGGAACACGTCGATCTGACCGCGCCAGTCGGCCCGGTCGAGGTAATCGCTGATGACCATCTGGTTGAGCGAGCTGGGGCTGAGAATGGCTGCTTCGGCCGCCAGCACGAGCTTCTCGCGGATCGCGTGCGGCGCGAGTGCCCAGCCCACGCGGAATCCGGGGGCGAGCGTCTTCGAGAACGAGCCCAGGTACACGACTCCGTCGGTTTCGACGCTACGCATTGCGGCGGGGGCGGGTCGGTCGAACCACAACAACCCGTAAGGGTTGTCCTCGAGAATCAGGATGCCTTCCGATCGCGCGATGTCGATGATCTCGAGGCGACGCTCGCTCGACAGCGTCACGCCTGCCGGGTTGTGGAAGTTGGGGATCAGGTAGAGCAACTTCAGCTGCTTGCCCGCCGCCCGCAATGAGACGATTCGCTCCGTGAGGGCCGCGGGGATCATGCCGTCAGCATCCATCGCAATGTGCGCGACCTCTGCCTGGTACGAGCGGAAGATGCCCATTGCGCCGACGTACGAGGGCGACTCGGCGAGCACAACGTCGCCCGGGTCAAGGAAGAGCTTGGCGACGAGATCGAGAGCCTGCTGCGAGCCGGTGGTGACGACCACGTCGTCAACGCCAGCACGAATACCTTCGAGCGCCATGATCTCGAGAATGTGCTCGCGCAACTCGGGCGTACCTTGACCAGAGCCGTACTGCAAGGCCGAGGCCCCCCTGTCGCGCATGACGCGATCCATCGACTCCGTGATTGTCGTGAGAGGGAGGGCGGAGACGAACGGCATGCCGCCCGCGAGCGAAACCACCTCGGGGCGCGAGGCCACGGCAAACAGCGCACGCACTTCTGATGCGCTCAGCCCCGCCGTGCGGGCGGCATAGTGCCCGTACCACGGGTCGAGGTTGGTGCCCTCGCGGGAGATCGTCATGCTCATGCCTCTTGGTCGATGGTCGGTGCGGCTCGGTGGGGCCCAGCCGTCGCGGCCGGGTCGTCAGAAGCGCGTGAACTCAAGAGTACGGTGCAGACCACGAAAGGCCCGCCCCCGTGTTCGGGGACGGGCCTGGCGCTGGACTCAGCGACTACAGCGTCGGTCGATCGGAGCCTCAGGCCAGGAACTCGGCCAGGTCGGCTTCGAGCGCCGGCTTCGGCTTGGCGCCGATGACGGTCTTGACGACTTCGCCGCCACGGAAGATCTTCATCGCCGGGATCGAGGTGATCTGGTATTTCATCGCGGTCTCGGGGTTGTGGTCGACGTTGAGCTTGACGATCTCGATCTTGTCGGAGTGCTCGCTCGCGATCGCGTCGAGAATAGGCGAAACGGCACGGCAGGGGCCGCACCACTCAGCCCAGAAGTCGACCATGATCGTTTTCTCGTTCTTGAGTACCTCCGCCTCAAAGGTGGCATCGGTGACATCGCGCGTGCTCATAGGATTCTCCTTGATTTCGATGGTCGGATCAGGCGGACGCGACGGCCGCGGTGCGGCTCGCGTCGTGGACGGTCTCGAGGTAGTGCTGCGCGTCAAGCGCCGCGACAGTGCCGCTGCCAGCGGCGGTGACCGCCTGCTTGTAGGTGGGGTCGACCACGTCGCCTGCGGCGAAGACACCGGCCACGCTCGTGCGCGACGAACGGCCATCCACCGCGATCGTGCCCTGCTCAGTGAGCTCGAGTACACCGTGCACCAGGTGGGTGCGTGGGTCGGCACCGATGGCCACGAACACGCCCTGCAGGTCGAGAGTGCGCTCGTCGCCAGTCACCGTGTCGACGATCCCGATCCCCGTCACCAGTTCGGCGCCATAGATGTGCTCGACCCTCGAGTTCATCACGAATTCGATCTTCTCGTCGGCGCGAGCGCGGTCGATCATGGCGGCAGACGCCCGGAAGCTCTCGCCGCGGTGGATCACGTAGACCTTGTCGGCGAAGCGGGTGAGAAAGGTCGCTTCCTCCATGGCTGAGTCGCCGCCGCCGACGACGGCCACGGTCTTTTGGCGGAAGAACGCCCCGTCGCACGTGGCGCACCACGAGACGCCGTAGCCGCTCAGGCGCTCTTCGTCGGGGAGGCCGAGTTTGCGGTAGGCCGAGCCCGTCGCGTAGATCACGGCGTGCGCCTCGTGACGATCGCCATTGCCGAGGGTGACGGCCTTGACCGGTCCGTCGAGTTCGAGCGATACAACGTCGTCGTAGACGATCTCGGCACCGAACCGCTCGGCCTGCTGCTGCATGCGGGTCATGAGGTCGGGCCCCATAATGCCCTCGGGGAACCCGGGAAAATTCTCGACGTCGGTGGTCTTCATGAGCTCGCCGCCGTACTCTACCGAGCTTGCAATGACGAGGGGCTCGAGGTTGGCGCGGGCGGCGTAGATCGCTGCCGTGTAGCCGGCCGGGCCGGAGCCAATGATGATGACGTGACGCATGGGTGTCCTCACGAGTTCTGAGCCGGCACGACGATCACCGACACGAGCAGTAACCCAGCATAGGGCGCGACTATTCCGCCCTTGCGGGAGTTCACGGACCGTTCACCGGCCGAGGCGACGCTGAACGAGCGCGAGCGCGCCAGTCACTTCGGGCACCCGCATCGCGAGCAGCATCCCGCCGTACACGACAATCATGGGTAGGCCGATGAGCACGATGCTCACGGCGGCGCCGCCGACCGTGTCGCGCGCGAAGCCGGTCTCGGCGAAGCTGCCGAGAGACCAGGCGATCAGGAGTCCGACGGTGAGGGCGACCACGCCAGCCAACAGAAACTGAGTCATGCGGCGGGCCATGAGAGCAGCATCCAATGACCCGAGGCGGCGGCGCAGGGTCACGCCTCCGATGATCATCTGGAAGAATCCCGCCGCTGACATGACGAGGGCGACGCCGGGGGCGATCAATGCGGTGGGCAACAGACTGCACAGCACTGCGCCGATCGTGAAGAACACTGTGTGGGCTACCTGTAGCCAGAAGGCCGACCGGGTGTCGTCAAGGGCGTAGAAGACGCGCTGCATGACGAAGTAGACACTGAACGGCACGAGTCCTACGACGAACGCGATGAACACCGTGGCGATCTGGTCGATGGCCGCCGCGTCGAAGATGCGGCCAAACGGCACGGCGACGGCAATGAGACCGATGGTGGCGAGGGTCATGAAGAGGCCCGTCAGCCGGATGGCCTCGGTGGTGTCGAGCCTCACCGCCTCGCGGTCGCCGTCGCGCGCGTGAGTGCTCATGCGGGTGAGGTACGCGGTCACGAGCGAGACCACGACCACCGAGTGGGGAAGCATAAACAATAGCCACGCGGTGCGCATGACCATCAGCGACGCGTCGTCGGGAGTGGCGGCGATCGAGGTGACCCGCGTTTGCACGATGCCGCCGATCTGCATGACGACGATCATGGCGAAAACCCACCCCGCCGCGCGGCCCGTTGCGCCGAGACCGGCGCCCCGCCAGCGGAAGTCGGGGCGGTATCGCAAACCTGCCCGACGCCAGAAAAACACGAGCACGAAGGCCTGCGCCGCCACCCCGAGTGTGGCAGAGCCTCCGAGCACGGCGATCATGGCCGGTGTCCACTCAGTGGCGTCGGCGACGTTGGCGTCGAAGAGCAGCCTGAACGCGACGATGCCCCCAATGGCGACGACATTGTTGATCGCCGGAGCCCAGGTGAACGGCCCAAATACACGGCGCGCGTTGAGAACCTCGCCAAACAGGGTGTACAGCGCATAGAACAGCACCTGTGGCAGGCACCAGTAAGCGAAGGCGACCGCTAGTGAGATTTCTTCGGGAGTGAAGCCACGCTCACCAGCGCCGTTGGCCGTGGCTGCGTAGATGCTCACGAGTAGTGGTGCGGCCAAGGTCGCGAGCACCCCTGCGATCAGGAAGACGACGATGCCGATGGTGACGAGGCGATTGATGAAACGCTGGCCGCCGTCAGCATCGACGCTCGCACGCACGATCTGTGGCACGAGCACCGCGCTCAGCACGCCTCCGGCGACGATCGCATAGATGTTGTTGGGCAACTGATTCGCGAGCGCGAAAGTGTTGGCTCCAGAACCGAGGGCACCAATGGTCTGCGTGAGCATCACGGCGCTGACGAACCCGAGCACCCGCGACACGATCGTGCCTGAAGCCAGCATGAGGCTGGCCCGCCCAATGCCCGCTTCGCCCGGCGCGGTCATGACTGTTCCGCCCGGCGCCGACGGCGTTTGCGAATGTCACGGGTGATGCCGACCGTCAGCAGCAGTAGCAAGGCAATCGCGACGGCGATCGTACCCGCGGTTTCCCACCCGGCTTGCAGATTGAGCGCTACCCGTGTGGGTGATCCGATGACGCGGCTGTCAGCATCCCGCACAGTCACAGTGATGTTGACCTGGCCGTTCGTCAGTGACTCGACGGGCACAAGCGCGCGGGTCTGCGAGCGCGGCTCGACGAGGGTCTCGACGCGCGGGTCGGTCACGCGCAGCTGCGCGGTATCGGGATCGACGTGCACGAAGACCCGCACGGCGACGTCGAGCCCGTTCTGCACCGTCACTGGCAGCGAGGCCCGGTCGGTGGCGAGGGTGATCGGGCTGCTCTCGGCGACCTGCACCGACGAGCGCAACTGTTCCGACTCGCGGACGAAGCTCTGCAAGGCGTCGATCGACTGGTCGCCCCAGCCGACCGACAGCGCCGCCAGCAGGTCGAGGCGTCGCACGTCGGTGATCGCCTCAGGTGTGACGGCAATCGTGGCGAAGATCCGGTCTTCTGCCTCGGCGGCGAGGGCAGCACGCACAGCGGCGAGCCGGCCCTCGTCGCTCGATGACTCGATGACCTCGACCGAGACCGCCGTGCGCCCCAGAGCCGCAGAGGCTGCGGCGCCGGTGGACCACGGAAGCGCCACGGTCTGGGCGATGGTGTCGAGGAGTCGGCCGGTGTCGGCGAGGCGGTCGCGACTCAGCGCGATCAACGCGGGGATGCCAGGCTCCGCGTCTCCGGTCGCCGCGAGCAGTGCCGAAACCCGCGCCATTGCGCGGTCGAACCGTTGCGGTGAGATCGCGAGACTGGCCTCGCGTGCCGCCGCGGAGAGGGCGTCGTCGGCCCGCAGCACGAGCAGGTCTCCGAGCTGTTGCGGCACCGCAGCCTGCTCGAGAAACGAGCCGGGCGCAATCACGACGCTGGCACCCTGTTCGGCAAGGAGGGGTAAGGCGTCGGCGGTCAGGCCGCCGCGATCCGCCCACACGACTCCCTCGAGGGTGACAGGCCAGGCGGTCAGCTCGGCGAGTCGCACGGATTGCTCGGGAGACGGGGTGGGGTTCGGCGCCGGAGTGTTGTCGCCCTCAGCAGTCGTCGTGACCAGACCCGCGCCCTCGGGATTCGGCAGCGGGCTCCCCACCGCCGCGATGGTGGCAAGGGGGTCGGCGTCGGCCCAGGGAAGCAGAAAGCTCTCGTTGGGCGCCGCTTGAAGGCGGTCGAGGAACTGGGTGGCAGACGCGGGAGCTTGCGTGCCTAGGAGCCTAATGGACGCGATAATTCGCGGGTCGATGGCGAGCAGCACGGGGCGCCCGGCGACGGCGTCAAGCGTGCGGGTGAGTGCACCTGCCTCGGCCGTGTAACTCGCAAGATCATCGGCTGACAAAAACGCGGCACTCTCGCCGGGCGTGGTGATGGCAGCAACGAAGGTCGTGGCCGCCACCGGTGCCGTCGTGCCGTCGGGTACCCACACGAGCGCAGTGTGGTCGAGTGCGAACTCCACGTCGTTGAGCGCTGCGCGCACGGTTGCGAGCCGCGGGCCAAACGAGCCGCTCAGCACCTCTTCGGCCGACGGAACGATGAGGTCGAGCACTGCGCTCGCGTCGGGCTCAAGCGACGAAAGTGTCGTCGAGGTGACGGGGCGATCATCGACCTCGGGAGCGCTATCCCCGAGAGCGTCTTCCGCAAACCATGTGGCGAGCTGCTGAGAGTCAACGGCGCGGGCGCCGTCGATCGAGAGTGCAACGGTGATGCTGCCGCTCGGCTCCGTGCCCGTGTTGGTGACGGTGACTCGCACGGTCACGGTATCCCCGGGCCGCACAATGCCGTTCGCCGCGGGCGCGGCGACGACGTCGATCGCGACGCCGTCGGGATCGCTGGCTGTGGCCGACCACGCGGCATCCGCGATCGGAGCTGGGGTGAGAGAGCTGACCGCGAGACCGACCGCCAGACCGCCAACAGTGAGGAGCCGAGTCAGCGGGGTGAGAGCGCGGCGACCCTCTCGTTCCCGCTCGGCCGACATGAGGGAAGTCTAGACTCTGGTCACTATGGAGAGCGTGGCCGCGGCCGTCACCCGACTCGAGGCCCTCGCCGCATCAGAGCCCCTCGCCACGCTTGCCGACCTTTTCGTGGCTGCCGGGCACGAGCTCGCCCTCGTCGGCGGTCCTGTGCGCGACGCCTTCCTCGGCCGTGCTGTCAACGACCTCGATCTGGCCACGTCAGCCCGGCCTGACGACATCATCCGCATCGTGAAGCCGGTGGCCGACGCCCACTGGGAGATCGGCCGCGCGTTCGGCACGATCGGCGCCCGGCTGGGTGCGCATACCGTCGAGATCACGACATATCGGTCCGACAAATACTCCTCGGGCTCGCGCAAGCCTGAGGTGGCCTTCGGCGACACGCTGGAGGGCGACCTCGTGCGTCGTGACTTCACGATGAACGCCATGGCACTTCGACTGCCAGCCCGCACGCTCGTCGATCCCGCTGGTGGCCTCGACGACTTGTTCGCCCGACGATTGATGACGCCCGGCAGCCCCGATGATTCGTTTGGTGACGACCCGCTGCGGATGCTGCGGGCGGCCCGTTTCGCGTCTCAGCTGCGGGTAGACGTTGACCCATCGGTGGTCGAAGCCATGGGCCGGATGCGCGAACGCATGTCGATCGTCTCGGCTGAACGAGTGCGTGATGAACTCGTGAAGCTACTCTGCACCGCCGAGCCACGCCGTGGGCTGGCGCTCCTCGTCGACACGGGGCTCGCCGAGCTTGTCCTCCCCGAACTGCCCGCTTTGCGTCTTGAGGTCGATGAGCACGCGCACCACAAAGATGTCTACGAACACTCCCTCACCGTGCTCGAACAGGCGATCGATCTTGAGGCACAGCGAATGCCCGACGCAGCGCCCGACGTGGTGCTTCGCCTCGCCGCCCTTCTGCACGACATCGGAAAGCCTGCGACGAAACGCGTCGAGGCTGGCGGTGCCGTCACCTTTCATCACCACGACGTCGTGGGCGCCAAGCTCGCGCGCAAGCGGTTGACTGCGCTGCGTTTCGACAAAGACACCATCACCGCAGTGAGTCGCCTGGTCGAGTTGCACCTGCGGTTCTTCGGTTACAGCGACGCTCCGTGGACCGACTCGGGCGTGCGCCGGTATGTGCGTGACGCGGGTGCCCTGCTCGAGCGACTGCACATTCTCACCAGAGCTGACGTCACGACTCGCAACCGTCGCAAAGAGGCGCGATTGCGCGGTTCCTATGACGAACTCGAGCGTCGCATCGGCGAGCTTGCCGAGCAAGAGGAGCTTCAGGCAATGCGCCCTGACCTTGACGGCGAGCAAATCATGGGCCTGCTCGAGCTGCGCCCCGGCCCCGTGGTCGGCGAGGCGTACCGTTTTTTGCTCGAACAGCGACTCGATGAGGGGCCGCTGGGAGACGCTGAGGCCGAGCGACGCTTGCGCGCCTGGTACGCGACGCGCGTCGAGTGACGATGCCGATGGTTTGAGTCGTGCTCTGCATCCGACTAGACTCTGCAGGTTGCCCCGCCGCTCACGCGCGCGGCGGCAAGCGATGCCATAACCCTCCTGCTGCAGACCGTCTGCAGCCGTTCGAGTCCGAAGGAGGTGGGTGAGTCATGCATCAGTACGAATTGATGGTCATTCTCGACCCGGAGATCGATGAGCGCACTGTCGCTCCGAGCCTAGACAAGTTTCTTGGCGTGATCCGGAACGACGGCGGCACCATCGAGAACGTCGACATCTGGGGTCGACGCCGGCTCGCATACGAGATCAACAAGAAGAACGAGGGCATCTACGCTGTCGTCAACTTCACGGCGAGCTCGGCAGCGACCCAAGAGCTCGATCGCCAGTTGAAGCTCAGCGAGGCCGTCATGCGCACGAAGGTGTTGCGCACCGAAGAGTCCGTCGCCCGCGCCGCGTCGATTGCGGCCGAGAACACCGCCCGCGCCGAGGGCAAGGCCGCTCGTGCGGCCGTTGCCGCGAGCAAGGCAGCGTCGACCGCCAAGGCAGCGGAGTAGTCGTGGCCGGCGAGACGATTATCACTGTCGTCGGTAACCTCACTGCCGACCCCGAGTTGCGCTACACGCAGAGCGGACTCGCCGTCGCGAACTTCACGATCGCCTCGACCCCTCGTTCTTTCGACCGCGCGTCGAACGACTGGAAAGACGGCGAAGCCTTGTTCCTGCGCGCAAGCGTGTGGCGGGAATTTGCCGAGCATGTCGCGAGCTCGCTGACCAAGGGGAGCCGTGTCATCGCGCAGGGTCGCCTGAAGCAGCGCTCATACGAGACCAAAGAGGGCGAGAAGCGCACAGCGATCGAGCTCGAGGTCGACGAGATCGGCCCAAGCCTTCGGTACGCGACCGCACAGGTGACGCGTAGCGCGAGCAGTGGTGGTGCCACGGGCGGCCGTAGCGGTGGCGCTCCGATCGCCGACGAGCCGTGGGGAGCACCTGCAGCAGGGGGCGCTCCCGCGGCGGGCGAAGTGTGGAACACTCCGGGCTCGTTCTCGGACGACACTCCCTTCTGATCCAGTTCTTTCCATAAGCATTTCTCTCAGTAAGCAAAGGACAACCACATGGCTGGCAAGAGCAGCGGCGACCGCCGCAAGCCGCGCGGTGGCAAGGGCGCGAAGAACGCCGCTCCCGCTAAGGCAATCCGCGTCGGGGTCATCGACTACAAAGACGTCGCGACCCTCCGTAAGTTCATCTCGGAGCGTGGGAAGATCCGCGCCCGTCGCATCACCGGTGTCTCCGTGCAGGAGCAGCGCCTCATCGCCCGCGCCGTCAAGAACGCGCGCGAGATGGCACTGCTGCCGTACGCGGGCGCTGGTCGATAGGAGTACGTGATGTCGAAGCTCATTCTCACGCAGGATGTCACCGGACTCGGTGCGCCCGGCGACGTCGTCGAGGTCAAGAACGGGTACGCCCGCAACTACCTCATTCCCCAGGGTCTCGCGGTGGCGTGGTCTCGTGGTGGCGAGAAGCAAGTCGATTCGATCAAGGCGGCGCGCGTAGCACGCGAGCACGCCACGATCGAGGAGGCCATGGACCTTAAGGCACGCCTCGAGGCGAACGCGGTCACTCTCACCGTCAAGGCGGGCACCGAAGGGCGTCTGTTTGGTTCGGTCAAGACCGGAGACGTCGCTGATGCAGTGGCCGCAGCTGGCCTCGGCTCGATCGACAAGCGTTTGCTCGAGCTCGTCGCACCCATCAAGGGGCTCGGCCAGCACGAGGCAATTCTCAAGCTGCGCGATGGCATTGTAGCGACGATCACGATCTCGGTTGTGGCCGCCAAGTAGTCACTCGTTGCACCCGGAAGCGGTACTCGCGCCTTGGCGTGAGTACCGCTTCTTGCATGGGTCTGTCAAGGGGCACACGGCGTGTTCGTCCACAGGTCGTGAAACCTCGTGGTCAAGTCTCAGGGGTCGGTTGAACCCTGTTTCTCCACACACCATGTGTATATCTAAACCCCAGGTCAACGCTGCTTTTTCTCGGAAAGATGCACGAAACTGCACAGGTGTTTCCACAGGTTCCCCACACCAGATACGGCGTTTCTCTGCATGAATCCACATGGTTATCCACAGGGGTGATTTGAGGGGGAGGCAAGCGGTTCCTAGGGTGAACCGTCACGCCATCAGCGATACGAGGTGCGTCGCTCCGACCGGTCGTCGGGGGTCAGCGGTAGACCTGATAGCAGAGCGACCGGCATCACGGCACGCGACGACGGACGAGCGAGTAAAGAGAGGGGGTTGAGATGTCCATCGCACACATCTCGGCAGCTCCTGATCCCCGAGGTAATGGAGAATCGCGCGGTACGGGCGATACTCGTGGCCATGATCGTGTTCCCCCGCACGACCTTCTCGCCGAACAGAGCGCGCTCGGGGGCATGCTCCTCAGCAAAGACGCCGTCGCCGATGTTGTCGAGACCGTGCGTGGCGTCGACTTTTACATTCCGAAGCACGAGGTCATCTTCGAGGCCATCCTCACCCTCTTTTCGCACGGTGAGCCAACCGACGTCATCGCCGTCACCGACGAACTCACCAAATCGGGTGCCCTGAGCCGCGCCGGCGGAGCCGACTACCTGCACACGCTGACGGCCATTGTGCCGACCGCCGCGAACGCGGGCTTCTACGCTTCGCTCGTCGCCGAAAAGGCAGTCCTGCGCCGGCTAGTCGAGGCGGGAACGCGCATCGTTCAGATGGGCTACGCCTCAGAAGGCGAGGTTGCCGATCTGGTCAACAACGCGCAAGCCGAGATCTACCAGGTGGCCGGCGGCGTCGAAGCCGAAGACTTCATTCCGCTTACCGAGGCCGTGACCACCGCGATGGATGAGATCGAGGCGGCCAAGGGTCGCGACGGGTCGATGACCGGCGTTCCTACTGGCTTTCATGATCTGGATGCCCTGACCAATGGTTTGCACCCCGGCCAGTTGATCCTGGTCGCGGCTCGACCGGCCCTCGGCAAGTCGACGCTCGCGCTCGACTTCGCTCGGGCCGCTGCGATCAAACACGACATGCCTACGATCATCTTTTCGCTCGAGATGGGCCGCAGCGAGATCGC
>Ga0105049_10009268_pt1 | contig 11342 bp, 3 predicted proteins | sample MAT06_FD_78087 | JGI IMG/M metagenome (GOLD analysis project Ga0105049, IMG submission 78087) | Freshwater microbial communities from Lake Fryxell liftoff mats and glacier meltwater in Antarctica - MAT-06 | ecosystem: Environmental > Aquatic > Freshwater > Ice > Liftoff microbial mat | place...
ACGTTTGATCCGCATCCTGCGTTCCCCTCGTTCGCCGCGCACCCGGTGGTCCCGGTTATGGCACCGACCGCGAGCGGAGTTGCAGCTGAACACAGGTCATTGACTGGTCGTGTGGGGGTGCCCGTTACTTTTAAATTAAAGTTTCCCGCGCCGTCTGCGGCGAAGCCGCCGACTCGGAGAACGTATGTAGTCCCAGCGGTGAGCGAGGCGGTGATTTGTGCAGTCGTGGTTCCGCACGAATCATCGTTACAGGCTATCTGGTTGGCGGCGACGCCGGGGCAAGCCGTGTGGAGCGAAAGGACATTGTCAAAGTTCGTGGCAGCGTTGCACGTGCTGAACGTATAAGTGGCAGAGCAGGTGGGCGTAAATGTGTACCAAACATCGTTTGAAAGTGATGAGACACACGAGGCAACGCCATCATTGGAATCGCAAGTAGTGGAGCCATTGACGTTTGACCCCAGCGAAAGAGGTGTGGCATTCGCGCAAACATTATTTGGAGACCCAACCCCAACCGCCGAGGCGTTTAGTGTAAACGCACCCGAGGCGCCGAGATACCCCGCGACCCGCACAACATAAAGGGTGCCCCCCGTCAGCGTGGCGGTCACGACCGATTGCGCGGTGCCCGAACATGCCGTTCCGGCGGCCGCGTCATCATTACAAATTACTACATTAGATGCGCTGCCAGGGCAACCGGTGTGGATAGACAGCACCGTATCAAAGGCCGAGCCGCAGGTGGAAAACCGATACGTACCGTTGCAGGGAGGTGAGAAATTATACCAAAGGTCCTTCCCAGTCGCCACGCCCGACGGGCAGTTTGTTGCTCCATCGGTAGTGGCCACGCCAGTGTTACCGGTGACTGTCCCCAATGGAAGGTTGGCCGCAGAGCCACAGGTATTATTATTTGCACTGCCGTTGCATGATGCTCCCAAGAGTGATCTCGCGGCAACGAATGCTGGCAGATCGATTCGGGTCGCTCGGTTGTTACATCCATTAAAAGCGCAATGTGTGACCACTCCGATAATCTGATTGGAAGCGTTCAAGAAGCCCGAGCCGGAGTTGCCCCCTCGCACATCGTTATTCAAATCGTAGTTATTGCTACTGACTACGTTAATAGTTCCCGGGCTGAACTGCTGGGTCTGACTCCGAACGCAGTTGGCGTCGAGCCCGTATCCCCAGATGCTGCTTGCAGTGCCGGACGCGGCGGGTGCCGTCGCGAGTGGCCGAAATGTGTTATATCGACGTACTGGGGTTTGACCGAGGCTGTTGGCACCGGTCTGGAGGACACCCCAGTCGGCGCCCACACCGGCGTTTTGAAACTGGAAGCCGCTGAGCACTGGAAACTGATCCGCGACGGGCGGGGCGAAAGTACCGCAGCTTGTAGCGGAGTTGGGCACATTAAACTGGGCGACAAGGTTCGTCTGGCCCTGCAAACAGTGCCCCGCTGTGATCATTCCATCCCCGGTGGGGCAGTAGACTGAAGCGCTGCACCCAACCGGCATGATGCGTCCGGACCAAGTCTCAGCACTTGGCGTCCGGTTGTCGCCGTTACAAATTCCGCACTGACCTGGATCGCCCACGGGAAGGACGGGCATCTCAAAGCCCACTCGGTCTAGCACCACTCGATTTCCCACCGTCCCAGGACCAGCCCACAACTCGACCCAAACTTCCTCGCCATTAAAATAGGCGGATGACTGGCTCCAATCGGCAAGCCCCGCCGCATTCAACTCTTGAACTTCACCATCTGCTGGCGACCAGACCCGCACCGAAGAACCCGCACCAAGCTTGGTGAGTCCGTAGTAGGCCCGTATCCAATTGGAGCCCTTCACCTTGACCGGGAACGCCGCGACCAGCGCGGTTGCGTTCCCCGGATTGTCAATCGGACCGGTATCGAACGCGATTGGAAGAATCTGCCCGGTAAACCGATCCAGCGTCTCCTGTGCAGCGGCGACACCGGGGAGGAAGACCGACGCTGCGACCAGCATGGTCACTACCGCAGATAGACCTCGAAGCAGGCTCGCAACTGCACTGGTGGCGGAATTGCACCCAATCGCTGGGGATGACTCTCGGACTGGCGGTGATTTGTAGAACGTGTTGATCAACATAAAGACCTATCTATATGATGCTGGTGGGTTCGGACCGTCAGCAGGGGGTAATGAAGAGGCCGCAGCGAAGCCTGTTAGGGACCTCGGAGTCCATCGAGTCGATGGCACTCTCAGTATACCCAGATCGGACGAAGACACCAAACAAATTTCGATAAAATTTTCTGGTTCTGCGTTATCAGTAGTCTATGGTAGGGCAGACCCTTCGCGTCCTATAACTTTATTTTAAGGCCGTGCAACTCGTCTCCTGCAGGACGGAGCTGATCCAATCGTGACGAGCGCGGGCAACTTCCGATAACCATTGCCCTACCTCCTCGCGGCGGTGAGTAGGAGTATCGCCTCTGCTTGGCGAGTCTGCAACCCCGTCCAACTCTTCTGCTGCTCAGGGTGGCAGTCACTCGCTTACCCTTGCGGCCTATGTTGACCGTTGATCAAGTCCGGGCCACCTTTATTGAGTTTTTCAAGGGAAAGCCGGGTGGCGGCGGTGCAGGCCATACTTTCGTTCCCAGCAGCCCGTGTGTACCCCCCGACGACCCGACCCTGCTGTTTACCAACGCAGGGATGAACCAGTTCAAGCCCATCTTTCTAGGTCAGGCCGACCCCGCGAGCGACCTAGGCCGGCTTAAGCGCGCTGTTAATACCCAAAAATGCATCCGCGCGGGTGGCAAACATAACGATCTTGAGGATGTGGGCAAGGACACTTATCACCACACTCTCTTTGAAATGTTGGGCAACTGGTCCTTCGGCGATTACTTCAAGAAGGAGGCGGTGCAATGGTCATGGGAGCTGCTTACGAAGGTGTACAAGATTCCCGGCGATCGCCTCTACGCCACTTACTTTGAGGGAAACCCGGCGCAGGGGATGGCGGCAGACGAAGAGACACGGCAGTTATGGTTACAGTTCCTTCCCGAGAGCCACGTGCTGCCGGGCAACATGGCCGATAACTTCTGGGAGATGGGCGACACCGGGCCGTGCGGACCATGCACCGAGATTCATTACGATCGCATTGGCGGGCGTAACGCCAGCGCGATGGTGAACAAGAGCGATCCCGACGTCATCGAAATCTGGAACAACGTCTTCATTCAGTTTGAACGCGTGGCGGGGGGAAAACTGCGTCCGCTCCCCGCCAAGCATGTCGATACCGGCATGGGGCTTGAGCGCCTGGTAAGCGTGCTGCAGCACCGCCGGAGCAACTACGACACCGATGTCTTCACTCCTATATTCGATGAAATTCAACGCCTTACCGGCGCCAGGCCCTACATGGGACTCCTCGGCAACGAAGATAAAGATAACATCGATACCGCGTACCGTGTGATCGCCGACCACATCCGCACGCTTACATTTGCTCTCACCGACGGTGCCCTTCCCAGCAACGTGGGCAGAGGTTACGTTCTCCGCCGCATCCTCCGCCGCGCTGTGCGCTACGGGCGACAGATGCTCAACGCCAAGTCCGGGTTCTTCAGCCAACTGGTGCCCATTGTTGTCGAGCGCTTCGGTGCCGCGTTCCCCGAGCTGCGCAAAGACCCCGCCAAAATCGCGATGCTTATCTTGGAAGAGGAGGAGAGCTTCGGCCGCACCTTGGACCGCGGCATCAAGCTCTTCAGCGAGTACGCCGAGAATGCCAAAGCGAGCACCATCTCCGGCGCCGATGCCTTTAAGCTCTACGACACCTTCGGCTTCCCGATCGACTTAACTGTTCTCATGGCCGGTGAACGCGGCCTCGCCGTAGACACCACTGGATTCGAGGCCGAGGCAGAAAAAGCCCGAGATCTTTCACGCTCGGGCGGAAAAGCGCAGACCGAAAAATCGCTCTCGCTAAGCGGCGAAGAAGTCGCCCGTCTTAACGGCATGAAAGTTCATCTCACCGATGATTCCGCGAAGCACGATTCAAAGGAAGTTGCAGCGCACGTCAAAGCTATCTGGAATGGTGTTAACTTTGATCAACACGCCCGCGTTGGTATGGGCCACGTAGGTAAGCAGATCGGCATTGTTACCGATAAGACGCCGTTTTACCCGCAGATGGGGGGCCAGGAAGGCGACACAGGTAAACTTACAGTGCTCAAGGCGCACTCGAGCGGAATCAGCGACCGCGGCGAGTTTATTGTGCAAGATACCCGTGCGTTCGGCGGTTATGTTCTACACATCGGCCATGTTTCACACGGCGAGATCACCGTAGGGGATACCGTCACGATGAATGTTGACAAAATCCACCGGATTCAGACCGCCTCTAACCATACCGCCACCCACCTCGCCAACCTGGGGTTGCGGGCCGCGCTCGGCGCGACGGTAGACCAGCGTGGCTCCATGGTCGCCCGCGACAAGATGCGCTTTGACTTCTCGCACAACGCCCCGGTCTCGCCCGCGCAGATCGAGCAAGTAGAGTCGCTCGTGCACGAACAGATTAAACGTAATCTTAAGGTCCACATATCACCCGCGCCCTTGCATGTTGCCAAGGGAGTTAATACCGTTCGCGCCGTCTTCGGCGAGGCCTATCCCGACCCCGTCCGCGTAGTCTCCATCGGCATGAGTGTTGAAAAGCTGCTTGAAAACCCGGCCAAATCGGACAACATGGGCTATTCGGTCGAGTTCTGTGGGGGCACGCACGTTGATAGCACGGCGATCATCGGCGACTTCGCCATCATCGCAGAGGAAGCGGTGGCCAAAGGTGTCCGGCGCATCACCGCCGTTACCGGCGACGCCGCGAGCGCGGCGATCAAACAAGCCAATGCCCTTCTTTCAGACGTAACGAAGGCCGCCAACGCCCCGGACCTCGCGAAGGCTGTGCAGTCGCTGGGTACACAGATCGACAGCGCGACGATCCCCCTCTCTCGCAAAGCAGCCCTGCGCGCCCAGCTTGTAATATTACAAGAGAAGGCCAAGGCCGCGGGTAAGGCGGCCGACGGGGCGGTGCGAGACGACGCGGTCCGCGCGGCCAAAGTAATCGCACAAAGCTCGCTCATGGCCAATGATTTGGTCGTCGTCACCACGATCGAGGCTGGTGACAGCCGCGACGGGCTGCTCGCGGCCATCAAAACCATCCGCGACACCTGTCCGCGCTGCCCGGTGATGCTCCTGAGCATCGACCCGAACACCGGCAAAGTTGCCGTCGCGTGCGCAGTCCCAGATGCCGCGATCGCCAAGGGGCTTAAGGCTGGCGACTGGCTCCGCGACACCTGCCTTATAGTTGGCGGGAAAGGTGGCGGCCGTCCCGATGCCGCAACCGGCGGCGGAACCGACGCCGCGAAGGTGCCCGAAGCCTTGCGTGCCGCCAAAGCCAGCGCACTGCGCCTGCTTATGTAATTGGTACCGAGTTTTCGTCGGCACTCCGCTCTTAACCTCGCGGTTAAAGCGAGCGACTATCCAACCGGGTGGCTCGGCAAGTCGGCCGTCGAAAGATCGCGCAGGATACGGTGATTTCTCGCTTTATCGCGCAAATGATACCTGAATCGTAATCTTATAGTTTATTCACACAGGCTCACGTCGATTCCGAGAGCGCGACGTTGGCACTTTTTGTCGTCATCAATCTTGCGATGCCCCATCGTGTGCGTCACTCAGGCTTTATTCGGCCAGCATCACTCTCATCCCGCCGCCCGCGCGGGTGACATTCAAGCCATACGCTTGCTTATGGGCGAGCGAATCAGTTCTTATTTTGAACGTGTTCTGGACGAAGTCGCGGGAGGGGACACCTCCGGACCGATCCGCGACTTATTGTCGCTTTGCACGAAGGCCGGAGATGTAACCGATAGCGAGGCTCGCGACGCCGCGGCCCGCATGATTTCGGGTATCGACACCCCAGAGCTCCTCCGGATCGTGGAGCTGGTCACCGTGCGATTTCACTTGATGAACATCGCCGAGCAACTTCATATCGCTGGCGTAAACGCAGATCGCGAACTGGCGTCGACGGTTCAGTCGCCCCGTAGTGAGTCAATCGCCGCGGCGGTGCTGCATGCACAGGCCGCCGGGCATTCCGCTTCGGCAGTTGCGCACGCGCTGAGAGCTGTCAATGTGGGGCCAACGTTGACAGCCCACCCAACAGAAGCTCGCCGCCGAACGGTAATCACCCAGCAGTTACGGGTAGCGAACTTGGCCCGCAAGCTTCAGAACTCGGCAGTCGGCGGGGCAGAACGGGCGGACCTTGAGGATCGTATACGTTCGGGTATCTCGATTTTGTTGATGAGCGACGATGTTCGTGCGAAACGACTTACGGTTGAAGACGAAGCTCGCAATGGGCTCTACTTTCTCACCCATTCCATCTGGCAGACGGTGCCGCGACTCGTGCGGGATGTTCGCACCGCGATGTCCTCGGTGTTTGGCGACGCGGGCGCTCACGAGAGCATCAACCCCTCCCTGCTCACCTATAGATCATGGATCGGCGGCGACCGCGATGGTAACCCCGAAGTGACTCACGCGGCTACGCGCCACACGCTTATGCTGTTGCGAGATGCCGCACTGGACCTCTGGGATGAAGAGTTAGCATCGCTCGAGCAAGAGTTAAGCGTTTCCACTCGCCGCGCGCGGGTGCCAGAAGAACTGCTGGCCGCCGTGCAGCGAGATGCGGCCGCTTGGCTTGCGGACGACCGGGTCGTCGCGCAGCGCGCCTCGGAGCCGCTGCGTCTACGGGTTATCCAGATGCGCTCGCGTCTTCGCCGCGACTCCACTTACAACTCGGTTGCGTTGATCGCCGATCTTGAAATGCTCCGGCGGGCGCTAGCATCCACGGGCAATCCGTGGCTAGCGAAGTACGCTCCGCTTGAGGACGCCATCGTCCGCGCACGCGTCTTTGGAACACACTTAGCCACGCTGGATATCCGACAGCATAGCGCGATGCACGAGAAGGCCGTCGCCGAGCTCTTGTCGATGGCGGGCGTCACAGACCACTACGCGGAGTTAAGCGAGGCCGAGCGCGTCGAGATTCTTCGTCGTGAGCTATTGACCCGCCGGCCGTTGATAGCCGCGGATCGCGCGGTCTCGCCGATGACCACCGAAATATTACGAACACTCGACGTTGTGCGGGAGGCAATCTCGCGGGAGCCAGAGAGCGTTCGATCCTATGTTATCTCAATGACGCACGGTGTGAGCGATATGCTCGAGGCGCTGCTGTTAATGAAAGAGCGAGGCTTGCTCCACCCTCCGGGCGATACGCCTTCGCCCACGCTTCACGTCGTACCGCTTCTTGAAACGATCGAGGATCTTGAACGCGGCCCTGAATTCCTGCGCGAGATGCTCTCCGACCCCATCTACCGCACCCATCTTGAAAGGCTCGCACTTCAGGAGTCGTTGGGAGCCGTCCGCGATGTAACCATTCCGTTACCGCTGGTGCAGGAAGTAATGCTCGGTTACTCCGACTCCAACAAAGACGGAGGATTCCTTATGGCCAACGTGGCTCTGCACAATGCGCAAGAGCGCCTCGCCGCGCAGGCGGTCGAGCTGGGTGTGGAGATCAAGTTCTTCCACGGACGCGGCGGCACCGTCGGACGCGGCGGCGGCCGCGCGGGGCGGGCCATTCTCGCTGCGCCGATCGCCGCGAGGTCTGGCAGGCTTCGCTTCACCGAGCAGGGCGAGGTAATTTCATTTCGTTACGCGATGCCTGAGATCGCACACCGCCACCTTGAGCAGATTCTCAACGCAGCGATTCAAGCCGCCCTTCCCCCTACGGGCGATACTGCCAAATCCAGCGTTCCCGATCCTGAGCTCCGCTCGCTTCTGGAACGCATGGCTCAGACTTCCATGTTACGTTATCGCGAGCTAATTCATGGTCCCGGTTTCTGGGCCTGGTTCGTCGCGGCAAGCCCCATCGGCCACATCGGGAGTCTTCCGATCGCCAGCCGCCCCGTGGCGCGGGGTAGTGCCGATGGCGGGTTCGCCTTTGATCAACTTCGAGCCATTCCCTGGGTCTTCTCCTGGATTCAGATGCGCGCCCTCGCACCGGGTTGGTTTGGCCTGGGTGCGGCGCTCGCGGCATGCACCGAGCGGGAACGTAACTGGCTACGCGACCAGTTACCCCGCAGCGCGTTTCTTTCTACAGTTGTAGACAACGCGGCTCAGGAGATGGCCCGCTCCCGCATGCCCATCGCCAAGCGATACGCCGCGCTCGGGCCGGGCGGAAACGATATATTCGCTGAGCTGGAGACCGAGTTTAACGCAACTCGCGAGGGCCTGCTCCACCTATCGGCCCGAACTCACCTGCTGCAAAACTCGCCCGTTATCGCCGCGTCGATCGCGATTCGCAACCCTTGGACGGACATTCTGAACCTAATTCAAATCGAGCTGATGACACGCTTCCGGCTCGCGTCCGAGAGCGAACGTCCCGCGCTGCGAGCCGCGATTCTTTCCAGCATCAACGGGATCGCCGCGGCGATGCAATCAACGGGGTGAGCGGGTAGTCCCGTAGCCATTTGAATTAATTGCTACTTATGAAGGGCTTCGCTCTTCATAAGCGAAACTCTTAAGCTATTGCTTCAGATTATTTATTATCTGAGGGGTGGATGCGGCGATGCGGACGTCCGCAACCACATCCGAACACTCCACTTCATGGCGGATGAGATGAACCAACAACAGCTAGCGGACCGAGTTGGCTTGATCCGTCAAACGCTTAACGCGATCGAAGAGGAAAGCACTCGCGCTCGCCTGAGGTCGCCTTCAAAATCGCCAGAGTCTTCGGCAAACCGCTCACGGAAGTCTTTGAATAAGCTGGTGTGTATTTACGTTCTGCGCAACATGTGATTATCGTAGGTTCTGTGTCGCTGGTGAAAAGTTCAGAGTCAACATCTCCTCGCTGGCCAGGCCATGCATGGCGCCTCATCTTCCGGCCAGCAGCCCCCCGGAATCCACCCAACGAACCGCTCGTGTTAAGTATGCCCGGTCTACGCCGTTGCTTACGTTGTCGCCAGTTAAGTCCCGAGGCTGCGCTTCCCACGCGTACAGATCATCGACCGTGAGCTCGCCGTTACCGTCTATGTCGAACGTGCCGCGGGGGGTTGCGACCGGCGCACTCAACGCATCCAACTCGCCACATGTAACAAACTGCCCCGTGCCGCCCGCCGCGCCGATGATGCGCACGCCCGTCGCTACTGTCGGCGTTGTAACAACAAAGTCCAATACCTCGAACGGACGCGTACTTAGCTGCGGGCTTGCGACTGCGCCCGAAAGCGGCGTCCAGATGCCGCTGATCCGGGCCTCAAACCGCAACGAAGTGAACCAACCCCCGTTGCTGGTGGCATCTACGAAGTGGTCCCCTTCAATGAACCGAACGGTGTGAATCTCTACGGGGCGGTCGTAGGTCACTTCCAGCGTAACTGTCCCGTCCCCCGCGGCACCTCGCCCCTGGCTGGAAAAATACCAGCGCGTGCCATCATCCTCCTCAAGCCCGTCAAAGCGAGTCTCCAATCCGTTACTTATGTTGGCAACTGTAACTGCGCCTCGTCCCACCGGGGGAATGCCAGTGCCGCTCCCGCCGGCGAACGCCCCGGCCACGGTGCCGCCCGCCCTGCGGACTCGATTATTTGCGCTTCTTGAGTCGTCCCGCCAAGTGGGGGACGCCGCGAGCGGGTTGACGTATACCGAGGGTGCAAGCAGGAATCGATTGCGTGCATCGTCCACCAGCCCGCCGCTCTCGCGAATATTACGTTTCACCAGCGGCATCCACCGATCGGCCATCATGGCGAATGTATCCTCGAAACCGTCGCCAACGGGCGTGTAGTCGGGGAGGTCATCTCGCGTGCGCGTAATCCAGAAGTTCTCGCGTGGCCCGTTATTAAACTGCGCCCGTACCCAATCATAACCATTCGTAAGGCCCAGCAGCCCTCCCATGGTCGCTGTTCCGTTGTCACTGTCCCACCCGCTCAGCGTGCCGATCTTCACCGTCTGCCGGTAATCACCCTCGCCGTAGAGAAGCGCGAGCACCCCTGTGCCGAGGTTAATTACGCTCTCGTACCAATCGCGGTAGACCCAGCCGTTTGCGCCGGGGTTGAGCTTATATCGCTCCCACATCCGGTCGCGCGTCTGCTCCCAGTTGGTTACATCCGGGTTGCTCAGATAGTCGGCCTTCACGAAGTCAATTATTTCTGCCGCTCGTGAGCCATCGGGAATAAACTTTCGTCCCTCGTTCACCAACCAAAGCGAACGGTCTCGGCCGGGGGCCACACTCGCAGGAATCTGCGGAGCCAGCGAGTAGAGCACTACGAAGAACTGCGAAGCGTGCGCGGCGTAACCCGCCGCGCTGGTGCGGATGGGCAGGTCCGCAAGGTCCATCGCGCGCCCCGGATCACCCGGCGCAAGGGTCCCAAAGATCTCGGTCGTAAGCTGGGCATCGATCGCCAGCCGATGTTCATTGGCGCAAGCGAGCCCGGTGCCCGGAGGAATCACGCCGCGTGACATAAGTGCCCTCGCCCTGGCGTTACTCACCCAGATAAACCGATTGATATGCCGGACCCACCCGTTGGCGATCTGCTCGGGCGTCAGAAACAACACATTCTGACTCGAGAGCAGATGTAAGTATACATACTCGATATCGGTATCATCATCCGCCCACCACGGATTAAAGAACCACTTATATTCCAGCGGGAAGCCGTTGGAGTATGGCTGCACCTGGCCCCAGCTGCCATCGGTGAGGAACGGCGGGTCTCGATGCCGCCCCTCGGTCTGCAACCCCGTCCAGTTGGCAATGCACTCACCCAGCCACATGCCGCGAATCCGCTCACGATACGCCGCGCCGTCGATCAACCGTTCGCCGGAGTACGTCTGCGCGATGGCAGTGCCGAATGTCGCCGGTAGTAAGCCCAGAGCAATCACGGCCCACAGGTTGATACCGCGAAATTTTTTAGTGAGCTTTAACATAATATAAGTTCCTCCGGTCTTTGATGAGATTCTAAGTTTGCCTATATCGACGACTGCTTCTCCGATGAGTGAGCGCCTGATGCCTCTGGATGTGCGGACACGATTTCGCTGGGTAACTATATTGTGCTCGGCACCCTCACAATGTCGAGAAATATCACAGCAAAGGACCCTAAAAACGCTTTCATGACGAAACCCTTACCGAGGACAATGAATTATTTGACGTCGGTCCGGTCGGCCGCGATGGGCGCGTTGTTCTTTATATTTTTGTAACAGTTGAATCATCTATCCCACTGAAATGACTCAGTCAGAAGCCCGCAGCGGTTGGGCTCTTGAATCCCATCCACCATCGCGTCCCGCCCTAGCACCTGCCCGCTGACCAAGCGATGACAAAGACCTCTACGTCCGACT
>Ga0105049_10009272_pt1 | contig 11340 bp, 8 predicted proteins | sample MAT06_FD_78087 | JGI IMG/M metagenome (GOLD analysis project Ga0105049, IMG submission 78087) | Freshwater microbial communities from Lake Fryxell liftoff mats and glacier meltwater in Antarctica - MAT-06 | ecosystem: Environmental > Aquatic > Freshwater > Ice > Liftoff microbial mat | place...
CGCACTGCCTCCGGATGGTAGTCTAGGGAAATGGCCTCTAGATGGCTACGGGCCGAAGATTGGTTGCTTTCATATAAATAAGCTAGAGCCAAATACCAATGGGCATCATCGGAATGCGGGCCATAAACGGCTATCACCTCGTGGAAGTCGTCAATGGCTTGCTGAGTCTGGGGTTCTGTAAGTGCAAGCGAGCAAACTCCACGATAAAAAGAGCGACTGTGAGTTGGTAGAATATTTACGGGCGTGCTGTTTAGTGCGTGTATGGTAGCTTCCATATTGCCTTGGTCAAAGGCAGATTGTATTGCTCTGAAATTGGGATTTTGCGCGGACAGATGAATGGGATAAAGACCAAAGAGTTCATTGAAATTTCTTTCATTTTTCAAATAATCCGTCTGATAGAATAAAAAGAAGGACAAACTGAACATTCCGCAAAAGATCACTACATATAGCAGGTATTTTGAAAACTGATTTTTCTGTGCCGAATTTTTATATGCGTATTTATGCCAATCCATTATTTCATTTCGAAGCCCCAATTCTCCGACCTTGTGGATACATTTAGTTATTAATTCGAAGTTTTCGTATTCATTTCTAAAGATCCGATCTGACTGCAATAAGTGATTAAACGTATGCAATTCATGGGCAGGAAGGTCCATCGATCGGAATCTTTCGAAAAGTGTCAATCTGTTTTGATCCATAATTCAGACTAACTCCTTTAATTTTGACTTCAACTGCGGCGAGGCATTTAGAAGGCCGAGTAATTTGTTTATCGCACGGATTTTGGTTTCTTGTACTTTTCGAATTTCTGTCCAATTCAGTTGCTTCATCGTCTCTTTGTCCGAGTGATGATTGAAATACGATTGTGTCAAGATGTCCGATTCGATCGGAGAATTAGTATCGAGAAAATCGTATAAAATCGCTTGGTCTTTAATGGGCGTATTCAAGAATTGAGTCCCTAGAATTTCATGTTGAACTAACTTGACTTGTTCCTTTATATTTTTTCTGAAATCAAATACGTTTTCATCCGTGTGAATATTCATTCCTTTAATAACCCTGGTCATTGCTTCAACCATGATTTCTGAAGTCTGCTTTTCTTTGAAGCCCGAGCCCGTCAGTTCTGCGAATATCTCCGGAAAAATAGTCAAATACAATTTGCGGAGCTCACTTTCAGAAGGAATGTAATGTTTTCTGGTTTTTTTCAGCACTATACAAAGCTACAATGAAAACGCTTATTTATTTATTTAATTCAGGTCTGAACTTTCCGATCGCACCAGAAACTTTGTTTCCTACAAAATCGCATAGCTCCAACTGCAACTCTAGTTCCGAACGCGGTTCTTGGAGCGCTTTGAATTTTTCTAGCAGCGCCTGTTTTTTGTCCCTATCGATATAGTCTTCCTGACTTGCAATTAATTGATACTTCCATTCGCCGGGCCAAAGCATATCTGGATCGCCCGTAAATTCAGCCCATTCAGCTTTTTCAGATGCATAAAATGGAATGGTTTCCGAAGCATAAATTCTTCCGGTGAGTGCATCTACAATTTGATAGCGAAAAGAAGCACTCATCACGCGGTTGCGACTGTATTCCCTGTATCGTACACGTTTAGCAGCTACAGTGCTACCTAAGAAGCCCTTCCTCTCATTTTCTTGAAGTCTACCCAAACTTGATTCAAATGAAATGACCTCACCGGTAATCAAAAATCGTGCTCCCATCAATTTGCCGGCTTGAATAGCTTTGTTTTCATCGAATATACCCTCCATGCTCTGTTTTTGCTCACTTAATAAATGATTCAGATTTTCTCTTTCAACTAAGTGTACAAAAGGGTCTTCAAGAGAAAGAATGTTGTCCTTCACAGCAGCGCCGAGCGTGGATTCCACAACATCATTCACTTTGCTATTATATATAGGTACAAAGGCAAGGGTGTATCCAGCTAGTTTCAAACATTCTTCTTTGAGTTCTTTGGAGTCTCTAAATGCGGCATCTAAACGGGTTACTTCAGTGAGGTAGATGTGCGCATCTCTATACATTCCCAACTCAAAAGCCTGTTTGCCGGCATTGTAATTAGGCAGAATTTCACACATCGTCTCGAGGTATTGAACTTGTTTGTTTGTGCGATCAATGCTGTATAGTTTGTTGATCAACTTTTGAGCTCCTTCGAATTCTTCATTCAACACCATGTCTTCAGCTTGCTCGTACAAAGATTGAAAGTACTCCGATCGGCACTCGTTGTACGCATCGTTTGCCATAGACCCGCTGTTCAATTCGAGCTCGTGAAAGCGCTGTTCGTATGCAAATGATTCTTCGTATTTCTTAAGAGCTGTTTCGTAGTTTCCACTCATACACGACATTCGTGCTTCGGAGAGTTTGAAGTTTAGTATTTCTTGGGCTGATCGCTTCATGCCTACCCGGGCTTCAGCGCTATTCCAACCTTGGTAGATTTCAGAATACTTTTGGAAAGCCTCTTCTCTTAATCCACCTTTTTCGAGAGTCGAAGCTTCCTGCATCAACTTTTTCTGCGGGGCACATCCAATGAGGATTATAGGGATACTGAGGAGTAAGAGTCTTATCATGTCATTGCTTTGTTGAGAAAGGATACAACCATTGCGCCAAATTTAATTGGATTTAGGATGAAACACTTGGAATCCTTGTTGAAACCCTATGTTTCATTTGTATTTTCGCAGGTAGCCACCAATGAACGATATGATGTCTCTACATAAATTTGCTAAGTCTGCCTTTGGGGTATTGATGATGGTTTTGCTCTCATCAAATCTGATATTTTCTCAAGATGAGCGAAAGCTTGATAGCCTAAAAACTTTGCTTAAAACCGAGGAGAATGTGGAAAAACGACTTATCACCCTCAGCAATATTGTTCGAAACACTTTGTACTGTCAAAACGATACGGCATTTGCCTACAGCAATACCTACCTTCAAGAAGCAATAGCTGCAAACGATACAAGTGAAACAGCTCGAGGTTACAACCTCATTGGAATGACATTTAGCGCCCAGGGTTTTCATGAGAGTGCGATAGAGAACTACATAAAGGCACTTCCGATCTATGAAAACTTGAAGGATACATTCATGACTGCCATGATGTACAATAACATAGCTGCTTCATACCAATTTAGGGAAAAATATGATGAAACCTTGGTGTTTTATCAGAAGGCCCTCGATTTGTTCAGGTCTATTCCCGATCGTGAATGGGAGGCATCTGTAATGTTTAATATGGCCGAGCACTACAACAAGATGGATCAACAGGACAGGGCATACGAGATTTATGTTGATTGTGAAAAAACGTTTGCCGAAATTGGCAATGAGGATTTTAGAGGATACTCCCTCATGGGAATAGGAAACACATTTCAAGAAAAACAAAGATTTGAAGAAGCCCTTCCTTATTACAACAAGGCTATGGAGCATGTGGATTACAGTTATGATCCACTGACCTTTTCGATTATTCATGCCAATATGTGCTTTTGTTTCATGAACCTCAACTTATTGGATAGCGCTGATATGCACTGTGAGAAAAGTCTTCAAATTGCTAAGGAATCTCAGGCTTTGAAAGAAACTAGAGACGCGTATTGGAAAAACATGTTGCTGGCAGAAAGAAAGGGCGATTTTAAATTGGCTTACGAGTTCTCAGGTCAGCATAGAATATATAGTGATAGTCTTTTCAGTAAAGATAAAGATGAGTTAATACTGAACATGCTCACGAAATATGATACTGAAAAGAAAGAGAAGGAGATTGTAGTTAAGGATTTGGCCTTAAAGAGCAGTGCCGAGCAACGAAAGTTTTACATTTTGGCAATCATACTGGCAGTGCTCATTTTAGCATCTGTGGCTATTATTGCCATGAACAAATCTAGGACGAATAAAAAACTAGCAGAACAAAACGCTTTGGTTGAAAAGGCCCTGCATGAAAAGGAGTTTCTATTGAAAGAAATACATCATCGAGTGAAGAATAATCTCCAAGTTGTATCCAGCCTATTAAACATCCAAAGTAGAGATATCACTGATGCAAAAGCGCTCGAAGCAGTGAACGAAAGTAGAAACCGGGTGAAAAGTATGGCCATCATACACCAAAATCTGTATAGCGAGGAAAACCTCACGGGCATTGATGTAAAGGACTATGTGGGTAAGTTGAGTTCGAGTTTATTTAATTCTTACAAAGTGGATCATGATCGAATTGATTTTAAAACAGACATCCAAAATATGATTTTGGATGTGGACACCACTATTCCCCTTGGATTGATTTTAAATGAACTGATCTCAAATGCCCTCAAATATGCTTTTGAAGGAAGAGAAGAAGGTACCCTTTTAGTAAGCTTAAAAGAGAATGATGGCGTCCTTTTGCTCGTTGTGAAGGACGATGGAATTGGAATGAGCCAAAGTGAAAAGAGAGCGGATTCGTTCGGTATGAAAATGATAGAGGCATTTGCTCAAAAGCTGGGAGCAGAATGGAAAGTGAAGGGCGATAATGGAACAGAAGTGGAATTGTCTATAACAAACTATAAAAGGAGCGCGTGATATGGCCAAAGTGAAAATATTGGTAGTAGAGGATGAGCCTTTGGTGGCCACAGACATATCCAATCAGTTGAGAGATGTGGGTTTTGATGTTGTCGGCATTGCATCGAATGGCAGAATGGCTATTGAAATGCTGGCCACTAAAAATCCGGATGCGGCATTACTAGATATTTCACTAGGCAGCGAACCCGATGGAATCGAAGTGGCGCATGAGATAAATAAAAATTACAGAATTCCTTTTGTGTTTTTGACGTCACATGCGGATCGAGGTACCATCGAAAGGGTGAAGGAGACCAGGCCAGCGGGATATCTGGTGAAGCCATTTGACGAAAGTGATTTACTCACATCACTGGAAATTGCGGTTTTCAATCACATGAATACTAGGAGATCGGTAGAGCGAATATTAACCATCGAATCGCTGAATGCTCATATTCCTAGTCCTTTGTCGGAAAGGGAATTTGAGATATTGCTCAATCTCAGAGAGGGAAAGTCGAATAAGGAAATTGGGGAATGCGTTTTTCTTTCGGTAAATACTGTAAAGTCACATCTTTTAAATATCTACGAGAAATTGGATGTTCACAATAGAACTGAGGTCTTGTTTAAGTTGAATAAAATTTTAAGTTGACTTTTCATTCTTTTTTCACCCGAATGGATGAACTGCTATAAGAGTACTTTCCTTTCATTTGTGGGATACTTCAGTTCTGCCATATGTCAAAATCAAATGACGAGATTTCTACTCGGGAAAGACAACTTCTTCTGCTATTAAGGCTTGGGAAAACCAACCACGAAATGGCAGCGGAAATGAATATTTCTGAAAACACGGTGAAGACTCATCTGAGATCTCTATTCAAGAAAATTGGCGCCAACAACCGAACTCAGGCAAGTCATTGGCTGGGATAGGTATTGAAAACTTCATAGAAAGAAGCATTTGGGTGAGACCCTGAGCGTTTTTCTTTGCGCCGAGAACAAAATTACTTTCCCTTTGTTCTCAGCGAATGAAATTTCTACAACTTGCCTTCTTCATTTTTCTATCGAGTTTTTGCTTTGGTCAGAATTCATCCGTTTCCGGTAAAATCAAGGACTTTGACACCAGTGAGCCAGTGCCATTTGCTTTGGTTTCTATCCAAGGATTAAGCGTTACGGTAACTGCGGATATCGATGGGTTATTTGTGATACAAGATATTGCTCCAGGTTTTTACAATCTGGAAATTTCGGCCCTCGGATACGAGAAATATGTGGTTTTTGAGCTGGAAATCACTAGAGACAGGCCTGCAGAAGTGGAAGGTCTCTTGCGAGTGGCTTCAATTGGATTGAAGGAAGTAGAAATAAAGGCTTCATCTATTTCTAGAAGCGAAGAATCCCCGCTTTCGGCTCGGTCCATTGGTACGAGCGAAATTAAACGAAATCCGGGTGGAGGCAGAGATATTTCTAAAGTTATTCGTGTGCTCCCAGGAGTTGCTATCATTCCCACTTTTCGAAACGACATCATTATTAGAGGTGGTGCTGCCAATGAAAACCGATTTTATATTGATGGAATTGAAATACCCAATATCAATCACTTTGCTACGCAAGGTGCCAGTGGAGGTCCAGTTGGTCTTATAAATGTAGACTTAATAAATGAGGTTGAGTTCTACTCCGGTTCTTTTCCGGTGGCAAGGGGAAATGCTCTGAGCAGCCTCATGGAATTCAGTTTTAAAGAGCCTAGAACCGATAAACGTACTCTGAATATGGTGGTAGGTAGCAGTGATCTTGGAGTTACTGTGGAAGGCCCAACAGGCGCAAAATCGGGAATGGTGCTTTCTGTCAGAAGGTCCTACCTGCAAGCGCTTTTTGCTTTGTTAGAATTGCCCTTTTTACCTACATATAACGACTATAATTTGAAATGGTCGTGGCGGCCTGACGATCGAAACAAAATTACTATTATCAGTCTTGGCGCCCTAGATGATTTCAATTTGAATTTGAAATTGAAAACCACTGCCGACGATGAGAATTTTCTTCGCAACAGATATCTACTAGAAAATTTGGTGACCAACAAACAATGGAATTATACTATTGGGACTAGATGGGACAACTTCCGCGAAAATAGTAGTTGGTCTGTAGTGGTCAGTAGAAATATGCTTCAAAATGAGGCTTTCAAGTATATTAATAACGATGAAAGTCTTTCCAAAACTTTTGATTATGTCAGCAGAGAACAAGAAAATAAAATAAGAATTGAACGAAAGTTGTTTCCTCAAAAGGGTTGGAGATTCTTATATGGACTCGGTTTGGAGCGTTCGGTGTATTCAAATCGATCCGCTTTTGCCGACTTTAATCCCCTTATTTCGGACACCGTTTTTGTCAACTATAGATCAGATTTGAGTTTCAACAAGGCTCAAGCTTTTTTCCAGCTCAGCAAGAGTCTTTTCAATAATAAAGTCACAATGTCAGGAGGGATGAGAACCGATGTCAATGACTTTGGTTCCGAAATGAGAAATCCTTTAGATCAACTTTCACCTCGAATTTCACTCAAGTGGCAATTCAAACCTAATTGGAGTTTTAATGCCGGCTCGGGGATATACTATCAACTGCCTCCATACACCGCTTTGGGATTTAGAAGTAATGATGTGCTTGTGAACACCGGTATGAAGTATATCCGCAATGATCAATTGGCGGCAGGTATTCAATTTGATAGCGAAAAGTCGAACAGGACAATAACACTTGAGGGTTTTTATAAAAAGTACAGCCAATATCCAATCAGTGTTCTGAGGGGAATCAGTTTGGCAAATTTTGGTGCTGATTTTGGCGTAATCGGCAATGAGGATTTATCATCCAGCGGTCTCGGCAGAGCGTATGGTCTTGAATTGCTTCTTCGTCAGAAATTGTATAATGGTTTTTATGGTATTGTGGCTTACACATTTGTAAGAAGTGAATTTACAGGTGTCGACGGAAAGTACGTGGCATCTAGTTGGGACAGTCGTCATTTGCTGAGTATGACAGGTGGGGTTCAGTTGAAACGAAATTACGAAGTCGGATTTAGATTCGCGTATAGCGGAGGACTTCCTTATACGCCGGATAGTGAAGAGGCTTCATTGGATGTATCTACTTGGGACGCCATTAGGGTGGGAATACCTGACTATACCAGACTCAACAGTCAAAGAATTGAGAGTTTCCATCAGTTGGATGTTCGCGTAGATAAAAAATGGTACTTCGCTAAATGGACGTTGAATTTGTTCCTGGACATTCAAAATGTCTATAATAACGTAATCCCTCTAAAACCGACTCTTGATGTACTGAGGGATGAAAATGGAAATCCAATTGTAGACCCCAATAATGCTTCAAGGTATTTGCCAAATTATCTGGTAAATTCTAATAATTCGGTGCTGCCTAGCATAGGCTTGATCATTGAGTTGTAATGCTGTCGAAAATGAGGGATTTGCAGATCGAAGCTGTTAATTTTTAGGGAAATATCTGTTAGTGTTTCAAAAATGTGTAATTTTAGTGTGTTGTTCTTCATCAAAACCAAATCTTTCTAATATGAAACATTTTTACGCTCTCGTTTTTGCGGTGTTGTTGACATGTCAACTTCATTCGCAATTGGTCGTAGATAATACTCAACCAGCAGAACAAGTCATTGAGGATGTCTTTTTGGCCAATGGAATATTTGTTGCCAATGTTGCGCACTATGGAGATCCCACATTTATAGGCACTTTTGATGGTACCAACGCTGGCCTAGGTATTTCTAATGGTATAATAATGGGCTCCGGAGATGTTACAGGTGCTATCGGTCCAAACAATCAAGGTAGTCATTCATCATCGTCTACAGAATATTATAATAGTATTGATGCTGATCTAATGAGTATTTTGGATAATTATTCTGCCAATGACTGGTCAGTAGTAGAGTTTGATTTTATTGCCACAGGCGATTCGCTAGATTTTCAATTTGTTTTCGGTTCAGAGGAATATCTTGAATTTGTGTACTCGGCATTCAACGATGGTTTTGGATTTTTTGTAAGCGGCCCTGGAATTTCCGGTCCTTATACAAATGGAGCCATGAACATTGCTTTGGTTCCCGGAACAACTTTACCTGTTTCGATCAACAATGTAAACTCAACTTTAAATGAAGCGTACTACGTAGATAACGGAGATGGATACACCGAACCATACGCTAGTGATGGGTTTTATGTTCAAGCCGACGGACTCACAGCGCTCATGCATGCAAGCATTGGTGATTTGGTGGTTGGCGAAGTTTATCACATCAAATTAGCTGTTGCAGATGCATCAGATACTATACTTGATTCTTGGGTATTCCTCGCTGGTGATAGCTTCGTCCAGTTTTGCGTTGAGGAGCAAAATTTTGTTGAAGATGTATGTATGCTCAGCACCCTCGAAGCGGATGTTGAATATACCGGAACATGTGGAACCATAGAACTTCAAAACTATTCAGACATCAACATCGAATATACCAATTGTTACTTTGAAATGGGTGATGGAAATGTAAGTGATGCATGCACCGGAATGGTCTCGCATACTTACGATGAACCGGGCACTTATCAATTAAAACTCGTGTACGAAGTGGGTGAGTTTCAAGCGAAATTCAAAGTTGGAGAAGTTATAATATCAAGCACTCTACCGGTTCAACCGGCAGTGAGCTATGTAAATAACATCTTGTCTGCCAACAACTGGAATCAAACTGACGAAATTCAATGGTACTTCAATGGTACTGATATCGAAGGTGCGGAAAATACCACTTATGAGGCCACGGAAAGCGGTGAATACACGTTGTCTTACACCAATTCCTGCGGTACATTGGTGTCAGAAGGTTTCAATGTAGTGTCGATTGCAGAAAATTTTGGAACTGATGTTTTAATATACCCAAATCCAACGGATGGTCTTTTTACCATAAAAACTCCTGCGGGCATCTCTTGTAATATCTCGATTTATAATAGCCTAGGTCAAATAGTATATAAATCAAATAGTACTTCGCAAATATTATTTGATGAAATTCTAAATGCCGGTACTTACATGATTGAAGTGAAATCAGCGAATAATGCTGCTCACATTTTCAGACAAACCTTAATTGTGAGGTAGGCTCGCAGTGAGAGGTTTTTAGAGGTTTCCTTAACTAAAACAAAGAGGAGTTTCATTGTGAAGCTCCTCTTTTTTAAACCCAGATTTTGCAGTTGAAACGCTGAAAGGCAAAAAATACGGGAGTTCTCGCAAGATTTTTATCCCGTTTGACTCAAGGGAGTATGTTCAAATAACGCCTTCTTCGGGACACAAGATCAAGCCATTTGCATATTCACCAAAGCAACATCGAATATCCCTCTTGTGATTTGGGTGCATTTGAAAGCGTATTATACCATTTCTGCTTATTAAATAGTCCATGCCGCATTGTGCATTGGAAGTTTTTTTGGGTAATGCACTGCAGCATCTGGCATGCACGAAATGGTAAATGCGTCAAAGTAGCTGTTAAAGGCCAAAGGAGTGAAACGGAATTGGACAATTACAGATACATGAACCCAAATCAAGCGATAGAAAAATTGCACCCTAATTTTGCCGATCAATACAGTATTCTATCTCTTAGATTTGAGAATCCTGCACGCATTCTACAAAAATTGCCCTATTGTGTAATGCGGGATAAACGGTATGAAACATACGGTGAAAATGAAAATCGAGAAAGCGCCGTCATTGCAGACTGTCAATGATGTAATAGATTTCAAGTGTAAAATCTGGGTTACAAGTTCATTGTAACGAATGTTCTAATGAAGTATTATTTACTCTTTGGCTTGCATCCCCCATCTTTGCCACGATGATAGAAATTAAAAACATCACCAAGAAGTACGGAAACCTCGATGTATTGAAGGGAGTCGATCTTGCTATAAATCAGGGAGAGGTTGTATCAATTGTTGGGGCATCTGGTGCAGGAAAGAGCACCTTGCTGCATATTGTCGGCACTTTAGATAGACCTGATGCCGGATCAGTATTGTACGATGGTGATGACGTAAGCAAACTTTCCATGCGAGAATTGGCAAGGTTCCGCAATAGAAATATTGGATTCATATTTCAGTTTCACAACCTCTTACCGGAGTTCACGGCGCTCGAAAATGTATGTATTCCTGCATTCATTGGTAAAGTAGAAAGAGAAAAGGCTGAGAAAAGGGCAACCGAATTGCTTGAGTTTTTAGGTCTCAGCGATAGGCTGGAGCATAAGCCAAATCAAATGAGTGGAGGAGAGCAGCAGCGTGTTGCCGTAGCAAGAGCTTTGGTCAATAGTCCTAAGGTCATTTTGGCGGATGAACCCTCCGGAAACCTTGACTCAAAGAATGCACGCGAACTCCATCAAATGTTCTTCGATTTGAGAGACCGATTCAATCAAACCTTTATTATCGTTACTCACAATGAAGATCTTGCCGGAATGGCCGATAGAGCTATGGTAATGAAAGATGGGCGGTTTTAAACATATCTTTTTCACACACCAAATTGGGACTTGTGAATCCGATCAAATTCACTCCTGATGTCTGCACTTTTCACTTTCAGGGCAACTCTAAAAACCTGTTTTGAGTGTAGCGGAGATGCTCAAATCTAAGTGGAAGAAAAGTCTTTATGATAGGAGAAAACAAACTTTTATTCTACCACTTGATTGGGGGACATTTTCCTCGAAGACTAGATCCTGACCGCAAGTCAGGAAAGGAGCATAGTCTGACGCTCTGTAACTTATACCAATTCTGCTTCTGGGTTAGATAGTCGAAACTATTTTATAAGTATGAAGTGGTAAATGATGTGAGAGTGGGTGCTATAGACCAATGAAGTAAAACGGAATTGGACTATTACAGATTCATAGAACGGTA
>Ga0105049_10009274_pt1 | contig 11340 bp, 5 predicted proteins | sample MAT06_FD_78087 | JGI IMG/M metagenome (GOLD analysis project Ga0105049, IMG submission 78087) | Freshwater microbial communities from Lake Fryxell liftoff mats and glacier meltwater in Antarctica - MAT-06 | ecosystem: Environmental > Aquatic > Freshwater > Ice > Liftoff microbial mat | place...
GATCCTTTGGTCCGAGCGGGCCTTTCAAAAGTCGGTTTCCGCATCGCTGCTCTTGATCGGAGACGCGGTCTTCGCAGTCGCCGAGGACGGCAAAGCGGTCGCGTTCCAGGCGAGCCCCGGCGGTTACGAACAGGTGGCGAGCTCGAACGTGGGCGAGGCCGTGTTCGCAACGCCCGCCGCCGCGAACGGCAAGCTCTACGTCCGCGGGGTCAAGCACCTCTTCTGCATCGAAAAGAAGTAAAAGTGGGGCAGACTTCCAGTCTGCCGTACCCTACACGGCAGACTGGAAGTCTGCCACCACGAGAGAACCCCGAACCTTTCCCCTCGGCAACGCTCTTTCAGACATGGAAGGGCAAGCCGATGGGCGACGGCACCCGTCTCGAAAACGGGCGAGCGATGAGCCTTGGGGGTTCGACTCCCTCTCCTTCCGCTGACTCCCCTTTGGCTCGTCTCAGCCTTCGATCAATTCTTTCAATTCCCAAGCACAAGGAGTCGCCAGCCATGATCCTCGGACTTCGCACGGCCGTTTACCACACTCCGGATTTGGCCGCCGGAATGTCTTTTACGCAAAAATCCTCGGGTTCGGCCCGTATTTCGGCGAACCGTTCTACGTCGGCTTCGCGGTCGGCGGGTTTGAACTCGGGCTGATTCCGGACGGCAGGCCCGGCCCCGGCGGGAGCGAAGCGTACTGGGGCGTCGAGGACGCGGCGAGCGCCGCGGCGAAGTTGGCGGAACTCGGGGCGGTCCCGCAAGGCGACATTCAAGACGTCGGAGGGCGGTCCGCTCCGCCCGAATCCTTAGGCGTTGTACGTCGTGCTCGCCGTGGTGCCGCCGCGGCCAGTCCAGTTGGTGTGGAAGAACTGGCCGCGGGGCTTGTCGGTGCGCTCGTAGGTGTGGGCGCCGAAGTAGTCCCTCTGGGCTTGCAAGAGGTTGGCGGGGAGGCGGCCGTTGCGGTAGCCGTCGTAGTAGCTCAGGGCGCTGGCCATCGCGGGGAGGGGGATGCCGTTGACGGCCCCGGCCGCGATCGCGCGACGCCAGCCGGATTGGGCCCGGCCGATTTCCGCGGCGAAGTACGGGTCCACGAGCAGGTTCACGAGTTTGGGGTTCTTGTCGAAGGCGTCTTTAATTTTGCTGAGGAACGCGCTGCGGATGATGCAGCCGCCCCGCCACATCAATGCGATGCCACCGTTGTTCAACTCCCACTTGTTCTCCTTGGCCGTGGCCGCCATCAGCGCGTAGCCCTGAGCGTAGGAGATGATCTTCGAGGCATACAGGGCCATTTCCACGTCGTTGACGAACTGCTCGCGGTCGCTCAACTTCTGGATCACTGGCCCGGCCAAGAGCGGGGCCGCGGCGACTCGCTCGTCTTTTTGTGCCGACAAACAGCGGGCGAACACGGCCTCGCTGATGAGCGTCAGCGGGGTGCCCGTCTCGGTGGCCGCGTCCACGGTCCACTTGCCCGTGCCCTTTTGGCCGGCTTTATCGAGGATGAAATCGACCAGGGGCTTGCCCGTCTCGGGGTCCCTGAAGCCGAAGATCTCCGCAGTGATTTCGATGAGGTAGCTATCGAGCGCTCCGCCGTTCCACTTCGCGAACACCTTCTGCAATTCCGGCGGTGTAAGGCCTAACAAGTCTTTCAACAAGTGATATGCCTCGCAGATGAGTTGCATATCGCCATATTCAATGCCGTTGTGCACCATCTTGACGAAGTGCCCGGCCCCTTCCGGCCCGACCCAGTCGCAGCATGGGACCTCCTTGTCGCCGTCCTTCACCTTCGCGGCGATGGCCTGGAAGATCGGCTTCACTTCGGGCCACGCGGTCGGATCGCCGCCGGGCATGATGCTCGGCCCCTTGAGCGCCCCCTCTTCGCCGCCGCTGACGCCCGTGCCGATGTAGCGGATGCCCTTCTCCGCCAGAGCCTTCATCCGCCGCGTCGTATCCGGGTAGTGCGTGTTGCCGCCGTCGATGAGGATGTCGCCCTTTTCCAAAAAGGGTTCCACCGTGGCAATGGTGTCGTCCACGGGTTGCCCGGCCTTGACGAGCATCATCACCTTGCGGGGCCGCTTGATGCTCGCGACGAGTTCCTGCGGCGTTTTCGCCCCGACGAACTTCTTCCCCTTCCCGCGGCCGGCCAGGAATTCGTCCACCTTGCTGGTGGTGCGGTTGAACACGGCCACGGTGTACCCGCGGGATTCCATGTTCAGAACGAGGTTCTCGCCCATGACGGCGAGGCCGATGAGGCCGATATCGGCGGTGGGGGTCGGCATCGGAACCAATCCTTTCAGCGAATCGAGAAACTTGGGTTGCTAATTCTATTCATCACTTCCGGCATCGGCTTGGAGACGGTTTTTTTGTTTTTCAAACGATATTCTGGTGCCTTCTCCGCGGCGCAAACATCGGTGACTCCTTATGGTTATACCCGAACTCCGCAGAAATGAGCCTTTTCACACTTCTAACTTTGTCAAATTCCGTCGATTTCCAACATTGTGAAGATCGCGTCATAATTCGCATTCCGCGTGAAGCGGTCATCTTGTCTCACCGTATACCTTTTCGCGGAACCTTTCGATTAGGCAACACGAAACGGAGGACATTCAGTGTCAACCTCGTTCGATCGAGCCAGCGATGATTTTACTTCACAGAGTCCCCAGCCCGCGGGCGATCCCGCCGCAGCGCCGAAGTCCGGCGCGGTCGATCCGAAACCCCCGTTCGAGCGCATCCGCGATCGAAACAAGGGCATCAACATCGATGTGAAAGGATTTCTCGGCAGCGGAGCTTTTACCTGCGTGTACCGTGGCCACGACAAGGACAAGAGCCAGGCGGTTGCCGTGAAAGTGCCCGCGAATGACACGGCGCACGACAAGTTGATGGAGTGCAAAGAGCGCCTCGAACGCGAGTTCAAAGGCTTGCATCCGCTCGCGCACAAGAATCTCGTCCGGGTCGATTACTTCGGCCACGTGGGCCACACGCCCTACTTGGTCACCGAGTACATCGCGGGGCCTACGCTCTCGAAGTGGCTCGCCGACCGCAACGGTCGCGTGGAGGCAGCGCTCGCCATCGAGATTTGCACGCAACTCCTGAGCGGCCTCGGCGAACTGCACCGGGCGAATATCGTCCATCGGGACATCAAGCCCGATAACTTGATGATGACGACGGATGCCGAAGGCAAACTCGTCGTCAAGATCATCGACCTCGGCATTGCCAAAGTTCCCGGAGCGGCGGCCGTCACCATGGCGGCTGGCAAAGGCATCATCGGCACGCTCGGATTCCTCGCGCCCGAGCAGCTCGATTCGACCAACGAGTTCACGCCCGCGACGGACGTTCACGGCGCGGGAGCCGTGCTGTATTGGCTACTCACGGGCCGCCCCCCTTACGGCGGCAGCATGGTGGAAGCGCTGAAGGCGACTGCGAGCACCAAGCCGGAGAAGCCCTCGGCGTGCCTCGTCGGGCTGAATCCGCGACTCGACTATGCGATCATGAAAGCCCTGGAGAAGTCGCCTTCGCAGCGCTTCGCCAGCGCAGCCGAATTCGCGAAGGAGCTCCGCGAAATTGCGGCAATTCCACCTGCGGCACCGATCGAAGTTCCCTCGATTCAATCGCCCGCGTTGCCGATCCTAGGCGAGGTGCCAGCGAAGTCCGAGGTTTCGACGTTCAAGTCGCTCAGTCCATCTTTGCGAGTGCGACGCGGCGAAATCTGGCGAAACGGCCCCGTGAGCCGCAGCACCGTCCAGCGCGCGAAAATCCTCGCGGCCAGTAAGTTGACCGTCGTCTTCGGCGTCGTCATCATCGCTCTCGCCGTTGCGCTCAGCCTTTCAACTTCCAGCGCCGTGGAGACGATGGAGCCATTCGTGGAAGTCGCTCCGCAACCTCGACCGGAAGTCGAACCGGTTCGCCCCGCGGAACCGCGCAACGACCGCGCCGTGGCCGCGTGGGTTCTGGATCGCGGCGGCAGCGTGGTGATCGACACGAACGGCGTCCGCAGCACCATTGCCAGCGCCCCGCTCGATCGCACGGAGCCGTTCGTCCTCGTGGGAGTCGACCTGTCCCAGGCGCGCGGCGTCACCGACGCGACTCTCGCCGAGCACCTCGCAGGGGTGCCGGATTTGGCCGAGTTGGAGCTGAAAGGCTGCACGAAGGTGACGCGCGAATCGGTCGAGACGATCGCACGCTTGCCCGGCTTGCGCAAACTCGGCCTCGTTCGATCCGGGATCGTGCGGTCCGGCTTCGGCGAAATCCTGGCCGCCGCGCCGAATTTAGAGGCGGTTTACCTCGACGTTCGCCACGTCCAAGCCACCGCCGATCGTTTCTCGAAACTTCTCCACCTCCGCACGGTCGTCGTGGTTGGCTACTTCTCCGATAAGCACGTCGCCGCGAAATTCGGCAGCGACGAACTCCGCGACCTCGCCACCGGCCCGGCGATCGAACGGATCGAATTCCACGGCGTCGATCTCGAAGAGTCGCATCTCGATTTTCGAGCGTTCGCGAAGTTGAAGGTTTTGCACTTTCGCAACTGCGACATCTCCGATGCGGCGCTTCAACGCATCGCCGCCACGCCCATTACCGATCTGTCCCTGTACGGTTGCCGCGGAGTCACGGATCGCGGCGTGGAATTTCTCGAACGGATGGCCGGGCTGCAAACGCTCGACCTCGGCGCGACGGGCATCACCGATAAAGCGTTGATTTCAGTGGCCAAGCTTCACGAACTGCACACGCTGCAGCTCGGTTCGTCGTTGCCGTTTCCGGCCGAGCAGACGATTTCGGACTTCGGGCTTTGGTCGCTGGCAGGCCTGACGAAACTGCAGATCCTGGACTTGCGCGGTTTGACCCGGCTCACCGATCCGGCCTTGCGTTCGATCATCCCGCGGATGACGAGCCTGCAAACTCTTCGGCTGACGGGCATGGCGGCGACGCCCGGGTTCGTCGAATCGCTGGCCAAGCATCCTTCGCTCGCCGCGATCGAACTTGCGCCGTCCTTTCGCAACAGCGCGTGCCTCTGGCGCTTGTGCGGTGCCAAGCCCCGCCTGGCGGTGAGTTTCGCTTCGGTCGAACCGAGCACTGCCTCCGAATGGACCGTTCCGAGCGCATGGCCTCACGCGCCGGACCTCCTCCGCTAGAATGACTAAGTGTCGCCGCCGAATCGTCCCCGGCACCCCGACGTTGCGTCGGGGTGCTTTCGTTTCCCGGAGCCCTGCGTTGCTGTTCGCCGACGAAGCCAGTCTCGGGTTGCCCATGGCCGTGGGGCTCGTGCTCATTCCCGTGCTCGTGGCGATCAACGGGTTTTTCGTGGCCGCGGAGTTCGCGCTCGTGGCCGTGCGGCGCACGCGGGTCCAGGAACTGGTGAACGAGGGGCGGCCGCGGGCGGGAATGCTCCTCACCGCCATCGACCGCCTCAACGACAGCGTGGCCGCAGCCCAACTCGGCATCACCGTTGCCAGTTTGGCGCTGGGGCTCGTCAGCGAGCCCGCCCTCGCGGCCCTTTTGCGGCCCCTCTTCGACGAGTTGCCCCACGACCTTCAGGGATTGTTCACCCGCAGCCTGTCCGTGGCGATCACGCTCGGACTCATCACGTACCTGCACGTCGTCTTCGGCGAGCAGATGCCCAAACTCGCGGCGCTGCAAGCGTCCGAATCGATCGCGCTTTGGGTGGCCCCGCCGCTGGCGATCATCGCCCGGATCAGTCGGCCCATCACGCGGTTGATGAACGGGTCGAGCATCGTTTTCTTGCGCGTCCTCGGATACCGCGGCGAGGGCGAGGAAGGCGAAGTGCATTCGCTCGAAGAATTGCGGCTGCTGATCGAGGACACCGAAGAAGCGGGGCTCATCGACTCCGAAGCGGCGGATTACGTGATCAACCTGTTCGCCCTTTCGAACAAGACGGTGAAAGACGCAATGGTGCCGTGGGAGAAAGTCGCGGTCCTCGAACTGATGATGACCTCCGAAAAAATTCTCGAAGCGGTCCGCGACGGGGCTCACACGCGGATGCCGGTCTACCACGGCGACCCGAACGTCATCGTCGGGATCGTGAACACGAAGGACCTTTTCTACCTTTTCAGCTTGAAGGGGGTCGTGGTTTTGGACGATGCGATTTATCCGGCGCAGTACCTGCCTCCGGACGAGCCGGTCTCCACGGCGCTGCGATTGTTCCGAAAGTCGAAGCGGCCGATGGCCGTGGTCCGCGATTCGGACGGCAAACCGCTGGGGATTCTGACGCTCGAAGACGTGCTCGAAGAGATCATCGGCGACATCGAAGACGAACACGACGACCCCGCCCGACGACGGGCACTGCTGGCGAAAGCACTTCGCAAAACCGGGCCGGTGAAGAAGCTGCCGCGGAAGTAGGGACGAGTTTTTCTGAGCACGAACGGCAGTGAGGTCTTCATGGAGAACCTCACTGGCGTTCGGGCTCAGACGACCGTTATCGACGAATCAGCCGATACGTAAGCGCGATGGCCGCCAACCCCACGGTCGTGTTGGCGAGCCACACGCCGACGATCATGGGGATTTTGCCTTCGCGGGCGAGCCCGCTGCCGGCGAGGTGGATGGGGTAGTAAATGAACACGACGGGCAGGAAGCAGATCACGAACGTGCTGAGGTAATCGGCCCGGTTGGCCCAAATGCCGACGGGGCAACCGACGAGCGCGAAGCAGAGGCACCCGAACGCGAGCGCCGGGCGGCTGTGGAATTCGTACTGGACCGTCCGAATCTGCCGGTCGGCTTCCTTCACCTTTTCGCGGTAGCTCACGTCTTCGGCGAGGATTTTCTGCTTCAGGATCGGGTCCGCCTCGGCCTCGCTTTTCTTCAAGTTTTCGGCTCGCGCGTCCACGAGCTTCTGCCGGTCCGCGGTCAGTTCGTCGAATCGCAGCTCGATCTCGTCCCACTCCAGGGCGATCGCTTTGGATTTGACCGCTTTCGCGTCGAACGAATCCGGCAGCGGCAGTTCCGGCGGCTTCGCCCCCGCGCTCGAAAGCAGCGTTTTCCCGTCCGCGATCTCCCACTTATCCGCGTCGATCGTCAGCGTCCGCGCTTCCATATCCACGACCAGTCGGGCTTCGCGGGTGCGGGCGACGAAGTCGTAGTCGTAGTGCTGGCCGTACTCGTCGTTCTTCACCGAGGACCGCTGCTTGACGACCACGTCGATCAGCCGCTTCCCCTGCACGTCGCGGACGTAGACGACGTACTTGAGCGACGGGTACTTCAAGCGCCGCTCGCGCTTGAGCGTCGCGTAGAGCACCTCTTCGGGGTCTTCGATGACGCGGAGTTGAATCTCGGTTTGCGAGCGGGGGATGATCGTTTCCGCCATCGCCAGCGTGGCCGCGCCGGTGAGTACGCCCAGCAGCACGGCGGGGCGGAGAATGGTGAGGAGGTCGAGCCCCGCGGCCTTCATGGCGACGGTTTCATTGTCGTTCGAGAGCCGGCCGTAGACCACGCACGAGGCGAACAGCGTCGTCGCCGGGATCGTGTACGGCAGCGTCGTCGGGATCAACAGCGGGATGATTTCGATGAGTTGCCCGGGCGATAAGCCGAGCTTGGACGCTTCGCTGATGATCCCCGCGATGAGCACGAGCGCCGTCAGCCCCACGAGCGAAAGGAAGAAGACCTTCAGGAGTTCCCAGAAGATCATCCGGTTGAGCAATCCCATGAGCGGGAACACGGCGTCGTCCTCGGCGAATGCGAACGGGAGTATTCTACCGAGCCCCGTTCGGACGGCCGGGCGGCGGGGCTTGCCCGAGCCGGTTTTTCAGTCGCTCGGCCACGTTCTTGAACGGCTCCGTCACCGCCGGCAGCACCACGGACTTGTACGTCATTTCCCCGTGCTTCGACTGCATCTCGATCTTGAACAGGTTCCCGCTGAGGAACGACGTGACATCCCCCAACGGCGTCGTCAGCCATCGCTTCAGGGCTTGGGACCAGACCGTGTAGAACTCGAACCGGACGTCTTCGCCCGCCGTGTCGAGTTCCCCCGAGCCGCCGAGGCTGACCGCCGTGCCGATGAGGTCCAACTGCGTGACCGTGATGCGGTCGCCCTTCAACTCGAAGATCGCGTGGGCTTCCTCGAACGCGGTCTGGTCCGGGGTTTGGAGCTTGAGCAACTTCAACAGCGGCAGCATGACGGGCAAGTTCAGCATCCGCCCGTTCGGCACGTCGATTTGTCCGGAGCCCACGGTCGTGAGCAAACCCGTCTTGGGGTCCGGTTGGTTCTCCAAGAGGAGCTTGCCTTGCGCGAGCCCGCGGAGTTCCGCACCGGCCCCGAGCTTATGCGTTTGCGCCAGTTCGTCGATGCGGATGCCGGACGCGGTCAACCAGAGCCGGTACCGCGAATCCTCGTCGAGTACCACGCGGGCCTCGCCGCCGACGGTGCCCTGGTAGAGCGTGCCGCTCAACTCCGGAACTTCGAGCACGGGCGGCAGAAACGCCCCCGCGTGCAGCGGGTCCGGTTGCTGCGGCCGGATGCGGTAGGCGATCTTCGCCGCCGTCACGGGCTGCTTCGCAATCGTCGCCTTGTCGAACCACGCATTGCCCACGACCGTGCCGAGGTGCGTGCCCTCGTACAGACCCACCGAGGCGATCGAGCCGTAAGCATCGGTCCACTCCACTCCCGTGTTCAACGATGCCCCGGCGAACTTGAGCACGGCGTTCCAGTACACGCTCGTCGCCGGTGTCGCAACGGTCTCGACGGCCCCCGCGACTGCGATCGGAGCCGGCGGCGGAGGGCCCGCGAACCCGGATGGCACTTTGATAACGATGTGCGACGCCGCCAGGTCCATCGGCCCGCGGAGCTTGAGGGATTCGAGGCCTTTTCTCAGCCGAACCGGCAGCGCGTTGCGGAACGCCTCGTCCGCGATCAACGGGCGAACGCTCAGCCCGCCGACGTTCGCCCACACTTCGCCGCCGTCGCCGAACCGCACTTCCGCCGCGTCGAGCGCGACCGTCGTCGGCCCGTGCTTCGCGGAGAACTTCGCGAGGTCCAGCTTCCCGCCCTGATACCGCACCACGCCGGTGAGTTCGTCCAGGTCGTAAGCGAAGTACTTGGGCGTGATGCTCGGCCCGCGGAAGTTGAACGTGAACCGCAGGTCCGTGGGCGGGTAGAACCCCGCCTCGCCCGGCAGCGCCGCGGCCACGGGCACCACGCCGTCCGGCGACGGGCTCAACAGCGGCGTCGCGGGGAGTTGGCGGTCGACGATTTCCACGTCCGCCCCGAACGTGATCCGGCCCCGCGGAGCGTAATCGTCCCATGCGGCGGACAGCTTCATCGCGGAGAGCGATGCCTTGAGGTCGTCGTCCACCGGGCAGTTCTCGCCGAGCAACCGCAGCGACAGCTTGCGGTCCTTGCTCCCCGGCACGGCCCGGCTATCGCCGCTCACCCACAGTTTGCCGCCGCCGTGCATCGCTTCGAAGTCGCGGAGTTCGACCAAATCAGCATCCGGCTCGGCCAGCATCTCCATGCCCGGCTTCAGCGGTCGGGTCGAGTCCATCCCCACCACCCGAACGACGATGTTCCCCTTCACCGAAGTCAGCGGGTACGGGAAATGCGTGTAGTTCACCCGCCCGTCGTACACCCGAATGCGGAACGTGTTCTCGCAGCGATTGACGCCCTCCGGCTGGCGGATCTCCACCACGAAATCCCCGCGGGCCGTGCTGCGGAGTTTGCCCAGCGCCGCCGTGTACCGCGGGGGCAGGGCGTTGAAGATCTTGTCGTCCACCGGAATATCGGTCCCGGAAATGCGCAGGTCGATCAGCGGATCGACGCCTTCGTTCCCCACGCGGCCCGCGATCTCCACGCGGCGGCCGCCGCCCGATCCGGTCATTTGCACGCGGAATTCGTCGGTCCCGTCCGAGCCGGTCACGAGCTTGAGCGATCCCGCGAGGTCGGTCACGGGGTAGCGGAATTTTTCGTAGCTGATCGCGAGGCGGTTCGGCCGCACGTCGATCTCGCGCTTCCACCCCGTCGGCGAGCGGGCGAACTTCACGCCGATGTCCACCGCCCCGTTCGGGCTGAACATCCGCCGAATTTGCCCCGCCGCGGCCGGCAGGCGGTTGAAGAAATCTTCGTCGAGCGCGAGGTCGCGGACCGTGAGGTCGTAGCGTTCGAGCCGGTCTTCGAGCGGCTTGAGCGGGTTGTCCGCCGCCATCGGCCCCGCCCCCAGGATCGGCGTGCCGGGGCACTCCAGGGAGAACTCCACGGCCGCTTTGCCGAAGCGGGCCGAGCCCTTCTCCACGGTCACGCGGCCGTCTTGAACTCGCACCGATGCCGAGAGGTGCTCCGCGGGCCACGGCAAATTCGGGCCTTCGTATCGCCCGTCGCGGATGTCCACTTTCAGGTCGTACTTCGGCGGCTTTTCCGGCTGCGTCGTCACGTCCGCTTTAATGCCCAATCGGGCGGTCAAAAAGCTCGCGTGGTCCGCAAGATGCGGGTCGATCTTCCCCAGGGCCGGGGCGAGTTCCGGGCCGAACGCCAAATCCACGACCTCGATCCGGGCCGTGACCGCCGACGTCGTGCGGTTCACTTTCGCCGTGACGACGACGGGAATCGACAGGGACGGCGGCCCCTCGCCGAGCGTGCCGCCCGGAGCGGGGCGGACGTTGCCTTGTGCTTCGATCTTGAGCATCGTCACGGGGTCGTTCAGCAGGTTGAACCGCGCGTCCGTCAGCGCCATCGGCGGCAGCCCGTCCGGCCGTTCATCGGTGATGAACACCGTCGCCTGATTCACCACGTCCGTCGGCACCGGATCGTCCGGCGAGCCCGGCTTCTTGATGGCGTCGCTGATGTTCCAGGTCCCGTCCGCCTTGCGAACGAGGCGAAGGGTCGGGCGTTCGAGTTCGATCTTGCGGATGACGAGCTTGCCGCGGTTGAGTTGTTCTTTATCGTGGGCGAGCGTGGCCGAAGGGATTTCCAAAAAGGGTTGCGACTCCCCCTTGCGGGTCACGCGCACGCCCGAAACCGACACGCCGCCGAAGATCCGCAACTGCGCCGATTCGACTTCGACTTCGCTGCCCGGGAACTGCTCCTGCAGCGCCAGGACGGTCGCCGCGCGGACCCGCTCCGGGCTCATCCAGTCGTGCGCCACCCACCCCGCCGCGCCGATGGCCGCGAGCACGGTGAGGATGGTTCCGCGTATCGTCCAACTCCGCAGCGATCCCATCCGCGCCATCCGTGGCCGGGGGAAAAGGTCCAATCACCGGCGGGACAATAGCGAGGGGGGACGGTGGGGTCAATCCGAGGCTGGGCCGCTCGAAAGCACCGAAATCATCGCTCCCAAGTCCGGTCACAAGTCCGGTCAGCGCGCGCCCCCGGGTTGACCGGACTTGTCGATTACGAAGAAGTGCTTGACGGTCCCGGAGTTA
>Ga0105049_10009276_pt1 | contig 11338 bp, 9 predicted proteins | sample MAT06_FD_78087 | JGI IMG/M metagenome (GOLD analysis project Ga0105049, IMG submission 78087) | Freshwater microbial communities from Lake Fryxell liftoff mats and glacier meltwater in Antarctica - MAT-06 | ecosystem: Environmental > Aquatic > Freshwater > Ice > Liftoff microbial mat | place...
AGTGCCGGAAATCCCCTTAACGGCGCAGGCTCCTGAAACAATGAGCTTTCAGGCTATTTTGCGTAATGCCGATGGAAGCCTTGCAGTAAATGTGTTAGCAGGAATAAGGGTTTCGATTTTAGAGGGAAGCTCATCCGGAATTGAAGTATTTGCCGAAACACATCAGGCGCCAATAAATTCTCAGGGACGAGTGAGTCTGCAGATAGGGAATGGTACCGCAGAGCTCAATTCATTTTCATCCATTAACTGGTCGGCCGGACCTTATTTCTTAAAAACAGAAACTGATCCGGGCGGAGGAATCGACTATTCGATTCAATCGGTTACTCAGGTATTGGGCGTCCCTTATGCATTGCATGCTGCCATAACCGACAGTCTTATTAACCCAATAACAGAATCGGATCCTATCTTTCAATCGTCTGCTGCTTCCGCAATAACAAGTGCTGATACCACGCGCTGGAACGCGAAAATTCATCCGGTAGTGGCTGGAGAAGGCATTGCTCTGGCCGGAAATACTGTAAGTGCTCCGCTGGCACATTGGGTCGGCGAGTCCTTTGGTGGCGGTATCATTATAGCCCTTTGGGAAACAAGTGGAGTTCAGCATGGATTAGTTGCAGCGAACAGCTATGTTGGTCAGGCTCAATACAGCAACATTACGGGAATCTTTGTAGGTAGTAGTGCATGGAACGGAGTAAACGGACAGGAAAACACAGCCGCTATTATTTCCCAGCCCGGGCATTCCCAGAGCGCTGCATCTATGTGCAGTCAATACAATTCCGGCGGTTACGCTGATTGGTATTTACCCTCCTTGCTGGAATTGAAGCACTACATGCAGAATCGCTTCATTCTTGAAAAGGCAGGAATTCCTTTTTACTCCTCCTATTACTGGACATCTACGGAGTATTCAACTTCGGATACAGGATGGAGTGGATTTGCGATTCAAACGCTAACTAAGTATTCAGGAACTATATCGGCGATTTCAAAATTCAATACGGCAATAGTTGTTCCTATGCGTCGATTTTAAATTGAGGAACCGTGGACATGATTTCCCTTTCTCTAATTAAAGTCTGTGGACGGAGACTGATTAACTCTACAAATACGGTTAGCTGTTGGCTGTAAGTTTTCGGATGTTCTCAAGCACCCGCTTCATATAGCTCTTCCAGAATGTATTGGCAAACAACCAATTTAACGGATATAGCAATGTAACATCAGAATGGAGTATAGGGCACTTCCAAAAACATCCTTTTAACAAGTCCACATGAAATCCCGTGACAACAGTGATGAAATGATAGGATTTTGAGACAATAAATAGAAGAATCATGTCAAAAATTATTTGTTGAAGAGGAGTGTTTAGCTCGCTTAACAAAGTTGAAAGATCCACTAATTGATATTAAGCAGAGGACGGATTGGAAAAACATTTGAGAAGAAGTTGCGCATGATTTTCCCTGAGAAAAAACCGGAACTTGGTGGCAGACCTTCCTAAGATAAACTCTGACTTTTCGAGATTCTCATACTACAAGAATATTGCGGGCTGATTGGTAAAGCTGTTGAATTTCATAGCACCGATCGTCTTTCATTTAGGAGGTTTCTTGATGCCACATTGGATGATGTTGTACCAGATAGTAATACCGTTTGAAATTTTTCGTGAGGTCTTGAAAAAGGATAATTCTGTGGAGCTTTTATTTGAAGCTGTTGTTGATTCATTGCGTCAACAAGGAATAATAGCAAACAAAGGTTCTATTGTAGATGCGACAATTGTTCAGGCTCCCATTCAACGGAATCTAAGATCGGAGAACGATGACATCAAACAAGGCAAAACACCGGATGATTGGAAGGATAAAAAAAGTTCACAAGGATACCGACGCTAATTGGACACCAAAGCATGGTAAACACTATTTAGAATTCAAGAATCATGTAAATATGGACCGAAAGACAAAAATTATTACTAAAACCTTTACTATCGTTGCTTCAACGAGGGATTTGAAAGGATTTGCGCCATTATTGGAGGATGATGATAGTGGTATGACTATGCATATGGATAGAGGATATGATTACGAATCTGTAAAGCTTGTGCTGCAAGCCTCAGGCATCAAGCCAAGAATACAAAGCAAGGGAGTACGTGATAAACCACTAGCTGAAGATCAAATCAAACTCAATCAGAAACTGGCAAGTTTCAGATGCAGAGTAGAGCATGCATTCGGTGCAATGCACACTTGCTTTGGCCCAGCAATCATTCGAACAATAGGGAAGGAAAGAGCACGAGTTAGAAATATATTGCGCACACTATCCTACACGATTAAACGCGCAAGCTTCTTGATGGGATGACTGCGTTCAATTGCGCGAAAACTTCAATGTTTCACGTGATCGAGTAAAGAAAAGATGAATATTGATCTGCTTAAATTGAAATATCTAGCTGCCAAAACTCATAAAAGGCCGCGGCCCTAGTGGCTATGAAGTTTTGGAAGTGCCCTAAAGCCATATCGAACGAACGGACTCGAATTGACCCGTAGCGGCTTAAACTTGCAGGAGATTTAAACACATGACTATGAGAACAAATCACGAAATAGACTATCGCATTTTCGGAGAGGAGATGCAATGTGTAGAAATAGAATTAGACCCCCAGGAAACTGTGATCGCGGAGTCTGGCGCGTTTATGTACATGGATGAAGGAATCCAGATGGCCACTATTTTTGGAGACGGTTCTAAGCAAGGAGGAGGAATTTTCGACAAGCTTGTCGGAGCTGGAAAGCGATTGCTCACAGGCGAAAGCTTGTTTATGACGGCATTCACTCATACGACCTCTGGAAAGGCCAAGGTGGCTTTTGCTTCGCCTTATCCTGGAAAGATTATTCCAATGGATTTACAGCAACTTGGCGGCAGACTTATTTGTCAGAAAGACGCTTTCTTATGCGCTGCGAAGGGCGTAAGCGTCGGTATTCAGTTTCAGCGGAAATTGGGCACAGGATTGTTTGGTGGCGAAGGCTTTATTATGCAGAAGTTGGAGGGAGATGGAATGGCTTTTTGCCATGCAGGGGGCCATATTATTGAACGTGAATTGCGCCCCGGTGAAACGCTTCGAATTGATACCGGTTGCATTGTGGCATACACTAAGGATGTCGATTTTGATATCCAATTTGTTGGAGGCATTCGCAACACACTCTTCGGCGGGGAAGGTGTTTTTTTCGCTGTGCTTAAAGGGCCCGGTAAAGTGTGGCTTCAAACCTTACCGATCTCTCGGCTCGCCTCGCGAATTCTATCCTACTCCAAAGGCGGCAGAAAGGAAGAGGGAAGTATTCTTGGCGGCCTGGGCAACATACTCGATGGTGATGGTCGCTAAATAATGGCCGTTGAACCAGTTGAAATATCACGGGCAATTGAGGGGTTACGATCTGATCAATTGGTGCTCTTTGATGTGCGTAGCCCATCGGAATTCATGGCGGGCCATATTCTAGGTGCTATTAATATGCCTCTGCTCAACGACGATGAACGAAAGCAGGTTGGCATAGAATTCAAGCACAAGGGCCAGCAAGACGCAGTGAAGCTTGGTTTTGATCTTGTCGGCGGAAGATTTGGAGCATTGGCCTCGGAGGCCCGGAGAGTGGCCGGCGAGAAGCAGGCCATGGTGTATTGCTGGCGGGGGGGAATGCGAAGTAGTATCGTAGCATGGATTTTTGATCTTGCCGGCATTCGAGTGGCACAGCTTCAGGGAGGGTATAAGGCCTGGAGAGGTTGGTGCTACGAGCGGTTTGAAAACCCGGGTACATTGTTACTTCTTTCAGGAATGACTGGCACCGGAAAGACGGAGATTTTGCATGAGTTAGTGGCTTTGGGAGAACCAGTTCTTGATTTGGAAAAAATAGCCCACCATAAAGGTTCGGTTTTCGGAGGATTGGGTCAGGAGAGTCAGCCTACCCAAGAGCATTTTGAAAATGAACTGGGATGGATGATCGGTACATTGAATGAGTCTGGGCCTATTTGGGTCGAAGATGAAAGTCGATTTATTGGAAAGGTCCGATTGCCGGATTCGTTTTTTCTTCACCTTTTTGCCGCTCCGGAAGTTGAAATTATCCGATCCCAACAAGGCCGTATAGAACGAATTGTCAGAGAGTATGCATCATTTCCTGTGGATGATCTGATCGAACGCACCGAAATTATTCGTAAGCGTTTGGGTGGAGAACAAGTTCAAAACGCAGTGAATTTTTTGCGGAATAAGGAAACTTCTGAATGGGCGGCTATTTTGCTGCATTATTATGACAAGACTTACCTTCATACTCAAGAGGTCCGCCGCAAGGATAAGCGGAGTCAGTCTGTTGCGCGGCTGAATGTGGATCATCTGCAAGCAAGTGAATGTGCCGTTCAACTAAAGAGTATCAGTCAATCCATGTTTGTTCCTTCCTATGAGTGATACAATTCGTCTTACCCAATTCAGTAAAGGTTCCGGATGCGGGTGCAAAATTGCTCCGGCCGTGTTGAATGATATTATTTCCCGCGTTCGGACCTCGTCTGAGTATCCTGGCCTTTTGGTTGGGAATGACAGCAATGATGATGCAGCGATAATAGAACTTCCCGGTGGCCAATGTCTGGTAAGCACGACTGATTTTTTTGCTCCAGTGGTAGATGATGCTTTTTCCTTTGGACAGATTGCCGCCGTCAATGCACTATCTGATATCTACGCCATGGGAGGCCGGCCTATTTTGGCCATCGCCATTCTCGGTTGGCCGGTGGATAAATTGCCCGCGGCCTTGGCTAGCCAAGTGCTCGATGGGGGAAGGAGTATATGCGAGTTGGCAGGGATTCCGCTTGCCGGCGGTCACAGTATCGATGCCCCAGAACCCTTTTTTGGGCTAGCGGTAAATGGAATTGTGGATCGAAATCAGATAAAGCGCAACAATACACTTCGCGAAAACGATCTGCTGTTTCTCACAAAACCTATTGGAGCGGGAATGATTTCTGCGGCGCAAAAGCGAGGTATTGCAACGGAAGAACAATTGACGGATGCCTTGCGGTGGATGACCACACTCAATGAAGTGGGCATTGACTTAGCCACTATGGAAGGAGTGCATGCAATGACAGATGTTACGGGTTTTGGATTGTTAGGTCACCTTCGTGAAATGATTGGTTCGGCCCAACTTACCGCGGAAATTGAAATTGCTCAGGTGCCACTGATGGGCGGAGTGGATGAACTGATTCGTCAGATGGTTTATCCCGACATGACGATGAAGACCTACTCTGCCTTTTCATCGGAGGTCAACCCGCTCGACCTTCATAAACTTCTGGTATCCTGTGATCCGCAAACTAGCGGTGGATTGCTGATCGCATTGGATCCCTCAGCGGCTGAGGCGTTTCATTCAATCATGAAGCAACATGATCTCGACGAAATTGTGCTGCGTCCAATTGGAAGAGTGTCGTCACGGAAGGCGACACCCGTTCAAATTAATTGACCCGAAAGCGGAATAAGCGCGATGAAGAAACAGAATGTTCATACGGGAGAGTATCTGGCCTTTTCAGAGTTGAATCTTGAAATCGAAGAACGGCTGGGGCATACGCGCTGTTTTGTATCCGGCCCGCACTCATTCCTGAAAATATTTCAGCATGCCATCACTTATGCAGCCAATGGCTGGGATCAAAAACTATTAATCACCCGGTGGCACCTTTCAGAAAGTATGCTTTTAGCGAGGGAAGCTATTCGCTCGCTCCGCAAAGGGCGACATTCTTCACCCGAATTTCGCGAAATTCTGATCATCGACCCAGGTCGATCAGTTACAGTGGAAGGCGCCGTTCGGTCGATTTATTTTGATCGAATTGTTGATTTTTTAGGCCGCGAGAAAGTATCCATTATCTCGACCAGAGAAGAGGGAAGATCATACAGTGATTACGTGCGTGGTGAGCTGGACCCTGGGCTACTGTTTCCCGATGCCAAAGAGAGGGGGATGCTTCAAACGGTCAGAACGGTCTACCACCAAGCGGTTGCGAGCAAGCTCTTTTCGGCTTATGAGTTGAAGCATATCGGAAGTTGCCTGCTTGTATTCTTTTCAACTTTTCGATATTGGTATCAGTTGTTACGAGCCAAGGGAGTGAAACGATGTTTGTTTACTTCTCATTATCACAACGAAGGATTGATTGCATCTCTTTCAATCTTACAGATCCATGCAGGAGAGTTGCAGCATGGACTTATTGCAGGAAACGATGTGTACAATGTGTTTCCCGATATTTTCAAAGATGCAGTGCATGGCGCATTTTTTCCTGATGTGATTTACGTCTACGGAAATTATTGGAAGAGGCTATTGGAGAAGGGTTGTGAGCACGAGTCTGCGAGTATTGTGGTTGCAGGAAACTATTTGCTGGGATCTGACCCCCGTCCTGTCAACATTCAACAAAAGCAGAATGTAATCTTAGTTTGTGCTCAGAAAAAGATGTCTCTTAAGTACGTCGAAATTGCGGCCTACTTGAATCGAGTACTCGCCTCTCATTCCGATTGGCGAGTGATGATTCGACTGCATCCGCTAGAAGATCAACCGGAGGTGTATATGGCGATGCAAAATGAACGCATTGCAATATGTCCTGCAGAAATGACTTTGACTGCGTGTCTTGAAATTGCGCGCATTCAGTTGAGTATTTACAGCACTACCTTTTTTGACGCATTAGGTTTTGATGTAGTCAATTTTGCCCTACCCGCGGAAGGCTACGAGGCTTATGTGCAGGAAATGGTGCGGGAGAATGTGGCCTTTACACTCTCTTGGAATGAAGATATCATCGAGCGATTTCTAGCTACTCAGGCCTCACCCATCATAATGCCTGAACGTTCCGAGGTATATGCGACTTTCGATCCTGGGCAATTGCTCCTTCGCTGATCTGGAAAGATTGGTCGTGCAACGTTTTGGATGGTGTAATTGTTTGTAAATTAGCCTTTGTGCAGTGTTTCCGTACATTAAAGTTTTAGAATGATGAAAAGACTACTCCTTTTATTAATGATGAGCGGATTGATTTCCCACTTAAATGCTCAGACTTCGGCTTCCAGCGGCACGACCATTACTGCCATTACGAGGTGGAATAATGGCAGTCCTACGTTCAGCAATCAATGCTTGGTGAACACAGGAGCGCAGTCTGCGAACGCCTGTGCAGGTTCCATGACGGAACTGCGCTGGTTTAAATTCACTGTGCCAACTACGATTAGTGGCAATCTAGTTTACACCGCGGCGGTAAAAATTACTGTCGTTCCGACAGGCTTTGATGCGATCATTGATTTTTATTCAGGAACTGCCGGAGCTCCTGTCTATGAGCAGTGTATGAATGCCGTTGGGTCTGGAGTTACAGAGATCATGAGTACCGATCCTAATGGCGGTAATGTGGTCAATGAAGGAATCGAATATTATTTTCGCGTAAGCTCGTCGACAGCAGCCACAGGATGCTTCAATGTAGGCGTGGAGTATTATCCAGGAGTATATGTGCGGGATCCCTGCTTCCCGAATCCGTGTCCTGACAATAGTAATGTTGGTTATAACGTGAATAATTCCAGCCCACTTTACCGCAACACCTCAGCCCCTGGGAACATTCCAATAAACGTGAACGTTCAAGCCACTAGATGGAGACTTGTTGATACCGATCTCCCCCTGGGAAGCCTGGGTTGCACGCAGGACGTTATTGGGGTAGTCAGTCAGATAAATTTATCGAGTTTCCCATGCGTATGTTTTGGTAATAGTTACCGTGTTTACGTCCAAGCGAGGTATGAGGGTGTTTGGACAGGGGAAACTCTGATGAGAGTAATTAACATGGAAGCGGCAGCGAACGTTGTAATCACGGTCCCTATCGTTCAGTGTTCGACCGTTGCGACAAATTCATTTTTGCAGGCAAGCTCACTCGGTCCAGGATCTGATTTTGAATGGGAATGGTGTACCTTGGGATTGCCCTGTACGACCATCATCAGACCCGTTGGAAATACGCAGTGCCCCCTCAGTGTTGTTCCATGCCTAAAGTTTAATAAGACCTACAATGTCAGGGTCCGCCCGCGATACTGCGGACAGTGGGGCCAATGGAGTGCTCCGTTTTGCATAGTGACTCCGCCGATACCTTATGCTCAAATTACCAACTGCCCGACGAATCTCGTATTGAATGGTTCTGTTTTAACAGCCACATTTATTGCGGGAATAAACTCATACAGTTGGGCGTTTGCTCCGGTAAATGCGGGTAGCCCGACGATTCCCATCGGGCCTGCAATTGTCGTTACGACGTCAGGAGGAACGCCCAATGCTATCCAGATCGGAACTGTCGGACTCGCTGGAAACACCACCTATCGCGTTCAAGTAAAGGGGCGATCATCAACTTGTACCCTTATACAAGAAGCTGATTATGGAATCTGGTGTTTGATCACCACTTCCGGAACTGTTGGCATGGCTCTGGAGGAAGATCCGGAATTGCAAACTGTAATTGAGAAGCGCGATGAGGTCTATTATGACTTCGTGGAGAATAAAGCTCTTGATCTATTCAGTCTGGCGGCGAGAAATGGAACGGAACTTACGTTTAATCTCATGACCCAAGATAAGGCGGGCTCAGGAGTGATCACGCTGATGAATGCCGCTGGGCAATTGATCTCCGATCATCCCGTTTCGTATGCTGACGATGAACATCTGGTGGCCATACGAACCTTGCATGCAATGGCTTCGGGGCTTTATTTTGTGCGGTATTCAGGGGCACATGGTTCGTCAACCCTGAAGATATACCTGGAGTAGTTGGGTCAACCCTTGAATGGTGCTTGCCGTTGCTCTGGAAGTAATGTAAAACTTATGCGGTGTGCAGCATTGGCGCCAAGAAGACGAATAGCCTGACGGTGGTCTTTGGTGGGATATCCTTTATTCCTTTCCCAATTGTAGCCCGGCAATTGTTTCGATAGCTGAATCATGTATTCATCCCGATGAGTCTTGGCCAAGATAGAGGCTGCTGCAATTGAACGGAATTTTCCATCCCCTTTAATGATGCATTCGTGTGCAATATTACTGTACGCATGAAATCGGTTGCCGTCTATCAGAATCAATTCAGGGGAATGTCTGAGCTGATCCAATGCCCTATGCATGCCTAGAAAAGACGCGTTGAGAATATTGATTTCATCAATTTCCGCAGGGGAGATAAAACTTACAGCCCAAGCGATAGCCTCCGATTCAATGATAGGCCGTAGGATTTTGCGTTGAGCTTCGGTGAGTTTTTTTGAGTCGTTGAGAAGTGGGTGGTTAAATGCGCGCGGAAGAATAACCGCAGCCGCTACCACGGGTCCCGCCAGGCACCCTCTTCCCGCCTCATCGCATCCCGCCTCGAGCAGCGTTTTTGTAAATCCTGCGCTTAAGCCGAATCCTTTGTGCCCAAGGTCCGAAGCGCGCTTTCCCACAATAAATGAGCTGTTTTTTCCCATGAAAAATGAGTGGCCCTTTCGAGCCCTTTACGGATTAATTGACGACACAAGGTATCATCATTCGCCAATTGAAACAACCCGTCGGCGACATCGTTGGTGGAAAAGGGATTAATTAGCAGCGCAGCGCCACCGGCTACTTCTTCCATTGCGGTTGAACGTGAGGAGAGTACTGGAACACCGCTTCTAAAAGCCTCTACCACCGGAATTCCAAAGCCCTCGTAGTAGCTGATATAGGCCAGTGCATGTGCACCACCCAAGGCCCGAAGCAATCGCTCACCATCTAGTCGACCCGTGAAGATTACATCTTCTTTGTGGCAAAGCGAGCTTTGAGTTTCTCGCATGTGCTCGTTTTTCCAAAATTCACTACCAACAATTAGGAGCTTGAAGGGGCTCTTTTGTTTTTCTTTAAATGAATCAAAAGCAAGCAGCAATCGACTCAGGTTTTTACGTGGATGGATAGAGCTAATAAAGATGAAGTATGGATCACCACCAGCGAATTCGTCGCGGGCCTCTTGCTTTTCCTGAGCTGAAAGCGGAATATATTTCTCACTAACACCATTCGGGATCACATCAATTTCGTGGGAATTTAACTGGTATACTTCCGCAATTTCTTTTTGACTAAAGGCACTCACTGTGGCCAAGCGCGTGGCCTTTTTTACAAGCCTGCGGGTTGAAGCTCGCAGATAGCGGGAATAGTTCTGTGGAAGATCCGCGGGGTAGCGTTCAAAGTTGATGTCATGGATCACTACAAGCTGCGGGCAATGTGATCGGAGCGATCCCAGTCCATCGGGTGAAATGAATAAGTCGGCGCCTATCTGACGGAGTTTTCTTGGAATGCTGTAATCGAGCCACCAAGCGAACAGAAATGGCCGACGGGCTGGAGGCAGCAGACGATGCAGGAATACATTTTTACCGGAGATCCAACCTACAGGTGCTTTTCGATCAAAAAGTAAATGAAACTCCACCTCGGGGTGTTCCGCGATGAGCCGACAAATGCACTCGTAGATGAACCACCCGATACCATCGAGATTGCCAGGAATCAGTAAACGGGAATTGATGGCTATACGCATGGGCATAAAAAAAAAGCCACACGACAAAGGTGTGGCTCAAAGATCGAAAGGATCCGTTACAGACGTACGATTCCTTTGTGACGACGTTCGTCAGAAATGGTAAGTTTCTTCCGGCCCTTCCGGCGGCGTGAAGAAAGTACAGCGCGTCCTCCCGTGGACGACATACGCTTGCGGAATCCGTGTTTGTTGCGGCGCTTGGTGTTGGAGGGCTGATAAGTACGTTTCATAACTCTTTATCTTTGAGCAAGTTCAATCTCTGCATCCCGAAAACGGGACGGCAAATATACGTTTATTTTCATTCGATCCAAGTCGTTTGAATAAAAATGCTTCATGACTTGCCAATTGCAGGATCATGTCGGCCGCCGGCCGTTATTTGCCAAACATGGAAACCCCACTCGTATCGGTGATTATGGCTGCCCGCAACGTAGCGCCTTTCGTGGGAGTTGCCATACAATCTGTTCTCGAGCAAACCTATAAGAATTGGGAATTGTGGGTGGTGGAAAATGATTCAAGTGATGCGACGGGAGTCATTATTTCGAGTTATCCGGATTCGAGAATTCATCACCTTGCCACTTCGGTTTCCGGCTTATGCAATGCCCGGAATATGGCGTTGGATCAATGCAAAGGGGAATTTGTATGTTTCCTTGACGCAGACGACCGGCTTCCAGCAAGAAGCCTTGAGTGGCGTGTCGCCCATTTTCAGCTTCATCCTGAGGTGATGTTTGTGGATGGAATAGTGGTCACGTTTACATCAGATTTCGCCTCAATCCGTCGAATTTGGAAACCGGATTTTGAAGGGCTGCCCTTGCACGAGTTAGGGCGGATTAATCCCCGATGCTTCTGTGCAATTACTTGGATGATTCGCAGATCA
>Ga0105049_10009277_pt1 | contig 11337 bp, 9 predicted proteins | sample MAT06_FD_78087 | JGI IMG/M metagenome (GOLD analysis project Ga0105049, IMG submission 78087) | Freshwater microbial communities from Lake Fryxell liftoff mats and glacier meltwater in Antarctica - MAT-06 | ecosystem: Environmental > Aquatic > Freshwater > Ice > Liftoff microbial mat | place...
CTGAAATGCACCCAATGTCTTGTGTTTGGGGTGATTCCCCTCTCCCTGAGAAAGTGGGGCTAGGGGTGCGGTTGCCAAAAATTTTCCGCGCAAGCGCGGCAAGCCCGCAAGGGGGCTACGCCCCCCTGCACCCCCCACAGAAAAGCAGAGAACCAGAGACCAGAAATCAGAGGACAGAAAACAGAGCTATCCTTCACTCCGTTCAGGAAGAGCGCACACAACGAAAACCGATATCGTTATTGCCGCTACCGTTGTTGATACGGTTAGCAGCGCGGAAATTACCGGTATTATCGTTGAACCAAGAGCCGCCCCGCACCACACGCGACCCCGTGGCGGTCAAGTCCTCACGCCCATCTGTCGCCCGATACGGATAGGGTTTGTAGAGACTACTCGTCCACTCCCACACATTACCAGACAAGTCTAACGCGCCGACCCAACTTGCGCCACTCGGCTTGCTGCCAACCTCGGCAGTCTGGCTACCAGAGTTTTCGCCGTACACAACATTGTCGGCTACAAAGTCATTCCCCCACGAATAGACCAATCCATCCGGGCCACGAGCGGAAAATTCCCACTCAGCCTCGGTGGGCAAGCGCCCGCCTCGTGCCTCACAATAGGCGTTGGCTTCAAACCATGTGATTCGTTCAACTGGACGGTTATCGCCGGGGAAATAATTAGCATTAGCTTTCACCCCATTGTTACTTCTGAACTGGCTCTGCGCCACCTCGGTTTTGTCCAACCAAAACGGGGTCAGACAAAGCTCGTTACCATTACTATTATCAGAAATACCGTCGTTCTCATTACCGATGGTGAAGCATCCGGCGGGTACATACACCATCGGCACGCCGCCTTTCACATCCTCTACCGGCGTCCAGTCGGCATTGGCGGTGATTCCGGCCTCCGCAATCGCAACCAATGTTTGTGTCGCATTGGGCGTGGGGGTTGGGGTACGGGTCGGCGTGAAGGTGTGGGTCGGCGTGTGAGTCGCGGTAAACGTCGGTGTGGGCGTTGGGGTGTGCGTCCAACTGTCCACCCATGCCCGAGTCACGGTCTGGGCTTGTTGAGTCCGATACGCCTCAATGCTGGCGGTCATATTGGGCGTCGGCGTAGCCGTCCATAAGGTCGCCGTGGCCGTCGCGTCAATCACCGCCTGAGTCATCTGGGCGTATACGGTGGCGCGAGCGCTTAGCGTTGCCTCGGCATTTGCTGTTGCTTGGTCAAGCGTTGCTTGCGCGTCCAACGTCCCAACAATAAGCTTAATCGGCAGTTCTGTCGGCGTCTGTGAGGGCGTCTCGGTGATGCTTGGCGTCACCGTAACACTCAGCGTCGGGGATTCAACACCCACCAACGCCACCGCGGTGGTCGGCGCTAATGTCAGCATTGGAGTAGCAGTCAGCATGTTTGTCTCACCTCTAGGGATGATCGCAATCACCGCTAAAATCAGCCCAAAAATACCCACCAGCGTCCCCGCGATTTGCCACCATAGCGCTTGTTTCGCCAGCTTGATGGCCTCCATTTCAGAGGTTGGTGGGGTCAACACCGGTGTGGTGATCGATTCTGAATCGGCGGTACGGGTGGACAATTGCTCTTTTTGCGGCTTTGGAGTTGCGGGCCGCCATAACGGGCGCATCGAGCGCGCCAACTGAAGCTGTTTGTTCACCGCCGCCGTTAAGCGGGTCAATCCATCTGCCGAATCAACGCCTTCGGTCATGTTTATGAACTGAATATCATCCAATTCTTCGGTGTGTTCGGTGCGGTCACGCGCTTGGATGGTGATAATACGTTTTTGCAGCCGCCGCGCCTCGGTAAACTCCGCTTGGCAATAGGGCGAAATCACCGCCTCGTTGGACAGCACATAGATGAAGATGTCAGACTTGGCAATCGCATTGAGAATGGTTTTCCACCAGTTGTCCCCGCCAATTAAACCGTTAGGACTCGTGTCGTGCCACAATTTAACCTCTGGGAAGGCTTGTTGCAATCGCTTTAGGAAGCGTTCAACAAACGCATCGTCCGCACGACTATAACTGATGAAAATTTGCGCCATACCAACCCCGTCAGAGTCACGACTACTATCTGCAAGCACCAGAGTATGACGCATTTCATCCCGTCAAGCAAACCGGATTTTCCCGTTCTTAGGGCAAACGCATCAAATTTCAAATGACGGACGGCTTACCCCTCAGCGATGATAATCAGCGGGCGCGCAAGCGCTGCCCCTACAAAATTTCTGGTGATGTGTGTTTTAGAATCGCGTCGCCGGACGTTGCGTAGGGGCGAGGCTTGCCCGCCCGTCTGTAATTTGAGGAAAATATGATTTGGTGCGTTTGCCCTGTTCCCGTTCTGAGCGCACTATTACGGGACAGAAATCGCCAACGCCCCCGTGATGGTCTGCACATTGAAGGTCAGATAATCCAGATAGGTTGGCGCGTCCCCATCCGACCTACTGAGCGAGTCGGTGTACAGGCTGTAAAACGCGACTCCGGCCTCGGCCGCCACTTGCTCCGCCACTACCGCCGAGATAGTGGTCTCTGCGAACACCGCCGGGACGCCCTCAGCGCGAATCAGGTCAACCAACGCAGCGACATCCTGTGCGCTCGGCTCGGCGAACGCGCTCCCCCCCGGCAAGACGAATCCCACCATCTCAAAACCATACGCCGCCGAAAAATAGCCCAACGTCTCGTGACTCGTGACCAAAATACGGTTTTCCGCCGGAATCGATTCGATGAGAGGGACAATGTTCAGGGCGATGTGGTCGATCAACTGGTACAGATATTCCTCGGCATTGGCGGCATACAAATCAGCGCCGTCGCCGTCTAATTGGCCGAGGATATCGCGAATCATCAACGTCCACAGGTAAACGTTATAGGGGTTCGTCCAGACATGCGGGTCACAGGCGACTTGTTCATGGTCGCTTTCCTCAGTCGCATGGTCATGCCCCGCGCCGCAGTCAATATCATGCAGACGCCCCAGAGTGCCTTCTACCGCGTTCGAGTCAAACCCTGATGTGAGCATCCCGCTTTTTTCGACGTTCAAATCGGTCAGATAGGCATCGTGTGCGGCGCACAACGTCTCGAAATCCAATGCGACGCCGGGGGTGTGAGCCTCGCCCTGATGGTCGTGTGATTCCTCGTCAGAATGTTCATCGGATACCTCGTCCGTATGAGTTTCTTCGCCCTCATGGTCATCATCATGTGCGCCGAACGCCCGAATCGGCACACAGGCCGACGCCTCAATCACCGGAATAGACTCGCCCACGGTATTGGTGATGGCTTCTAGTAGCGCTTCTTCAAAATTCGCGCCGACCACGAACACCACATCAGCCTCAGCCAAGACGCGCAAATCCTGCGCCGACGGTTCATAACTGTGCGGATCTGCGCCGACGGGGATTAAACTGGTGACTTCCACATTGTTTAGCCCGACGTTTTTCACCACATCGGCCAAAATCGAAAAGCTGGCGACCACTTTCAAGGGTTCACCCTGAGCATGAGCCGTGCCAAAGACGCCACCGAGGGCGGACAAAATCGCCAAGACGGATAAAAATCGCTTCACGTTGGTTCTCCAATTGAGACTTACTATCATTTACACAGTCTAGTCCTGATGTATTACCTGCGTCAAGGTGTGATTATTTGCTTGATTGGGGACGCTGACGAGTTGACGCACCTTACCTTACCTTGACGCTTCGCCCTGTTCACACTACAATTGCCCGCACTTGTCCCACGGGGAGCCAAGTTGATTCGTCATGTTTGAAGGTCTTTCAAAGCGCCTGCAAGAGACGTTTGATCGTCTCGGCAAGGGCGGCAAAATCACAGAAGAAAACCTCAACACCGTCATGCGTGATGTGCGTATGGCGTTGCTTGAGGCGGACGTAGCACTGCCTATCGTCAAAGACTTTGTGAACCGGGTGCGCGAACGCGCCGTCGGGGCTGAAGTCCATAAGGCGTTGCGTCCGGCTCAACAGGTCGTCAAGATTGTCCATGACGAACTGACCACCATACTTGGCGAACCGGGTCGCTTGAACTTCATGAGCGGCAGCAAGCCCCATGTGATCATGTTGGTCGGGCTACAAGGGTCGGGTAAAACCACCACTGTCGCCAAGCTTGCGACCTATCTGCGGCGTGAGGGCAAACAACCCTTTTTGGTGGCGTGCGATACCTACCGCCCCGCCGCCGTAGAACAGCTTAAAACGCTGGGCAAGCAGATCAATGTCCCCGTCTATGACGAGGGGACGAGCGCCAAGCCCATCGACATCGCCAAGCGCGGCGTCGAAGCAGCTAAACAAGCCAACGCCACTGTCGTGATCATCGACACGGCGGGTCGTTTGCAGATTGACGACCAACTCATGGGCGAGTTGGAAGAAATCAAGCGGCGTACCAACCCGTCCGAGGTCTTGCTGGTCGCGGACGCCATGACCGGCCAAGAAGCAGTGAACATCGCGCAAGGGTTCAATGCCCGAGTCGGTATCACCGGCCTGATCTTGACCAAAATCGACGGTGATGCACGCGGCGGCGCGGCCATCTCCATGCGGGCTGTGACCAACGTCCCGATTAAATTCCTCGGCACGTCGGAAAAAATCGACGGATTTGAGGTCTTTCACCCGGATCGTCTGGTAGACCGTATCCTCGGCATGGGCGATATGATGTCGCTGATCGAAAAGGCCGAGGAACACTTCGACGAAAGCGAGGCCATCAAGCTGCAAGAAAAACTGATGAAGAATCAGTTCACCTTGCAAGACTTCTTGGAGCAGCTTAAGCGCATCCGCAAAATGGGGCCGATTGCCCAAATCATGGGCATGATCCCCGGCGTCAGTAAGATGCAGATGTCCGGCCAGATTAACGAGCAGGACATGGAAAAGCGCCTCAGCCGAGTCGAGGCGATCATCAATTCGATGACGCACAAAGAACGCAACAACCCCAAAGTCTTGAACGCGAGTCGGCGCAAGCGCATCGCAACCGGTTCAGGGGTACAAGTGCGGGATGTGAACGAGGTTCTCAAGCAGTTCCAGCAAATGCAGGACATGATGGGGCAACTTCGTAACGGTAAATTCCCCAAAATTCCGGGGATGCCCAATCTATTTGGATGACACGCGGTAACTATCTACCGCGAGTGAACATCTCTACTAAGGAGCAGTATCAAGCATGGTAAAAATTCGGTTTCAGCGGGTGGGTTCCAAGCGGCAAGCCTCGTACCGTTTGGTCGTGATGGATCAGCGCGCAGCGCGTGGCGCGGCGGTGGTCGAGACCATCGGCTTCCACAACCCCCGCACCCGTCCTAGCACGGATAATGTTGATTTCGGGCGCGCTCTGTATTGGTTAAGCGTTGGCGCACAGCCGACGGAAGCCGCCGCCAGCGTCCTCAAGCGCACCGGCACACTGGCGCTGTTAGAGCGTCACCGCAAGGGTGAAACCCTCGAAGCGTTGGCTGCCGAAGCGACGGCCATCAAGGCCGCTGCCAAGCCGGTTGATCCGCGTACCAGCTACCCGTCGCCCATCAGCAAGGGTGCGTAAGCGAGTCAGTCCCTTTTTGACCGCCCCGCGAGGGCTGACCCCCAACGGTCTGCCCTCGTGTTTTTGGATTCTAAACCCTCATGGATGAACAACTGGTTCGCTACATCGCCGAGTCCTTGGTCGAGAAGCCCGAAGCCGTACAAGTCCGCCGTAAAGACCTGCGCGACACCGTAAAAATCATGCTGAAGGTCGCCCCAGAAGATATGGGGCGCGTCATCGGCAAACAAGGGCGAATCGCTAACGCCGTTCGTACCTTGTTGCGGGTCGCATCGGAGGACAAGAATATCCTCCTAGAAATCGACTAGAGACACAAAATCACAATGGCAAAACGCCTCCAACCGAAATATCTCCAGCTTGGCGACATCCTACGACCCCATGGCATCGGCGGTGAATTGCGCGTGCGCGTGCTGACCGATTACCCAGAACGTATCCCCAAGCTCAAGCAAATCTATCTGGGCGGCACGCCCACCGACCCCAAGCCTAAGCCCTATATCATCACCCGCGTCCGCTTTGACCGCCAGTACGCGCTCGTCACCTTAGACGGGGTTGTGGGTCGTGACGCCGCCGATATGCTGCGTGGCCTCGCGCTGATGGTCGCCATCGAAGACGCCGTGCCATTGGAAGACGGCGAAGTCTATTTATTCCAGTTGATCGGGATGCGCGTCGTGCTTGAAGACGGCACGGACATCGGCGAAATTATCGACATCGCGGAGACCGGCGGCAACGACAATTACATCGTCAAGAGCGCGACATTGGGCGATTTCGCCATCCCGGCCATCCCGCAAGTCGTCCTCAAGATCGACACCGAGAAGCAGCAGGTCGTCATCCGTGTGATGGAAGGTCTGCTGCCCGAAAAGAGGCCGCGCCTCCGCAAACGGGATTATCAAACCCCGAAAGAATAGCCTATGACGCTAGACGAACGCGCCTATTGGTTGGGCTTCAGCCGCGTGTCTGGGATCGGGCGGGCGACGCTGGACAAGTTGCGCGGCGCGTTCGTCACGTTAGCCGAGGCATGGCACGCCCCCTATAGTCGTTTGCGCGAGGCCGGTTTAAGTGATTACGCGGCCAAGAACCTGATCGACTCCCGCGCCAAGCTTGACCTCGGTGCAGAACTCCAGCGCATCGACTCACTCGGTGCGCGCTATATCACGCTGATTGACACCGATTACCCTGTCCTGTTGCGCCCCTTACGCGCCGCGCCGCTGATTTTATATGTGCGCGGGAATCTCAGCCCATCCGATGACCGGGCGCTGGCGGTGGTCGGCACGCGCAAAGCCACCCGTTATGGCCGTGAGATGACCGAACAACTCTGCGCCAGCCTCGCCCGCGCTGGCGTGACGCTCATCAGCGGCCTCGCATTGGGCATTGACGCCGTGGCGCATAACGCCGCTTTAGACGCCGGTGGGCGCACGATTGGCGTGCTGGGCTGTGGGATTGATGTGGTTTACCCCCGCGAAAACGCGGCACTGTTCAAGCGCATCATCGAGAGCGGACAAGGCGCGCTCCTGAGTCAATTTCCGCCGGGGACGCGCCCAGATGGCACGAACTTTCCGCGCCGAAACGCCGTGCTAAGTGGCCTAGCGCTGGGGACATTGGTCGTTGAAGCGCCCACCGGCAGTGGTTCGCTGCACACCGTCAATGCCGCGCTCGATCAAGGCCGTGAGGTGTTCGTCGTCCCCCACAGCCTGCAAAATATGATGGGGACGGCCTGTAATCTACTCATACAAGATGGCGCAAAATTGGTGATTGAGGCTCGTGACATTTTAGACGAACTCAACATTTCAACGGAAATGCTCACCACCCGCGCCCAAACTGAGCGCATCGCGCCGGACTCGCCGCAAGAGGCGCAAGTGCTGACTCACCTGACCGATGCCCCCATCCATGTCGATGATTTGGCGCGTGCAATCGGCATGTCGATCCCTGAATTAAGCATGACGCTCACCCTGCTAGAATTAAAAGGGCTTGCACAACGGGTAGGCCCCATGCAATATTGCTTGCTATAGCGACTAGTTAAAGGCTTAACTCATCATGAAACATTATTACGCCATGATTCTAGCCGGTGGCGGCGGCACACGCTTATGGCCCCTCAGTCGCAAGAACACGCCCAAGCAAACGCTGGCGCTGACCGAAGACCGCTCGATGTTCCGTATCGCCATAGACCGGCTTGCGCCATTATTTCCGCCGGAGCGGATTTTTGTGGTCAGCGGGCCGCGCATGACCCCCTCATTACGCGCCGACGCGCTGCACATCCCCAGTGAGAATTTCATCGTAGAACCTTACGCTCGTGACAACGCGGCGGCCGTCGGTTTGGGCATCGCGGCCATCGCGGCTCGTGACCCAGAAGCCACCGTCGTCTTATTGACCGCCGACCATCATATCGCCTCGCCTGATAAGTTTCAGGCCAGCTTACGCGCCGCCTATGACGTGGCACAAGACGGTCACATCGTCACGCTCGGGATTGAACCGACCTACCCCTCAATCGGTTTTGGGTATATCCACCGCGGTGAGCCGTTGCGTGAAGTTAACGGCTTTCAGGCCTATCATGCCAAAGGCTTTAAGGAAAAACCAAATTACGAGATGGCCCTTCATTTCTTGGCAGATGGCTCGTACAGTTGGAACTCCGGCATGTTCATCTGGCAAATCCGTAAGGCCATGCAGGAGTTTGAGCGTCAGCAACCTGACATGCACAAGCTGATGCTAGAGCTTCAACAAGCCTTTGCCGACACCGAAGATGATGTCGTCCTCGGACGGGTCTGGGACAAGATGCCGCGCAAATCCATAGACTATGCCATCATGGAAGGCGCAACCGATGTGGCCGTTATCCCGGTGAACATCGGCTGGAGCGATGTGGGCAGTTGGTCATCGCTCTATGAAGTCCTCAAAACGGACGAAGCGGGTAACGGAGTACGCGGCAGCGCCCAAACCCTGTTGATTGATACCACGCAAACCTTAGTGTTTAGCGATAAACTGACTGTCGCCATCGGGCTTGATGGTATCGTGATTGTAGATACCCCTGACGCCTTATTGGTCTGTCACCGCGACAGCGCACAAGACATCCGTAAAGTGGTCGAACATCTGAAAGCCACCGGACAAGACAAATACCTCTAAGTCAAAGACGCGAGAAGACATGGAAGCCTACTGCTTTAAATGCAAGACCAAGCGGGAGATGGTGAACGCCACCCCGATCTATATGGGAAACGGCTCACCTGCCACCACTGGCACTTGTTCGGTGTGCGGTGGCAAGCTGTTTAAGGTGGGGTCGAGCGAAGCGCACGCCTCCATTGAAAAACCAACCCCGGTTGCCAAATCCGCCGCCAAAAAATCGACGGCCAAAAGCGCCGCCAGCAAATCTAAAACCGGCACAGCCGCCAAAAAAACCAGCGCAGCCAAAACCGCCGCATCGAAAACGACCAAAGCCGTCGCCTCAAAAACCGCTAAATCTGACGATGAAAAGTTGGTCAGCGCGACGGCCAAGAAATCAGCTGCGACGGCTAAACCAACTAAGGCGGCCAGTACCGCCAAAAAGACGGCGGCCAAAGGCAAAACCGCCGCGTCAAAATCTAAGGCGGCCAAATCATCCGAGCCAGTACGCCGTAGCGGTAAACTGGTGATCGTCGAGTCGCCGGCCAAAGCCATCAGCGTCGGGCGTTATCTGGGTGCGGGTTACACGGTCAAGGCGTCCAAAGGTCACATCCGCGACTTATACAAGAGTAAACTGTCGGTTGACCTCGAAAATAATTTCGCCCCGACGTACACGGTCCCCAACGACAAGAAGGCCACCGTCAGCGAACTGCGAAAAGCTGCCGCGTCCGCGACTGAAATTTTCCTCGCCACCGACCCTGACCGTGAGGGTGAGGCCATCGCTTGGCATTTGATTCACGCCGCTGGGATGGACGAAAGCCGCATCAAGCGCGTGGTCTTCCACGAAATCACCGAACCCGCCGTCAAAGAGGCTTTCTCGCACCCGCGTGATGTCGATATGTCGCTGGTCAACGCCCAACAAGCCCGCCGTATCCTAGACCGCATCGTCGGCTATCAAGTCTCGGAATTACTGTGGTCAAAAGTGCGCGGACGCCTATCAGCGGGTCGCGTGCAGAGCATCGCCCTGCGGCTCGTGGTAGACCGTGAGCGCGAAATCGAAGCCTTCATCCCGCGTGAATATTGGACGCTAGACGTCGACCTGAAAAAACAAACCGGCGAGCAGCGCCCATTCAACGCCCGCCTCGCCAAAATCAATGGTGAAGACCCCGGCCTCGACTCTGAGGCCAAAATCAAGCCGCATCTGGACATCCTAGAGCGCAGCACATTCACCGTCAGCGATGTGACCAAAGCCCAAATGCAGCGTAAGCCCGCCGCGCCATTCACCACCAGCACCTTACAGCAAGAGGCCTCGCGCCGCTTGGGGTTCAACGCCCGCCGCACCATGAGCGCCGCCCAACAATTGTATGAAGGCATCAACCTCGGCGCGCAAGGCACGATTGGCCTGATCACCTATATGCGTACCGATAGCATGAACGTCAGCGTCCAAGCCCAAACCGACGCCCGTGAGTATATCGTCAAGCGCTTCAGCAAAGATCACATCCCGGCCAAACCGACGATCTATAAGACCAAAGCCAAAGGCGCGCAAGAAGCCCATGAGGCCGTCCGCCCCACGGGGATTGAGCGCGAACCGAACAAGGTCAAGTCCGCCCTGACCAGTGATCAATTCAAGCTGTATAAGCTGATTTGGGAGCGTTTCGTCTCTAGCCAAATGAGCAACGCGATTTACGACACGCTCAAAATCGAAATCAAGGCCGGATTGACCGCCAAAGACCAGCCCTACCTGTTGCGCGCCAGCAATCGACAATTGGCGTTCGCCGGTTTCCTCGCGGTCTATGAAGAAGGCAAGGATGATGAGGCCGTCGATGGGGACGAAGGGCGCGTTATCCCGCCGTTGGTCGCCAAAGAGCCGTTGGACTTGTTGCGCCTAGACCCCGCACAACACTTCACCGAGCCGCCGCCGCGCTACACCGAGGCGACACTGGTCAAATCATTGGAAGAACACGGCATCGGGCGACCCAGCACTTATGCGCCGACCATGGGCGTGATTCAAGACCGTGATTATGTCGAAGTGGTCAATAAGCGCATGATCCCCACCGACATCGGCAAGGTGGTCAACGACCTACTGGTCGAGTATTTCCCGGATGTGATGGATTACTCGTTCACCGCCCGCATGGAAGACGAACTCGACAGCGTGGCCGAGGGCGAGATCGAATGGCAGCCGGTTTTGGCCTCATTTTATGGCCGATTCGCGCCGCAACTTGAGAACGCTAAGGCCGCCATGCCCCGCGCCCAGCCCGTCGAGAAAGTTGGGCGGATTTGCCCGACCTGTACCACCGGCGACCTGATTATCAAGCACGGGCGCTATGGTAAATTCATCGGGTGCAGCAATTACCCAGAGTGCAAGCACACCGAGCCATATCTGGAGCGGACGGGCGTGGTCTGCGCCAAATGTGGCGAAACGGATGGGGGTGAATTGTTGGCGCGTAAAACCCGCACGGGCCGGACATTTTTCGGCTGCTCACGTTACCCGGACTGTGACTATACGGCGTGGCGTCTGCCTAAGCCGGTCAAGGCTGGCCCGGTCGCGATTGATGACGACATCGAGGACACGCCAGAGCGCCCCGCCCGCCGCCGCACGGGGTGAGAACCTCACCCCCTAGCCCCCTCTCCCTGAGCTAACCATTACCCACAAGTTTATGAGAGAGATTTGGGACGACCCATCAGCCCTCACCCCTGCCCCTCTCCCTCATGGAGAGGGGAATCTAGGTTAGACGACCAACATCGTTTGAGGGGGAAA
>Ga0105049_10009280_pt1 | contig 11337 bp, 9 predicted proteins | sample MAT06_FD_78087 | JGI IMG/M metagenome (GOLD analysis project Ga0105049, IMG submission 78087) | Freshwater microbial communities from Lake Fryxell liftoff mats and glacier meltwater in Antarctica - MAT-06 | ecosystem: Environmental > Aquatic > Freshwater > Ice > Liftoff microbial mat | place...
GTGCGGGAATCAGCGCTAACGTGGTAGCATTGCGAGATGGGCAGTGGCGGCGCGACCCACGATTGGCCGCCGTCCGTGGTGATGTCCACCCCGCCGTCGTTCGCATTAATCATGCGTGTGGGGTTCTTGGGGTCGATCCACACATCGTGGTGGTCGCCGTGGTGCGGGCCGGGCACGGTCTTGAAGCTGCGGCCGCCGTCGATGCTCTTCAAGAGCGAGACTTGCGGGGCGAAAACGATATCCGGGTTCGTAGGGTGAACCGTGAGCGTCGAGTAATACCATGCCCGCTGGCGAATTGGCCGCGTGTCGTTCACGAGTTCCCAGGTTTCGCCGCCGTCGTCGGAACGGAAGACGCCGCCCTTTTCCGCTTCGATGATGGCGTACACGCGCTGTCCATTGGAAGGCGCAATCGCCACGCCGACCTTGCCCCAGATGCCAGCCGGCAAGCCGTTCTTCTTGGTCGCGGGTGCTTTGGGCGGATCACGCAGCGATTCCCAGGTATCGCCACCGTCGCGTGAAACATACAGGTCGGAGCCAGGGCCGCCGCTCGTCATCTCCCACGGGCGGCGTCGTGTTTGCCAGAAGCCAGCGAACACGACGCGCGGGTTGCTCGGGTCTATGACGATATCGCTCGCGCCGGTGTCCTCGTTCTTGAAGAGCACGCGGTCCCAGGTGCGGCCGCCGTCCGTGGTGCGGTACACGCCGCGTTCGGCGTTCGGGCCGAAGGCGTGACCCAGCACTGCGGCGAAGGCGATGTCCGCGTTCTTCGGATGCACGGCCACGGTGCCGATCTGCCCGACTTGCTTCCAGACGTGCTTCCAGGTCTTCCCCGCGTCGGTGCTTTTGAAGATGCCCGCACCAGGCGACACATTGCCGCGAATGTTCGCCTCGCCACTGCCCACATACACGACGTTGGAATCCGACGGCGCGACCGCAATGCTACCGATGCTCGACGTAGGCTGATCGTCGAACACTGACTTCCAGGCGTGCCCGCCGTCGGTAGACTTCCACACTCCGCCTGACGCCGTAGCGGCGAAGTAGACGAGCGGGTCGCCCGGAACGCCGCACGCCCGTGAGACACGGCCACCGGCGAACGGCCCGACATTGCGATACTTCAGCGCGGCAAACTCTTTGGCATCGTCCGCGGCGTTGCCCGTTGAGGCGAACGCGCTGACGATGCCGATTACGGTCACCCACGCCACCAGAAACCCACGGCTGCGCATAACTCATCCCCACGGCGAATGTTCCACAGATACCCCATCTTAAACCGCGTGTGTGGCTTGCCAATCGCCCGGTTATCGGAGAATGGGAAAATTCGGGCGAGCTTTCCGGCACGACCGGAGAGGTTGATGTGGAGATGAGAGGAATGAGGGTGTTACGAGTAAATAGACCACCGGCTTGCCGGGCGCTACATGAGAGCGTTTTCCATTTAGCCTCCGCAAGCCGGGGTCCTATTTCGCTTTCCATTTAGCCCCCGGCTTGCCCTGTCTTTTTACGTTGACACTTGTACAAGACGAGCGGATTCCAAGGAGAAAACGAAGGTCGAAAATCGATTTGCGGCTTCGGAGACGCCTACAGTACCCTCTGATGCGAGTCTTATCGGCGATTCCTATTCGACTTCCCTTGATTTCGAGCGATTCTTGGGGTCGAAATCTGCACAAGTGTCAGCGTAAGAAGACAGGGCTTGCCGTGGGTCTTATTTCGCGCAAGCCCGTAACACCTCAAATCTCCAACACGGAATATGCGAGTTCGAGCTTTTTTCTGGTTGTACATGTCGCGTATTACTGTAAACTTCAGGAAGCACGGCGCAAACCGGAGGATCGATTTTGTAAGCGCGACCGATATATCCACGACAAATTATTTCCCTCCTCTGCACAATTTTCGCTTGCTTTCGTGCAGTTCGCAGTGTCGCGGTCGTTCAGCCGGGTCCTCAATCCCGAAGTGGCACACTGCGTGCTTATCTTGTCCAGCCGAAAGAAGGCGCAACTTCGATTCGTGCGCCATCATCGTTATCCGCCGGCCCCTACCGGTCACCGAGTTCGGCACCCCAAGGAGAAGTGTTCCATGTCCGCCCGCCCCGCCCTCCTGCTCCGTCCGCTCGTCGCGACGGTCGCAGTAATCGCCCTCCTCACATCGGCCGGTCCCGCCCGCGCCGACACCATCACCATGGTCAACATCGCCGACAGCGAACTGCCCGGCCTGTTCGCTGGTTCGGTCACGTACAACTGGATCAGCACGACCCAGGCGACGATCACCCTGTCGCTTAAGAACGTAAGCCCTATCAGCAACGGCGGGTACATCACTGCCGCCGCGTTCAACGACCCAGCCGGTGCCGGCGGCGTCGATTTCAGCAAGGTCACCCTCACGTCCGGGCCGGCGAACTTCACTCTGATCGGCAGTGCCGCCCCGAACAAGGCGAACACACTGAGCGGCTCGCCGTATGGCGACTTCGACCTCGCCGTGTCGAACAGCACGCAGGTACTCGGCGGCGGCACCCCGACCACCGGGATCGGCGTGAATCAGACCGGCACGTTCGTGTTCAACATCACCGGCACAGGGCTGGAGCTGTTCAGCGCCCAGCAGTTCCTGAGCACGTACAGCACCGACGGCAGTTCGGCCCTGCTCGTTCGGTTCCGGGGCTTCAATAACGGCCAGAGCGACAAGGACGTGGTCGGTATGCCCATGTCTCCCCCCGCCGCGGTGCCGGCCCCGCCGGGCCTGGTGCTCGCGGGTATCGGCTTCGGCTGCCTGCTGCTGGGCCGGTTGCGCACCCGCACCCGGAACTGACTGCGATTCGCAAATGTGACATCCGCGGTGCCTGGAGCTTCGGCTCCGGGCTTTGTTCATTTCCTGTCGCTCGGATTGTCCGAGGCGGCCGGTTTCGCCACGACGGGACACTTTCCGCCCGGGCACTGGGCCGGCCGTTCCGCCCGACACGAACAGGGCCAGTGCGGCGGCGATCAGGGAAACGCTCTTCATTGGGAGCCTCACAAGGGTTCCCGCCGGACGGGTGGTAGAGTCCGGGTGGAGTTAGACTCCGGTCCTTGCGGCCAACGACCAACCCCCGGCGCGAACCGGGGCTGTTCTCGTTCACGAAGCCCATCAGCAGCGTGAGAAGGATTTTCAGGAACGCTTGCACCTGTTCGGGGTGGTCCTTGATCCATTGCAGGACGGACCGGAAGAACCCGATGTCCGGGCCGTCCTCGCCGGCTGGCCTCCACGGCGGTCGCGTCGTCGATGTGCTGGGCGAGCCGGTCGGCACGCTCGCGGGTCAACGGCGTCGGGTCGCCGCCGACCTCGGCGAACCCGCCCCGCTGGAGCTTCTCGCTCAGCCGGTGGCGGGTCAGGTTGCCGAACAGGCGGTGATCTTGTCCGGGCGTTGCCGTGAGCCTTCCGCGTCCCAGGATTAGAATTAAACACTGTAGGAACACGAAGGGTCGGGGGAGTGATTCCCCGGCCCTTCTGCTTCGCATCCCGTTGGTGTCGCGGTGGCGATTTTATCAACACGGGTATAAAATAATCGCATCGCTACCAAACACTCTGGAAACACATGGCGACTCAGAAACAATAGGCAGAAACCCCAGTGGAACCTGGGTTGATCTTCATCGCCCCGGCGCGTTAGGCTTCCGTTCCGCAATGTCACGGACGACACGCGAGGCTCACATGCGCATTCTCGACGAACTCACGGACGGCCCCGGTTTTTGCCTCGAACAGTTTGCCCCGGCGGAACTCGACTTCGTGCGCGGGCTGATCGAGGCCCAATACCTCGGCCGACTCGGCACACTCCAACCGGACATTCTCCGAACCGCACGGGAACGGGGTATCGCCCGTTACCACACACTCCCCATCACATTCGACCACGCCAAAGCCTGGCCGAAAACAGCCCGCCTTCTGGATGCGAAGTACATCGCGGACTTCTCCCGCATGGGTTTCTTTCGCCGCATCCGGGCGCAACTCGGGCCTTCCGCGGTCATCAGCCACGATGAGTTGAACTGGCGTCTCGTGCGTCCCAATCAACCGACAGACATCGGCCCCCTGCATGCCGACAAGTGGTTCTGGGACGCGGGGTACGGTTACGGTTCGATGCCCGCCGGGTACGACCGATTCAAGGTGTGGTGTGCCATCCATACCGAGCCTGGCGCGAACGGCCTGTGCGTGAAATCTGGCTCGCACCGGCAAACTTGGCGGCACCACGTCGAGGAGAAGGACGGCGTGCGGAAGCCCGTCTTCGACGAGAACCCCGCCGACATCGAGATGGAACTGCTGCCCTTGGGTGCCGGGGGCATGGTGCTGTTCCACGACGAGATGCTTCACGGCGGAGTCGTGAATCGCGGTACCACCTGCCGGGTGAGCATCGAATTGACGGTACTGTTCGACCGTACAGAAGCCCTGGCCCGCGTCACCAACATGCGCGACGAAGTCATGGTCAGCTAATATTCGCTTGTCCACCAACCACCTGACACGCTCGAAACCAAGGCCGGGATACATGTTCCTTCACAAACTCATCGCCGCGAGCCATCTCGCCTGGCTCCTGTTGTGGTCCAACACCGTGGCCGTCGCCCAGGCGATCCGGCGCGGCCCGCGTGCCACACTCCGCGAGTTGCGGCACTCCTTCGTGCGTGTCTGGCTCGGCGTCGGTGCCGGGTTGTTCCTGCGGGGCCGACTGCGGGTAAGCCGCATCGTGCGGGTATGTCGCGCCAGCGGCGTGCCCCGGGCGACCCTGGAGAAGAACCTCGAAGCGGCGGTCATCCTGGCCGAGGGTGACGTGACCCGGCAGCACTTCGAGCGAGCGGTCGAGCTTCTTACCCCCCACATTGATTCAGCCCCCGAACACCCGCGGGCGGCAAAGTGCCTCGCCGTGCGGTCGCTGCCCCACATTTGGCAAGGCCACCACCAGGCGACCATCAGCGACTTGAACCGCTGTGCCGCGCTCCGGCCCAAGTACGCGCGGGGGTTCAGCTACCTGGCGAACCTGGCACAAGTCCACGGCTTCCGCGGGGAAACTGACCAAGCCCGCCGAGCGATGGCAACGCAGTGCGGAGCGCTCAAAAAGGACAACCCGACGAAGTTTCTCACCAAGTACCTGCGGGACCGACTGGAACCGGAACTAGCCGGAATCCCGAAGGGCGACACCGTGGGTGTCATGATCGGGGCGTATCACAGCGCCTTCGGGCACGCCATCCTCGATCCCTTCCACTTCTACAACCTGTTCCGTCACCGCTTCGACCATCTGGTCATCGTCCACCCGCCAACCGCTCACTACTCGCGGGCAACGGCGTTGATGGTCGAAGTGATGCAGCAGTACATCAACAAAATCGAGGTTCCATCGGGTGAGGTTGGCACCTTCGCATGGCAAAATCTCGGCGAACTGCAATCCGACGACACGACCTTCTTGTGCTTGAATTATTGGTCACTGAACAACCAGGCGTTCCACGCTCGGCAGAACCCGAATCACCCCATGAGCCAGGGCCGGCGTTATGTGAAACTGCCACCGAAGATCATCGACCGGGCCGAGGTTCTGTGCCGGAAGAATCGGCTCGACCTATCCCGGCCTATCGTCGTGCTGCATGTCCGGTCGCACGGGTACCACAGTCTTCGCGTGCAAGGCTACCGGAATGTCGAGGCCCGCAACTACGTTCCGGCCGCCCGTCGCCTGATCGAACTCGGCTACACGGTGGTTCGCATCGGCGACCGGGACATGGCCAGCATCCGCACCGAAGTGCCCGGTGTGATCGAACTTCCCTTCGTGAAGCACTACGACAACGTTCTCGACGCCTACTTCCTCTCTCGCTGCGAGTTCATGATTAGTTGCCAGTCTGGCCCGTGTTCTCTGGCGCGTGCGATGGGGAAACCCAACCTCGTGGCAAACGCGGTATATCATCACACAATGTTGCCCGAACACGAGGAACTATTCCTGTTCAAGCGTTACCGCGATGTGGGCGGCCGGACCTTGAGCTTGGAAGAAATTCTCGCTCGGGGAGGTCACTTGCTCGACAAGACTTCGCACTTTGAAACAGCCGGACTCAAGCTCGAAGATGCGACCGCGGACGAAATTCTGGCGGCGACAGAAGAGATGGTCGCCGGATTGAATGACTTCGACAGATCGGATACCCCGGCACAGGCGGCGTTCCGCGGTGCGATGCAGCGATTCGCTTACTCCGCGCCGGACTCGCACCCGCTCGCCAGCCAGTTGACCAACTACATCGGCTACGCATTGCCCGAGGCTCGCGTGTCGGACGCCGTCTGTCAGATGCGCCCCGGCTACGTCACGCCGCCGACCCGCCGCGCAATCGTCCAGGCGGCCTGAACATCGCATTCACCGACCGGGAAACATCATGCCCACCGCCACCGGCCACCTGGACTACTACACGCGACACGGGATTAACCCCGTGCGCTACGATACTTCCGATCTCAGCTTGCACTTGGAACGCCGGGCGTCGCTCTACCGTACGCTCGGGCTGACACCGCTTGCCATCCGCGGAGCACGGGTATTGGAGGTCGCGCCGGGCACCGGTCAAAACAGCCTTTTCCTCGCACGGCAACACCCCACGAGCCTCACGCTTGTGGAGCCGAACCCCGTAGCCGGCCAAGACATCGCGGCGGTGTACGCGGAGCCGGGAGCCGCACCGATCACGCCTCGCGTCGTGCCGTGCCGCTTCGAGGAGTTCGAGACACCCGAACCTTACGACATTGTGTTGTGCGAAAACTGGCTCGGCGACTCGGCCCACGAACGACGGTTGATGCGGAAACTCGGGCGGATGGTGGCCGAAGGCGGGTTACTCGTGGTCACGGCGGTCTCACCCGTCGGCGTCCTTCCGAACATCCTTCGCCGCGCGCTCTCCAACAAACTCACGCACCCGGACGAACCGTTCCGCGCTCGCACCGCCGCGCTGTGCTGTGCCTTTGGCCCGCATCTCAGCACCATTTCATCCATGACCCGCGGCGTCACCGACTGGGTTCAGGACAACATGCTAAACCCGGCGTATTTTGGCATCTTGCTTACAGTGCCGATAGCCGTGGCCGAACTGGATAGCGGCTTCGATCTGCTCGGTTCCAGCCCGCGATTTGCTACAGATTGGCGGTGGTTCAAAGGACTCTGTGGCGGCGACCGCGCCTTCAACTCACATGCTCTCGGCGAATACTACGCCGGGTTGCACAACTTCCTCGATCACCGAACGGTGCAACCGGCCCGCGATCCAAGGCGGAATGCCGAACTGGAAACGGCATCGTTGGCGGTGGCCAAAGCCGTGCAACGCTGGGAATCGAGCGAAGGCGATTGCGATGCCGTGGAAGTCGCCGTGCGTCGTGTGTTAGCTGGAATCGCGGACTTGCCGACGCTCTGGGCCGCCGCCCTCGACGAGTTCCTCGACGCCTTCTCGGAACCCCGCCTGACCCCCGAAGACGTCGCCGGCATGACCCGCTTCGGCCCCCTGTTCGGCCGGGAAACAATCTACCTGTCCTTCGAGAAGCGAACCGCGTAAAGGCTTTGCGCGGAAAGAACCCCCGGCTTGCCGGGGGCTATTTCGCGCAAGGCCCGACGCAGAGGGCAAACAGGTAGTGCGCCAGTGGCGAGAAGCCCGTGTGAACCACCTCGTCGTTCATCGAAAACAGGAACACATTCTGGAAGTGTCGCTCCATGACCGCTTTGTACTCCGCCCCGCCTTTGCAGTTCACATGCCCCGCCTTGCTGCCCTCGGATGCATAAGCCTGCGACTGGAGGGATGGTGATCCGATGACCACCACCCCGCTTGACGTGACCGAGTGGGCAATGTTGCCGACGAAACGATCCTCGTGTTCCGGTGCAATATGCTCGAACACATCGAGCGAGTATGCGGCGTCGAACCCGCCCGGCGGCACGGGGCCAGTCAGGATGTCGTGAACGATAGTGTCGCACGCCCAGCCATCAGCGGCCATGCGGGTGCGGGCGTCGGCGAGGAACACGGGGTCGAAATCACTTGCGGTAACGGAACCAACTTCCTGCTGCACGACCCGCGTGCCGAACGCATCGGCGCAGCCAATCTCGACCACACTACCCTTCCCGGCGAGCATCTTCGCCACGAACTTGTAACGAGCGAGGATGAACAGCAAGCCGCGCGGGTCGTCGCGCCAGCGCTGGTTGGTCATGATCCCCAGCCGTGCGATGCCGTCCCGGATGGCCATGTCCACTTCAAACTGGTACTGCGGTTCGCGGGTTCGCGGATGCACGTTGGGTTGTGTTCGGGTGTCCATTGACGTTCCGTCTCATACCGGCGCGGCCGGCGGCTCGAAGTAGATGAACTCGTAATCCCCGCTGTAGCCCGCGTTCCCAAACAGCCAGACCCACGACTCGGGGCGAAGGAACGTTTCACAGGTCAGCGCCCAGCACTGGAGGTTGAACAACTCTTCCGTCGTGCGGAAGCTCTCCACCACGAGGAATTTGTTTGTTGCGACACGCTCCATCTCCGCCAGCGCCTGGGCGACCTGCTCGGGCGGCAAGTTGTGAAGTGCGTTAACCGACACCGCGAGATCAAACGATTTGTCGGCAAACGGGAACGGGTCGCGGGCATCGTGATGGAACAGTTGCGGGCGGACTTCCTCTTTCGCCGTGGCCAGCGCGAACTCCGAAACATCGAATCCGGCTACCGTACAATTGGCCAGTAACCCCGTTAACTCGTGAAGCAAGAAACCGCGACCGCAACCAACATCGAGAACCCGAACGTTCGGAGGGAGTGAATATACTTCCACCAACTGCCGGGCCACGGCATTCCAGCGGCCATCATACTTGTAGCCGCCGTAACCGTAGCGCCGGTCGCCGTCCCAGTAGTCGCGGCCGAACTGCCGGGCGACCTCCGAGCAGTGGACTTTCTCATCCGCCATCCGACCGGCGTAGTCGCGTGCGGTGCGGCGGTGCAGTGGGTTCACGAGGTTGAGGAGCCGACCCATGCTGCGCTCACGCGGTGGCCCGCGCCCTCCGCCGTGCCGAGCGTAGTTCCTTTACAAGTGAAGAAACCGCGTCAGGGGAGATGCCGTATCGCCGCATCATCCCGGCCTGATCGCCATACCCGCTGGGGAATACGTCGGGGAAACCGACACGCCGGAAGGCGCGGCCTCCGAGCAAGTCGGCCTCCGCCAGGCACTCGGCAACCGCGCTGCCAAGCCCACCGATCACGCTGTGTTCTTCCACCGTCACGACCACGGGCACCCGCTCGACGGCAGCCGCGAGCGTTTCCACGTCGAGCGGTTTCACGGTGGGGAAGTGAAGCACGGCGGCATCGATCCCAGTGGCCGTCAACTGGTCGGCCGCGTCGAGGCACACCTGCAACCCCACGCCGGTTGTGACGATCAACGCATCGTGGCCGTCTCGCATCGGCACCGCCCGCCCGATCCGGAACGCCCCGTTCTCGGAGGTGACAATCCGGTCGTGCCCCTTGGCCACGCGGAGGTACACGGGGCCGGAATGGTCGAGCGTTGCTCGCACGGCTCCCGCCATCTCATCGGCATCCGCCGGGGCGATGATCGTCATGTTCGGAAGCGCACGAAGGATAGCGATGTCGTCGGTGGCGAGGTGTGTCGGGCCGAGGGGAGCGTACACCACTCCGCCACCGTTACCCACGAGGCGGACGTTCGCGTTGTGCATGCACAGGTCCACCGCGACCTGCTCGAAACAGCGCCGCGTGAGGAAGGTCGCAATAGTGTTCAGATAAACAACGCGGCCTTCCATCGCCATCCCGGCGGCGACTCCGACGAGGTTCTGCTCAGCCACGCCTTCCATGAAGAAGCGATCCGGGAACGCAGCCTTGAAGTCGGCCATCACGCCCACGCCAAGGTCTGAACCGATGAACACCACCCGCGAATCCTGGGCGGCCAGACTCGTGATCGTCTTGAGACACCGTTCACGCATCAGAGCGCCCCCCGAGAGCGGCCAAAAGGGATTCGACTTCCAGGTCTGTCACCTTGTTTTTGTGGTGCCACTGCATGTTGTTCTCGGCGAACGGCACGCCCTTCCCTTTCACAGTGTGCGCGATCACCGCAGTGGGCTTGCCGGGGTCGCGTGGTGCCGCGAACGCTTCCACCAGTTCACTGGTGTTATGTCCATCAACCTCAGTGACGGCGAATCCGAACGCTTGCCACTTGTCCGCGAACGGCTCCAAGTCCTGAACTTCCCGCGTGCTGCCGTGAGCCTGGAACTTGTTGTAATCCACGATCACCGTAAGGTTCGCCAGTTGGTGTTTGCCCGCACACATCGCGGCTTCCCACACGGAGCCTTCGCCGCACTCGCCATCGCCGAGAATCACGAACACCCGCGACGCGGACTTCGCCATCTTCAGGTGCAGCGCCATGCCCAAGCCGATGCTCAAGCCGTGGCCGAGTGCGCCGGTACTCGCTTCGACACCGGGCACCTTCATCGCGTCCGGGTGACCGCCAAGAATGCCGTCGGCGGCGCACACTCGATCCAGTTCCGAGACGTCGAAGAAGCCTTTGTCCGCGAGGAGTGCGTAGAGCGCCAGGCACCCGTGCCCCTTGCTGAGAATGCAGCGGTCGCGGGCCGGCCACTTCGGCTTCGCGGGGTCGAAGTTCAGCACGTCGTCGTAGAGGACTCGCAGGATATCGATGCACGAGAACGCCGAGCCGACGTGCCCACGGCGAGCGCCGCGCAGCATGCGCACCACGAGGCGGCGCAGGTGCTGGGCGCGGGAATCGAGGTTCGGTGAGATGGTGGTCATTTGTGCGCGTCTGTGAGTTAGCTTCAATGGAATCGGCCGGCGGGGTGTAACCCAACCGCAGCGCGGAGGCGACGGCGGACCAAGCTGGCCGCCCAGCGAAGTTTCCCGAGCGCACCCGGCGGCGCGGCCCGCAACCGCGTCAACTGAACCTCTTCGACGAGGCGGCGGTTCTCGGCTTCCAAGTCGGCGCGGCGGTGGATCAATTCACACAACGGCTTGCACAGAAATATTTGAGCGATTTCCCGCACGGTTGGGTCCGGGTCAGTCGCCAAGTCGCGGAAGACTTCCGGGGCGAAGCCGGCGAGGAAGCCCAGGATACTTGGTTCCCGCCAATCGGGGCGGAGTGCGGCGGCGCGGATCAAGTCCGGCCCGAAGTGACACGCGGCACCGTTGCGGCGGAACAGCGGCGCGACGTCGGCGTACTCGGGCAACGTCATCCGTTCGAGGAACGCACCGAGAACCTTCACATGCTCGGGACCACTTCTCGCGTTTGTCGCATACGATCCCGCGTTCAGCACATGAATGCCGAGCGTTTCCGGCAGGTGAATGAGGCCCTGCCTGAACGCGATGACCAGGAACGCGAACCAGTCCGAGTACCACGCGAGTTCGGGTCGGTAGCCACCGGCGGTGAGCA
>Ga0105049_10009281_pt1 | contig 11337 bp, 17 predicted proteins | sample MAT06_FD_78087 | JGI IMG/M metagenome (GOLD analysis project Ga0105049, IMG submission 78087) | Freshwater microbial communities from Lake Fryxell liftoff mats and glacier meltwater in Antarctica - MAT-06 | ecosystem: Environmental > Aquatic > Freshwater > Ice > Liftoff microbial mat | place...
AAAGGCGATTGTTTTGGTTGGAAGTTTCCCCCCGGATACAGCTCCGCCCCTTTGGCTAGGGACCAGCTCGATGCGGTTGCTGCTTTGATTAGAAATTCGGGATTCGCAGCAGGGAAAAGCTAAGAAGGTTCTTGTGGCAACGGACGGAATAGTTCGTGTTTTACGAACCAGAGAAGGGTCTAGCCGTCATTGCTCACAGCCGGGGCGGGCTGTGAGCAATGACGGCTAAACCTCCAGCTCGCTGGATGACGATCGGAAGAGTGCCTTTAAGTGGCAGGTTGAGATTTACCAGTGGTTGTTGCGCTTACGAAGATTTATTCGGTATGTCTGAGGGAAGTGCTCCCGAGCGAGACTAAGGAGTTTGAGGTCCGTGCATATCTTAGGATGGCCGTGGAGCTCGAGTTAGAGCGGGCATTGCGAGTTCTAGTCGCGCCTCGCACGGGTCTGTGCTACGAAATCCCATGCGCTAAAACCCCCCTCTCTTTTTCGGTGACCCTCTCATGCCTAATCTCTTTAAACCCCTACTCCTGCCGCTCGTAGCCTGGGTTCTACTCGCGCTCCTCGCACTTTCAGGCGCAGCGGATCAGTTCGGCGCTTCGTATTTGGATAGAACCCTCACTCGTGCGCTCACAACGTTCGTTCTTGCCCGGGGTTTAATGGCGCCATTTCTGTGGCGTAAGGCACCGAGTTTTCTGTCGAGCCGCTTGGTATTGGCTTTACCTTAAAGCCGGGCGAGATTTTGGATCCGGTTAATGATTTGGCCGAACAGCTTTCAACCGTTCTGCTCATAAGTTCAATTTCGATTGGTATACAGAAAGTCTTTCTACAGATTTTTTCGGTCCACTTATTTAGCGCGTTAGCTCTCGGGGTTTCTCTTCTTTACCTGCTAGGAAGAGCGCGCTTTACGAGTGGTACGCGGCGCAGGAGAGCGTCCGCGTAAGCCATGAATGGAAGCTGGGGGAGTGCTTCTAAAGTAACCTCAACAGCAACTCTCCCCCGGCATTTTTTTGTGTCGATCATAACGCTACGGCGCAACGAGGAATGTAGTTACCAACCACCCCTGTTGCTGGGGGGAGTGATGGGCGGGGATGCGCGGTCCGAATTGGATCTAGCCATGTCGATTCGGCGACGAACTTCTGGATTTGCTAACCCAATTAAAATTTTGAAAGACCAGTCAGAAGCACTCGTTGTGGGTCTTCGTAGGGTCTTTCTACTGCGGGGGATTTGATTCTTTCAAAGACCACTCAGTTTCGGCAGAAAGGCCAACTGCTTTTTGGTGAGTATGACAAAAACAGGGGACAAGTTTTGATTTTTTCTGCTCTACGAAGCGTTGCAGACTCTGCATTGCTGCGTAGGCTTCCAACCTGCCTCGCACAGCGTAGGAGCGAGTCCTTCCGTCTGCAAAAGGGCACCCAACTCCGAGTAGTATTGGATATCTGCTAGCTATCGAAATCATTGGGCATTTCGGCTAACACCACTTTTTACGAGGCGGTAAGATCGTAATAAGTCATTTTTTACAACCCAATATCTAGGGGGTAAGGGTTGTTCTACCTGATTACTTAGGCCGAAACGGGATGCAAACCGAAAAACAGTCCCGTGCGAAAAGGAGATTGCACAACGGGGTGTTCAGATGAGGTCGTCACGACCTTCGTAATTATGCTTTGCGCGCTGTTGGCCAGGCCCCACCCACTGACCCGAAGTGTTTTTGGAGACTGTCTGCAAAATCTTTTCTCTGCTCGGGCCAGCCCACAGCTTTGCCGGCTTGATCCAGATAAATGCATCCTAGGTCGGCAGGAGGATATTTAGATAAATCTTCCTCTGTTACGTCGAGCACTTTGAGCCAACTCTTCTTAAGGGCAACAGCATCAATTGGTCGAACAGTCCTTTCAATGGCTAAAGATTCTGGGGAAATACGTGCGTTACGGCGAATCAGGGACATAACTAGATCCGGTGTTAATCCCGGGTCTTTGCCGCAGGCGCCCCAAATCATGGCTGAGAGCGATATGGTGGTTTCATTCAGGTGAAGCCCGTCTAAAATATCACGGACCTCGCTGCGCCCAGCCAGGGCCAAGCATTTGTTTGTGGCTAGGTCGACCACGTGCAGGCGATGGCCCATAATTGGATCGGGCTCAACAGGGAAAAATCGAAAGGCGGAATCGTTGGCCCAGTCCAGCTTGAGGCTAGAGGTCTTGCGCGAAACCACTGCGGCGATAAACCCCGGCTGATTGACGGTTACTTCTACTTCGTACCCTGCACTTTGAAGTGATTCGCGGTCGCTGGCAAAACTGCGCTGCACGCTTTCAATCGAGGCATGAAAGAGATCGATGTCATTTGAGAATCGAGGGGAGCTATCGCTTGAATTAATCGCAGCTCCGCCAGCAACGTAGCTGTTCGGGTTGCGATTTTTAGCAATAATCGAAAATACTATGACTTGTAATTCATCAAGCGGCATATTTTAGCAGCCTCGTTAAATCCATCTTTCCCGCCGTAGCGCTTTAAACCGGAGATCACCACCGGAAGTAAGCCTTGGGTTATAATGGCGTCATTACGCATGTGCCAAAAGGCCCGAGTAAAATACTTCTCAAACGCCACCTGCGCATGCGCAACCGCGCGCTGAGCTTTATCTGGCTGGCTTTGAAGTTTGTCTTTAGAGCTAATCATCTCGAGCAAACTCTCGTTGATGCGGTTTTGGTAACCGGGCCCAGCAACCTTGAAGTACTCTAGCACCGACTGCTCAAGCTTTATATATATGCCAACTTTCATATGCATAGCATATATATTGGGCCTAAATTGGTCAATGGAAATATGAGTAAGCCCAGGGCTGAAGATGGAGCCAGGCAACCCAGAATTTATAATAAAACTGGGCTTTTAGGTCTTGCAGCAAGGGTGCTTTGAAGGGTGTTTGAAGATTGCCAGGTAACAACCTCGGGCCTCTCGCAGCGGCCGAGTTGTGCGCCCAATCGTGCCAAGCTACCCCTCACTCATGCTGGATTCTGGTTTCAAAAAGCGCTTATCCGATAGCGCCGCTGATTTCGTACTTGGCGTGCAGCCAGTACTAGAGCGTCGTCTGAATGCTACGATTTACCCCGTAGAGGACCTGCAGCACATTGAACTTGCCCGGCGCTTGGACCTAAGCGGAATTGATGCCTTTTACTACGACAAGAGCGGAGACCCTCGGGCGCTTGGTAGCCGCATGAACTACCACTCTTCTGCTGCCCCCGTAGGCCTACTTTTACCTTTCGCTATGCGTTGTGGGACGAGCACAAGAAGGAATGGGACTGCAACCGCGAGTTCTTTAGAAAAGCCCAGGCGCTTTCTGATGCGAACGATCTAGTCATTTGCCTGAAGCTGCACGTTGAGTCTTTTAGTCGCAATAAAGGCACCGGGGAGATTTCGTGGTCGTTTGCGGCGACGACGATGGACTTAATCAAATTCATCTATCACCACTTCGAGGATCCCGAACGCGTTTCTCTTTATGAGCCTCTGCGGGGGGAGAGGAGAAAGGTGATTGCGGTGCCGGTTGAGAGTTTTGCGGGCGAATATGAAGTCGTGGACATCGGGGCGGCTCAGCGGGCCTAGCCCTCATTGCGCACAGCCGGGGCGGGCTGTGAGCAATGAGGGCTAGCTAACGCCCGGATGGCGTTAGCAAATCGCGACCAACGGGAGCATCTTGCCCTTGGCGCGTCAGAGACACGGCGATCTCACGGACCCGTTAGGGATCCCGTGAGATTAAAGGGCTAGCGCCACCTAATTGAAATCATACGGCCAAACACTCTCCCTCGTGTACGAGTAGCCCTGACAATTTAGGGAGAAGGGTTCATGAAAAATTGCTTTTTGATCGCATTCATACTTCTTGGAGTTTGCGTGTTGACACCTTCAACCTCTACAGCTTCGGGAGGAAGTTCTGAGTATGTAAGACTTCGCTGCACCGTTCCCTCGACTTCGGGACTCTCTCGCGCGCTTCGGAGAAAAATCGAGCTGGATCTTGCACAAGATAGTACTTACGTGAGAGTGCGCGTTAACATTCGGTTCCGCCGGGGAACCCGGCCCGAACAATTTCAAGTTCATGTGGACGAAGCCTTAAGGGGAGTCGTGCTTTCACGAGCAGGAGATCTACGCTACCAAATCTCTGGGACTCCGCAGCTGTATCGCTGTGTCACCCCCTATGACGTGACTATCCAGGTTACCGCCACCCGCTTGGTGGATTCCCATGGACACTATCCAGGGGACTTTGATGGATTCGGCTGCGAATTTGGCGAACGTTGCTTTGCGCGAGAGGAAATCTTCACTCAATTTTCCACTTCTCGAGTCGATCTCGAAGGAATCTTGGTCAATTAAAACCGTGAGGAATGTAGTTCAGGCGTTCTAGTTGGGGTTAGGCGGATCAATCTACCTGTCAGAAAGAGTTAAGAGCGCTCCCGTGGCTGAAATGCGATAGCCTATATTAGTTGAATTACTGGGCTTTAGCTGCGGCAAATGCAGCGACTGACTTAGATTAGCGACTGACTTAGATTCGCTAGGCTGCCCTCTTGCCCGGCCCAAACGTAATCCTCAACCCCGCGACCTTCAAGATCTCGCTTAGCGTCGAAAGCCGCGGGTTCCCGCGCTTTGAAAGGGCGCGGTAGAGACCCTGGCGTGTGAGGCCTATCTTCTTTGATACCCGGCTAATGTTAGCCTTGCGCGCGTCGAGCACATTCTTGACTGCTATGAGGAAGGCCTCTTGTGATTCCGACTCGAGAACGTCCTCGAGATACCCTGCGGCATACTCCGTATCTCTGAGGCGCTTGAGGAGGCCGGGTCTGTAATCTTTAGTTTTCATTTGCCACCATGTTCCAAAGCGTTCTCGCCCGTTCAATGTCCTGCGCTTGGGAGCTTTTGTCTCCTCCGGCGATAACGATCACAACCTCATTACCGCGTAGACCATAGTAGACACGCAGTCCCGGCCCCTTAAGGATTCGAAGTTCGAATACCCCTCCCCCCACCGCTCGATGATCCCCGAAGTTCCCGGCAGCCACCCTGGTTAGTCGGGCGTCGACCGCTCGCTGCCACATCTCGAACGGGCTTTTGCCGCTAGCGAGCCGGAGTATGATGATGCGGCGTTCTTGAACATTCATAATCAGTGTAAAGTATAGTTTACTATCGGGGCAAGCCTATTTACAGGGTATCGGGGGCCTTGAAGCACCCACTACACTTGATGGGGATAAGTATTCGGAAATTTAAGGAAGAAGTTTCCTTGGCGAGCGCTGTAGCCGGCTGGCAACGTGGCGTGGGGTGCCCTAGCCGTTGGTGTTGCCTCGCTCGCTGGGTTACAGAATCGGCCAGGCGACGCAGATACCGTCAGTGGCCTGTTGTGTCTGAATTTAGATGCGATGGCCCAGACTGGTATGAGGTCCCTCTCCGCCGAGTGAAAGGCAAATACCAATATTGTTTCGCGAGTGCAGCAGTCGCTAGGGATGTTTGAAAGTGGGCTGTTTGGGCTCGGCCTGGTTTCAGCGGCGCGCTTTGATCGCCCTGAGGAATTCAACCCTGAACGTGAAGTTTCGATTGTCACAGCGTGGCTCGACGCCACATTTGAAGGATCTTCCCGAAAGGCATGCCGAGCCTCTTTCTGGCGCTTTGTTGAGCATGCGTCTGGAAAGTTGAAGCTCACTATGGACACAAGTGAGGAGGCGGCTGTTTGGAAGCAGGTACGGGCGGCGCGCAGCGCTGGGACCCTTCACCTCTTTCTGTCTTCGTATGTATGAGGGTCCGGCGCTCACGCCACGTCTCCTTAGCTCCGCTTATGAGTTGGCGACTTCGTTTGTTGCCCACAGTCTTAAAGAGTAACCCAATCCATCACAGGTGCTGCATGCCCCGCGCGCATTCTAAGCATGGTGCCGGCAGGAAGGGTTAAGCGAGTATTCGTTGCCGCTGCTAGGGATGTCACCAAACTCACGCCTCATCGGTAGGGCGGCGAAAGTTGCTGCGTATCTCGATCAACGTCTCTCCGAGGATCCCGACTCGCTTGCATTGTTGGTGCAGGCTTCAAGTGATATCGCCCAGGCGCTTGCTAAGCTTCACCCTGGCCCAGCACAACGGCCCGGAAGACATGAGGCTAAATTGTTTACAGGTCTAATCGCGAAGGTAACAACCAAGATTGGGAAATGCTTTCCCGAAATCGGCGAGAGGGGCAGAGTTCGAATGGAGTTCTTGTTGAAACTCGGCGCCGCGCAAGCGCGAGGAGTCCTGGACAGAAGGCTGATAGACGATTCTCTTTCCGTGTTGACTCAACTCCTGCCAACGCTAAAGACCCGCTGCCTTGTTATTAGCGGTAAGAGAGTGAAAAGACGAACTGTAGTGTAGTGCTGGGCACCCAACTTTAACTCTAGGCCAAGGGCCGCCGAATCGGCACGTAACCTCCTATTTCTATTGGAAATAGCAAGGAGGACAGGGATACCAGCGAGCTATTTAACTTAAGCGCTGCTGCCCAGGAAACATTTTGACGGATTCTCCGATAAGGAGTCAGTTCTTCGCCAGACAGTGCCAGAACAGGACAGTGCCAGAACAGATAACGCCAGTCCAGGTAACACCAGCCCAGGTAACACCAGCGCAGGTAACACAGAGCCCAAGCAATGAGAGAGCCAAAACTTTTGGCGGCCCGCGAGGCCCCGGTAATAAGAGCTCGGTTTAGGCCAGCCTCCTACGCGACTGGAGCTGACGCTGCGTGCAGCCTTGAACGCCTGATTGATTTAGAAACGCAGGAACGGGAGCGTCTCGCTGAGCAGCGAAAACGCCTTGCAGCTCGCCTTAGGGCACGAAGAAAGCGATCCAAAGTGGCTGCTCAGTCAACGCATGAGCTACGCCTCAAAGAAGTATGTCAGTTTTACAGAACCGAATCGGAAGCGCTTCTGAATGAAGTCCTTTCAAAGGGACGAGAGCAACTCCTGCAACTTTCGCTCAAGATTGCTCAAAGCATTCTCCAAGAGGAGTTTGCAGGTAGTTCGGGTTCCCTCGCAGCGAAGCTAAGAAGGCATCTCAACCAACTCCCTGAGGCGCCAAGGCAAATCATTTGCTCGCCCTCGGACTATCCTGCGCTTTCGTCCGCTCTCGACGATCTTCTTCCCGAGGGACGACTTGTGCACTCGCCCTCTCAAGAATACGGACAAGCGCTGATCCGTACTGCGGGGGGCAGCATAGAGGTGAGCTGGCAGAAGGAGTTTGACGCTATCGAACTTAGACTCAGGGAGGAACTCCTTGGGGCGGCGCCCACCGCAAGTCTTTCGGAGTATAAATAGAAATGTTTGATCTTTCCGCGCTTCCGGAGGCGCTCGCACCTTCTGGCACAGCTCGAATACGGGGGACCGTGGTCTCGATTGAGGGGCCTATTGTCTCGGCGCGTTTGCCACTCGCTGGGCTGGGGGATCTTTGCTCAATCACGCTTCGGACAGGAAAAGCCCTTGAGGCGGTTGTTGCTGGGTTCTCGGGAGATCTCGCGCGCCTTGCTCCCTTTGAAGCCGCAGATGGAATAACTCCCGGATCTCCAGTTGAGAGCTGCGGCGCTCGCCCGATGGTGGCGCTTCCCCGAATGCCCCTTGGCGGAGTGTATGATGTGTTTGGGAAGCCACTCTCCACAGCCTCGGATCAAGAACTACCTCAAAGCAGTTCGAGCGCTTCATTGGAGCGAGTCCCTCTCAACCGTCTTCCCCTCTATCGTCTTCCCCTTTACCGGGCCCCTCCCCCGCCGCTGACGCGCAGACCAATCCAAGACAGATTTGAAACCGGCATCAGAGTTATTGACGGACTATGCACTCTGGGAATCGGGCAGCGCATCGGACTGTTCGCGGGGCCGGGCGTGGGAAAGTCGACGCTCCTTGGCAGCATCGCCCGAAATGCCAACTGCGATGTGGTGGTTGCTGCGCTCGTGGGAGAACGCGGCCGGGAGGTAGGAGAGTTTCTACGCGACGCGCTCGGAGTTGAGGGCCTTAGAAAATCGATTGTCGTTGTCGCAACCAGCGATGAGAGTGCTATTCGGCGATCGCTTGCCGCCCATAGCGCGACCACCATCGCCGAGCACTACCGAGCTCAGGGGAAGAACGTTCTATTGCTGGTTGATTCACTCACCCGTGTTGCTCGAGCAATCCGCGAGGTTACTCTTGCGGCCGGTGAAGTGCCGGTTCGTCAAGGATATACCCCTTCTGTGTATGCTGAACTTCCGAGGCTCCTTGAGCGCAGCGGAAATGATGCTAAGGGGTCAATCACGGCCATCTATACCGTCCTTACCAACGGAGAGAATGAGCCGGATGCGCTTGCGGATGAGGCAAAGAGCCTGTTGGACGGACACCTTGAGCTTGATGCAAAGATTGGTGAGCGCGGAATAAGGCCGGCGATAGATCCGCTTCGATCGATCTCGAGGCTTATGCCGCGCGTTCGCTCGGCGGAAGAGCTTGGCGCTGCCGAGCAGATTCGAAAAGCGCTCTCCCGCCTTCGGAAAGATAAGGACATGCTTTTGTTTGGGGCAACTCCCGATCCTGAGCTTAAGAGGCTGCTTGAGCTTGAGCCGAGGCTTCTTTCGTTCCTTAACCAGGGCCCAAGAGAGCATGTGAGAGATGAGGCAACTACGAGAATCCTCTACGAGCTGAGCGAGGCGCTTCGGAGGTAGGATTATCCCCGGATTAGTTTTCTAAACTATCAGCTACTTAGGTAGTTACCGCCCAACATGCCCAGAACATCCGTTCCATTTGGTGCTTACGAAGCCCCCTACATCCGAGTTTCTCCCATAATGTTCGGTAACACAGGAGAGAACTTATGGCCGGCACTACTCTTTTTAAAGCTCGACAACAGGCACCTGGCCACGCTGCGCAAGAACCCGCGTCAGAAACTGGGCTAACATTACCAGTCCCCGCAACCACCGATCGAAATGTCCACCCCACTGAGGGGGAGGGAACAAGACTAAGTTTCAACAATTTGTTTTCCCTTAAGCGCGGGCCTGAGGGCACAAAAATCGAGATTACTGAGCTCGCGCTCAAGGTAACAGAGCGCGAGTGGGCCGAGGCGCGGGACCAATGCCTTTGCCACGCGAGGGCGCGAGGCGACTCAGCCAGAATAGATGTGAGCGTTTTTGCAGGGGAAGTGTCCTCACACGCCATCTCAGCCCTTGCAGCGATCGCTATTCAAGCGAAGAGCATTGGCCTAGAACTTACCTTCGATAATGTTCCAGAAGCCATTCTTAAGAAGATGGACTTCCTAAAAATTCCAGAGAACTCTGGCCTCCGCTTTAAGGTTGGCACAGGCTTACTAACAAGACCTTTGGAAGTTCCACTAAAAGCTGAGGCGGCGTAGCGAGGACACTCCTTACACTTTCAGAAACGGAAGTGGAGTATTGCAATCATCAAGAACTCGCTGCGGGAATGCTTCGTGCGTAACCCGCTGCAACAGGAGTGCTAGGGGAGAGGCCTGCAATCCAACTTCGAATCAAAGCTATATCTCCTGGGGCAACGCTTCCGCCCCCTGGAGGCATTGAAGCTGGAGTGAAGCCATCTGGATTGTTTCGAAGATAACGATACAGCGGGGAAAGGGAGAGATTCCCAGGACTGACCAATCCCGTTCGAAGAAAGTACTCCTCGTCCAAGGTCCAGCCACGAGCACTGTGGCAGCCAAAGCAGTTAGCCTGGAGGATTGGTCGAATCTGATTGAAGTTAGGAGCGGCAGGAGTGGCTGTTGGAGGCGGAGTAGTGGGAGCAATCGGAGGAGTCGAAGGAGTCGGGGTGGCAACCGGGCGCCCCGGGTCGCGGAAGTCCGGCTTGGTCGTAACACTTCAGCAGTGTCTCCAGAAGCACCCGAAGCTGCTTGAGTTGACGTTTCTTTTCGTTAGTTCGGGCTCCAGCTAAACGGCGAATGGCTTATGTTAGCTTAGTATAGTTCCAGTTGACGGCCCCAAGAACTTCCCGGTTCTTGACGCGGTGGTGGATCGATATTGCACCTACGAGATTTTGTGAGGCGCTTGCTTTGATCTGGCAGCGGTAACTTGGTTTTCCAGTGGGGATTGAGGTTTGAGCTACTACGGCGTTCGGAACCGCGCTTCCCAGCAGCAGAAATAGACTGCAGAGCAGTTGTTTCCTGGGCCTGAAGAATGCCCATGATTTCAAAGCTCTACCGAACACCGCCACTCCCCGCACATACCACTCTGCCGACAGCCTCAAATTAAGCATAATGCATACCGCCGCGCTCCCGCAGCATTTCGTTTCTGGGAACTTAGTCGATCTGAAGTAGGCTCTGAGTTAACGCCTGAAAGGTTACGTGGCTCGCAGCTGGTTCGGGCTTAATCCCAAGAGCAGTATCGGAGACCTCCCCTCGCCCATGACTCGAGAACAATTAATCGGCACCGTGAATGCCTGCGTTATGGGCCAAAGGCTCTTCGGTCCCTAGCGACGTCCTTAAGGAACCTTGGTAAACCGAGCGACTTTGCGCTCTCCGGCCTGTACGGATTCGAAGAACATGGCAGTCGGACGCACCCAGAATGCCGGTCCCCGAGGATCCACAGGGCCAGATAACGTGCGGTACACAATAAACTCTTCCTTCGTCTCGGTGTGAAGGGCGGATCCTAGCACTTCATAAACTCCGCCCTTATAGTGCTTGTAGACTCCCAAGAGGTCTCCTGGAGTCGCTGCTTCGCTGGTAGGTATTGCGCTCATGATTAAACTCCAAACGGGCCCTCAACGAGGGGGATTTTCATATAGGCAGAAGCTCTGCCCCCACGTTATATAAAGAAATCGCTCTGCGTGAGGTTTCTATGGCCCAAGCCTATGATGAGGTTCCTTATCCTGATTTCGCCTTCTCTGACCAGCACCCGTTCCACCTTTGTGCCTTAGCGCACCTACGAGGAGGGCCGACGCCCTCTCTCGATGGGGGACGCGTGCTGGAAATTGGGTGTGCGGGGGGCGCGAATCTGCTTTTCATGGCCGAGACGGCTCCGCAGATGCAGTTCGTTGGAGTCGAGCTCTCAAAGCCTCAAGCGCTTCGCGCAATGCAGCGCGTCCAAGAGTCAGGGCTTTCTAACATTTCCATTATTGAAGGTTCATTCACCGACCTTCCAAAGAGCCTCGAACCCTTCGATTTTATTCTTGCGCACGGACTTCTCTCTTGGATTTCTCCTGAGCTGCGTGCCTCATTTCGAGAAATAGTAAGAGAGCGCCTCTCCCCCAACGGCATTCTCTACGTAAGTTACAATTGCTTTCCGGGGTGGATGTTTAAAGGCTATGTGCGGGAGCTTCTGCTTCGATTTATTCCAAGGGATACGGCGCCAGCCGAGCAGCTTCTCCGTATTAAGGAGCTGCTGCCAAAGCTAGCCGCACTTATTAG
>Ga0105049_10009284_pt1 | contig 11336 bp, 8 predicted proteins | sample MAT06_FD_78087 | JGI IMG/M metagenome (GOLD analysis project Ga0105049, IMG submission 78087) | Freshwater microbial communities from Lake Fryxell liftoff mats and glacier meltwater in Antarctica - MAT-06 | ecosystem: Environmental > Aquatic > Freshwater > Ice > Liftoff microbial mat | place...
AACGCCTGCATATTTCCCAGCAGGGACGATAGCTTTAACCATGTCGCCCGTTTGAAAACCGAAATGGCGCTTCTGACGCAGACGGTAGCGCGACGGGAAACCATACTTGTCGGTACGACACATCTGGCTTGAACCGTGACCCGTTGCTTTAACCAACCACCACCCTCATGTTCTTTCAGGATGATGGTGAAAGGAAAAGTGCGATAGACCGCCGCCTTGCCCTTCCTGAGCAGTTCCCGCGCCCGTGCCAGATGGCAGGGCATGAGTGCCTGCTTGTTTTTGTCGATCACGAATACACGTTGCATTTGAGTTACCTCAACTTTTCTTCCCTTACGGGTGTAATGTTCACCTCGACAAAGTTATGCGACGGTTTGGCGCGAACGACACTGTTTGCTCCCAAGCATTCTCTTTAATCGTTCACCGCAGAGTTCGGGACTGATGAGGTATCCCGAAGTGCCTATGTTTTCGCCGCTAACGTAGCCCTTGCGGGCTGAGTCTGGTAAGCATTGGGGCTAAAAGCCCCCGCCTTTAGGCGTGGGGATGCTTACATTGATTTTGTCGCCTGATGATTAAACGTCTGGATTTATCCTAAAGCGATATCGCCCGCAATGACACGATGCACTCCTCCATCGAGTGTGCGGATCATGAGCGCGCCTTCGGGAGTTACTTCTTGGGCAACGCCACTCAGTATTTCTTGGGTATTGGCAGTGATGCTCACCACATTGACGGGTGCGTTAAGCATATTCAAACGGGAGTGCCATGCCGCAAATACATCGGTTGAGCCGGCAGCAGTCGACCAAATATCCAACTTGTGGAGCAGTTGAAGGAGTAGGTCAAGTCGATCTACTTGTGGGATAACATTGCTGAGACTGATGGCAGTTTCTGCTAGTGCCGAGGTGGTGAAATCGACACGGACATTAATGCCGATCCCCAAAATGACGCCTATCAATTGATCGCCTTGCCAAACGACTTCGGGCAAAACGCCACACACTTTACGTTTGCCAATTTGTACATCATTAGGCCATTTTATCCCCACCTCTTTTATCCCCATAGCGTCCAGTGTTTCGGCGACGGCGAGCGCGCCGATCATGCCGACATGTCCAATACTTGTTACAGGCGGACGCAACAGATACGAAAGCATGAGCGATGAGCCGGCGGGTGAAAGCCATACTCTCCCTAAACGTCCCCGTCCCCGTGTTTGTGAGTCAGCGATGATCACAGTACCATTGGGCGCATTCTCGTTCAGCAAGACCTGTGCGCGGTCATTGGTGCTGGTGATCTCCGCATAAAATTCATGGCGACGAGTGCCCAATGCTGAAGCTAATCGTTCGGTGCTTAAATCTGTCATCAGGATAGCTTCCTTTGCGCAATCGTGGATACTGATTTTCCTAGCGCATCATTTCGTCAGATGATATGATCACAATGTTTTCTTAGACCCGTTTTTTGAGATTGATTGTACCCGTATGGATCATCTATATACACCGTGGCGTATGCGTTATGTTCGAGGCGAAACCAAGCCCGATGATGGTGGGTGCGTGTTCTGCAAATTGGCAGCACAACCTGATCATCCCCAAGTCATTGCCCGTTCCCAAACTGTGTTCCTGACACTCAATATATACCCATATAGCAATGGACACCTGATGGTAGTGCCTTACGAGCATATCGCCAGCCAAGAAATGATGTCGGTGGAAGCGTTAACGGACATCATGCTGACGGTAAACCGTGCGTTGGGGGCGTTGCGAAAATTGTATAATCCGCCCGCATTTAACTTGGGGGTTAATTTAGGGCGCGCCGCCGGTGCAGGGATCGCCGAGCATTATCACTTTCATATTGTCCCTCGTTGGGCGGCGGATGCGAATTTTATGACCACCATCGCCGAAACGCGCGTGATTCCCGATACGCTTGAAAATACCGCTGAGGCATTGCGCGCAATATGGCAGACCCTTTATGGAGAAAAAATTGATGACAACACACAAGCATGATTTTGAACCGGTGATCCTTAGTGGGGCACGCACCCCAGTGGGTAAATTTTTGGGTGGGTTAGCGACCCAGACGGCGGCTCAATTGGGTCAAGTCGCAGTGCGGGCGGCAGTCGAACGGGCTGGTATTGATGCCGGTGATGTGAGCGAAGTAATCTTGGGAAATGTTGTCAGTGCTGGGGTAGGGCAGGCACTTCCTCGCCAAGTGAGTATTGGTGCTGGTGTTCCCGCTCATGTGGGTGGTGTGGCGATTAATAAGGTGTGTGGCAGCGGGTTGAAAGCGGTGATGATCGCCGCGAACGCGATCAAAGCGCAGGATGGCGATGTCTATATTGCCGGCGGTACCGAAAGCATGAGTCAAGCGCCTTTTCTGTTGCGGGATCATCGCACGGGCTACAAGTATGGCAAAACAGAACTGGTAGATGCCCTCCAAAATGATGGGCTATGGTGCCATCTGTGCGACTGGAGTATGGGCAATGCGGCTGAATTTATCGGGCGGCAATTGGAAGTCACGCGCGCTGAAATGGACGCACTGGCGTATGCCAGTCACATCAACGCCCAAGCGGCGACGACCGAAGGACGCTTCAAAGCTGAGATTGTCCCTGTGACGATCCCCGGCAAAAAAGGCGATACGGTCATTGATCGTGACGAGTCGATACGCCCTGAGACGACTTTGGAAGCGTTGGCGAAACTGAAACCCGCCTTTGAAGAGAATGGTGCGGTCACGGCGGGCAATGCCCCCGGCATGAATGATGGCTCGGCAGCCGTCATCGTTAGTAGTCGCGCCTATGCCGAGCGCAAGGGGATTAAGCCGCTGGCGCGCGTGGTAGCGTATGGGCAAGCGGCGGTAGAGCCGGAGTGGTTGTTTTATGCCCCAGTGAAGGCGATTCCGGTGGCATTGGCGCGGGCAGGATGGACAATGGATGATGTCGATTTGTTTGAGGTCAATGAAGCTTTTGCTGCCCAAGTGATGGCGAATGTGAAGGGGCTGGCACGAGATGGGCATCGGTTGCCCCTCGAAAAATTGAATGTGAACGGGGGCGCGATTGCGCTCGGTCATCCGATTGGTGCCAGTGGGACGCGGGTGTTGGTCACGCTGATTTACGCGCTTCAACAGCGCGGACTTAAGCGAGGGATCGCAGCATTGTGTCTAGGGGGCAGCGAAGGCGTGGCGTTCGCAGTGGAGCTGGAGGATTAAATCATGCAGTATTTTAATCTCGGTAAAACAGGCTTAAAGGTATCGCGAATTGCGTTGGGTTGTATGACCTATGGCACCTCGCAATGGCGCGATTGGGTACTGGATGAAGACGCAAGTCGCCCTTTTTTCCAACGAGCGCTCGAGGCGGGGATCAATTTGTTTGATACTGCCGATATGTATTCTTTGGGCATGAGCGAAGAAGTTACAGGGCGGGCACTGCGCGATTTTGCCAAACGTGATGAAGTGGTGATCGCCTCGAAAGTCTTCAACCCAATGAGTGATCTGCCCAATCACAGTGGGTTGTCGCGCAAATGGATCATGCAAGCGATTGACGATACTTTGCGCCGCTTGGGTACCGATTATGTCGATCTCTACCAGATTCATCGTTTTGATCCAGAGACGCCCATTGAAGAAACGATGGAAGCGCTGCACGACATTGTAAAAGCGGGTAAAGTGCGCTATATCGGCGCGAGCAGCATGTATGCGTGGCAGTTCGCCAAAATGCAGCATATCGCTGAAGCGCACGGTTGGACGAAGTTTGTAGCCATGCAAAACCATTACAACTTGGTCTATCGTGAAGAAGAACGCGAAATGATCCCGCTGTGTATCGATCAAGGGGTGGGTGTGATTCCTTGGAGTCCATTGGCACGCGGGTTTTTGGCGGGCAGCCGCACCCGTGATAAAGGTGGCGAAACAACCCGCAGCAAAAGTGATGGCTTTGCTCACCACATGTATTATGCTGAGAACGATTTTGCCGTCCTCGATGCTGTGATCGCTTTGGCAACCGAGCGCGCTGTTAAGCCCGCGCAAATCGCGCTGGCGTGGATGTTGCACAAACCGGGGATCACAGCACCGATCATTGGTGCCAGCAAACTACATCAGTTTGACGATTTGATCGCGGCGGCAGACATCACGCTCGGAGCTGATGAGGTCACGATGCTTGAAGCGCCCTATCAGCCTCACCCCGTTTTAGGGCATTCTTGACACGCTCGTTCAGTCCCCCGAAGGTTGCGCGAACAAGGCTTGAGCGTTTTCAATATAACTCAAGCTTTGGTGCCTAAAGTAGGTGTTGTACAACTCGGCATAGTGCCCGCCTTGTGTCAACAGCGCGTTATGATCCCCTTGCTCGATGATCGCCCCCTGCTTAAGGACGATAATACGGTTGGCACTGCGCACAGTGCTAAGGCGGTGCGCAATCAAGAAGGATGTCGATTGTTTGAGGATAAGGTCAAGCGCTTCTTGAATTTGTGTCTCAGTAAACGGATCAATGCTGGCGGTGGCTTCATCAAGGATGAAGATCGCTGGTTTTTGCACCAATACACGCAGCAAGGAAACCAGTTGGCGCTGCCCCATGCTAAGGCGCGCGCCCCGTTCGCCGACATCCGTTTGTAAGCCATCGGGCAGGGTTTCGATCCATTCCCCGCCGCCGATACTGTTGGCAACCTTGATGACTTGGGCGTCGGTGGCTTCGGGGCGGGCATAGCGCATGTTTTCCATCACCGTGCCGCTAAACAGGAACGGCTGTTGGGGCACAATCCCTAAGCGGGAGCGGTAGGCACCAATGTCGAAGGCGCGGATATCTTGACCATCAACGCGGATCGAGCCTTCTTGGAATTCATAAAAACGAGTGAGCAGTTTGACGATAGAGCTTTTGCCCGCGCCTGTGTGACCTACAAAGGCAACACTTTCGCCAGGGGCGATGTGGAGCGTGAAATCATTTAGAATTTTGTCGCCCGTAGCGTAGGAAAAGTTGACGTTCTCGAATTTAATTTCACCATTGATCCAAGCTGGCGGTTTGACGCTATCGGTTTGATTAACGGTATTGTCGGCATCAATGAGGGCGAAGATGCGCTCCAGAGCGCTCAAACCTTGCTGAAGCTGGCTCCAAAAGGATGATAAGTTGATGATGGGGAACCAAAAGCGGTCTAAGCCTTGAATGAATAGCAACCAAGCGCCGAGGGCGATCACCCCATCTATGGCGAATCCCCCACCGATATAAACGATTAAGCCAATGACGATGCCGGAAACGCCGTTCATCACTGGGAAGATCGTGGCGAGGACAAATCCGCGTCGAATGTTGACCCTATAGGATTGTTGATTGACGGCGCTAAATTCTTCATAAATCATCGCTTCTTGGCGGAAATTTTTGGCGACGATAATGCCACTCACGCTTTCTTGGATATTGTCATTGACGGCTGCCAGTGAACGTGATCCTTGCCGAGTGGCGAGCCGCGCAAAATGACGAAACATCAGCGCCAGCGCTACAATGATGGGCATACTGCCGATAAGGAGCATCGTCAAACGCCATTCACGAGTGAGCAACACGGCGAAAATCAGTAGAAATTCTACGATTTGTGCCACGATGTCGGTCGTGATCAAAATGACTTGCTGGAGTTCTTGCGTATCACTGGTAATGCGGCTGACCACCTTGCCCGTTTTGTTATCATCGTAAAAGGCGAGATCGCGTTGCATGGCGGCATTAAAGGCATCTTTGCGCATCTGCCCGATCACATCAGCCACAAAGCGAGAAGATAACCGACGACGTAGCCAGTAAATCCCAAAATCGATCAGGGCGAGCGCGAATAAGATCGCTAGTACGATAATTAAAGTATTCTGATCGCCGATTTCTAGGGCATCCACCCCGGCTGAGGTGAGGACGGGTAAACAAGCCCCGATGAAGGCGAAGGTGAGGATCAACCCGATGATAGCAACGAAACGAAAGCGGTAATTGAGAAAATACGATCCCGCTCGTTTTAATAGATAAGAATCATCATAATTGCGGTCGTAGGTCTCGGCTCCGAGACCAGCTAGAATGCCCATTGATATTCCTTGTTAACACTCTTCTTTAGGACAACGACGATTTTGCGGGAGTGGACGCATTGATCGTAATCTCATCATGATGAGGCGGCTCACCCGGAACCGATTCGTAACGCGCAAAGATGCGACGGTAAGCTTCCGAGGTGTCCAGCAGAGTTTCGTGGGTGCCTTGCGCGACCACACTGCCATGACGGAGGACAACGATGTGATCCGCCCAGCGAATCTGTGAGAGGCGGTGGGTGATCAGAATTGTGGTTCGTCCGCGCGTGGCTGTCCAAATTGCCTGTTGAATTTTATCCTCGGTGGCGCTGTCAATCGCACTGGTGCTGTCGTCAAGGATCAGGATTGGCGGATTGGTGACGAAAGCACGGGCAATAGCGAGCCGTTGGCGCTGCCCACCACTGAGGGTGACGCCACGCTGCCCAACGATAGTGTCGTAGCCTTGCTCAAAGGTCGTGATAAAGTCGTGCGCTTGTGCCTTTTTTGCCGCTTCGATAACTTCTTCGAGGCTGGCTTCGGGCTTGCCAAAGCGGATATTGTCGGCAATGGAACGGCTAAACAAGAAAATATCTTGTTCGATGATACTGATTTGGGAGCGTAAGCGGGCAAGATTCCAATCGGTGACATTCACATCATCGATGAGGACACGCCCCTGATTGACATCGTAGGTACGGTTGACCAACTTTGTCAGGGTCGTTTTGCCGGAGCCAGTTTGCCCTACAATGGCGACCGTTTTGCCGGGTTCGACCTCAAATGATACATCGTGTAGGACAGGTTTGTCACCTTCGTGGTAACTAAAGCTGATGTTTTCAAAACGGATTGCGCCTCTTACAGATTCGGCATAGCCTCCCGTGTTTTGGTCGAGATCGGTTTCGACATTAAGGATGTGCAAAATGCGTTCAGCGCTGGCAAAACCGCTCGACAATTGAGAAAAAGAAAACTGTGACGTGAATACCGGAAACCCAAAAAGGGCGATTTGACCGATGAAACTGACGAGCGTCCCCAAGGGGATGAGACCGGCATTATAGAGGAGTGATGCATGAACAAACGCGCCAAAGGTTGCTAATCCTAACAGCAGTAGGGGAAGATATTCTGACTCGATATACCCTTGGCGAATGGTCGCATTGCGGACGCTATCGACGATCCCTGCGAAACTTTCCTCTTCGCGTTTTTCTTGGGCTGCCCCTTTGACAATTTGTAAGCCTTCGAGCGTTTCGGCGGCATGGGCATTCATATTGCCAAAATTGATGCGGACACTTTCGGCTTCTGGGCGTAGACGGCGCAGATAGCGCGCTTGCACAAAGATATAGCTTATTAGAAAAAGGATCGGCACCAAGATAAGATCAGGATAAAGCAAGGGGGCGCTGATGATAGGTGTCAATACGAAAAACCCTGAACCAATGATCAGGTTCATGCCTGGGTTCAACATGAAATTCATTTCGCGTACATCATTGGTAACGCGCGCCATGATGTCGCCCACGGGTTGCATATCATGAAAGGTCATGCTTTTGCCGAGCAAGCTGGCGTAAAGTTCACCGCGCACATCGCGCTCAATACGTTGAGCAAAGATTTCGGCGGACATATTGCGCATGAGTTGTAAGAGCGCACGCAGCATTTGCGAAGCGGCTATCGCCAGTGCCGCGTTGATAATGATCTCCATGCCTTGACCTTCGATCACCGCGTTAAACGCCAGCCCGATAAAATATGGGACTGCCACCGCTAACGCCGCGTTTGAAAAAGCACCGATGATCATGGTTACGGCAAACACAGGATGCCGCAAGATATGGGAAATGATAAAGCGCAACGCGCTACGCCGGTCGCTTTTAAACGAGTGGCGCGCGATAAACTCAGCAGACATACGGTTTCCCTACCTGAACAGCAGACTTTATAATCGTAATCCAATTGAATAGACCAAACAATGCCAATTTGGAATTATTTGAATGGTGAATGGGTTAGTTCTCATGTTCTAAGGACAAATAGAAGCTAGGTTATTGAGGTGGCAGTTCCGCCAGCATCAACACAGAGTCGCCGTTTGAGGTTGTCAAGCGTTCTCCGGTGGCGGGATCATAGACGATGAGTACCCAACGCCCGTTTGCGGAGAGAGTCGGCGAAGGGCGGGCAAGGGTGCGCTGATCGACATAAATCTGACCGGGCAGCAGGGCGGACGTTTGGATTATCTCTGCGCCATAGTTGATCAATGCCCCATCTTGTTGGGATACCAGCTCCCCGTCGGCGTTTAAGAATTGAATACTGAACGAGTAATCATGGTCGAGTGGGGCGCGCACCGTCCACCACAAGCGCGCGAAAACGTCAGATACTTCCTCCATAAAAGTGATATCTGCTCCCCGAAATTCGAGTGCTTCGCCGAATAGAATTGGGCTTGCCAGCGGGGGCGACTCCAACAGTTGGGCGAGATAACACCATGCACGGTCGCATTGCCCATACACTTGTTGTACTGGAAAGCGTGGCTCTAGGTCTTTGAAAACAGCTTGCACATCCTCATTGAACCAATCTCTGGTTAGCATCCAAAGGCGGCGGGTATTTTGGGCGACGAGCGGATCGGTCATCAAGCGAGCGCGTAACGATGGCGAAAGATAATGATCGTATTGCCATTGAGCAAATCCATCATCTTCGCCGGCGTGTACCAGCAATACGGAAGTATCCTCGCTCATCCGTGCGGACACGTCCCTTAGAATGTCGCGATAGGGGATGCGCACGGGCAGCGAGTCTGGAAAGGTCAGTAAGTTGGCGATGACTAGTGCCCCGATGACCGTGACGCGGGCAAAAAAATAGATCGGTAAATGGGCGATAACCGCTCCGATGGCAAACGCTAAGCCAAGGGTGAGATAGGAGACAAAGCGCGGGGCATAAACACCAGCGGACGTATTGGCAAGCAGCGTGAGGGCAGGCACGACAAGGCACCACAAGAGGGCAAGCCCATAGGTCGAGAATGCGTCTGTTGGGCGTATTTGGCCCCCCATATGCTGACATGCGGCACGCCAGAATTGGAATATGCCAATGACCAAGAGCAAGGCATATAGCCACCATAGCGAATTGGTGGCGAAATTGACCAACTTAAAGATATTTTCTGGCGAAGTGACAAGGGTACTTACCCCAATGCCGATGCTTCCACGCGCTACCCCTGAGGCTGTTTCAACTTTGCGGAGATGTTGGATTTGCGCAATGGCGAAAGGCAACCACGGCAGAAATAGTACAACGCTGACCATACCTGCCATCAAGCCTTGTATGACCAAGCTTCTGCGCAGACGGAACCGAAAAAGAAAGTAAAGCACATGGGTGCCGATCAGAAAAATCAATAGATAGTGGGTGTATAACAAGGCTGCGAGGCTAAGCCCATAGAAGAACGCACGCCGTAAGCTAGGGCGTGCTAACCAACGCCATAACAGGAAGGTGCTGATCGTGCTGACGAGCATGACCAGTGGATACATCCGAATATCGAGTGCATACTGAAAAAATAGACCATTGCCGATCAAGGCAAGCAGGGTAAATACCCCCGCCATGGTGCCAAAAGCGGTGATTGCCATCCGAGATAGCAAAGCAATGGCTGGCATCACCAACAAAATGCTCATCATGCGGCTGGTGGCTTCGCCATCTCCAACGAGGGTGCGCCATGCCCAAAAAGTGATAAACCAACCCGGTGCTTGATTGTCTTCTAAATCAATTTGCCAGCGCAAGACATCGGTGAGGGTGCCCTTGGTGGCGCGGTAGCTCAGTTCTTCATCGGGGTGCATTTGAAGAGCGCTGATGTTGAGGATCAGAAAGGCGGCTACCAAGAGTAGGGGCAGCGCGATTGTAAGGTGAGAACTGAATTGGCGTGTCGGCGTCATGCGTTCTATTATAATGCCCGACCGTGAAAGAAACTATGGAATCCAAAGGCGTAGAGATAACGAATGCAGACCTCAACGGATCGAGGCTTGGGTGTGATCACAGCGCTGGCGTGGATTTGCGGGACCATCGCGCTGGTGATGTTTTGGTTGGCATTATTGGGCATCCCATGGTCACTGGTGACGATTGGGGTGGGTATGGGGATGAGTGCGTTGATGGGCATTGCCTTGTGGCGGCAATTCTCCCAGAGCCGCCCGCTGGAACCGCGTCCATTGGCAGCAAAGCCACTGATACTGGATGAGAAGATCATCGGCATCGTGTTGATTGTCTTGACGATGGCAATCTTGTTTAATGGTGCTTATTTGCCTTTTCCTCGTGCTGATGCGCTCGCTATTTATTTGCCAACAGCCGTGATGATGGCGACGACTGGGGCGTTGGAGCCGTTGATCGGTGCGGATAGTCTGTATCGTACCTACCCGATCCTTGTGCAATTGAATTATACGTTGGCGTTTCTCATTTCTGGTTGGCAAAACGAAATGCTGGCGCGGACGATCAGCACGGTGTTGAGTTTGGCGTGTCTCCCTGCCGCATATCTTTTAGGACGCGAGCTAGGAGGGCGTCGCGTAGGACTGTACGCGGCATTCTTGTTGGGGTGTACGCCTTCGTTTGCCCGTTTTGCTTCGTCTGGGTATGTCGATCTGCCGATGGCTTTTTTCTATACACTCACCGCCTTATATGCCCTGCGTTTTTGGCGGACAGGGCAGGTTGCTGCTGCTGTCCCAGCGGGCATGATGATGGGCTTGGCGGCATTCACGAAAAATGCGGGCTTAATCGGTATTCCGTTGCTGGCGGTGTGGTTTGCGGCGGCATGTTGGCATCCGACGCTGACACCCAGCGCGCGGCGGCAACGGCTCATCGGTAGTGGGCTATCACTCGTGTTGTGCGCGGCGATTGCGGCACCCTGGTATGTGCGCAATCTTGTTGGGGCGGGTTTTATTATCCCCAATACCGCGTGGACAGACCAAGCCGAGCGTTCACTGCGCACATTGGCGATCTTCATCACGCTAACGGAAAATTTTGCGCTGACGGGGTGGTTGGTATTAGGTGGCTTGGCTGTGGCATTGTTCCATCTGGTGCGGCGCGTAGCTGGAACCGAAATGGACGCCTTGATTCTGTGGTTTAGCCTACCATTTTTCGCGACATGGTGGGTATTCGTGAGCTATGACCCCCGTTTTCTACTGCTATTTTATCCGATCTTATGTGTAGGTGCTGGTCTCCTGTTCGACAAGATCGTAAGGCACTGGCGCGTATTGGCGACGCCCTTGACGATCATTTTTTTATTGATAGCGACCTACTGCATATGGATGGCGGTTGAGTATAAAGATGATATTTTGCAGAATCCGTTGATGACGCTAGAACAAAAAATGGATATCCTCGGTCGTGATTTTGAAATTTGGGTGGCTGAATAAAGGTGAGACCGCGATCAATAGGTTTGT
>Ga0105049_10009285_pt1 | contig 11335 bp, 9 predicted proteins | sample MAT06_FD_78087 | JGI IMG/M metagenome (GOLD analysis project Ga0105049, IMG submission 78087) | Freshwater microbial communities from Lake Fryxell liftoff mats and glacier meltwater in Antarctica - MAT-06 | ecosystem: Environmental > Aquatic > Freshwater > Ice > Liftoff microbial mat | place...
CCAGCCATCGTGCCGGCCGCGAACTGCCCGCAGAATCCCTGCGACTACGACTTCAACCGTGACGAGAACGTGGACCTGCTCGACGCGCAGCAGATGGCGCAGGTCTTCGCCGGGCTGCTCACGCCGGGCGCGAACTGGCTCGATGGTGATCTCAACGGCGACGAGAACGCGGATCTCACGGACGCGCAGCTCCTCGCGGCGTTCGTCGTGACCGGCAACTGCGGCGTGTGACATTCAAAACCCTCGGCGCAGGCCGATGGTGTCTTCAACTCATAGATTCTCATCTGCTCGTGCCGACGGCTCGGAAGTGCGTTCGAGATCGAGCCGCGTGATTGGTTAGGTTTATTCGTTACAGGATTTAAGGAAACTCATCATGATGCTGCGTTCTTCCGCGTTTGTGTGCGTCACGGGTTGCGTCGGGCTTGCGCTCGCGGCGGGAACGCTGCTGACGGTCGGCACGGACAGTGGAACCGCGAACAAGCTGGCGATCGCGGCGATCACGCCCGTGGCTGGTCCTGCTAGTCCTGCTGGTCCTGTCACGAGTGCTGTCACGGGCCAAGCCACGAGCCCCGAAGTGGTGCAGTCTCGCATCGAGCAGGCGCTCTTTGCTCGCCTCTCGCCCGAGCATCAGCGCATGATTCTGAACACGCCGCAGCGGCCGCTGCTGATGCCCGCCGAGCTGCTCGCGTGCTTCGCGCCCGACACGCCCGACGAGGTCATGCGGGCCTTCAACAACGGGCGTCCGGGCGCTTTTGGCGGCCGCCACAACGCGATCATCCGGTGGGACTTCACCGCGCTCCAGCCCGCGGGAACGGGTGATGTCGGCAACCCCGTGACGCTCACGTGGAGCTTTGTTCCAGACGGAACGGTCCTGCCCAACGCCGTCGGCGAGGGCGATCTTCCCAGCGAGCTCTTCATCTGGCTCAACACGCTGTACGGGTCGCAGGCCAACTGGCTTCCGGTCTTCCAGGCGATCTTTGATCGCTGGGAAACGCTCTCGGGCCTGGACTTTGTGTATGAGCCCAGCGACGACGGCGCGGCGTTCCCCGGATCGTCGGGCGAGGCTGGCGTCCGTGGCGACATCCGCATCTCCGCGAAGAACATCGACGGCAACAGCGGCATCCTCGCGTACAACTACTACCCCGACACCGGCGACATGGTGATCAACTCCTTCGACTCGTTCTACAACGATCTGGGCGGCAACTCGCTGCGCATGCGCAACGTGCTCGCGCACGAGGTCGGGCACGGCATCGGCTTCGCGCACGTCTGCCCCGTGCAGCGCAACAAGCTCATGGAGCCCTTCATCGCGACCGGCTACGACGGGCCGCGCCACGACGACATCCGCGCGGCGCACCGGAACTATGGCGACATCTTTGAGAACAACGACACCATCGGCGCGGCGACGGTGCTCGGGCCCCTCTCCATCGGCGCGCCCGTAACGCTCGGCGATGTCCCTGGTGCGCCGGTAGCCAATGGCTCGCTCCTCTCTATTGATAGCAACGAGGACGTGGACTGGTACTCCATCAGCGTCTCGCAGCGCAGCGTGCTCACGGTCACGGTCTCGCCGCGCGGGTTTGTGTATGACGATGCGCCGCAGAACTGCTCGGGGCTCTCGGCAAGCTGCTGCTACAACGAGTTTGATGACTCGGCCGCTACGACGGGATTCACGATCGCGGTTCGCACCGCGAGCGGCGCACTGATCGCGACGCGGACGTTGGTCGGTCCCGGGCCGCACACGCTGCCAGCGCTCCTCTCTGCGCAGGGCAACTACGTGGTCTCCATCGCGGCTGCAGGCATCACGAATCCGCCGGTGCTCTACTCGATTGCGCTGGGCGCTTCGCTCGCGCCGGTGATCGTTGAGTACGCCGATCCCAACCTTGCGTGGATCCAGCCGGGCACACCGACGCAGATCTTCGCACGCGCATCGGCAGGAACTCAGTCTCTCGGCGCCGTGACACTCAGGTACAGCATCAACGGCGGCGCGGTCCAGAGCGTTGCGATGGTTCCGTCCGCCCAGCCGGGCGAGGTGGTTGGAACGCTGCCGCCGGTTGCCTGCGGCGCGACGGTCGTGTACAGCGTGCGCGCCGAGGGCTCGAGCGGCGGCATCATCGAGCTCGCGGGCATCACGGCCCGCACGGGCGTCGCGCAGGTCGCGTTTACCGATGACTTTGAGACCGGTCGCGGCTGGACCACGGAGAACAATGCCGCGACTGGCGCCTGGGATCGCGTCAATCCCATCGGCACCATCGCGCAGCCCGAGGACGACACGACGCCCGGGGGCGTGACGGCATGGATCACGCAGCAGTCCAGCAATCCCGGCGAGGCGCCGGGCACCAACGACGTGGACTCCGGCTCGGTCACGCTCATCAGCCCGACGATCAACGTCTCGGGCCTCTCGAACGTGCGCGTGTCGTACCAGCGGTGGTATTCGAACACCACGGCTGGCGCGGCGGGGGGACAGTCCGGCAGCGACTCTTTCCGCGTGCAGGCTTCCTCGAACAACGGCGCGACATGGACCGCCGCGGAGACGATTGGGCCGGGACTGTTTGATGACATCAACAACCAGTCCGGCTGGCGCAGCGGCACGTTCACGCTCGCCAACGCTGGGCTGCAACCCACGGCGCAGCTGCGCGTGCGCTTCATCGCCGAGGACCTGGGCGCCGGAACCGCGGTCGAGGCGGCCATCGATGACTTTGTCGTGACGGGGCTGAGCTGCCCGCCAAGCGCAGGCTGCGACTACGACTTCAACCAGGACGAGAACGTGGACCTGCTCGACGCGCAGCAGATGGCGCAGGTCTTTGTCGGGCTTCTGACGCCGGGCGCGAGCTGGCTCGATGGTGATCTCAATGGCGATGAGAACGCGGACCTGACAGACGCGCAGCTTCTCGCGGCGTTCGTCGTGACCGGCAACTGCGGCGTGTGATTTTAAGAGCCGTCCGCGCAACCGATGGTGAGTCCAATTTCGCTTCTTCTTCTTCTTCCATCGGCTTGCGCGGACGGCTCTGAAGAGCGCGATGGCTGCACTCAGGACCACGACCATTCCGCGAAAGCTCGGAATGGTCGTGGCACGGATTATGCACTGGTTCTGGCACTGGCGGTGACGGCTTTGAGGGGCGATCACTCAGTCAGGAAAGTCTCGTATCCCTTCGCGAGAAGGCCCGACTCCTGGTCGTGGCCCTTGAGGATGCGATCGATGGCGGTATCGATGGCGCTGGCGGTGTCGGCGAGGATGGAGGCCTGATCGGTCTTGGCGCCGCTGGCCATGAGGTATGCGAACGTGCGGGCCATGCCGCAGTTGGCGACGAAGTCCGGGATGATGGCGAAGTGCTTGTCGGCCTTGCGCTGGAGGTCGCTCATCTCTTCGACCCACTTCACGATGTCGTGGTTCTTGGTCTTGTACGAGAAGGGGTTGTTGGCGCCGCAGCTCCAGACGCGCACGCCCGCCTTGCGGAGCTGCTTGATGCGCTTTGCATCGACCGTGTGCGACGCCGCGGCGGGGACGAAGATGTCCGCCTCGATGTCATAGATCTCGGCGGCGTCCTCGCTCTTGAAAATGGGTGAGGTCTTCCTGGGCTTGCCCAGGTGCGTGCCGTCGCGGCCCGCGATCAGGCCGGGGATATCGAGGCCTTCTTCGGCGATCGCGACTCGGAATCCATCGGCGCCGCGCGGGCTGGGGGCGACGAGCTTGGCGCCGACCTTGCCGAGGTAGTACGCGGCGAACGCGCCGACGGCGCCGAAGCCCTCGACGACGACGCGCTGGCCCGCGATGGGCATGCCGCGGCGTTCGTAGTAGTGCTCGAGCGAGCGTGCCACGCCGTATCCGGTGACGACGTCCGCGATGGTCCAGGCGCCGCCCTCGCGCGGGCCGGGAAGGTCCGGCAGCGTCACGAGCGCTTCGCAGCCGGACTTGAGACGCTTGGTCTTGGGCTCGACTTTTTCGCCATCGATCCGCGTCATGTGCCCGCGGCAGATGCCTTCCTGCGGATGGCTGATTCCGGCGACCTGGCTCGTGATGGCGGTTGCTTCCGAGACTTCATCGACGTTTACATCGCCGCCAGTGCCGTAGCACTCGCGCAGGAGCGGTGCGATGTGCGTGTACCAGCGTTCGAGGACGCCACGTTTTTCCTTGGGGCGCGCGTGCGGGTCGAAGCGGATGACGGACTTTCCGCCGCCGATCTCGGGGCCACAGACGCGGAACTTGACGCCCATGGTCTTGGCGAGGAAGACAGCCTCTTCGCGCGAGCCCGCGTCGCGCATGCGGGTTCCGCCGCCGGCGGCCCCGCCGCGGAGCGAGTCGATGCAGAGCCAGCCCTGCGCGTCGGTCTTGTCGTCGGTCCACTCAACGACGAGGGAGGGAGCGCGCTCGAAGAAGCGCTGGTACTTTTTGAAACCGTCGGGCTTGGACATGCGGAGCTCCCGGGCGAGGTGGTCGAGTGGTCAGGATTTTTGGTTATGGTTGGCTTTGACGATGGGCTTGATTGTTGGCGTCGCGGTCGGTGGTTTCTGTGAGCGCGTTCAGCGCGAAGCCCAAAAACGAAGCCGCCCACCACCTTTGGAGCGCGGCGGGCGGGGGCTTAAAATTGCTTGGACTGCTTGCGGACGCTCGGGGCGTGAGTGCGCTTGTTGTGGCCGGAATCACGCCACGGAGTGGCGTGGTATCCGGATGCGTTCCACCCTGAACACTACTTGCCGACGAGAGTCTTGGCGAGGCCGAGGGCCTTGTCCTTCTTGGGGTTGAACTTCTTGTCGGCGGTGAGCTTGCCGATGCGCTCGGCGCGGGTGAGGACGGAACGCTTGCCGGCGAGGTTGGCCGCCACCTTGAGGGAACGATCGAGGCTCATGGACTCCACCCTTTCTAGATCACCGTCGTTGTGGACGCTGCGGTCAGCCTCCCGTGTACTTTTCCCAGCCGGGCTTGGAGAAGTTTGAGGGGCCGCGTTCTTGCTTCTGCCACTGCTCCCCGAGTCGCAACACCGCGGCCTCGAGGTTGGTCCGGTTTGTCTTCCGCTGCCTGAACTCCTCGGCGGAGATGCCGGGAAGTGCAAACAGCCGGAAAGCCGGGCCTCGATTATTCGCAGCCCCGCCGCCGGTTTCCAGTGGGATCGCAAAGGCATCGAGCCCGCGTGAGCCGAGGTAGGCGATGGCGGCACGCGAGTCTTCATCGCTCAAGTTGGCCAGGGCCAGATAGTTGAGGTCGACCTGGCGCGGGTCGGACTGGGGTTGGCCGACGCCGCGGATGGCCGGGCGCGTGGAGGACATGGGTGCGGGGCGGGCGGGAGCGGGCACGGGGCGAACCTGCGTCACGCCGCCGGAGCTGGCGGGCTGGCCTGAGGCGGCCCGATTCCCGGACGTGGCTCCCGACGGAGCACCTGACGTGGCTCCAGACAAAGTCGAGGGCGCGCCGTCACCCAGAGGCTCGACCGGCCGCGGCTGCAACTGGCGGAGGTCCCGCTCGGCCTTGGTCTCGGCCTGGCGCTTGCCGAGCGTGACACCGACGATGTACGAGATGAGGATGATCACGAGGATCGCGGCGGCGGCGATCCAGATGACCTGATTTCTTGGGAGCGTCGCGGCCCCGCCGGGACCGGTAGAAGAGTGGGGAGGCTCAGGATCGCGCGAGGGCGCAGCATGGGCCGCGCGAGGTGTCGCGATGTGGATCGGGGCGGGCTGGGAAGATTGGGTTGAAGCGGCTGCGCCCGATGCGGGAGCTGCCTCGAGGCGCACCGTCGGCTTGGTCTGCGTGCGGGCCGCAGCGCCCGGGGCGGGCGTGGGCTGGCGCTTCGAGACGAGGTCAAAGAGCGGCACCTGGCGTGGCGGAGCCATGTGAGATGGTATCGGGCCTGCGGGTCCGACGCGTATACTTTGGACCAATGACGATCCGCGACCAGGACATCCTTCAGCTTGCCGTCCCATCCATGAGCCGCACCGAGGCCGTTTACGTGCCAAGCGTGCTCAAAGGCTTCGGCACCACGCTGCGCCATTTCTTCACGAGCTTCGGGCAGGGCAAGACCAGCCGCACGATGCAGTATCCGGAAGTGCGGCGTGAGCACCTGCCGGTGCTGGAGGGCGGCCAGAACGCCAGCAACTTTCGCGGCGTGCATCGCCTGAATCGCGATGAGCAGGGCCGCGTGAAGTGCGTCGCGTGCATGATGTGCCCGACGATCTGCCCGGCCAGGTGCATCCACATCGAGGCCGCCGAGAGTCCGTGGGACGACCGCGAGAAGTATCCGGCCAAGTTCGAGATCGACCTGCTCCGCTGCATCTTTTGCGGCATGTGCGAAGAGGCCTGCCCCGTCGACGCCATCGAGCTGACGACGGAGTACGACATCGTCGGCACGTCAAGGCAGGAGATGGTCTTTGACAAGGAAAAGCTGCTGCACGTCTACGACGTGACGATCAGCAAGAAGCCGATGTGAAGTGCAACGATCAGCATCGGCCCGGCGATGATGGTCGCGGACTTGGCTCCGAAGGACTGAAATCAACCGAGCTTCATCGCCTTCAGCATGGCCTGGCCCATGTCGGCGGGGCTCATCGCGACTTCGATTCCTGCCGCCATCAGGGCCGCGATCTTCGCGTCGGCGGTGTCGTCGGCGCCGCCGATGATTGCGCCAGCGTGGCCCATGCGCCGGCCCGGCGGCGCGGTGCGGCCCGCGATGAAGCCCGCGACGGGCTTCTTGACGTGCTGCTTCACGTAGTTCGCCGCCTCGATCTCGTCGGTGCCGCCGATCTCGCCGATCATGAGGATGCCGTGCGTGTCGGGATCCTGCTCAAAGAGGCGGAGGCAGTCGATGTGGTTCATGCCGCGGACGGGATCGCCACCGATGCCCACGCACGTGGACTGGCCGAGGCCGCGCTGGCTCGTCTGCCACACGGCCTCGTACGTGAGCGTTCCCGATCGGCTGACAATGCCGACGGACTTGCCGAGCTTGGCCTGGCTCACGTGCGTGTGGATGTAGCCGGGCATGATGCCGATCTTGCAGCCTGCGTTGGTGTATGGATCAGAGCCGCTGGTCCCCGCGCCGGTTTTGGGGCCGGGCGTGATGACGCCGGGGCAGTTGGGGCCGACGAGCGTGATGCGGCGCGTGTCCGCGGGGACTTCTTGTCCTGACGCACCGCCATTCATTTCGTCCAGCATCGCCCGCACGCGGATCATGTCATGCACCGGGATGCCCTCGGTGATGGCGCACACGACCGGGATTCCCGCGCTCGCGGCCTCAAGGATCGCATCTGCGGCGAAGGCGGGCGGGACGAAGATCATGGTCGCGTTGGCACCAGTGGCACGCACCGCAGCCTCGACCGTGTCGAAGATCGGCAGGCCATTCTCGTCCTTGGTGCCGCCCTTGCCGGGCGTGACGCCGCCGACCATCTTGGTGCCGTAGTTGTTGCACCCCTTGGTATGCGCGGCACCGAAAGCGCCGGTGATGCCCTGGCAGATGACGCGCGTGTTCTTGTCGATGAGGATGGCCATAGGCGGAGAGGGTAGGAGGGAGGGAGGAAGGCGAGCAGGCAAGCAGGCAAGCAGGGGAAGACGTAACCCGTGCCCCGAAGAAGATCCGCCTCCGAACGCCGCGGAGCGGCCGGGGTCGCGAGCCGTGGGCCGCCGCGAACGCGCCTCGGCTGATTCGCTCGCCCATGCGGTGTTCTTCAGCCCCGAGGGGGCTTCAAGAGGGATAGTGCGATGACGCTGCGCGGCGGTGACCCTGCGGCGCGCGCTATACAACAAGGTAAGGCAGCGGCAGGCGAGACGCCCGCCTCACAAGAGTTTCCTGCTCGTGGCCACATTGTGCAGCGTCCCTAGACTATGGGTCCGGCGGCTGTGGGCCGGTTTCGGGAGCCTTGCATGCGCGCGATTGTCACTGGCCAGATCGGGATGGACAAGAAGCAGTACCTTGAGGCTCTGGAGCAGTTTGCCGGGGATCAGGGAGAGCCCCTCTCGCTCTACAACGTTGGCGACGTCATGTACAAGGAAGCGCCGGATGTGCGGCCCGGGAAGATTCTGGACCTGCCCTTGTCGCGCCTCTCCAGCCTCCGCCGCGCGGCGTTTAAGGACGTGATTTCCGAGTCCATCGGCGTGCCGAACCTGGTCGTCAATACGCACGCGACGTTCCGCTGGCGCCACGGCCTCTTCGCGGCGTTTGACTACGACCAGATCGCCGCGATGAAGCCCGATCTCTTCATCTGCCTCGTGGACAACATCGAGGTCGTGCATCATCGCCTGCACCGCGACCACGAGATCGACGCGACGCTCAAGGACTGCATGGTCTGGCGCGAGGAGGAAATCCTCGCGACCGAGCTCATGAGCAAGGCGATCCCGGGGTCGCAGTTCTTCATCATGGCGCGCGGGCGGCACGCGATGACGACCAAGACGCTCTTCAGGCTTGTCTGCCGGCCGCAGATGCGGCGCGTGTACCCAAGCTTCCCGATGAGCCACGTTGTGGACATGCCCGAGGTGCTGGCGGAGATCGACGCCTTCCGCGCGAAGCTGGCAGAGCACTTCATCACGTTTGATCCGGGTGATGTGGACGAGAAGCTGCTGCTGGACCGCGCCATCGAGGCGAGCAAGAGCGGCAAGGACTACATCGAGGCCGCGCCGCACAGCTTTGGTGGCAGCAAGGCCGCGGGCAAGGCGCCGGTCAAGGTGCGCGTGCGCGAGGTGCTCGACATCGCGGGCGACATCGACGGCCAGATCTACATGCGCGACTTCAAGTTGATTGATCAGGCCGACATGATCGTGAGCTACATCCCGGAGATCCCGACGGCCACGGGGAAAGAGTTTCCCGGCCTCTCTAGCGGCGTCGAACGCGAGCTGCACCACGCCTTCGAGCACACGAAGGAGGTCTACGTCGTGTGGAAGCCAAAGAAGGCGCCAAGCCCGTTCATCACCGAGACCGCCACGCGCATCTTCAAGACCACCGACGAGGCCCTTGCGTACTTCGAGAGCAAGGGCTACTTCGGCGAGAAGAATCTCTTTGGGAATTAGCGGAAGGCACTGGGCACTGGGCACTAGGGCGGAGAAGATGCAGGTACTGCGGATTGAGGACTGGGCACCGGGGCGGAGAAGACGTGGGAGCCCGAGGGGTGCGATGCGGCGCTCTGAATTAAACAACGCCGATGGGCCCTTGCCCATCGGCGTTTGTACGTGATCCGGATCGCGAGTCTGGAGCGGCCGGGCCGCTGCGTCCACGTTGTCCTGCGCTGCGGTCCCAAGCGGCGCGCCGGTGGTCTTGGTCTGACACTAGTGCCAGGTGCCTACTCCTCAGATCCCGCACTGGCCGCTGACGACGAAGGCGGCGAGGAGCTGGGCGTCGGTCAGGTCGGCGTTCTCATCGCCATTGAGATCACCATCGAGCCAGTTGGACTCGGGCGTGAGAAGGCCGACGAAGACCTGGGCCATTTGCTGCGCGTCGAGGAGGTCGACGTTCTCGTCGCGATTGAAGTCATAGTTGCACGAGGATGCCTGGGCCGGCGCGCTCGCCATGCCGAAGAAGATGAGCGTGGAGTTTGTGCTGAGGAGCTCGAACGTGCCTTCGGCCAGGTTGTAGCGAACCACGCCGCCGACGCGAGCGGAGTTGCGGAAGTTGACGCCGCCGATGAGCGTGTCGGGCGTGCCGTCCGAGTTGGAGTCAACGCCGGTCATGCTGGCGAACCCTGTCCAGCCGCCGCCAGCCGATCCGGGGACGTTGTTGGGCGTGCCCAGCGGAGTTCCCTCGCCGGTGGCGGGGTCGATGCGCAGGAGGTTGGTCCGTCCGCTCGACGTGTGCACGCCATAGAGCTGCCCTTCGACCGAGCCAAGCCCGATGATGAACGGCGCCACGGAAGCTCCGTAGAAGTCGGCGAGGTCGGAAGCAAGCTGCCCCTGAACCCCTACCGGCGTGGTCGTGCCGTCGGAGAGATTCACCTCGTACAGCCGCACGTCGCCCGCAGTGGGGATGACGTAGCCGGTGCTGCCGATGATGTCGAAGCCGGTCGCGGTGGGACCGTTGGCGATTGTCAGCTGTGTGGCCTCCCAGGTCGTGGTATTGATCTCAAAGAGCGCGCCGCTCTGCCAGGCGAAGTAGCGCCCATCCGCGCTTGCCGCGAGGGCGGCGAAGATCGCGTTGCCGGGCGTGGGCGCCTGCTGCGTCGCGACACCCGTCGTGGGATCGATCGTGTAGAAGAAGTTCTGGCCCGGGGACGGCGCGCCGCACGCCACGATGATCGGCTGGGCCTGGGCAACCGCTCCGAACCCTGCAACCAAGCCAGCGCCAATCGCCAGCAGGAGCGCTGGGCCCCGGAACACAAGCGTTGAGCAAGTCTGAATCGTCATGAAGATCTCCCTTCGGTCAGGCAGCACCCGAGCCGCGCAGCAGCACAAACCCTGGACGGACACCCCGTTGCCTCCTACCGTATTGAAAATGATAAGTCGTTCTCATATCGAGTCAAGGGCGTCGCGATCATTCCGCGTCCCGGCCGCAGCGGGGCGTCTGCTGGCCCACCCGCTCTTCATCCTGCTCGGCGCACTGGCCTCCCTTGGCCTTGCGGGATGCGCAGGCCCGACCGCCGCCCCAGGCGAATCCGACGCGCGGTCCGAACTGGCCAGCGAGATGGCCCTTCTCGCGATGGACCGCGAGGCCCTCTTCACCATCGCCCCTGCAGACGATGGCACGCGCCTCAAGGCACTCAGCACGGGCTTCTGGCAGTCCAAGCTTGACACCGCAGCCCCCTCGGACGATGCTGTCCGCGAGCTCGAGCGGCGGCGGCGTGCCCTTGACCTGCTTGACTGCAGGGAGCTCGATTTTGGTGTCATGTCCTTCGCCACGGTCTTCGATGGCCAGCGGCACGTCGAGGCTTACGTCGTCCATGTCGCCACGATGGACGATGTTCTGGCACGCCACCCCACGTTCTTCGCCCCCTTTGCCCTCACGCCTGGAACCAGCGTCGGCGAGGTTCTCGCGACGGTCGAACGGATGCCGCGTCTGGATCGCTTCCGGGCTTACGGCCTCCTATTTGGATATCCGCAGTACGCCGTGGACTTCTTCGTAGAGGCCGCTGGTGATGAGGTGCCCGCTGGCGAGCCCGGAGCCAAGCGCCCGATCGTGCCGCGCGACTTCATCTCCATCCCGGTGTACGAGTCGGAGGCGAATCGCTTCGTGTGGGCCGCTCCCAAGGGACACGCTGGCCATCCCGACGACGACAGGACCCGCGAGCGGGCCCGAGCGATCCTCGCCCACTATCGATCGCTCCGCGGCGAGCCACCCACTGACGGAATCCTTCTGCTCCGCAAGGTGCAGAAGACTCCAACTCGATGAAGGTTCGGCAACCACTCGATGACTTCCAATGAACAACGCCGATGGGC
>Ga0105049_10009286_pt1 | contig 11335 bp, 13 predicted proteins | sample MAT06_FD_78087 | JGI IMG/M metagenome (GOLD analysis project Ga0105049, IMG submission 78087) | Freshwater microbial communities from Lake Fryxell liftoff mats and glacier meltwater in Antarctica - MAT-06 | ecosystem: Environmental > Aquatic > Freshwater > Ice > Liftoff microbial mat | place...
CGCCACCGAGTTGCTCGCCGCGATCCAAGCCGGCACGATCCCCGCGGCAGCGCTCGACGCGGCGCAAGTGCAGAACCTCGCGCAGCACAAAGACGCGACGATTTCCGCCCTCGCAAAAAAAGCGCTCGTCTCCGTGATCCCGCCATCGCGCGCGGAAGTGACCGCAAAATTTCAACCCGCCCTCGCCGCGAAGGGGGACGCCGCACGCGGGCAGGCCGTCTTCATGCAGCGCTGCTTCACCTGCCATCGCGCCGCCGGTCAGGGCATGGCCGTCGGGCCGGATCTCATCACCGTGAAGACGAAAGGCCGCGACGCGCTGCTCACCGCCATCCTCGAACCGCACAAGGAAGTCGCCGCGCAATTCATCGCCTACACCGTGAACACGAAAGACGGCCAGGTGCTCAACGGCATCGTGACCAGCGACGACGCGACGAGCCTCACGCTGAAGATGATGGCCGGGGCCGAGATGACGATCCCGCGCCGCAACATCAAAGGCAGCAGTTCCACCGGCCAGAGCCTCATGCCAGAGGGGCTCGAAGCCGGGCTCGACGTGCCGGGTATGGCGGATCTGCTCACCTTCATCGAGACCCTGAAGTGAGCACGCGGCGGGGGCAGTGTTCAGTATTCAGTGTTCAGTGTTCAGTGTTCAGACCCAGCGCGCTCCCCCAACACGGCCTCTCTGAATACTGAATACTGAAAACTGAACACTGAACACTGAACACCGAACACTGAACACCGAACACCGAACACCGAACACCGCCCCTCCCCATGCCTCCCCTCACCCGCCGCCATTTCCTCCATTCTGCCGTGGCCGCCGCGACCGCCGCGCCGTTTGCCCGCGCCGCCGAGGGGACCGCGCAATGGCACCTCGCGCCGTTCCGCTTCGACGTGACCCCGCCCGTGGGCCATCCGCTCTGCGGGGGTTGGATCAAGCCCGTGGTGGATGTGGCAGACTCCCTGGAGGCGATCGGTTTCGTCCTGCTCGGGGCGGGCGCGCCGATCGTCATCTGCGCGGTCGATTGGACGGGGATCTTGAATGAAGCGCACGTGGCGTGGCGCACCGCCCTGGCCGAAGCGGCGGGGACCACGCCGGAGCGCGTCGCGGTGCAGTGTCTGCATCAGCACGACGCGCCCTTCGTCTGCCTCGCGGCGCAGCGCCTGGTCGAGGCCCAGGAGGACGGCTTGCGCGTGGTGGACGTGGCGTTTTTCCAAGACTGCCTCCGGCGCGGCGCCGCGGCGATCCGCACCGCACTGCCCCAGGCGCGACTGCTCACCCACGTCGCGCACGGGGAAGCCCGCGTGGAAAAGGTCGCGGGCAATCGCCGCGTCGCGCTCGGCCCCGACGGCAGGGTGGGGAAGATGCGCGGGAGCGGGTGTCGCGACGCGGAGCTGATCGCGCTGCCGGAAGGCTTGATCGATCCGATGCTGAAGACGGTCGCCTTCTACAGCGGCGGCGAGAAAATCGTGGCCTGTCACTACTACGCGACCCACCCGATGAGCCACTACGGGCAAGGGCATGTGAGCAGCGATTTTCCCGGCCTCGCTCGCAAGCGGCGGCAGCAGGAGGAGCCCGGTTGCACGCAGATTTACTTCACCGGCGCCGCTGGCAATGTGGCCGCCGGGAAGTACAACGACGGCTCGCCGGAAGCGCGGGTGCAGCTCACGCAGCGGATCTACGACGGCATCGTCGCCGCCGCCGCGTCGCTCCAGCCCGCACCGATCACCCGGGGAGGCTGGCGGACGCACGCGATCGTCCCCGCGATGAATCCCGTCTTCACCGAAGCGGGCGAGCGGGCGATGGTGGCGGACAAAAAGAATGTCCCCGCGCAGCGCATCCGTCCGGCCATGCGGGTCGCCTTCCTGGAGCGTCTCGCGAAAAAGATGCCGATCGTCCTGAGCGCGCTCCAGGTGAATGACGCGACCCTGCTGCATCTGCCCGCGGAGAGCTTCGTCGAGTACCAGCTCCGTGCCCAGCAGCTCGCGCCCGGACGTTTCGTAGCGACCGCCGCCTATGGCGATGGCGGGCCATGGTACATCCCGACCCGGGAAGCCTTCCCCCAGGGCGGCTACGAAGTGAGCGTCGCAAACTGCTCCCCGGAGATGGACGACCTGCTCACCGACGGCCTGCGCGCGCTCCTCGCCTGACGCGGCGGGGTGCGGTGCCGGCCCTGACCTTCGTCGCCCTCGCGGGCGAAGATCGCCTTGCACCGCTCCCGTGAGGAGTCGCGCCTCCCCCTTCGGCCCCTCGGCGGCGTGGAGCGTGGAATGGCGGGCGTCCTGCTTGACCTTGTCCACCGTCGCCCGTTTATTGCGCGCCTGAATTTTCCCGATCACTCGATGCCCATCACCCGTCCCGCTTTTTTCCTGCTCGCCCTGCTGCTCCTGGTGGGCTGTCGGTCGAATGATCCGCGCTTCAGCGGTGAGACGCAGTACATGGGCGGCTACCGTCGGCAGAACCAGCCGCAGCGGGCAAACTTCGACAATGTCTCCTTCTGGGACGGCGATTCGGTGGCCGGATCGCCTTCCGTCCGGATCGATCTCGGGGAGCAAAAGGCCTATTTCTTCAAGTCCGGCGAGCTGGTCGGCGTGTCGGTGATCTCCACTGGGCGCGAAGGTTTTTCCACCCCGACCGGCAGCTACAAGATCCTGCAGAAGGAGCGCGAGCATAAGTCGTCGCTCTACGGCAACTACCTGGATCGCGCGGGCCACATCCTGAGGAAGGACATCGACACCACCAAGGATCCGCGCCCGTCCGGCGCGGTGTACGATGGAGCGAGCATGCCCTTTTTCATGCGCTTCACCGGGGGCGTGGGCATGCACGAAGGCTTCCTGCCAGGTTATGCCGCGTCGCATGGGTGCATCCGGATGCCGGGCTTCATGGCGGAGAAATTTTTTGCGAATCTCTCGGTCGGCACGCCGGTGCAGGTCGTGCATTGAACGAGCGTCGCACCCATGCCCGTCCCGGAAATCAGCGTCACCGAAGCGCACGCGCGGCTCACCGGAGAAGCTCCGCCGCGCTTGATCGACGTGCGTGAGGCGGAGGAATGGGCGATCGCGCGGATCGCGGGCGCGGAGCTGCTGCCGCTCTCGCAGTGGCCGGCGATCGCGCAGGAAAAGCTCACCGATCCCGGCGCGGCGCTGCTCCTCCAGTGCCATCACGGCGGGCGCTCGGCGCAGGCCACGGCGTTCCTCCAGCGACTCGGCTTCACCGGGGTGCAGAATGTGGCGGGCGGGATCGACGCGTGGTCGGTAGAAGTGGACCCGACGGTGCCGCGATATTAGGGCGCCTGCCCGGACACGCGCTGGAGCAGCGCGGCCACTGCTGCGTCGCAGCCGAGTTCGGCGTCCTTGCCGGCGATATTCGTCGCGGCGACCAGGGCGAGGCCTTTCCCCGGGGCGAGCCACATCACGGCGTACCACATGGTGTTTGAGCCACTGTGCATGAGCGTGGTGCCGCCGGCCCAGTCGCGCTGCGCCACCACCCAGCCCATGGCGTAGTCGCTGCCCGGCGGCGCGGTGTGCAGCCGGGTAAAACTCCCGGGACCGAGGATGCGCGCGGTGGTGCGCACGGAGCGCGCATGCCAGCCGGCGTAACGGGCGAGGTCGGCGATCGAGCAGTGGATCGTCCCCGCCGGGCCGATCGCCGCGGGATTGTCCACCTGCGGTCCCGGCGCCACCGGGGTGGGCTGGCCATCGGTCACGCGGTGGCCCCAGGGTTGATCGAGCTTTTGCGCATCGCCCGGAATCCCGAAGCCCGCGGAAGTCATGCCCAGGGGTCCGAAGAGGCGTTCGCGCATGAGCGTCTCCCATGGCTGGCCGGTGGCGCGCTCGAGCATCGCGCCGGCGATGGCGTACCCCTGGTTCGAGTAGATCGTCTTTTCACCCGGCCGGGCCTCGGGGCGGCGCAGGAGCAGCCCGCGCACAAAATCGAGCCGTTGCGCGGTCGGGGTGCCGGTGGCGCGCCGGGCGTTGCGCCAGAGATTGTCGGGCGGCTGAGTGGGCGCGCCGCCGCGATGCTGGAGGAGTTGCTCCAGCGACACCGCCCGCCACGCCGGTTCGATGAGCTCCTGCCACTCCGGGAAGACCTGCCCGATGGTCGTCCCCCACGCGATCTTCCCGTCCTCGACGAGAATGGCCGCGAGCGTCGCGGTCATGGACTTGCCGCAGGAGCCGATGTGCCATTGGTCCTCGGCGGTGACTGGCACCTTCTCACCGATCGCGCGCCGGCCGACCGCTTCGATCTCGATGACACTTTCCTCGCGCACCACCGCCGCGGCGAGGGCTGGCAGATGGTACTTGGCGCGGATCGTTTCCAAGGTGTCCGTGAGTGGTTGGCGTTCCTGAGCTGGTGCGGCGCAGGCCAGGAGCAGGGGCGCCCACGCCCCCAGTCGAATCCACGAGGCGAGGGCGCCCCATCTCCTGGCATCAGCCCTGGCCATGGACGCGCGCCGCGACCTTCAGGCGCAGCGCATTGAGCGCGATGAAGCCGGTGGCGTCGTTCTGATTGTAGGCCTTGGTGGGATCGGCCTCCATCGTGGCGATGTGCGGGTTGTAGAGGCTCACCGGCGATTTGCGTCCAGCGGCGATGATGTTGCCTTTGTAAAGTTTCACGCGCGCGACGCCGCGGACGTTCTTTTGGGTCTCGGTGATGAGCGCCTGGAGGGCGTCCCGCTCGGGCGCGAACCAGAAGCCATTGTACACCAGCGACGCGTACTTCGGGATGAGCGAGTCGCGCAGATGCATGACCTCGCGGTCCATGGTCAGCGATTCGATCTGGCGATGGCCAAAGTGCAGGATCGAGCCGCCGGGCGTCTCATAGACCCCGCGCGATTTCATCCCGACGAAACGATTCTCGACCATGTCCACGCGACCGCAGCCGTGTCGTCCGCCGAGTTTGTTCAGCACCTTCATCACCCAGTAGGGCGAGAGGAGCGCGTGATTCTCGGCGTTGAATTTCAGCGCGCCTTTGTACCCCAGCTCCGTGAGCAGCGCGCCGATCTCATGATAGCCGACCGCGGTGCAGAGCCCCTGCTCGAAGGACAGCTCCACATACTCCGCCTTGTCCGGCGCCTCCTCCGGCGAGACGCTGAGCACGTACATGTCGCGCGCCTTTTCCGCGCTCGCGTCGTACCACGGGTCCTCGAGGATGCCGGCTTCAAAGCTGATGTGCAGGAGATTGCGATCCATCGAGTACGGCTTCTTCGCGCTGGCCTGCACCGGGATGCCCTTGGCCTCGCAGTAGGCGATCATTTCCGCACGCCCGGGGAATTGCTCGCGGAAGCGATCCTGCCGCCACGGCGCGATGACTTCGAGCTCCGGCGCGAGCGCCGCCGCCGTCAGCTCGAAGCGCACCTGATCGTTGCCCTTGCCGGTGGCGCCGTGCGCGATGGCATCCGCGCCTTCGCGCTGCGCGATCTCCACCATCTTCCTGCCGATGCACGGCCGCGCGATCGAGGTGCCGAGAAAGTATTGCCCTTCGTAGATCGCGCCCGCCTGCATCATCGGAAAGATGAAGTCGCGCGCAAATTCCTCGCACAGATTCTCGATGTAAATCTTGCTCGCCCCAGTGCCGAGCGCCTTCGCTTCGAGCCCATCGAGTTCCTCCTCCTGCCCGACATCCGCGCAGTAGGCGATCACTTCGGCGGAGTAGGTTTCCTTCAGCCAGGCGAGGAGCACCGAGGTGTCGAGGCCGCCGGAGTAAGCGAGGACGATTTTCATAGGGCGGCGAGTTGTAGGCGTGCGGAGCGGGTTTTCAATCCGGCAAATGTCTTCCGCTGGTTTTTCGACCCGTGGCCCGCCGATCAATCCCGGAGCGCGAAAAGCTTCGCTTCTTCCCCGCCGCCTGCTGCGCTTCAGCTTCAGGCGGCTTGCGACTGCGCGGCGGGGGCGACGCGCTCGACGCTCGTCATCAAGAGAACCGACAAATAGTGCATGCTCCCGTCCCGTTCCTCGATGACGACTTGCGGCACGTCGCTCGAGGCCGCGAGTACGTAGTCGGGATGGTCGATGCGATACTCGCGCCCATCGGCCAGGCGGATTACGAACGGATGAAATGGCGCGGCGTGCAGGAGTTCGCGGATGCGTGCTTTCATGGGGCGATGGGTAGCATGCCGCCCCCACCCGGGCAAGCGCCCGCTCTCCTCTTCCCAGCCGCCTTCCAGACGCGCAGAGGATTCCCACGAAGATCCGCAAGGTCGTTCACGGGCGTCGCGGTAATGGCGCGTTCATCAAGCGGCGCCTCGGCGAGCGGCTGGAGGGGCTCACCTCTGCACGATCAGGAAGATCGCGGCGAGCAGCAGGAGCGAGCCGCCCAGGCGCCGGAGCATCACCGCGCGACCGTGGGTGCGCTCCACATTTCCAAACCAATGGCCGACGGTCCACACCAGCACCACGCTCCACATGCCGCGGGAGTTGTAGAGCACGTTGGTCGTGGTCGCACCGATGAAGACGATGGCCCAGGCGACGCCGCCGGCTTGCAGGGCGAGGACGAAGCTGCCGCCGAGCGCCCAGCGCCAGGCGGACGGCGTGAGGTCGCGGAGGGAGCCGCGAAAGAAGGGCACGAGCCCGAAGGAGAGCAGGGCGACGGTGAGAAATTGCGTGGGGGCGTAGTGATTGAAGCCCCACTGCGGCACCCAGCGCTGCTGGAGCACGTCGGTGAAGGCAAAGCACGCCGCCGCGCAGAAGCCGTAGAGCATGCTGCGCAGGATCACGTCGCGGTTTTTCACGCTGCCGCCGCCGCCGAGGAGAGCCGTGGCCACGGCGGTGAGCGCCACCGCAAACCACATCGTCGGAGTGACGACGGCCGTGCCGAGGAGCACGGAGAAGAGCGCGACGAAGATGACCTTCGACCCGAGCACGGGCGTGGCCACGGAGACGTCGCCGCGACTCAGGGCGAGGAAAGTGAAGACCTGGCCGACGAAGAAGAGCAGTCCGGTGACCGCCGCGTGCCACACGTTCAGCAGGGTCGCCGGATGCTCGGCGGGCCGCAGCCAGAGGATGGTGAAGCAAGCGCCGAGCATCCAGTTCGTGATGAAGCTCACCCGCCAGGAACCCGCGCCGCGTTCGGTGGCGCGCTTCAGCATCAGCGCCGCGATGCCGTAGCCGAACGCGGAGGCGAGCGGGATAAAGTAGGTGGGCGGCACGGGCGGGAGACTGCGGAGAAAGGCGGGCCGCGGGAAGGCTTGTGCTCGTCCTCGAATCCACAGTTTTCGAGGGCGAGCAGGAGCCTTCACTTTCGTTCGCCACCGATTTGCGCCACGTTGCGGCCATGAAACCCCTCCAGTTCATGACCCTCGTCGGCGCCATCTCCCTCGCCCTCACCGGCGGTGCGGTGGCGGAAAATGTGCAGAAACTCCTCACCGATGCGCAGACGGCGTACATGCGCGGCGAGGTCGAGTCGGCGAAGGCGACGTTTCAGATGGTCAACAAACTCGACCCGAAGAATCAGACGGCGATCGCCTTTCTGCGCCGCATCCAAGTCGAGCAGGCGGCCAAAGGTGGCGGGGGCTCGGTGGAGAAAAAGTTTGCGGCGGTGATCCTGCCGCAGGTCGAGTGGCGCGACGCGACGCTGCGCGAGACGCTGGAGTTCCTGAGAAAGAAGGTCAACGACGCCCCGGGCAACAAGCCGCAGGTGAACTTTGTCCTGCAGGTGCCCGAAGAACGGCTCGCCGCCGCGCGGATCACCCTGAGTCTTTCAAACCTCCCCTTCACCGAGGTGCTGCGCTACGTGGGCGGGATGGCTGGGGTGAGTTTCACTTACGACCAGTATGCGATCCTCGTGAAGCCAGCCGCGGCCGCGCCGACGGCGACGAACAAGGCAAGCCCGCAAGCGCCGTGACGGTTCGGACCTCCGGCGGCCCGCCGAAGGGTCCGGCGTCCAGTGGTCCTCTTCAGTAAAGGACGCGTGCGAGATAGAGGCCCTCGGCGGGGGCCTGGAAGTGGGTTTTCTTCACGCCCTTCGCCGCGAGGAGTTCGGTGAGAAAGCTCGGCTCAGCCCGACCTTCCGCGCAGCGCACGAGGGTGCCGGTGAGCAGGCGCACCATGCGGTAGAGGAAGCCGTCGCCTTCAAAGCGCAGCGTGAGGAGCCCGCCGCGACGCGCGATGCGGATGCGGCGGATGGTGCGCTCGGTGTCCGCGACGGGCTCCCCGCGATTGGCGGCGAAGCTGGCGAAGTCGTGGGTGCCTTCGAGAAGCCGGGCGCAATCGCGCAGGCGCGCGAGATCGAGCGGGCGCGGGACGAACCACGCACGGTCGATCTCCAGCGGATGCAGGAAGGGGCCGTTCCAGATGCGATAGAGGTACTCCTTCCCTTGCGCGTCGAATTGCGCGTGGAAATCGGCGCGGGCGCGCGCGACTTTCAAGATGCGGATTTCGTGCGGCAAATTCGCATTGAGCGCCTCCCGCCATTTCGCCGTCGGCAGGAGCCCGCCCGGCACCGTCGCATGCGCGACCTGGCCGAGCGCATGCACCCCGGCATCGGTGCGCCCGGAGCCGATGACGACGACGCGCCTGCCGACGATCCTGGCAAAGGCGCCCTCGATGAAATCCTGCACCGCGTCTTTCGTCGCCTGGCTCTGCCAGCCACGGAAGGGGCGACCGTCGTAGGCGACGAGGAGCCGGAGGCGCGTGGTCGCGGGGGTCGCCGCGGGCTCTGCGGATGGGGCGCGCCGCGTGGCCAAGCGCCTACCCTCCGAGCATCGCCTGCGAATCGAGCCAGCCCTGCAGGATGAGCACGGCGGCGACCTGGTCGATGACGGCGCGGCTTTGCTTCGCATTGCGCCCGGCTTCATGGAGCGAGCGCTGGGCGGCGACGGTGGTGAGGCGCTCGTCCCAGGTCTTCACCGGGCAGGTGCAGGCGGCGCGCAGCTTCTCGACGAAGGCGCGCACTTTCTCCGCGGCGGGGCCGTAGGTGCCGTCCATGTTGCGGGGCAGGCCGATGACGATCTGGCCGATCTTGTCGCGCTCGACGATGGCGGCGATGCGGGTGATGGGATCGGAGACTTCTTTCAACGCGATGGTCTCGAGCGGATGGGCGAGCATCCCGAGTTCATCCGAGATCGCGAGGCCGATGCGGGCTTCGCCGTGGTCGATGCCGAGGGCGCGGGTCATTTGGGAAAGTATTCAGTGTTCAGTGGGCAGTGGGCAGTGGGCAATGGGCAGTGCGGACAACAGGCGGCTGGGAGACTCCTGAACACTGAATACTGAATACCGACCACTTTCCCTCTCATTGCAGTTCCCCCGGCACCATGGTCACGAGTTGTTTGATCTTCTCCGCCTCGTGCCGGCTGCAGACGAGGAGGGCGTCGGCGGTTTCGACCACGATGAGATCGCGCACGCCAAGCAGGGCGACGGTCTTGCGCTGCTCGCTAAAGACGATGTTGTCGCCGGCATCGAGAGTCCGGAGCGGGCTGTTCGAGCGATTGCCGTCGCCTTCGTCGCCGAGGTATTTCGCGATCGCCGTCCAGCTCCCGACGTCGTCCCAATCGAAGCCCGACTCGACCATGAGGACGCGCCCGGCTTTCTCCATGATGGCGTAGTCGATGGAGATCTTCGGGAGCTTTGGGAAAGCGTCGGCGAGGAGCGCGGGGAGGTCGCCGCCGCGATGGATGCGGCTGATGAAGTCGCCGAGTTCCGGGGCGTGGCGATTGAAGGCGCTGAGGATGGCCGGGATCGACCAGATGAACATGCCGGCGTTCCAGCGGAAATTGCCCTGTTTGAGAAACTGTTCGGCCAGCTCGGCGTCCGGCTTTTCGCGGAAGCGCACCACGTCGCACACCGCTGGACCGGGTGGCGCGTCGGGCACCGGGACGCTGGCGCCCACTTCGATGTAGCCGAAGCCCGGGCAGGCCCAGGTGGGCTGGATGCCGATGGTCACGAGTTCGCCGGATTCCGCGGCCGCAGCGGCGACGCGCAGGGTGGCCTGAAAGCCGGCGATATCCTGGATGAGGTGGTCCGCCGGGAGCACGACCATGGTGGCGCCGGGCGCCCGCAGCGAGACCCAGCCGACGCCGAGCGCGATGGCGGCGGCGGTGTCGCGTTTGGCCGGTTCGGCGATGATATTGGCCTCCGGGAGCGAGGGGCAGAGACGGCGCACGCCGGCCTCCTGCTCGGCATTGGTGAGGATGAGGATGTGCTCGGGCGGCACCAGGCCGGCGAGCCGGCGCAGGGTCGCCTCGAGCAGGCTTTCAGCGGAAAAAAGCGCGAGGAGCTGCTTGGGCCGCGCCCGGCGGCTCAGCGGCCAGAAGCGCTCGCCGCTGCCGCCAGCGAGGATCAAAACGTAAAGGGGATGAGGCATGGATGGAAAAGTGCGGGAGGCTCAGGGCTGGGGGCGGGACTCTGAGGCGGGTCGGCGGAAAACGCCAAACTTCAAACGCCAAACTTCAAACGCTACGCGCTCCGACCGCAGGCCGTTTGACGTTTGACGTTTGGCGTTTGGCGTTTGCAGTTTGCAGTTTGGTGTTCCGGGTAATCGCAAGCGGCGGCGTGCGCCTCCCTGAGGACTTCCGCCCTTCAGATTCGAGTTTCTTTTTTGGCATTCGGCTTGCAGAGTCTCCCGCCATGCCCAAGCCCTCCGACGCCGTCCAGACGAGTCTGCTCGCGATCACCCAAACCGCCGTCGGTTGCGGCATCGGACTCCTGATCGCCGGCAAGCTCGGGCGCCCCGCGCAGAAGACCACGGGGGCGACGATGATTTCCGTGGGCGCGCTGCTCGCGCTGCCGGTGCTGGTGGGCGTGGTGGTGCGGTCGCTGAATGGGCCGGATTCCGCACGAGGCGCGCGGCGGCGCCTCAATTCCATCCGCAGCGATCACGGTTTCCCGGAAGACGCAGAAGTCGTCTGAGGTGCGGCGCGCGGGAGGCATGGGCGGTGCTTTGCATCGGAGCCATGAAGCTCCCCCAGATTCCTCTCCCCAAGATCGACTATCGGTCGGTCGCCTTCCAAACGACGCTCGAGCTCGCGGCCGGCGGGCTCATGATCGCCCTGCTCCTGCGCTGGATCGAGTGGTGAAAACCGGCGCCGCTCGTGGGCGGGACAATTGCGTTGCCCGCCGCGGAGGTGTCTGCGATTGATGCGCCCCTTTCATGGACTGGATTAAAGATTTCCTGCACACGATCCTGCATCTCGACGACGTGCTCCCGCAGTGGGCCGGGCAATACGGGCCGTGGATCTACGGCATCCTCTTCCTCATCGTCTTCTGCGAGACGGGGCTGGTGGTGACGCCGGTGTTGCCGGGGGACTCGCTGCTCTTCGCCACCGGCGCCCTGGCGGCCGCCGCGCCGCAGGCCATGAATGTCCACTTGATCGTGCTCCTGCTGATCGTCGCCGCGGTGCTGGGC
>Ga0105049_10009288_pt1 | contig 11331 bp, 10 predicted proteins | sample MAT06_FD_78087 | JGI IMG/M metagenome (GOLD analysis project Ga0105049, IMG submission 78087) | Freshwater microbial communities from Lake Fryxell liftoff mats and glacier meltwater in Antarctica - MAT-06 | ecosystem: Environmental > Aquatic > Freshwater > Ice > Liftoff microbial mat | place...
AGCGCCGAAATACGATCCCAAGTCGAAATAGCGAGGGCCATTCAGGCAAAACGATTTGACAATAGCGTTACCAATACCAACGCACACATGAATAGTCGCGAGCTTCGCAAATATTGCATTTTAGGCAAGGTTGAGTACGAACTGATGCGAGTCGCAGTCACCGAGTTGGGGCTATCCGCGCGAGCCCACGATAAAGTACTAAAAGTAGCTCGAACGATCGCTGATCTCGAATCGTCAGAAACACTTCAAGCACATCACATTCAAGAAGCCATCAATTATCGAATGCTCGATCGAGACATCTTCAGCTGAGTCAACTATTCTTTGTGGTTTGCTTCTTGGGATATCAGTCGATCGAGACGCGAAAGGACTCGATGTTCGAGTTCGTTTGAAGTTGGCGGTGTCTCAATCGCGAGAGAATCATTGTTTTGCAAAACGATCGATCCAACCGCTGTCGGCTTTCCAAAGGACTCGCAAAGCACACCGTTATGAATGTAGACGCGATTTCGGCCCCCCATTTTTGCTCCGTAAAGCGCTTCGTCGGCACGCTGCACAAACTTCCCGATCCGCTCGTTGTCGTTGATTCGAGCTATGCCTGAACTAATGGTCACGGGGATTTTCTGGCCCTCGACGTCAATTGGTTTGCCAGCGATGGTTAGCCTGAGTCGTTCCAAAGCATTAGCGGCAGGCAGAACCTCGCCATCAAAAATGATTCCAAATTCCTCGCCTCCGTACCGCGCGACCAGTAGAGACTCGCTGCTAATTTCTCTTAGGCGGGCGGAGATCTCTCGCAGCACCGCATCGCCTGCTGGATGGCCATAGTTGTCATTTATCTTTTTGAAGTGATCGATATCGATCAAGGCCAACGAGAAAGGATGCTTGGTTGACTGCAACCTTGCATAACATTCGTCCATTTTTTGATCAAAGGCTTTTCGATTCGCAAGTCCGGTTAACCCGTCTGTGCGAGCTTCGGTCAAGTAACAGGCCAACTGTTTGGTTTGCATTTCGAGTTTGCCTTCGGCGGACTCAAGTCGAGACTGCAATAAGCTGTTTGCCTCGACGATCCGATCGACGATACTTTGTACTTCCTCTTTGGTTCGGACTTTCTTGGTGTCCGCCGCATCTCGCTTGAGGGTCTGCATCGTCGACTGATAGCGGTTAAAGTCACCCGCGAAATCCGTGGTCCAGCTGGCCATATTGCGAAGTGCAGCGATTATTTGCGTTTGATCAATCAAGGACCGCTCGATACCTGGAGAGCTTCGTTTCGCCATCCAAAATCCGAGTGCAATTCCGACCGCCAAAAGCGTCGTCCCGAACAGTAATCCCATTAGCAAATAGAGAATTGGCATTGTACTCATTACTCAGAATCCTCCCTCGCGGAATCAATGACTCGGCTAAAATGATTGGAGCCCATGTGCCCGCTCAACCCTTTTGGAGGAGCAGCAGTTCCTTTACCCGACTCGGTCCTGGACGGGCTGGCATTCGATTGAAAGGCAAGCGACGACAGATCTTCGGTTTTTGCGACAGTTACAATGCCATTGTTAGAAATCGTGAAGCCTCTTTTTCGGTCTAGTTCAATATCGAATCCGATTTCGAAGCCAGCCGGAATGCAAACACCTTTATCGATAATCGCATTGCGAATCTTGGCGCGTCTGCCAACCTCGACCCCTTCGAATAGAATGCTATCTGAGATTTGGGCGTAGGAGTTGACTCGAACCCCAGGTCCCAAAATACTCCGTTCGACTCTGCCACCACTAACAACTGTTCCTGCGCATACGATCGAGTCCAAGGCCAAACCGCACCGGTCGCCTTCGCCTCGCGATCCGAACACAAACTTCGGTGGCGGCAAATTCTTTTGCAGAGTCCGCACCGGCCAGCTTTCGTCGTAGAGATTCAAAAAGGGATCAATACCCACCAGATCCATGTTGGCTTCGTAGAATGCGTCCAACGTACCGACGTCACGCCAGTACGCGTCTCGCTTTCTGTTTTCGTCCTTGAATGGAAATGCATAGACACGGTGACGATCAATAATGGACGGAATAATGTTTTTTCCGAAGTCATGATGACTCTTAGGGTCGTTGGCATCATGGCAAAGTTGTTCAAAAAGGAATCTCGTATTGAACACATAGATTCCCATTGATGCGAGTGCATGCCCTGGGTCGTTGGGGATAGGGCGAGGATTGGCCGGTTTCTCCTGGAAGCCAACGATGCGTTGGTCCGAATCGATTTGCATGACCCCAAATTCTTTTGCTTCCTCGCTGCTGACACGCAGGGCGCCAATCGTCAGGTCGGCTTGCATATCCTTGTGGTATTGAATCATCGAATGATAATTCATCTTGTAGATGTGATCGCCAGCCAAAATCATGAGGTACTTGGGACGTTCTTTTTCGATGGCGTAGATATTTTGATAAACGGCATCCGCGGTGCCCTGATACCAATTCTCGTCGATGCGTTGTTGTGGCGGAACAATATCAATGAACTCATCGAGCTCACGGCAAAAGAAGTCTCGCCAGCCAAGATTGATGTGGCGGTCAAGGCTCATGGCTTTGTATTGCGTCAAGACGAGCATCTTGCGCAGGCCGCTGTTCAGGCAATTCGAGAGTACGAAATCGATAATGCGATAGTTGCCGCCAAACGGCACGGCTGGCTTAGCACGATCGCGTGTTAACGGTTCTAGACGCGTTCCTTTTCCGCCGGCTAAGATCACTGCAAGAGTATCTTTCATGTCATCCCTGTACGATTGGAACTGTTGGAGATTGAGTAGAGCAAGTAGCTTGTCTGGAATGGCGTGGACTTAAGGCCATTCCCTGGCTCCATTGGCCTTGTGCCAGTGGACCAAAGACTTTCAGGCTAGTGGTTTTCGCTGCGACCTTGAGCCCGTGCCCACCCAGCTTTCGTTCGCCACAGGCGAACGAAAGCTGGGTGGGCACGACGGGCGATCCGGAAGGCATCGACATCTAGCTATTCAGTCTGGCTTCCACCTAGGCAAGCTAGGTGGAGAGCTTAAGTCCTCGTCATTTCAGTTTGTCTTTAGCCAATAAGCTCCTTCACCCATGGCCAAGGCCATGGGGGTCGAACTCAGTACAACTTAGTATAGCAAAACGAGGTAAGAGCCGCACCACTGGGATGCAGCCTGGCTTGTTTTTTGACGTGCTTCATTGGCTGGTTTCAGGCTTGGATATCGCTGAGTGTGCGATCGTACAATCGGTATGTTTTGGTTCGCTTGGTCCCCGCTCTCTCAAGCGAACCGCGAGACAAGTGGTTACTTTCGAGAACCCATGAAAACTCCGCATCGTGAATTCCCATGGCCAAACAATCGGGCAGCATTCGGTCGAGCACTACCAACCCGAGCCCCCAACGTTGGTACTCGGGAATGACGTTCGTACTCATCACACGGACTTTCTTGATTTTCTTGCGTCCGAAAAGCAGTGTTAAAAAGCCGAAAGGAAACAATCTGCCGTCGATCTTTTTGATGAGTGGATTGAAGTCTGGCAAGCATATACCGACCGCAACTGGTTTTCCGTCGACCTCCACAAAAGAGGTAAGTGTCGGATCGATCAGCATTTTTAGAGATGCGCCTATTCCGACGCATTCCGCATCGGTCAACGGCACAAATCCCCAAGTGCCCTGAAGTGCCTCGTTGTAAATTTTCAAAAACAGTTTGACTTCCTCGCCAAACTTTTTTCTGTTTGCTGGTCGAAGGGTCACATTAAATCGACGCTTCACTTCATCGATCACGAATTTCAGCTTCGGATCAATCGTCTTGAGCATCTCCATGTTGCCTTCGTAAGCATAGAGATCTTGGGTCTTTTCGAAACCAAACCCCTTGATCAATTTATCGTAGTAAGGCCAGTTGTAGGTCATCATGAACGTAGGAGGGGTATCGAACCCATCGACTAGCGTGCCAATTTCGTAATTGAGCGACGGGTTGCAGGGGCCGCGAACATCGTCCATGCCCTCGCTTTTCAAGTAGCGGCTGGCTTCTAGTAAAAGCGCATTGGCGGCTTGCTGATCATCGATGCAATCAAAGAAGCCGAAAAAACCGCGTTTTTCGCCGAACCGTTTATTGTGGCCATTGTTGATAATGGCCGCAACGCGTCCTGCCACTTCGCCGTCTTTGCGTACGATAAAGGTTCGGCACTTTGCATTCTCGTAAAAGGGATGTCGGCGAAAATTGACGAGTTCCTCTTGGTTCATTCGAATGGGAGGAACCCAATTCGGATCGTTCTTATGCAACTTCCAAATGAAGTCGATAAACTCCCGACGCTGGCGGCGATCTTCGACTCGAATCACTTCGTATTTGGAACTCATGAATCTTTATTCTTGTTGTGCATGAACTGGCAATGGAAATGGTCAGCCTACCTTAGGTCCTGAATTGTAGCTCCCTGGAACGGCACCACTCTATAGAATCCATTCGTAAAAATCTGCTGGAGCCCGTTATTGAACCGAGTTATTGGCGTCGGTGGCACGATGATCAAGTCGTTGTCGCGAAGCCAGATTTCATCCGAGGGATTGGGACGCTTTCCGAGATGACCACCCCGTAGATCAAGCATCGTTGCAATCAGCCTCCAGTCCTCGGCTCGTCGAAAAACAACAATTTGCCGCGTATTGGCGCCCAGCCGCATCCCCTCGGCTTGCGCAAGCATTTGTGTGACAGTGGTTGGTCGATCCATTTCGTAGCGACCTGGCTTGTTCACTTCACCAAAAACAAAGCAAACATGGTTTGCGGTTCGTGTTAGAGTTGGTTCGATATCAATCCCGACATAGGCCTCGCGGTACCGAAGATTGACCTCGCGTTTGACTTCTTCGATGGTCATTCCCAACACGTACACGCTTCCAATTCCGATCAGTTGAACCTTGCCGTCCGGATTGACGTTGGCCGCCCGGGCCGTCCCGCCCGCCGCAAAGGGTCCATTGACTGCGAGTTTTAGATCTTCGACCGCTGTATTCACTTTGACAGGTAGTATGTCGATCGCTGGCGCAACGATGTACTGTTGGTACGCGACCTCGAGATCCTTCCTCAGTGTTTGGATCGTTTTGCCTGAAGCCGAGATTGGATTCTTAAGTAGGGGCACAATGACAGTCCCGTCCGGCTGGACAGGGACCCGCACTTGTTTGATGCTTGCGTCGGATATGGAATCCAAACTAACCTCGTCCCCTACCATCAATCGATATTCCTCGATGGTCTTTTGACGGTTTGGAATATAGGTAAACGTGATTTCGTCGTTGACACGAACGCGATAATCCAGGAGTGACGGGAGTCGAACCGGGCCAATATACTCACCGTGCCACAGGGGTTCAAAATCGATTGTGTGCGCGTTGCCCCATCGCTTTTCGCCGCGAGGATCTTGAGCGCAGTCAATGCCCGTGATGCAGGGCTTACATGCGCCTGACGTCACACCCGTCGGTTGTTGAGGCGGACACATTTGAACGGCAGCGGGGATTCGGCTTCCGCCGCATGTTCCACAACCGACCATGCCACCGCATCCGCAAGACTGAGTGGTTGCATTCGCATACTGTGCTGGCGCACTTCCATACTGCGCGCTGAGTCGGGGCAAGAACGGAGTGGAGAAGCATGCGCACCAGAATGCTACAATGCGACCGAGGTTCAATGCTTTGTTTCTGTATTGGTTTTTCATCTTGCAAACATCTTTGAAAGGAAACTGTTCCCAGCCTTCGCAGTTCGAACACTTGGATCCACTCTGCCAGGCCCGGCAGTAGGCTGTCCACTTGGCGCGAATGTTTGCGTCGGGGCCATCATCGTTGGCATCGGACTATATTTTGCAAATGTTGCTGGATCGACTTCAGTAATTTCTGGGTTTTCGGGTGAATGTTGCGATACTTGGGAGCTCATGGCGGCGGCTTGCTCAACCGCGTACTCGGCTTCCGCGACTTTTCCGGTCCGACGAAACACTTCGGCTAGATTGTGCCATGCGTTCGCGTTGGGTTTCGTTTGAATCGACGCTGCAAGTGCATTGTATGCGTCATCCATTCTGTCCAAATGGATGAGGGCGTAACCCAACTGACTAGCCGCATCGCTTTGATTGGGAGCGACTTGCGTTGCCGCTTGATAAAACACGACGGATTGATTTCGAAACATGTTCGCTCGGGAGGGGTTCAGCTCCGCATCCTTTTCAAGCGTTTTGCCGTAAGCGTAAAGCAGATCGGCTGCCCACGGATGGCTATCGGATGCGATAACCAGTTGGTAGCGGGCGTACCATCGATAGTGCATGGCGGCCATCTCAGGCGAAGTCGATTCGAGCGGTCTGTTTTTGAGCGCTTCGGTTGAGTGGGTATCCACCGCGGCTTGAACGCCCGAACCTTGACGTCCACCGAGTATTTTTTGGAAATCCGCTTCCTCGCGAATCGCGGCCATGGCTTTCTCATAAGCGGGCTCACTGTACAAGTGTCCTCGATGCAAATCCATCGTTCGAAAGAGTCGCAGAAGCCCCTGGCTCGCTTCCTCTCTAGCACTCAACACAGCACCTCGTTTGAGCAACGAATCGCATTTTTCTAAACATAGTTTCAACTCACGCTTCACCGAGTCGAACCCAGGCAGTGACTCCAGAGCTTCGGGGGCTCTCGACGTCGATGCTGAAGCGCTGGACAGAGTTTCATGACTGACGCGTTGCGCTCTAGCCAGCCTCTGCATTTCGATCTCATTGGCTGGAGGGGCATTCAACTCAACAACCGGTTGGCGAGATTGCGACTGCTGGGTTGTCGAAACGCTTGGAATGCTTGGAATGCTTGGAATGCTTGGAATGCTTGGAATTTCGGGCAGCATGGCCTCGCGTACTGGATGAACCGATGGTGAAAGACCAGAGGTTGGGCGTTGTGCCGCAACATCTTGCCGCGGCGTTTCCGGTGTGGATGCTCGAAGGTTGATCGGCTCATTTCTATCGACGTTTAACTTGGCTGACACCATTTGCGACGCTTGTACTGAATTGCCTGCTTCGATGCTCCGAGCTGGGGCTACAACGCGGTCTGGCAAACCGATCCCAATGCGTCGGCTGGGCTGTGTTACCAATCTTTCCTGAAATGGTTCGCTCTCGATTTCAAGACTTGGGTCCGAGTCGATCACTAACCCGCCAGAGGGCACGCGTTGCCACCGCGACTTTGTTGTCGAATCGGCTTCACGAGGAAACTGGAGCAGCCCGTCTGGAGTCGACGGCAGCGACATCGGTCCCATGAGCTTAACCGGCGCGGGACGACGTGTTTCGTTGAGTTGTCGATCGTTGGCTCGCAATTCAAAATTGCCTTGCAATCGCTGTGAAGCTGGTTGGTGGAGTCGCAGCTTTGCGTCCGGGATTCCTGCGTCGGTCCGCATAGTCTCGGATCGGTTGGCCCATGGAGAAGCGGGTAGATCGCCTGAGTTGTACTGCGCGTTTAACTTGGAGTGCAGGTTCGCTGAGACTCCCAACGCAATCGCAGTGGCCAACGCTCGTTGCAGCAATCGCTTTTTGAATGCATGGGCTGTGCATTTTGGGTTCGCTCGCAGGCTTAATGTCGCGGACATTTACAACTCCAACCGGAACTAGGATGTTGCGATCGGAATTAACGCAACAGGCGTTACATTCGGTATTCTGAGTGCCTGCGATTCAATCATCACGACCAGTATGGGGTGCATCTTGATTTTGGTCGTCGCATAAACCGAAAATCGAGATCAGACCGCCCAAACTCCCAGCCTTACCCGACCGTTGGACATTCCGCAAGACAAAGCTACAATCTTCGCCGATTCGATTCGTTTCCGTTATTGTCTCATTGTTTCATTGTTTAACGAGCAACTATTAATGACAGCTATAAAGCGAGTGGCTATTTTGTTTGCGGGTGGACCGGCCCCAGCAGCGAACTCGGTAATTACTTCTGCGGCGTTCACTCTGCTCAATGCTGGCGTTGAGGTAATTGGCATCAAGCATGGCTACTCGAACTTAATCGATTTTGATCCAAAGACACCGCTCGTCGAGGGCAAGCAGTTTTTGAAGCTATCTTTGGAACGGTTAGAGTTTTCCCGGACGGAACCTGGGATAATGATCGGAACCGCTCGATCCAATCCAGGGAAAGGTGTTTCAAACCCTGCCCATTTGCGAGACCCAGAAAAATCAGCTCCGCTTCACCGCGTTTACATGGCGTTGCGATCGCTTGGGGTGGATGCTTTAGTCAGCATCGGAGGGGACGACACTCTCAAGACGGCGAACAAAATGAAGCTCTACCAGGATACCTTGCCAGCCGATCAAGTTCGAATGCCAGTCGTTCACTTGCCGAAGACCATTGACAATGACTATCCAGGGATCGATTTCACTTTTGGTTACTTTAGTGCGGCTGAGACTTTGGCCAACGAGATTCGCAATCTGAATCGCGATGCGGCGGCCGGGCAAGCGTACTTTCTTTGCGAAGCCATGGGCCGATCGGCGGGTTGGTTGGCTTATGGAGCTGCGATCGCAGGCGATGCTAGCATGGTGCTCAGTGTCGAGGACATTGTGGGTCCACTTAGAAATACGGAGACCACAACCCAGGCGGACGGCACGGTTAAGACGCGAACCGTTATGAATCTCGATGCCGTCGTTGACAAAATGATTTTCACAATGCTAGCTCGCGAAAAAGTTGGCCGAAACTACGGGGTGATCGTCATTGCTGAGGGGCTGGCAGAGTACTTGCCCAATTCGTATTTGGAGGGCATTGCGAGGGACGACCATGGTCATATTGCGATTTCGAACATTGCGATTGGCAAAGCATTCGCGACGATGCTGAGCGCCGCTTACGCAAAGAAAACGGGCAAGAGCCGCAAGATTAATGGTGTCCAGTTGGGTTATGAGTCGAGGTGTTGTGTACCGACAGCCTACGACGTGATGCTGGGTTCGCAGATTGGAGTCGGAGCTTACCGGGCGCTAATTGAAGAAAAGTTGAACGGAGTGATGGTTTCCGTGGGTGGTCAGTTCAACCTTTCGTATGTTCCTTTTGAAAAATTGGTAGACCCTGAAACATTGGTTACTAAAGTGAGGTTTATCGAAACGAGCAGCGATTTCCATCGCATGGCAAGACTTTTGGAAATGCCGACTTAGTTGCACGACGCTCCGCGTCGTGATTCCTGCGACGCAGAGCGTCTCATAACGAATCAGAACCAAGAAGCCTTGCTGAAAACGGGCAGACTGGTGTAGATTAGTTGTTTGTACTGGAGGATAGCCGAATGGTTAGGGACCTGATTCGAAATCAGGCGCCGGGAAACCGGTTGAGGGTTCGACTCCCTTGTCCTCCGCTTGATCTTCGTTTTCTCCTTGCTCATGCTTCGTTCGAGCCAGAGGCGGAACTCGAGCAAACATCCGCATTTGCTTCAAGAGTTGTTCAAAGGTGACTCGTCCGCCAACTTGAGCACCTTGGTCTAGGAGTATTAAGAAAAAAACCACCGAGACAGTTGTCCGGTGGAGTTTGAAGAACTCGATAGGACGAATGGTTTCGCTTATCCAGACGTAGCTAGTTTTCTGATTCTCTTCCGCCAAACTTCTGTATCGCCATACATTTCTTCGAGAATGCGTCTTGCTGGCCCGCTTGGCACATTGATGCCTTGCTCCCAGTCCTGAACTGTTGAAACCGAAACACCAAGAAATTCCGCGAGGACTGCTTGGCTCAATCGTAGGTTTTTTCGAAGCCCACTGATTTCGTCGCCAGTAAATGGTCGCGGGGTCAAATTCAAAACGACCTTTCGTACCGTGAGCGTCTCTTGCAACTCATCTAGATTTTTAACCTCCACTAGATTTGCTGCAAAACGTTCCAGGCGATCTGTGATTTTCGATCCTATTGTTTTTTTTGCCATGATAAACTCCATGCTACTTTTGTTTTTTATTTGACTTTTCGGTCAGTAACGAGTCGATGAACGCGATGACCCGTTTGATTGATTTCTTCTCTTCGCTGCTCAAAGTCGATTGTTCATGTTTGTCGAAAGCTATTACCATCAAAACAGTGTTGTGGTCAGGGAAGTATGCGTAACACACTCGCAAACCTCCGCTTGTTCCTCTATTCGAACCTTCTTCAACGAATCGTAGTTTTCTAAGACCTCCAGTTCCTGCGACAACTGGAGCTTTCGAGGGTGCCATCATTATCGCAACCTCCAACGCCCACAGCGTCTCCTCATCGGAGTCATTTTGGTGCAATCGCTTCCAATCGTCCTCAAATTCATCAAGGTATACAAACGTAAGTAAATCCTCCGGGGTAACTCCAGGTAGGTGATTCACGCTCCATTCCATCTTCGATGCACGGCGGGCAGTCACTGCCTCCAACAACTATACGGTCAAACCGTACAAAATCAAGTCCGGCTTCGTAGGAATTCATCCGTTTCCCGTTCCGCAGCTCGCAGCTCAGCCAAGATCGGACCGAGTCTCGCGAGCGTGTAGTGATCATCCCGCAGCGTGGCATCGATCAATTTTGCGACGGCCGACCGACTGGCTTGGATCGACTGCTGGGCGGTTGAAAGCAGTCCGATTTGGGTTGCCTTGTTGTTAGGCAACTGGCCCGCGCGCGTCGGATTTGTACCACGGCTTGCAGTCTCGCTTGGAATCTCTATCATTTCTGCGGGTGGTTCGACTCCCTTGTCCTCCGCTGATACAAGCTAGTTGGAGAGCTTAAGTCCACGCCATTCAATACAAGCCCGACGCGCAAGCGAGGAAACCTCACTAAGATGCATTGAGCCCCTCGCTTGCGTGTCTGGCTTTTAAGGAATTTATTCCGGGACGATTCTTAAGTGGATCTCCTGGGAGACACGATCCTTGGAGATGCATTAATGGTAGAGAACAATCGACGGGTCCCCATGAGCCTAACGAAAGCAAAAATGTTTCGAGTGTTTGGGTTTGTATTTTCCATTTTTTCTATCGTCATTGCTGCACCATACAGCTTCGCAAATGACGGGCAGCCTGTGGCCGTTCGATACTGGCCAAACAATTGCATTTCGATCGAGACGATGTGGAATTTTCACATCGTCATCGGCGTCGATGCGACGAGCCGCCAACTTTTGCCACGAACCGCAGATGTTGAATTTGTTGACGATTTCTGGGAAGCCTCCGAGGGCAATATTCTCGTGCTGGATCGGAAGCCGAATGAACCCAAGCCCACGCTCAACGCATTCGCCGCAGATCAACAGTATTCCGCAGAAGCGGTTCGCATTGCTCGCGTTGCCATCAATGGTATTGGGACGAACAAGCCACTGTATGTGACTTCTCTCCGGGTAGACGGAGTGAACATCGTTGACTGCAAGAATAATTCTGCACAGGAAATGGCTAGTAGCTTAAAAGGTCGAGAGCTGCCGAACGAACTGCAGAAGATTGACGTGTTGCTAGTAGACGACGC
>Ga0105049_10009290_pt1 | contig 11329 bp, 5 predicted proteins | sample MAT06_FD_78087 | JGI IMG/M metagenome (GOLD analysis project Ga0105049, IMG submission 78087) | Freshwater microbial communities from Lake Fryxell liftoff mats and glacier meltwater in Antarctica - MAT-06 | ecosystem: Environmental > Aquatic > Freshwater > Ice > Liftoff microbial mat | place...
AGTAAAAATAACACACCGGCATTGCAGACTGCTTCGCTATGTTCAAATTGAACAGGTGCACCACCACCTAGGCCTAAGGCGCATAATACTCTCTGATCCGCTTAAATAATGAACTCATTGATCTTTGGCAGGCACAGAGCGAAGAGCCTATTCATTAAATAGTGTCTGTCCACAGAGTCAGGCGTCTGAACTATAAAGGCTTCTGATTAGGCGCACGACGGCTGAAATAGCGCAGTCCCACCTTAGGACGGGATGAGCATTTTTCAGACTAGTGCAACGACATCAGGAGAATTTATAGACAGACTCTACTTTATATAATTTGGAGATTCACACTCCTGCCAGTACTCTATCATTCTCCTTAACAGGTCTCTCAGCTTTCCAAAACTCTGCGGCTTTACAAAAAAGCCTTGAATTGACTTGGAATATGCATCAATAACATGTTGTTGCTCTGCCCTGGTTGAAAAAAACAAATACGGAATACACTTCAATCGCAAATCTTCATTACTATGAATCTGCTCCCGCAATTCTATCCCATTTAATTTCGGCATGTTTATATCCGAAATAATAATGAAAGGCTCAACTTTGGTATTTATTAGGTGTTCCAAAGCATCCTCGCTATCAGCGAAATAAATTATTTCATTTTTTAAACTCAGGTCCTTGAAGACTTCAACTAACATTTCCTGATCGTCGATATCATCCTCAATTATAATTATCGGTCCGCCTTTATTCATCCCCTTTATTTGGTATCGCCTGCAATTTACTACTAATCCCGGGAAACTTAAAACTTTTGTTGAAATGTAGCTACTTGCAGTCTGTCAGACTACACCTGTCCGCGAAAACATCATTTGAATTAATTCCCGACCTTCGCCGCCCCATCTTCGTGCGAATTTTTTAATTCATGGATATTCACATCATCACCGTACTGCCTGAACTTCTCGAAAGTCCGTTTGGGCATTCCATTCTCAAACGCGCTCAGTCAAAGGGACTCGTAACGATTAAGATTCATAATCTGAGAGAGTATTCGAACGATAAATATAAGAGCGTCGACGATTATGCATTTGGTGGCGGTGCCGGAATGGTAATGATGATGGAACCGATCGTAAATTGCCTGGAGGCTTTGCAGAAGGAAAAGAAATTCGAAGAGATCATCTATATGAGTCCGGATGGAGAATTGCTAGGCCAACCGTTAGCAAATCGTCTCTCGTCGGTCGGAAGCATGGCGGTGTTATGCGGACATTATAAAGGTGTGGACGAACGGATACGCGAACATTTCATCACACGGGAGATTTCTATTGGCGATTACGTGCTTTCGGGCGGAGAACTTGCCGCCGCGGTGCTTTGTGATTCCATTATCCGCTTGATCCCTGGCGTTTTATCTGATGAAACCTCTGCCCTAACCGATTCGTTCCAGGACAATCTGATTGCGCCACCAGTTTATACACGACCTGCAGATTTCCGGGGAATGAAAGTGCCCGACATCCTTCTTTCGGGCAACACACCCGCAGTTGAAAAGTGGCGTTTTGAGCGGTCTTTAGAACGAACTCAAGAGCGCCGACCAGGACTTTTAGACGATGCTGAAATTTTTTAGTTGTATCCTGCCTAACATTGAAAAACTTTCCCTAATATTGCACTCCTTTTTAGAACCCTGAATACACACATAAAATGGACTTTCTCTCAACGATAGCAAGCCAGCTGAACGAAACAAAGCAGCTTCCCGACTTTAAAGCAGGTGATACAATCACCGTACACTTCAAAATTAAAGAGGGTGAAAAAGAACGTATCCAGCTGTATCAGGGTGTTGTAATTCAACGCAAAGGTGCTGGTATAACTAGCTCTTTCACAGTTCGTAAGATCTCCAACAGCATTGGAGTTGAACGTATCTTCCCGGATTGTTCACCATTCATCGACAAGATCGAAGTTAATAAACGTGGTGTTGTGCGTCGCGCAAGAATCTACTACATCCGCGAACTGAAAGGTAAAAAAGCAAGGATCAAAGAAAAGATCGTTTAATCTTTCTTACAGATATATTTTTAAAGCCTCGTACCAATGGTACGGGGCTTTTTTTATTGTTGTTTGGATTCTGGTTTCGACAAGCTGGTTTCGACAAGCTGGTTTCGACAAGCTGGTTTCGACAAGCTCAACCAGCAGGCGGCATTTTATTTCAGCAATAGAAAATTATTATTCACGTCATTAGGTTGAACTAAATCACCCCAAGGAGTTTGCTAGCACAAGCAGCCAATTGAGTAGGTTGAAATGAGCTCGTCAAAATGTGACGATCGTAATGACGCAGTTTGTGCAGGAGAGAGGTAGTTGATTGAACTTGACGAAATGACACTGACTTAACGTAGCTCATTGAGCCTGTCGAAATGAGCGATGTCGGGGCTACAGCCCAATCGCCGCTCTCACCTGCTTCAACTGATCAAGCGTCGTTTCTCTTTTGGCCGCCTCCGAATAGATTCTTAGCAAAGGCTCCGTTCCCGACGGGCGGATCATGATCCATTCATCTTCATTAAAAAAATACTTAAACCCATCAAGATCAGCTGTGCGGCTTACTTTATAAGGACCGAATGATGTGTATTTGCCGGCCTTGCAATCTGCAATGATCTGCTGCTTCTGTGCTTCAGGAAGATGAACATCATTCCGTTCAAACGTAAACGGCCCAGTGATCTCATAAACTTCATCAATCAACTGCTGAAGATTTTTCCCCGACTTCGCCATAAACTCCCAAAGCACCAACCCCATCCAGATACCGTCGCGTTCGGGAATATGACCTTTAATCGCAATTCCACCGGACTCTTCGCCGCCCAATAACACATCCTCAGAAATCATGATCGCCGCGATATACTTGAAACCGATCTTTACCGTATCTAGCTTTAAACCGTAATAATCACACAACTTCTGAACTTTTACGGATGAAGAAAATGCCGTACAGACCTTTCCATCCATTCCTTTATATTTCTTCAGATAATGGATCAACAAAAGGATTATATGGTGCGAATCCACGAAATTTCCTTTTGCATCAAACAATCCAATTCTGTCGGCGTCACCATCGGTAACCAAACCACAATCGATATTTCCGGCGATCTTAATCATTTCCGCAAACTCGGTAAGGTTCTTTGCAATCGGCTCAGGAGCCTGTCCTTCAAATGATGGATTGTATTCGCAATGCAGCATTGTAATATCGGGAAGTAGCCGGCGGATCACATTCTGACCAGCACCGAACATCGCGTCGTAAGCGAATTCGAATTTTGCATTTTTGATCGCTTCCAGATCGAAGTTTTTCTCCACGTGATCGCAGTAATCCGTTTCCAGATCAACATACTCCAGCTTGCCGCTTTTCTCAGCATCAACAAGTGAAACATCGCGGAATGCAGGATCGGGCTGATCAGCAATAAGATTTTCGATCTCTTCGATCTTTTCGGGAAGCATCGGACCGCCATAGCTGCCCTTTAGCTTAAAGCCATTGTAATCGGGAGGATTATGACTGGCAGTGATGATGATTCCCGCGCTGGATTTATACTTCACGTTACCCAGCGAAACCATTGGCGTGGAGACAAACCCTTTGGCAAGGAATACTTTTATCCCGCGGAGAATCATGACTTTTGCAGAAGTTTCGGCAAATAATTCGCCTGCAAAACGGCAATCATGGCCGATGACTATTGATGGATCCTGGAAATTGCTTTTTAACCAGGTAGCAGTCGCATCAGCAACACGTGCAACATTATCAACCGTAAAATCTTCTGCGATAATGGCCCGCCAGCCGTCTGTTCCGAATTTTATTTTCGTCATATCGTTTTGATTATTAAAAGCTTTATTCAACTCCCCGTTGGTTCAATTCCCGCTGATACTTTCTTGCATTCTGAAGATGCTGTTCAAAAGTGGTAGCAAAAAAATGGTATCCTGATCTGTCGGCACGTGCGCAAAAATATAAATAACTATGTGGTCTCGTTGTTAAAACTGAATCCATACACCGTTTGCTTGCAAGATAAATTGGTCCCGGCGGCAAACCGGCGTATTTATAGGTGTTGTAGGGCGAATCAACTTTGAGGTGATTGGAGCGGATACGACGCAATGTAAAATCTCCGACTGCATATTTTACAGTTGGATCCGCCTGCAGCTTCATTCCCTTCTTGAGACGATTGAGGTAAACGCCCGAGATCACCGGCCATTCTTCAGGTTGATTGGATTCCTGCTGAACGATGCTCGCCACAATTGAAACTTCTGATGGGGAAAGGTTAAGTGCGACTGCCTTTGCTTTACGCTCATCAGTCCAGAATTTCAAGTATTCTTTTCCCATTTTGGAAATAAAAACCGAAGCCGGTGTGCTCCAGTAAAATTCGTAAGTATCAGGAAGAAAAAGACTAAGGGCGGTCTTTGGTGTGAGGCCATATTCCGCCATCATTCCCTTATCATTCATTATTTCCAGAAGGGAAACGGAATCCGCCTCCAGGATCTTCCCGATTTTTCCCCCAAGCTCTTCCCTGCTCCGCATATTCTGAAACGTAACACGAACGGGTTCCTGTCTGCCCGAACGTAAGAGCAAAACGAGCTGTTTGTTATTCATCCGGTCAGTAACTTTATAACGCCCAGGCTTTACATTTTCGGTGTATTTAAGGAATTCCGCCATCCAGATAAATGATTCGCGGTTTTTAAGCATTCCCCGGCTGCTAAGGTGATTTACAACGTCCTGAAAACTATCTGTAGATTTTATATAAACGAAGTTAGGCCCGGCACCGTCCAACGTTAGGTTAGGTTTAAAAACCTTCCCATAAAAATAAGCGCAGGCAATAAGGAATGAAACCAGCAGAATGATCCCAAATGAAATCAGTATTTTCTTCGTGTTTCCGGATGATTTCCCGCGTTTCCTGGCAGGCTTTCTTGGTGATTTCGCGGGCATATAACCGGGCAAAAATACTCATATTGTCGGTTCGCGCCGAAAGGCTAAAGAATAGAATGATTGGGTGTGCCTTCAGGCAAATACCGGCAGTTTCAATCGCATGCTGGCAACTAGTGCCTTATTAACGATGCAATGTCAAAATAAATCCCGTCACATTGAGGCTGATTCGCGCAGAGCCTCTCCGAATAGCTGCGAAAACGGCGGGAAAAGTTATCCGGCACTTCATGCTTATTATAGCCATGCTGCAAAACGATGGCTGACTCTTAGCAACAAAAAATCCGGAACCTTTTCAGATCCCGGATTCAGCGTTAGATATCTCTTGCAGTTACTCACCCCGAGGGCCGTCCCAGCGTTTACATTTTCATGATCGTCTTGTTGCCTTTGATCTCGACATTCTTGTCATTGGTAACTTTCACGAAATAAACTCCTTTCGTTAGCGCGCTTACATCAAGCTTCACAGTGGTAGTTCCTTTCTGAAGCTTAACCGGAGAGCTCATTAAGATTTGGCCTGATGCGCTAAATACCGTTACCGTAGCATTTAAAGCTTCATTCGTGCTAAATGTTGCATTCACATACTCAACAGCAGGATTCGGAGACAGCATCACCTGATTTTCTGAAGCTTCGATACAGTTTACCGACACAGGACTAAATACTTCGGAGCTTCCGTTAAAGTCAACCTGGCTAAGTCTAACATAGCTCACACCGGAAATCGTATTCGTAAATTTCCCTGAATATGACCTGGTTGTGGTGCTATTACCAGAACCTGCAACGGTAAGAACGTTAGTCCATGTTACCGCGTCTTTACTTTGCTGCACTATAAACTGCCTGTTACTAATTTCTGAAGCGGTGGTCCAGTTGGCAACAATTTCACCGTCATTGCAGGCAGCTTCAAATGTAAGTAGCGTTATTGGAAGCGGATTATTGGTTTGCGAACCTGCAGTCCATGGAGAAAAGGAAGGAATACCAGTTTTTGTCAGGTAATTACCCGCTGCATTTAGAACCGCAAACTGAGCAACCCAGTCTGTGCCGTCAAATCTCCAAAGATCAAGTTCCGCTTCGATAATAGTTCCTAAACCAGTGGCAACCTCGTCGACAAAATAATTGAAGCGTAACGTAGCATTGACACTTGAATTATTTATTGGCGAGATCACGTAATGACGGTTTATTCCGAAGCCTGAAGGCGAAACTTTCTGGTCATTTCCACGGGTAATTGTGGTTAAGCCCAGATTTGAAGAACTCGTAAGCTCGGCTCCAAGACCAGCAATATTAACTGCCGATGGTGCATTAAGATTACGAACCGCCGTTATTGTTCCGGTTGCTCCATAAACTCTGTTAGCAGCAATTTCATTAACTAATGTTCCTGTTAATCCAAGATCGATGTCGTTGCCGTTGAGATTTACGTCGCCGCTTGTCATTGTAAGCGATCCGTTAATAATTGCATTCGTCTGAAGAACAAGTGCATCTGAAGAAGATGATTTGTTAATCGTGACACCATCAAACGTTATCACATTTCCACTGATTGCGCTGTTACCTGTTCCCGAGAACGTTACCGTATTGGTTCCCGTCGTAAATGTTCCGCCGTTTATCAGGTTTGCCCGAAGTTCCCACGGACTTGAAACTGCCAATGATAGTGACGCACCCGTAGAAATATTTACATTCGGAGTAGAAATCATCGAACCTGTAAACGTCCTCGCGGTACCAGCGAATCTTAAAGTTCCGGTTCCGAAAAAATTCGTTGATGCGGCCGTCATGTCCCCGTTCACCGCAAGGATGTTGCTACCCGGGATTGTTACACTCGAACCAGTGAGGAGGTTAATTGAATTACATTGGGCAGTCGCAATATTTATATTTGGGTGATTGGCTACACTCCCAATCGTAACGTCATTTGCCGCAGTTGGAACAATACCCGGAATCCAGTTAGATGCCAGATTCCATAAAGTGTTGGTAGCTCCTGTCCAGATATGACCGTTGATCACCTCACCGGCCTGGAATATTCCGAAGGTGTACCAGCTACCGCCTGAAACCGTTGAAGATGTAGAGCTTTGAGTTGATGCAGGTTCCCATACGTTCATTGTTTCTGTAAACCTAGAAAGAGTAAGGTTGGACGTATTTACACCGCCATCAAGATCCGCTGGCTGGAAACCCGCTGTAACCGAATAGCTTGTATAACCCCATACTCCAAAATTGCTTATTGTCCAGGTACGGTTAATAGACTTGAACTGGTCAATACCAGAATAGTAAACATTAGGATGATCGCCAACGGTAACAAACGCAGTAAGCGTCCCGCCTCCTGAAGTCGTTCCTGTGAACGAAACAGTTACTGGAGCAAAACTGGTAGCGTCGCCTACCGGGAACGTTTTCGAAGTTGTTGCGGCTCCTATTCCCCTTTGAAGGTTACCGTTGATATACGAACCAGTTGCCCCCCCTGTGACTAAACCGGCAGCCGGAACTTGAACAGTATTCGCTCCTGTTGCGATGATTCCCGAAGTGAGAATCAGCTCATTCGTGATATTGATGGATGAGCTCAGCGTCTTAACACCTCCGCCGTCAACATTAAGCTTATAGAATTGAGTTGCTCCGGTCAAACTCTGGTTTGTTCCATCAAGCGTAAATGTTCCGGTGCCCATTGTTAATCCGCCAATTCCTACAGCGTTAGTAACGTTACCGCCTACGTTAATATTCCTGTTATTTCCATTATTTACACTTCCGGCAGATATGCCAAACGAGCCACTGATTGCAAGATCCGCATTGAAAAGATTCTTTATGCCTGCCCCGGTAAACAGGAGATTGCGATAAACGGCCTGCGAAGGAAGGTTTGCTGCAGACGAGCTCTGATATTCAAATGTTCCTCCTGCCGGGCTAACAAATGTTGTATAGCTACCACCCGGAAAAATCAACTGGTTAAGTGCAGTCGGTGCAATCTGAATAGTACCGGTTCCGTCAACATTTCCGAAGTTGTTCCCGATTGTATTTTGCAGGTTAAGCGTTCCATTGATGGAAGAAACCGGAGCATTAATGCTGTTAACGGCCAGAGTAATCGTGTGCCCCGCAGCAATCACGATCTGGTTGAAGTTAGGTGGAGAGAGGCTTGCAGCTCCGGCATGTTGATTGATCTGATCTGTCGACCATGAATTCACGTCTGACCAGTTTCCGCCCAACGTAGCGTTACGGCTGTAATAAATCAGCAACTGATCGAATTCTGTGGATTCGCCAGCGGTATAATCACCATTTAGATAATTAACTCCACTAAGGGTGATTGTATTAGCAGTAGGATTTATTGCTCCCGCAATTCCGTATTGAGGAACCCAAACGCTTCCGAAGAATCGCCCGGCGTTGTAAACATTCTCGTTGCCGAATATCGCATCAGAATTCATGTAGGTGTAAACCTGATTAAAGGTAGCACCTCCGCTAAAGCCTGTTGCAGCTGTATTCCAGTAGTACGTAAGCTCTTTATCAAGCGGATCGGTCGTAGCCGGATGACGGGTATTTACCGGTTTTACCGTTACTGTTCCTAATGCAGAATTTGAAACTACAGTAATAACAGCAGGAGTATATTTTAACGTAACTCCGATCGGAAAAGTAAATGCTGCTGCAGATGACGCAGGGAAACGTTTCCTAACGCCTCCATCGCTTAAAACACCATTCACACGGATCATATTCAACTGACTGAATGTTCCCGACGTTGTTGCTGTTTCAGTTAAGGTAAGCAGTTGGTTATTAATGTAAAACTGCCCTGCCACAAAATTCAGGTTTCCTGATAATGAAACGGGAACAGTGGTTTCGATTCCGGCTGCATTGTTAACTTTAAAATTCACATAAGTTCCGCTTCCATTACCGGAAATCATCTGCACGGCAGAACCTGCCATTTCTAAAAATCCTGCACCGGTAGTTGAGATAGCAATATTATTTTCAACATTACCAGTTACAAAGATATTATTCGTGTTTCCGTTAACAGCGCCACTTAATGCCCGGAGGTTTCCATTTACCCTTATACTTGTGTTCACAGCAAAGTTAAATGCCCCGCCTCCAAATGTATTATTAAGGGTAACGTTGGCGAAGTTGGTAACATTTCCGGATACGCCTGTAAATGCCTGGCTGGCAGCGGAACCGTTAAAAATCGTGAGCTGTGTGCTGCTGTTTGGACGATAGCCTCCAGCAACGAATCCTGTTCCTGCCGCTGTATTCTCGTTAATAAAATCTCCGGAAATAGTAACGTTCAGAGAATTAGCATTGAAGATTGAATTGCCTCGTATTGCAAGAGTTTTCTGAACCGTTATCGGAGTATTAAGAAGCTGAACAGTCTTAAGGGTCGTAGTTCCATCAATAGTTACATTCCAAAGCGGTACGTTAGACGTAATCGTAAAGAAGTTTTGGCTCGCGGTTGAAGGTGTTAATGACGTTCCAAACCGAATTTCACCACCTGTAACACTTGAAACTGTTGGCTCCAGAAGGAAATCTCCGTAGATACCGCTTGCCAGACCATTTCTGTCGATAATGAGCAACGAATTATTGCTCATGTTAAACTGGCTACCAGTGTTCGTGATCTCGAATTTTGCGCGGTTGTGATTGAAATTCGAGCTCGCACCAGGATTCCTGCCTCTGACAAGCGTAACGCTGTTATCTTTCTGGGTGTATTTTAGAGTGCCGAGTAATACGTTAACACTACGGCGAACCTGCCCGTTAACATTTAGCTGGGTGCTACCTTCCATGTAAATTTCAGGAAGGTTAGTAGGAGCATACTCAAGATCGTTGTGGTTGTTATTGGCAGAATTACCAATATTCACGGTACCCGAAAGCATTTCAAGTTTCCCGGCCAGTATAAAGTCGGAAGCGTCGTTTGCCGCATATCCTGCATTTATCACAGCAGATGGATGATTGATAGAAATGGCTGACGTTTGTGGCACCAGAAAGGCAGTCGCCTGATCATTTAAAGTAAGGGTAACAGCTTTCGACAAACGGAAAGTACCATTTTGCAGGTTGAGCCAGTTATTGGTAGGAGCAGTTAATGTACCGGCAACATTGACGTCAAGCAAAAGGCTCATGTCTGATCCCATGTTTATAGTAAGGCTGTTTAAGCCAGTTGTCGCCGACCCATCGCTTCGAGTAAGTAATTGATTTGCGGTTCCAGCGAAAGTTAAATTCACATCGCTCGACTGGTTAAAGGAAACCGTTCCATTGTTGGTGAAATTTCCGTTAAGATTAACCGTGTGGAGAGTCGCTCCAGTGTTTTCAACATCAAATCTACCTGTCGAGCTAACTGTAATATTGCCTAGATTAACAAGGTTCTGAGCTGTAGCATTTTTAAACCTTAATATTGAATTAACGGTCAGATTTCCGTCAATTGTAAATACTCTGGCTGCAGCGTCATTGAAACAAGTAATACCTGCAGCATTCCCACCAACAGTCATGTTTTCATAGATCTCAAGATCGCGGTCTGGTGTTGTGATTATTTGTCCCGCAAGTGAATTGAAATTCAAATTGCGATACGTTCTTATCTGCGCGCTTGTTGGCGATGCTGTTAACAGCGGAAGGGCAAACGAAGTTCCGGAGGTGTAATATTCTGCCGTACCTCCTAAATCTGTAAAGAAAATTCCAAAATCTCCAGCCGGAAATTCTGCAGTTGAAATAGCTGAAGATATCCTTATCGTTCCAGCTCCACCTGCTGTTGAATAAGGTAAGGCCCCGAAGTTATTCCCGGTAGTTGTGCCTACATCCAACGTAGAACCTGCGTCGACCACCAGAGATCCCGAATAAGTATTATTCGTTGGTACCGTAACAGTATGGAAATAAGTTGTTCCGTCACCAATGAAAACAGGTCTCGACGCTGTTGGAATAGTAGCAGATGCGGCGCCGGCATGACTAGTGTTCGACCATGTGGCAGGAGTATTCCAGCTTCCATTGGAACGACTGTAATAAGGAACTACAGTATTAAATGCCGCAAGAATACCTGCAGTAAAATCTCCATCAAAATAACTCACGTTGGCAAAACGAATGTCGTTTGATGCTTCAATCACCTCATTCACATTGTTAATGCTTGTGAATGAAATGGTTGAATAGTTATAATATCCAGGAATATAAGTGATATTATCAGCAATGTTGCCGTAGTTGAAAAGAAGCGTGACCGATCCCGCAGGAACACCGGTAAAGCCCGTTTGGCGAACCTTCCAGTAATATTGGAACACATCAGGATCCGTAACATAAAGCTGTGGTGCCGCTACCGGACGCACATCCAGCGTTCCCCAGGTTGTTGGCGCCGTATTAAACTGTATGGTTGCAGGTGTGTAATTGGTTCCGGAACCGAAAGGAAATGTAAATGCTGCGGTTGAGTTAAAAGGTTTCACAATGCCACCATCAGAAAGGAAACCATCTGTTTTGATAAACCTTGAAGCACTGAAAGTACCGGTGATGGTAGAGCCTGCCTGCAATATCAGC
>Ga0105049_10009291_pt1 | contig 11328 bp, 8 predicted proteins | sample MAT06_FD_78087 | JGI IMG/M metagenome (GOLD analysis project Ga0105049, IMG submission 78087) | Freshwater microbial communities from Lake Fryxell liftoff mats and glacier meltwater in Antarctica - MAT-06 | ecosystem: Environmental > Aquatic > Freshwater > Ice > Liftoff microbial mat | place...
CCGTCGTCGGTGAAGCCCATCGCGAGCAGGTTCTTGCGCTGCTTGTCGGTGTGCAGCGGGAACTCGCGGATGTACCGCGACAGCAGATCGCGCGCTTGGGCCGCTTTCGCATGGGCGAGCCAGCGCAACCGCGTCCGCTGGTGCAATTCTTCGAGGCCCGCGATCCGCAGTTGGCGATTCCGCCTCAGCTTCACGTAAACGATCATCAACCGCGTCATGGCGAACAGCACGGCTCCACCACAGAGGGCCAAGCCCGCGTACCCGACGTACTGAATCCAGTCCGGTTGCGTGGCGAGGTTGGCGAGAATGCTGAGCGTTTGCGAATACAGGAACAGCCCGAGCGCCCCGGCCGCGCCGAGGAGGAACGCCGCCGCGAGCGGGTGGGCGAACCAGCCGAACCAACGCAGCGCCGGATCGGACGCCATCAGTTCTTCGGCCTCGGCGAGATCGCGCAGCGCCTGCTGCTCGTCGGCTTCGCGCAGCTTTTGCCGGTCGCCGTCCGTCAGCGGGGCCGCGTGCGTCGGCAGTTGCGGCGGTCGGCCGAGATCGGTTTCGCCGGCGCGCAGCTCCGGGTCATTGCCGAGCGCGAAGATCGGCTCGGGCGCTCGCTCCGGTACTTGGCTCGGTCGCAGGCCGATGGTGGGCACGCCGATGCGGTCGTCGTCCCAAGAATCGCGGTTCATGACGGCTGCCTCGGAGCGGGGTACAGGATGGTATTCGATCCCGCCGGCGGCCCCTTTTGAATTTCGTGGAAAGGCATCCCCGCTTCGTAGAGGTGCAGCCTTTCGAGGTAGTCGTCGCGGTCGTCGTGCGGCAGCAGCGCGATCGCTTTCTGCTGCCATTCGATCGCCGTGGAAAAGCGCATCATCGCGGCGTTCGCCGCGGCCAGGGTGTCGAGATACCCGGCTTGGGCGTGTTGGGTGGCGTCGCCGAGGTGGTTGGCCAAGTCGAGTGCGCGGGCCGGATCGCGCAGCCCGCTGGTCGTCGTGGCGAGCAGCCAAGCCAAGGAATTCATCGCGGGTCGGTGATCCGGCTCGAGTTCGAGCGTCCGGTTGAAATGGGCGATGGCGCTCGCCGGGTCGCCGAGTTCGTAATCGATCTGGCCTTGCAGAAATCTCACGGCCACCCGATCGGGCTCGAACTCCGCCGCCCGCGCTGCGTCGGTTCGGGCCTCGGCAGCACGCCCCGCTTTCAAGAGGGCCGTCGCCCGGTTGTAGTAACCCCGTGCCGCGTTCGGTTCCAGCGCGATGACGCGAGTGAAATCGGCGATGCCATTCTCGACATCGAGCATCGCCACCGAGGCGTGCCCGCGCTGCAAGTACGCCGCGGCATCGTCCGGGGCGAGGGCGATCACCCGGTTGAAATCGGCGATGGCCCGTTCCCAATCCTTCTGGCGGACGTGGACTTGGCCCCGGTTGAAGTACCCTTCAGGATCGTCCGGCGCGGCCGCGATCACAGCGGTGAGGTCGGCCACGGCTTCCGGGAAAAGCCCGAGTTCGGCCGAGGCGATGGCCCGGTGATTCCGTGCGACATCATTCTTCGGAGCGGTGCGGAGCACGGCGGAATAGTCGTCGTGGGCGTTTTGCCACTTCTGCATCTCGAAGTGCAACCGGGCCCGATGCGGGTAGGCTTCGATCAGTTTTGGATTCACCCGCAGGGCCGTGGTGAGGTCGAGCAGCGCCGCCCCGCGCGCTCCGAGGGCCTCGTGAGCTAGCGCCCGCGCCACATAAACCCGCGATTGCCGCGGATTGATCTCGAGCGCCAGCGCGAAATCAACGATGGCCGCTTCGTGGTTCCCCTGCGCCGCCCGGCAGTGCCCCCGTTGAAACAGAGCCCGGCCCGAAGTGGGGGCCAGCTCGACCGCCGCGTCGAAATCGGCGCGGGCGTCGTCGAGTTTCGCCAGCTTCATCAGGGCGACGCCCCGGCCGACCAGCGGATCGTGGTCGTACGGCGACAGCCCGATGGCCTCGGTGTAATCGAACACGGCCTCGACGAATTCCCCGCGCTCGGCGTGCGTCGTCGCACGGTTGTGCCACGCGTCCGACAGCTTCGGGGCGCGTTCGATGGCCCGGGTGAAATCTTCGAGGGCCAACGGCAACTGCGACAGGGCGACGTGGGCATTCCCCCGGGCGAAGTACAACCCCGCATCGTCCGGCGTGAGGTCGATGGCCCCCGTGAAGGCCTCCACGGCGCGGGCGTATTCGTCCCGGCGGGCGTAGGTCTGCCCCCGTCGCAGCAGTTCCAAGGCTTGTCCGGTCGGCGTCAGCATGGCGGAATCGTCGGGGGAGTCTGATTTTGGAAGTATACACGACGGCGACATGCGGGGCAGTTGCCCAATCGAAATTCGGATGAGCGGTGTGTTCGTGGGAGACCGAGGTGGCCATTCATGAGTTCGCAATTCAAAGCGAAGGTCGCCATGAACGCGTCAACGGGGATCGATCTCCGCCAACAGGTCTTGCAAAACGAGAGTGAATAGTCGAGCGCACTACAATTCCCCCGTCGAATCACCGTTCTCCGGAGCCGGGTTCCCATGGCCGAGTCGCCGTTCAAAATCGTCGTGGGGCTCGAAGTCCACGTCCAACTGCTCACCAAGACCAAGCTCTTCTGCGGCTGCCTGAACAAGTTCGGCCAAGCGCCGAACACCGCGACCTGCCCCGTTTGCCTCGGGTTGCCCGGGGCACTGCCGGTGATGAACCGCCTCGCCTTCGACTTGAGCTTGAAAGCGGCGCTGGCGCTCAACTGCCAGATCGCCAGCCACCCGGGTCTGCCAACGGGCTTCACGAAGTGGGACCGCAAAAACTACTACTACCCCGATCTGCCGAAGAACTTCCAGATCAGTCAGTACGACCTCCCCTTCAGCCACGACGGGCACTTGGACATCAACATCCACCCCGACCCGAAGAAAGGGCACACGCCGAAGCGCATCGGTATCATCCGCGCCCACTTGGAAGAAGATGCCGGCCCGAACCTCCACGACGAGTCTGGCCGCGGTGGCGATACCCGCGTCGATTTGAATCGCACCGGGACGCCGCTGCTCGAAATCGTCTCGCACCCGGACATGAACTCCCCCGAGGAGGCACTGGTCTATCTCGACGAGCTCCGGTTGATGCTGAAAGAGCTCGGCATCAGCGATTGCGAAATGCAGGAGGGGAGCCTGCGCTGCGACGCCAACGTGAACATCCACGTGCCGATGCCCGACGAACCGAAAGGCTACGCCGCGACGCCGCTGGTCGAGATCAAGAACCTCAACAGCTTCCGCAGCATCGGCCGGGCGATCACGTATGAAGCGACCCGCCAATACGAGACCTTCCAGAAAGATCCCGTCGGCTACCGCATCGGCAAGTTGCTGAAGACGACCGCCGGTTGGGACGACGCCCGCGGCAAAACCGAAGTGCAACGCCACAAGGAAGAGGCGGCCGATTACCGCTACTTCCCGGAGCCCGACTTGGTGCCGGTGGTGGTGAGTGCCGCGCAAATCGACCGCGTGAAGCTCGAGATGGGCGAACTTCCGCAGGCCCAGCGCAAGCGCTTGGAAACTCAGCACGGCCTCAGCCAATACGACGCCGGCGTTTTGACGGCGAAGGGCCGGGCGATGGTGAAGTACTTCGAGGACGTGGCCACGGCCATCGGCGATAGCAAAGCCGCGGCGAACCGCATCAGCGATTTAATCTACCCGGCCCTGACCGAGCGCAACGAAGAGATCGACCAGTTCCCCGTGAATGCCACGGCCTACGCCGACTTCATCAAGCGGACCGCGCAGCTGAACAAGCAGGACCGCGTCGATCTGTTCAAGCACATGCTGGAGAATGAAACGACGCTCGACACCGCGATGGAGACGACCGGCATCAAGCCGGCGACCTTCGACGAGGTCACCCTCCGCGCCGCGGTGGTCGAAGCCATCGGCAAGAACCCGCGTGCGGTCGCGGACTACAAAGCCGGGAAGGATGCCGCGAAGATGGCGATCGTCGGCGCCGTGATGAAGGCGAACAAAGGGGTGCCGAATGACGTGGTGCGCCGGTTGGTGGATGAGGAATTGGCGAAGGGGTGAGATTGTGGCGATCTTGACTCACGAGATTTGGGAAGAACAATGTGAAGGTGGGGAGTCGCACATGTGTTGCCAAGCCGGCCCGCGCGGCGATGGAGTAAGATAAGAGGGGAGAACAAACCATGACAACCGAAGAACTCGCCCGGCGCGTCGAGACGCTCGAAGCCTCGGTGTTTGACCTGCGCAGGTAGATCGAAAGCAGACCGACGGAGCCGAAGCGCGGCATCTTCTGCGTAAAAAGTTCCAAGCATCCTTCTGGCGTGGCGACAAGTTTCCAACTTGTCGACAAGAAAACTCGACGCCACGCAGTTCTAAGGCACATGCTGAGAATCCCCCGCCGACAAGTTGAAAACTTGTCGGCATGCCGGAGCATCAACGTGAAACTTCTCCGGTATTCCCCACTGATGTTGATCGCGGCGCTGGCCGCGAATCCGCCGGCCTCAAGCGACGGTGAATCGAACCTGCGCGCGGCCCAAGACGCTTGGCTCCGCGGCGATAACGATGCCGCTTCTCAACTGTACTCCTCGGCCGAAGAGCGCAGCCGCGATCCGGGGTTGATCGCTTTCAACCTCGGGGCGATCCATTTTCGGAAGGGCGAATTCCGCGAAGCCGAGCTTCAATTTCAACGCGCCCTCGACGACCGCGAGGCCCCGGTCGACCGCCGGGCGAAGGCCTATTTCAATCGCGGCGTCTGCCAGATTCGCCTCGGCGGGCTGAACCAATTCCGCGCGGCCGTCGAGAACTTCAACCGCTGCGCGGCGATCGCAACGCCGGAGTCGGACTTGGAGCGCGACGCCGGGCACAACCTCGAATTGGCGAAGTTGCTCTGGCTCGAAGCCCGGGCGAAATCGAACGAGAAGCCGCTGCCGAATGAACGACCTCCGGGTGAGACACCGGAGACGCCGAAGCCAGACAAACCGAAGACCACCGAAGCGAAGGCACCGGAGCAACCGGGCGCGAACCAGACCGGCAACCCGAAGCCGGGGGACATCGATCCGGTGACGGGGAAGCCGAAGGCGGAGGGCGCCACCGGCACCAAGAAGACGACCGGCGGCCAGGGCAACCTGCCCGTGACCGGCGAATGGAACGGCTGGCGACCGCAGGACGAAGCCGAAGCCCGCGAGTATTTGAAGCGGCTCGGGGCGCGCTTGGCCAAGGATCGGCGCGAACGGATCGACGGTACCGCCCCGCCGGAGCAGCCCCATGTCAAGGACTGGTGAACTGCTGCTGGCGCTGGTCGCGTTCTGCGGTTCGGCGCGGGCCGAGCCGCCGACATCGCTCGAGCAGTTGTCGCCGGTGGATCGCACGCAAGCCGATTTTTACGGGGCCATCGCCGGGCCCGGCCCCGGTGTGACGGCGGCGTGGTCACTCGATTCCGACCGCGTCGCGCTCGGCGGTGACATCGCGTTGACACTGACGGTGACGAACGCCGCGAACCCCGGCGAATTGCTGCGGCCCAATCTCGCGGAACGGCCGGAGTGGAAAGAGTTGTTCGGCGCGATCCGGTATGAACCGGCGAAAAGCCCGGGCGTATTCCGCTATCGATTGAAGCCGCGCAACGCGGGTCGGTTCGAATTGCCTGTCCCGAAGTACCGTTTCTACCAGCCGCGCTTGCCCGACGGTCGGCGCTTCCAAACCGCCTTCGTCGAAAACCCCACGCTCGTCGTCGATGAGGCGGTCGCAGTCTCCGGGCCGAGCATTCGCATCCCCCTCGAAGCCCCGGCCCGTTTCTTCGACGAGCCGCCCGATCCGCCTGCTTCACGGTCCTCACCGTCGGCTGGATTGTGGTGGGGCCTGCTCGCCTGTGGCGCCATCGTTCCGACGGCGTGGATTGCGCTGTGGCGCCGGAATAACCCGGACGGAGCGAAGCTCGCTCGCATCCGCCGTGCCAAGTCGGTCCGGGCGGCTCTCGATGCGCTCGGCCGCGCCGAGCGTTCGCCGGAACTGGTTTCGAAAATCCTGCTGCGTTACTTGCGGGATCGCTGGCACCTACCGGCGTCGGCCCAGGCGCCATCCGAAGTGGCGACGGCGTTGCGAATCGCGGAAGTGCCCCGAGCCCGCATCGGGGAATTGGAACAATTGCTGAACCGCTGCGACGGCGTGCGTTTCGGGAATATCGCTGACAACGGCGTGTCACTCGCCGGTGCCGCGGTCGATTTGATCCGAGGTTGGGAAGGGGCGAACGGATGAACGCCCTACTGCTCACGCTGTCCCTCGCGGCGGGCCAATCCGAGGATTCGGCCCGGGCCTCGTACCGCCAAGGCATCGACGAGCGCGACGATTCCAAAGCCGCCCGCCCGCATTTCGCCGAGTCCGCGGCCGAATATCGGGAGTTGTGGGAACGGGGCAATCGCAGTCCCGACCTCGCGCTAGCTCGGGCGCGGGCCGAGTTCCTCGCCGGAAATCTGCCGGGTGCCATCGCGGCTGCGCACGCCGGACTGCGCATCGCCCCGCACCACGCCGGGTTGCAGCGCGACCTCGAAACCTATCGCGATGCTGTCGTACCCGGCACCGCTGTCCAAGCGGATGAGTCGCTCCGCCAGCCGCGATTGGACGGTGTACGGACCCGCGTCGGTCCGTGGGATCTTTTCGCAATCGCGACTGTCGCGACGATCATCCTCGGCCTCGCCGCAATCCGGCGATTCTCGCGCGGCGGCACTTGGACATTGCCGTTGGCACTGCTCGGAACCTTGGGAATGCTACTCTGCGGAGGGCTGGCGGGTAAGCGGGCACTTGAAGAACAGAACGACCTCGCCGAGCCAATCGCGATACTGAGCGAAGACGAAACGCTGCGGAAAGGCAATGGCGAAAGCCACGCCGCGCGAATCGAAGTTCCCCTCCCGCGCGGCACCGAAGTGCGCGAAATCGGCCGGCGCGGCGGTTGGATCCAAGTCCGGGTCGCCGGCGGGGCCATCGGCTGGTTGCCCGAACCGGCGCTGCTCGCGATACCGTGACGTCACTTCCCCGATGTCTTGTCCAGATCGACGATGACGCCGGTGTTGAAGATCGCGAATTTGCCGTCCGGGCTGAAGATGAAGTGTCCGCCGAGCGGCAGCGTCTCGACGACATTCCCGCCCGCGATCTTCGCGAGCCGGGGCGACGCGTCACCCAAAATATCGTGGTAGCTCGATTCGGAGTTGTCGAACCCGCCCGAGACGAGGATCCGCTTGCCATCGGGCGATGTGCGGATGTAGCGCGCACCCGCCAATGCTTCGCCGCGCGGCGTCACGTCGGCCACGGCGCCGACATCGTCCACGGCCAGCAGGCTCAACTCGGCCTTGCTCGACACGAGCGCGAGCGTCTGGGGGCCGGCGATCGCGATTTCGAGCGGGGCTCCCGGCACCACGAGGGACTTGATACGCTTCCAAGTCGCCGTATCGACGACTTCGATATTGGTCGGCCGGGGAACTCCCAACAGCGGCGACCCGCCCGGCGTCAGCGGCATCTCCCCGGCGTACAACTTGCCGCCGTCCGCGCTGAGGCGGATCGACCAGACCGGATCGGGGAGATCCATCGGTTCCATTAGTTTCTGCTTGTCGGTCTCGATCTTGTAGAGCTTGCCCTTCCAAATCGGCTTACCTTTGCTGTCGCGCCCCTGCGCGATCGCCGAGACGTACAAGTTGGAATCCTTCGGCGAAAGCTCCAGACCCGAAATCCGCGTGCCGATGTTCACGGTGCTCAGCGGTTTGAGGTCTTCGAGTTCCGCGAGTTTCCCTTCGGTGATCTTGTTCAATTGGAAGATCTGAACATCGCCCGCGGCGAAGGCGAGTTCGCGCTCGAGGAACGATTTATCGAAGGCGTTGACCGAGGCGCAATAGAGCCGCCCGGCTTTCTCGTCGACGGCGATACGGTTCACCGGTAGCGGCAATTGGTACGTCGCCTTCAGTTTGAAGTCCGGGTAACCGTAGCGCCGCAGGACGCCGCTCGGCTTCGTGCCCTTGGCGTCCCGCACCGAGACGGTGATCAATTCTTTGGTCTCGGGCAGAACCGCCGCGGCCCAGAACGGCAGCACTTTCCCGGCTTTGGCGAACTCGCCCGTGACGCCCGGCTTCGGGGTCGGGCCGCCGGGGATGGGATCGACGACGGTGCCGCCGGAGTTGCCGATGCGGAAGTTCGCGAAGAATTTGGCCCGGCGCGCTTCGAACTCCATGTCGGACATTTTCCCGAAGCCCTGTTTGGACACTTTGGCAATGATCGCCCGGTTGCCGACTTTCACCGATCGCATCACGGTGGGGTTCTTCGAGTAATCGCGGTAGGTCAGTTCCTCGGCCCCGTAGCCGTCGATGGTCATCGCCGTCGGCCCGTCCGTGATCGGCTGGCGATTCAACTGCTCGGTCACGATTTTGTCGATGGTTTTGCCCGGCGGCAGGTCGTAGGCGAAAATCTGGTAGTTGACGTTATCGTCTTGGGACTTGTATTCCGTGCCTTTGATTTCATCCTTGCCGAATCCGATGCGGGCATCGGTCACGGCCGTGCCTTTCGGGGCGAGCGCCGTGAAGCCGGTGGTTTTGGCCATGGCGCTCCACGCCGGATCGTCGGCGAGCAAATCGACCTTCTTCGGGTCGAAGTTAATCTTGATCGACTTCATGAACAGTTCGGCTCGTTCGGCGAACGTCGCATCGGCCCGGAACTGCGTGCCGATTTTACTGGTGACCAAGAATGTAAAGACGCGGAAGCCGACGCGGACGCTGTATCCGTAGCCGGGGACGCCCTGCGTGAGGTTCCAACGCGTCGCGGTTTTGCCGTCGAGTTTGGCATCGGCGGCGGCTTGGACCGCGAACAAAAACTGGTATTGCGACTTGAGGACCTCCAGTAGGTCGATCCCCTCGGACTCCGGCAGATCATGGAACATCGCGTAGTAATAACAGCTCGGATCTTCCGCGGTGAACCTGCGACCGTGGAAATTCTTCTGCTTCAAGTCGTAATAGATCTTCTCGCTCGGGCTAGTCGCCGGCGGCGCTTGGGCCGCGAAGCCGGATTTGTTCTTGAGGGCGACCCAAAGCGTTTCGATCGGCTTCGGGGTCGTGCCCGGTTCGAACGGATTGGGCGCGACCGTTTCCACGCCGACGTGGGTGACCACCAAACTGCGGAAGAAGGCGTCCTTGACATCGTTGACGTTCGCCGGCTCCGGGTTCTCCCAGTGGAATTGGAACCCGTAAACGCGGTCCCCGAGTTTGGCGATCCACATGTGATTGCGGTTCGAACCGATATTGATGACGAATTCGTCGGCTTTCAAATCGCCGATGTAGCGCGCTCCCCGATCCGAGCCGGCGATGTTCGGCAGCGCGAACATCTCCAGCATCATCGTTTTCGCGTTGTACTGGCCGAGCGCTTTGCCTTTCAAGTCGCAGTGCAGCGCAGTAATTTGGATCGACGAATCGTTATCCCGCTTGACGTATTTCTTAGTGTCGAGCGATTCGGTGCCGAAGGAAATCTTCGCATCGCTCTTGCTGATCCCCCCGTCGGGTGTGTCCATGGCGAAGCCGTCGCCGACGGTGATCGCCTTCCAGTTCTTCGGTTTGGCCGGGTCGTTGCCACCGCCGTTCGGCGTCGTGCTGGCCGTCTCGGTTTTGGTTTGGTCGTAGATCACCCAGCCGATGCCGCCGCAACCGGCGATCAAGAGCACCGCGACGACGCCGAGCCCGATCATCACGCCCAGGCCGCCTTTTTTCTTCGGTGCGTCGTCATCGCGGTCGTCGTCGTCGTCCCGCGATCTCGCTTTGGACTTCTTCGCACTCGCGATCGGTTTCGCCACCTTCGGCCCGGCGACGACGGTCGCCAGCACCGGAGCCGCTGTCACCACTCGGGCCGAAACGGGCGTCGCGACGGCCACTGCCGGCTTTGCGGCTGGCACGGTCGCACGCACGACCGGCTTGGCCAACACGGCGCTGCCCGCTGCGAGCGGCACGGTCACGGTGGCCCAGCAACTGCCGCACTTCACCGTCTTGCCGCGGTCGGCATCGGTGACGGCGACCGATTCGGCGCAAGCGGGGCAGGGAATCGCGAAGGGCATAACAGCCTCGGGGCCGATGAGGACGAGCGCGGAAGAATGCACACAGAGTACCCGTTCGCCGGCGTTTCTTCAATCTCGCGACTCGAGCGGATTCTCGTGGTTCCTAAGCCCTTCGGTTGACGCCGGCGTCCGCGGGGCCACAATAGCCTTTTCGACCGGCCGTTCCCGTTTTCAGGATCATCGACATGACCAATAGTTTCGGGGCGGAAGCGACCCTCTCCGTCGGCGGCAAGGGCCACACGATCTACAAGCTGTCGGTGGTGGAAAGCCTCTATCCGAAGGCCAAGAATTTGCCGTTCTGCTTGAAGATCCTGCTGGAGAATCTGCTGCGCTGCGAGAACGGCATCGCGGTTCGCAAAGCCGACATTATCGCGCTCGCCCAATGGAGCCCGAAAGCGGAACCGGACACCGAGATCGGGTTCACCCCGGCCCGCGTGCTGTTGCAAGACTTCACCGGCGTCCCGTGCGTCGTCGATCTCGCGGCGATGCGGGACGCCATGAAAGCCCTCGGCGGCGACCCCGCGAAGATCAATCCGTTGGTGCCGTGCGAACTCGTGATCGACCACTCGGTGCAGGTCGATTACTCCGGCACGGCGGACGCCTTCGGCCAGAATACGAAGCTGGAATACGAGCGGAACCAAGAGCGCTATACCTTCCTGCGTTGGGGCCAGAGCGCGTTTGAAAACTTCCAAGTGGTGCCACCGGAGACGGGCATCGTCCACCAGGTGAACTTGGAATATCTCGCCCGCGTCGTTTTCGTAGACGAGCGGGGGCGGGCGTACCCGGATACGCTCGTCGGCACCGACAGCCACACAACGATGGTCAACGGCTTGGGCGTACTCGGATGGGGCGTGGGCGGCATCGAAGCCGAGGCGGCGATGCTCGGCCAACCCGTCAGCATGTTGATTCCCCAAGTCGTCGGGTTCAAACTCATCGGCAAATTGAAGGAAGGGGCGACCGCGACCGACTTGGTGCTGACCGTCACGCAGATGCTCCGCAAGAAGGGTGTCGTCGGCAAGTTCGTGGAATTCTTCGGGCCGGGTCTCGCGGAACTGCCGCTCGCCGACCGCGCCACCATCGCCAACATGGCCCCGGAATACGGGGCGACTTGCGGGATCTTCCCAGTCGATGCGGAGACGCTGAAGTACCTCCGTCAGACCGGTCGCAAGGAAGAGCAAATCGCCATCGTCGAAGCCTACTGCAAAGAGCAAGGGATGTTCCACGACGGCACGACTCTGCCCGCCGATTACACCGACACGCTCGAACTCGA
>Ga0105049_10009292_pt1 | contig 11328 bp, 9 predicted proteins | sample MAT06_FD_78087 | JGI IMG/M metagenome (GOLD analysis project Ga0105049, IMG submission 78087) | Freshwater microbial communities from Lake Fryxell liftoff mats and glacier meltwater in Antarctica - MAT-06 | ecosystem: Environmental > Aquatic > Freshwater > Ice > Liftoff microbial mat | place...
CGGCGGGGCTGGCGTCGCCCTCCTGGGCGATGACCTGAGCGAGCTCGGGCGAGTCACCGGCCTTGAAGTCGACGCTGATCCCGGTCTCCTGCGAGAACCGCTCGAGCAGCGGCTGGATGAGCTCGGCGCTGCGGCCCGAGTACACCGTGATCGTCTTGGTCTCCGAGCTCGAGCTGCAGCTCGCCACACCGGTCCCGATCACCAGAACGGCGGCGGCGAGCGCCAGCGCGCCCCGGGGGCGATGGCGGCGACGGGTCCCGACGGTCGGTCGGGCGGTGGAGGAGGGGGACCGGAGCATCCGCCCAACCTACCCAACTTTCCGAACTATGGAAAGATGGCCTAACGTCATCTGCACAGGGCCCCGACGGGTTCGGACCTGCAACCCGCGCCCGTGATCGCCCTCCTGCCATGACCTCCCGCCTGCTCGCCCGGCTCGGGCTCCGCCGCCTCCCGCACTCCGTGTCGTTCGCCGTGGGTGTGATCTCGGTCCTGGTGGCCGGGGTGCTGCTGGCGCGGGCCATCGACACCGAGGACCTCGCCACCAGCGGCGCGGCCATGTCGGCGGCACCGTTGTCGGTGCTGATCGCCCTCGGCGCGTTCGGCCTCGCGTTCGTGGTGCGGGCCGCCCTGTGGGTGCGGGTCCTGCCCGGCCTGCGGTTCCGCGACGCCCTCGCGGGGATCAACCTGGCCCTCGGGGCCAACCACGTGCTGCCGCTGCGGTTGGGCGAGCCCATGCGGATCGTCAGCGTCGTCCGCCGAACCGACACGTCGTTCGAGGCCGCGACCGCGTCGACGGTCACGTTGCGCGCCGCCGACATCGCCGCCGTGGCGGTCATCGGCGTCGTGCTCGGCCCGACGTTGTTCGCCCGTCTCATCGGGCTCTGGGGCATCGCCGTGTTCGCCGTCGTCGTGGCCGTCGGCGTCGGCGGCGTCATCTGGTTGCGCCGGGTGGCCCGCCGCACCGCCGACGGCGAGGGCCGTCGAACCATCCGGCTGCCCGGGCCGGTCGTGGCCATCGGATCGATGGCGGCCTGGCTCCTCGAGGCGGTGCTGGTGTGGCAGTGCGCCCACTTCGCCGGCCTCGACATCTCGTTCACCGACGCGGTGCTGGTCACCACCGTCGCCGTCGCCGCCCAGACCTTCGCCATCGCGCCGAGCGGCCTCGGCACCTATGAAGCAGCCTCGGTGGCGGCCTACGCGGCGCTCGGGTTCGACCCCGGCCCGGCGCTGGCCGCGGCGCTCACCGCCCACGCCCTCAAGACCCTCTACTCGTTCGTCGTCGGTGGCATCGCCGTGTTCCGACCGGCACCGAGCCTGCTCGGTCACCTGCGCCTCCCGGCCGAGAACGCGGCGATCATCGCGTCGGCCACGACCGGCACCGACGACCGCCACCCGCCCGAAGAAGGGATGCGACCGGCCGAGCCCCTGGCTCCGGTCGTGCTCTTCCTGCCCGCCCACGACGAGGAGGCGTCGGTCGCCGGCGTCGTCCGGCGGGTTCCCGACCACGTGCTCGGACACCCCGTCGACTGCCTCGTGATCGACGACGGGTCCACCGACGCCACCGCCGAGCGGGCGGCCGCCGCCGGGGCCGAGGTCGTGCCCATGGGCACCAACCAGGGCCTGGGCGCTGCGGTCCGCCGCGGCCTGCGCGAGGGCGCCGACCGTGGCGCGGCCGCCGTCGTGTTCTGCGACGCCGACGGCGAGTACGCCCCCGAGGAGCTGGCCGTGCTCGTGGCGCCGATCCTCGCCGGCGATGCCGACTACGTGATCGGCTCGCGGTTCAACGGCACCATCGAGCACATGCAGCCGCACCGGCGGTTCGGCAACGTGGTGCTCACGAGGGCGCTGTCGTTCGCGGCCCGCCGGCGGCTCACCGACGGCCAGAGCGGCTATCGGGCGCTGTCACCCCGTGCCGCCGCCGACGCCGAGATCGTCCACGACTTCAACTACGCCCAGGTCCTCACCCTCGACCTGCTGGCCAAGGGCTTCCGCTACGCCGAGGTCCCCATCACCTACCGCTTCCGCACCGAGGGCCGCTCCTTCATCCGCCTCGGCCGCTACCTCCGCACGGTCACCCCCGCGGTCTACCGCGAGATCAACGGCTCGACGCCTCGGCCGCCGGCGGTGGCGGTCCCCGTCGCCACGAGCTGACGGCGGTCCGATCGCCGCTTCTTCCTCGAAATCTCGGCGCTCACGACCGGATGCGAACGTGGGCGCCGCAATTTCGTGGTCAGTCCTCGACCACGTGGGTGGCGAAGCGGTCGCGAGCCCGGGACCAGGCGGCGCGGTCGAACGATCCGTCGGTGCCGAGGGCGTCGGCGGCGGCCCAACCCATGGCCAGGGCGTGGTGGGTGTTGTCGGGCACGAAGAGGCCCTGGCGGCCGAAGGTCACGAGCCGGGGGTGGGCGTCGACCCATGCCGTGAGGGCGGCGACGTCGGCCTCGAAGCCGGGGCGGTAGAGGGGGTAGACGTGCGGGAGGCGGCGGACCTCGACGGCGACGTGGTCCACCAGCGGCAGGCCCTGGCGCTCGAGCGAATCGGCGACCGCCGCACCGAGGTCGGCATTCGCCATCGACCAGATGGTGTCGCCGACGGTGCAGGCGACCTCGGCGCACAGGACGGTGACGCCGACGGGGTCGTCGCCGTCGCGGTAGTTCTTCGGTTCGGACAGCCGGCTGGGGAGGACGTCGGCGCCCGGGAAGTAGTGCGCGTCGAACTCGGTGTAGCGCGGCCGGTCGAGGACCAGGTACACCAGCACGAGCGCCCGGTGCACGAGGCGACGAGCGGCGGCGAGGGCATCGGTCGGGGGCGCCGGGCGGGCGGAGGCCGCGAGCGCGGCGAGCGGCACAGTCGACCAGACCTGGCCCGCGTCCAGGCCTTCATCTCCCCCGGCGCCGCCACGATCGGACGCGGGCCCGCCGGGGGCGACTCCCCCGGTCGATCCGGAGCCGCTCGCGCGGGGCCGGGCGTCGACGACGACGTGGTCGTCGGGGGAGAGGTCGAGACCGACGACCTCGGTGCCGAGCCGGATCTCGGCGCCGGCGGCGACCGCGGCGTCGGCCAGCCGCTCGCTGATCTCGCCGAACCCCCTGGCCGGGTACAGGAAGCTCTGACCGGGCGTCGGCGCTGCCGACGGCCGGGCGCTGCGGGCCAGGCGCGTGAGGAGGTCACCCGGCGATCGGGCGCTGACCCGCCGCCGGGCCAGCTCGCCCGACAGCTCCGACGGGTCGACCCCCCAGAGCTTGCGGATGTACGGCCCGTAGAACTCGTCGGCGACGGTCGGTCCCAGACCGGCCCGGACCACCTCGTCGAAGGTGTCGGCCTTCGGCCGGCGCCACGGCGACCGCATCGTGTCGACCACCACCCCGGCGGCGAACCGCCGCGGCGCGTTGCGCACGATGTCGCCGGGGGCGAGCGGGAACCGGAGCCACCGGCCGGCGAGGCGGATGCGGCCGTGGCGAGGGCGCAGCTGCAGGTGATCGCCGAGGAGGGAGCGGAGCTGACCCAGGATCACGGGGTCGATCGACGGGTGCAGCCGGTGGCTGCCGAGGTCCACCCGGATGCCGGCGACCTCGACGCTCGCAGCCATGCCGCCGACGTGGTCGGCCCGTTCGAGCACGACCACCCGGTGCCCGCGCGCCGCGGCTCGCCACGCCGCGGCGAGCCCCGCCGGCCCCGCGCCCACGACCAGGACATCGGCCGTCACGTTCGGCGCCGTGGTCGCCGTGGTCGCATGGCGACGTCGATGGCGACGTCGATGGCGCGCCGGCGCCCGGACGGGGTCACCGGTCGGTGATGGCTTCGCCACCCGGATCGAGGCCGGCCTCCACCGCGTGCACCCCGGTGACGGCGGCGGTGGATGCGGCGGGCGGTGCGGCGGCGATCGATCCGTTGGCGGTCTCGCCCGTGCCGTAGGCGACGACCGCGGGTCCGGTGTAGCGGAGGGCGACCTGATCGCGTCGGCCGAAGCGCGGCGCCGCGCCGGCGCGGACGCGCACCGTCGTCGCGTCGTCGACGTGCACGACGTACACGGTGTCGTGGCCGTAGAACTCGATCAGCTCGACGACGGCATCGCCGCCGGGCTCGAGGTCGAGGTCCTCGGGTCGCACCAGGACCTCGAAGCTCGTCCCGGCGTCAACCGGTTCGACGAGCGGCAGCGGACCGAGCGACGTGGACGCGGACGTTCCGGTGCCGGTGGCGACCGCAGCGAGGAAGTTGGCCTCACCGACGAAGCCGGCGACCCACCGGTCGACCGGATGGCGGTAGATCTCGGCCGGCGCCGCCGCCTGCAGGACGTGACCCGCGTTCATAACCGCGACCCGGTCGCCCAGGATGAACGCCTCCTCCTGGTCGTGGGTCACGAACACGGTGGTGATCCCGAGGTCGATGAGCAGCCGGTGCAGATCCGCGCGCACCTGGACCCGCAGGGCGGTGTCGAGGTTGGAGAACGGCTCGTCGAGCAGCAGGACGTCGGGTTGCGGAGCGATGGCGCGGGCCAGGGCCACCCGCTGCTGCTGGCCGCCCGACAACGTCGACGGCAGGCGGTCGTCGAGGCCGTCGAGCTCCACCATGGCCAGCGCGTCGCGCACCCGCTCGGTGCGGTTCACCTCCCGCGACAGTCCGTAGGCGACGTTCTTGGCCACGGTGAGGTGCGGGAACAGGGCCCAGTCCTGGAACACCATGCCCACCTGGCGGCGCTCGGGGGCGACGTTCACCGAGGCCGAGGTCAGCACCGTGTCGCGCACCATCACCTCACCGGTGTCGGGCACCTCGAGGCCGGCGATGATGCGCAGCAGCGTGGTCTTGCCGCAGCCACTCGGACCGAGGAGCGCCACGAGCTCGCCCGGCGCCACGTCGAGGCTCACCCCGGCGAGCACCGGCCCGCCGCCGAACGACTTGGTGATGTCACGGACACGGATCGGCGCCGCGCCGTTCGTCGGGTCCGCGGTCGGGACGGAGTCGTTCATCGCGACTGCACGGTAGTGGAGGGTCGCGAACGGCCCCACCCGGGGTGGGTGGCCGCGGCCGGTGTCAGCCGGTGAACTGGGGCTCCATCGACATCGGCGGGGCCGCCTCGGCCGACACGAGGGTGCCGATGTTCACCGACCGGTTCATGGTGATGACCTGGCCGCCGATGTTGGCGCCGACGAGGGTCATCATCGCCGGTCCGCTCACCATGGCGTTGGGGACGGTCATCGGCAGGGAGATGCGGCCGAACTCGTCGGCCACGGCCTCCCCGAGCAGGAGGTTGCCCGGTCCGGTCATGACGACCGTTGCGCCGGGCTGGAACCCCTCGCCGGTCACCGTGGTCTGCTCGCCCGGCTGCATCTCCTCGGGCATCGACCACGTGGGCTTCGGCGGCTCCTGCGCCGAGGCGCTGCCGGCGACGCCGGCTCCCGCGACGCCCAGCACGACGAACGCGCTCAGCACCGCGACCAGCATGCGAACCCGGGACTTCCCCCGGACGGCCTGGCTCATCGAACGATCCACGATCGACCTCCTGTGTCGGGGTCGTAACGCCGTGGCGGCCGACCTCGTTCCCGCCGGGAGACCATCGACTCCCGGATCACCGCAATCGCACCCTGTTCGGAGGCGATGGGCCCGATGGATCACCCGATCGGTGAGACATCCGACACCAGAACGGCACGATCGTATGACAGCCATCGACGATGGACCAGGAACCAGGGCCGAGGCCTGACGGTCAGGAGGCGCCGTGCCGGTACAGGGCGTTGCCCTCGGTGTCGGCGATCGCGGCGAACCAGCCGTTCCCGTGACGCTCGGCCTTGGGATCCACCACCGACCCACCGTGGGCCAGCGGTGGCGGCGACCGGCTACTCGCTGAGCTCGGCGGGGAGCGGGCGCTGGTGGACGAGGGCGAGGCGCTTGGTGGCGCGGGTGAGGGCGACGTAGAGGGAGCGCAGGCCCTGGGGCTCCTCGTCGACGATGGACGCCGGTTCGACCACCACGCTGGCGTCGAGCTCGAGGCCCTTCACCAGGCCGACCGCGACGACGGTGACCTGCTGGTCGAGCCCGTGGCGGGTGGCGCGGCCGTGCTCGATGCCGGCATCGGTGAGCGCATCGTCGACGGTGTCGACCAACGACCAGGGGACGATGACCGCCACGTTGCCGAGACCGACGGCCTCCAGCTCGCTGCGGACGGCCTCGACGACGACATCACCGAGGGAGCCACCAGGCGGGGTGCCGAGGATGCGGGGCGCGTCCCCATCGCCGCGGATCGACGACGGCGGCTTGAGGTCGGGGGCGGCGAAGCGCAGGACCCGGGCCGCCAGCGCCATGTTGGGCCCGGGCAGGCGGTAGCCGATGGTGAGCTCGGCGCGCCGCGGCGGCCGCTTGGCCGGCAGCAGGTCGAGGATCTCCTGCCAGCTGTCGTGGGCCCACTGCCCGGTGGACTGGGCGATGTCGCCCACGATGGTCATCGAGCCGTTGAGCGACCGGCGGTTGAGCATCCGCAGCTGCATGGGCGAGAGGTCCTGCGCCTCGTCGACCACGATGTGGCCGTAGGTGCGGACCTCGTCGTCGAGGACCACGCCGTTCTCGGCGGCCCGTGCCCGCTGGCGCTTGGTGCGCGGCAAGGGCCCGATGATGGCGAGGGTCTCATCGAGCAGCGGGCCGTCGTCGTTGGTCCAGACGACGTGGGCGACGTCCTCGGAGCGGTCGCGCCGGAGCGACCGCCACTCGTCGTCGGCCAGGAGCCCGGTGGCGGCGTGGCGCAGCAGCGACGGGGCGCCGTAGAGGTCGTGCAGGAGCTGCGCAGGGGTGAGCACCGGCCACATGCGCTCGAGCGCCAGGCGGACGTCGGGGTGGTGTCGCAACCGCTCGCGCACCTCGTGGGCGGCGAGGTCGTCGCGGCCGCTGCGGGCGAGCGCGGCGTAGACCTCGGACTCGACGAACTTCCGAGCCGCGTTGTGCTTGCGGTACCGACGGCGGGCCTGGTCGATGATGTGGCGGCTCTGGCCCACCGAGAGGCGGAGGTGCTGGAGGCCGTAGCCGACGACGAGGTCGTCGCGCAGCGCCATCTGGCGGTCCCGCACCGCCCGCCCCAAGAAGGTGGCCATGCGGAGGTCGCCCTTGACCCGGGCGGTGAGTCCGGCGTCGAAGCCCTGGATCTCGACGTCGGGCACGAGGTCGGCGAGCACGGCCAGCTCCACGCCGGCCTCGCCGAGCGACGGCAGGACCTGCTCGATGTAGCCGAGGAAGAGGCGGTTGGGTCCGACCACCAGCACGCCCTGGCCTTCGAGCGGAAAGCGGAACGTGTAGAGCAGGTAGGCGGCGCGGTGCAGCGCGACGACGGTCTTGCCGGTGCCCGGGCCGCCCTGGACCACGAGCACGCCGGGCATCTCGGCCCGGATGATCTCGTCCTGCTCGCCCTGGATGGTGGCCACGATGTCGGTGAGCCGACCGGTGCGGGTGGTCTCCAACGCGGCGATCAGCGCGCCGTGGCCGCGAACGGTGGACCCGTTGCCGTTCGTGGACCCGTCGCCGTCGTCGATGCCGAGCGCGGCGAGGGCGTCGCCGAACAACTCGTCCTCGATGCCGAGGAGGGTGCGTCCGCGGGTGGCGAAGTGGCGACGGCGGGCCAGCCCCATCGACTCGCGCCCGGTGGCCCGGTAGAACGGCTCGGCGATCGGCGCCCGCCAGTCGACGATGACGACGTCCTGTTCGTCGTCGGACACCGCGACCCGGCCGATGTAGAAGCTGTTGTCGTCGTCGCTGCCGTCGATCGACCGATCCGCCGCCGGCCCGCCGGCGAGATCGTCGGGGATGTCGAGCTCGTCGTGGAGCTCAGCCGGAGCGTCGGTGGGCTCGAGGTCGTGTTCGTCGACGAACGACGGCGCGGCCGGGGCCGCGACGTCGGCGCGGGGGAACAGCTCGAGCACACCCCCGTCGTCGACGGGTTCGGGCTGGCGGCCGCCGGATCCGTTGCCGTTCGCGTGCCCGGGGTGCGCATCGGCAGCGGGGACGTCCGAGGTCGCTGCAGGCTCCGCCTCGACCGGCTCGGGACGCTCGAGGTCGATGCGGCCGAAGCACAGGGCGGCGTTGCCGAGCTCGAGCTGGGCCAGGCGGTGGACCATGGTGTCCCAGATGACATCACGCTCGTAGCGGGCCTGGTTGGTGCCGCCCCGACCGACCTCGACCATCGAGGTCATGCGGGAGGCGGCCTCCCGGCTCGCCTCGAGGCAGGCGTAGGCGTGATCGATGTACGCCTGCTCCGCTTCGAGGTCGGGATGTCCTGGCATGGGCTCCTCGTCGCTCCGTGTCGCCGGAGGCGATCGGTGGCTGTCCTGGGCTGGTCCGTGCGGCCCCCCGCCCCGAAAAGGACGATCAGGGGATCGTCCATGCTACCCGTCTCGCCTGCGCCCGCCACTGGCGCCAGCGAGGCCGGCCGGTCGCGGTCGGCGGGCTGGGCGCGGACCGGACGGCCCGGGTGGACCTCGGCAAGGATCTCCCCATGAGCGTCGCTTCCCACCTCGCCGACCCCGGCCCCTTCGGCCCGCTGCTCGACACCCGTCTTCGCCTCGTGACCTGGAACGTCTGGGGGCGGTACGGGCCGTGGGAGGAGCGGCTGCCGGCGATCGTCGAGACCCTGCGCCGCCTCGATGCCGATGTGATCTGCCTCCAGGAGGTGTGGAGCGAGGCCGACACGGGTCACACGTCGGCAGCGGTCATCGCCGACGCGCTGGGCGCCCACCACGTCCACGCGTCGCACCTGGAGCTCGACGGGATCGGCATGGGCAACGCGGTGGTGTCGCGCTGGCCGATCGCCGGCCACGAGGTGCGTGCGCTCCCCGCGCCGCCGGGCTCGGAGGAGCACGAGGAGTCCCGCCTCGCCCCGCGGGCCGACATCGACGGGCCTCGCGGCCCGCTCCAGGTCTTCACCACCCACCTCAACTGGCGCCTCGACCACAGCGCCATCCGCCAGCACCAGGTCCGCGGGCTGTGCCGGTTCATCTTGCAGTCACCGAAGCGGGCGTTCCCGGCCGTGCTCTGCGGCGACTTCAACGCGGATCCGACGGCGGACGAGGTGCGCATGCTCACCGGCCGCGCCGCGGTGCCCGAACCGCCGCTCGTGTTCTTCGACGCCTGGGACCACGCCGGCGACGGCGACGGCTTCACGTGGTCGAACGCCAACCCCTACGCGGTGAAGGACCTCGAACACGACCGCCGCATCGACTTCGTCTTCAGCGGCTTCCCGAAAGCGGGCGGCGCCGGCCACGTCACCCGCGCCGAGCTCGTGGGCGCCGACGCGATCGACGGCGTGGTCCCGAGCGACCACTACGGCGTCCTCGCCGAGCTCCGCTACTGACGGGCGATCACGAAGAGGGCGAGCGCGACGGTGGTGGCCACGGTGCGGACGTGGTTCCAGGCCGTCCACTCCCGGAGGTAGCGGGTCCAGAGGTCAGCGCCGTCGGAGCTCGCCGGATCGGCGGCATCGAGGGCGTCGTTGCGCGGGACGTTCGCCACGCCGGTGACGACGATCGCTCCGACCAGGTAGAGCACGCCCCCGGCCGCCGCGGGCGCACCGGAGCGGGCGGTGTCGACCAGCGAGAGGACGATCGACGCGGCCGAAGCCACGCCGGTGCCCACGAAGATCAGTACGAAGAGCGGGTTCGCGATGACCACGTTCATCGTCTGCATCGCAGCGATGCCCTCGGCGGCCGGTCGGCGCTGCAGAGCCGGCATGACCACAGCAGAGAACGCGAAGAAGATCCCCGCCATCAGCCCGCTGCCGACCGCGGCGGCGAGCACCGATCCGGCACGAAGCACGTCCATCACGGCCGGGAGGGTCGCGCTCGAACGACGGCTGTCGCGTGCGAGCCCGTGGTTTCGGGAGGGGAGGTGAGGTCAGCAGATCCGGCGGCGCCGAGCGGGTCGCGGAGGAACGTGACCAGCGACATCCCCAGGCCGTAGGTGGCGGCCCGGCCGTTGGGGGTGATGCGCACGAAGCAGCCACCGGGGAGGTCGAGCTCGCCGTGGCTCGTGACCCGCTTCAGCTGGCCGACGTCGGCCAGGCGACGCAGCTCGGGATCGTCGAGGTCGACCAGCTCGGCTCGGCCCTGGAACTGCACCGTCGACGGCGGGCCGACCGGCAGGCGGCGCACCGGGATGCACACCGCGACGAACGGGTTGGCCTCGATGTTGCGGGCCTTGCGACTGGCCCGCATCGTGCTGACGTACAGGTCGGCGCCGACGGCCTCGTAGAGCACGCCGGCCACGTGGGCGCGGCCCTGCGGCGACGTCGTGGCCAGCGTGCAGAACGAGCGGCGGTCGATGGCCCGGACCACGAGGTCGGTCGGGACGTCGGCGGGCGCCGGACCGGTGCCGGTCTCGGGGCTGACGACGGCAACCGGGGCTGCCGCTGGCGTTGGGGGTGGCGGTGCGGTGGGGTTCATGTCGCCAGTGAACGCCCTATCGCCTGGACGCTCCATAGCTAAGAAGCTCAGTTCCATGTGCCAACGTCTAGGTTTGGGTCATGGACGAGTTCGTGAGCCTCCTCGACGGCGCCCGGGCCCGAGGGGCGTTCGTGCTGCGATCGCTGATGTCGCCGCCCTGGTCCGTGCGCATCGAGGACCAGGCCCCCCTGTCGATCTTCGCCTTGGTGCAGGGCGACGCGTTCGTCCTGCCCGACGGCGGCGACCCGGTGCCCGTCGGTCCGGGCGACATCGCCGTCGTGCGGGGCCCGCTGCCCTACACCGTCGCCGACCGACCCGACACCGCGCCGCAGGCGGTGATCCACCCCGGCCAGCACTGCACCACGCCCGACGGCCACGACCTCGAGCAGGCCATGACCCTCGGGGTGCGCTCGTGGGGGAACGACCCCGCCGGGACCACGAAGATGCTGATCGGCACCTACGAGAAGGCGGGCGAGATCAGCCAGCGCCTGCTCGCCGCCCTGCCGCGCATCGCGGTGATCACCGCGGACCAGTGGGACTCCCCGCTGATCACCCTCCTCGGCGAGGAGATCGTCCGCGACGAACCGGGCCAGGAGGTCGTGCTCGACCGCCTGCTCGACCTCATCGTGATCGGCGCCCTCCGATCGTGGCTCGCCCGCGAGGACGACACGCCCGCGTGGTACCGAGCGACGGTCGACCCCGTCGTCGCCCCGGCGATCCGCATGCTGAAGAACCAGCCCGAGCGGGCATGGACCGTCGCCTCGCTCGCCGCCGAGGTCGGCGTATCGCGGGCCGCGCTGGCCCGCCGGTTCACCGACGTCGTCGGCGAGCCGCCCATGACCTTCCTCACCGACTGGCGCCTGGCCCTCGCCGCCGACCTCCTGCGCGAATCCGACGCCACCATCGCGTCAGTCGC
>Ga0105049_10009294_pt1 | contig 11327 bp, 15 predicted proteins | sample MAT06_FD_78087 | JGI IMG/M metagenome (GOLD analysis project Ga0105049, IMG submission 78087) | Freshwater microbial communities from Lake Fryxell liftoff mats and glacier meltwater in Antarctica - MAT-06 | ecosystem: Environmental > Aquatic > Freshwater > Ice > Liftoff microbial mat | place...
ATGGAATTTATCGAAGTCGCCTTGAAATCCCCTAACAAATCGTCCGACGCTCGCGCAGCCATTCATCGCTGACTCATACTCATTCACGAGGATCCGATTCGGTCTTATGGGTGATAGAGTTCAATGGGTATGATGGGTTCATACAACTCGAAATCTGGATCGGTCGTATAGATACGAAACTTTCGCTTAACAGCCATAGCACAGACCAGAAAATCAATAGGGGAACCTTGAATACCTTTCGAGCGACAAGCATTGAAAAATCTTGCTGCTGTCGTGTGATCTTCGTCGTCCGCAAAAAAAAGCGGAAGGGCATGAGTGGTGACATCAATGCTCTCGAAGTGGGAGGGTAACTTGATGCCAGAAAGAAGCTCCTGGCGAACGATTCCAAATAGTGCCAATTCGTTTGAATTGATTAATTTCTCTACGTTAAGTGCAACACTATTTTGAGTGTCTGGGGAGCGTCTGAGAAACTGGGATAACGCTGAAGTGTCACAAGCAATCATAGATGCTTCACTCGGCGAAGGGCTTTGTAATCGTAGTCCTCAAAATACTCGATTTGCCCTCGAAGTTGCAAGAGTTGATGACGGAGGCGACTCTGAATGAACTCTTTGAGGGCTTCATTCACGGTTTCACGCTTGGTAGGTAAGCCTGCCAACGATTTTGCCTGCTCAAGCAATGATTGGTCTATCTGTAAATTCGTTGCCACACACGAATCCTACACATCGCGAATGTGCAGGGCAAGTGATGTTTTGTTTCATGACCTCACGTCCGCGGTGAGCTATCCCTGTTTTTCGCGCCAGACGCTGTTGCGAGATTGGACCAATAGGCGATAATTCGCTTGTCAGGGGGCGGGATGGTGGACGTGATGGAGGGTCTATGGAATTTTCTCCTGTTACTGCTCATGCTCTGGCAAATGTTTACTTTGAGGGACGTGTCGTTTCGCACACGATTATTTTGGCGGACGGCCATAAGAAGACGTTGGGAATTATCTTTCCTGGCGAGTTTCATTTTTCAACGAAAGCGGCGGAGCGTATGCAGATTACGGCTGGGGATTGTCGCGTGATGTTGGATGGGTCTGGGACGAGCGAGGCCTTTTCTGAAGGCGGGGTCTTCGACGTTGCAGAGAATTCGGGATTTACGATCGAGGTGTCGGAGGGGACTTGCCAATACGTTTGTTCGTTTCTGCCTTGAGGATTTGTTCGGCCCGCGCGGCGTCCTCTGGTGTATCTACCCCGATGCCCGCGTGAGGCGTCGGGACGACGCAGATTTTGGCGCCGTGCTCGAGGGCGCGAAGCTGTTCTAGGGATTCCGCTTTTTCGAGGGGGGTTTGTTTCCATGTGACAAACTCGAGGAGAAAGCGCCGCCGGTAGGCGTAGATGCCCAGGTGACGCAGGCGGGGGATGCCTTTGCCATCGCGGTTGACCGGAATGGGGAGCCTGGAAAAATAGAGCGCGCGGCTGGCGAGGTCGGTGACGACTTTGACGCAATGGGGATTGTCGAGATCTTCGTCGGCTAGGGGACAAGCGGCGGTGGCCATGTCTGCCTCGGGATTCTTGGCCAGGACGGCGATGAGGGATTCTAGGAGTTTGGGATTGAGGAAAGGTTCGTCCCCTTGCGCATTAATGACGATGCCGTGGCGTGGGAGGCCGCTAGACACCTCTGCAATGCGGTCTGTGCCGGTGGGGTGTTTGTCGGAAGTGAGTGCGACTTCTGCTCCAAAGGAAAATGCCGCCTCCGCGATGCGCATGTCATCGGTCGCTACGATGATTCGATCCACGCCGGAGACCCGTTGGCATTTTTCCCAGACGTGCTGAAGGAGAGGCTTCCCAGCGAGCAGGTGAAGTGGCTTGCCGGGAAATCTCGTGGAGGCCCAGCGCGCTGGAATGATGATGGCAACTTTTGGCATTTTTAAGATTGGTGGAGTATATAATCCACGGCCTCTGCGACGTCGCAGGCTACGTGATCTGCGCCGGATGTGAGGTGGTGGCGACCGTAGCCGGTGAGAACCAGGATGGTGCGGCATCCGGCCGATTTCCCGCATTGGATATCAATATCCTTGTCTCCAATCAACCACGAGTCTGCCAAAGAAAGCCCGTGATCACGTGCGGCTTCTTCGAGCATGGCAATGCCAGGTTTGCGGCGAGGGGAGGGAGAGTCGGCGGCATCGGGGCTGAAATAGACAGCATCAATGCCGTGCTCAAGTTGACGGGCTAGCTCGGCCTCGACTTCGCGATAGGCGAGGAGTGGAATTTTTCCCGAGGCGATGCCACTTTGGTTAGTGACCACGATGGTGAGGTAGCCCGCGAGGTGCGCGTGTGATAAGGCGGCGGCTGCACCCGGTATCGCGTGGACATCACTCGGGCGGCGGCAGTAGTGAACTTCCTCCATGAGAGTTCCGTCGCGATCGAAAAAAATGGCGCGCTTAGCGTGAGGAATCATTCAAGAAGCTTGCCGACAATTCTTTCTCGGTGAGGGTAGCCGTGCCCAGCTTCGCCACCACGACGCCACTAGCGTGGTTGGAAATTTCGGCGGCTTCGTGCGGGGTGGCGCCGGCACAAATCGCAAGCGTGTAGAGAGCTATGGCCGTATCGCCTGCTCCCGACACGTCGAAGACTTCCCGAGCGCGTGTGGGGGTGTGGTAGGGGGCTTGGTCTTTTTGAAAAAGCATCATGCCATGCTCACCGAGTGTGATGAGCACGCCGGGGATGTTCCATTTCGCGAGGAGAAAGTCGCCCACTTCGCGCAATGGCCCATCCTCCATGGGATCATCCTGAGCACCGAAGTCCTTGCGGTTTGCCATTGCAAAAGCCTCGGATCGGTTGGGTTTCAGGAGGTCAACTCCATGCCAATCAAGGGGGTTTCCGGGATTCGGATCTGCGGTAATAGCCTTCCCATGCAAGTGAGCGAGGGCGGTCAAGCGATCCTTCAGGCTCTGGCTCACAAAGCCCTTGCCGTAATCTTCGAGAATGACTGCATCTACCTGCGGCATCATGATCTCGATCCGAGCGATGGCCCGGTCTGTGATGCAATCTAAATTTAACGGCCTGCGCTCGCGATCTACTCGAACGACCTGCTGGTGGCGTGCGACGATACGCGTTTTTACGATTGTGGGCGTGGCACCGTCGGCGACGAGGCCATCGGTGAGGATTTGCTCCTCGACCAAGAGTGCGCGTAGACGGTCGGCGAAGACATCTTCACCTACGAGCCCACAGAGCTGCACCTGCGCACAGAAGGAGCGTAGATTGCGAGCGACATTCGCCGCCCCGCCCGGATACGAAGACTCGGAATCCACGTCAACCACAGGCACGGGAGCCTCTGGCGAGATACGAGATACGCGCCCCCAGACAAATTCATCAAGCATCACATCTCCGACTACGAGGAGTCTGCAGGAGGCAGCCGATCTAAGTAGATGTTGTAATCGTTCGGAATTCATAGCAAGGTTAGGTCTCTTTGTAAGGGCCTAAGTGGTCTTGAACAAAGAGGAATCTTTTTGATGACGAAACACATTCCCATCCTTGCCGCCACTCTGGCCATTTCTTCTGCAGCATTTGCCAGAGCGGAAAACCCACCCCCTTCAATTGATCTCTCGCGCTTTCCGGCAGCAGAAGTCAAGAACGTCGTCGTTCCTGTGCCTAGCGAAGTTTTTGCGGTGCTGGACAAACTCGGAACACCAAACTGGCGCGGGCAGCTTCGCAAATCCCTTGGAAAGAACACCGGCAACCGGGCCCAAGTAGCCCTCCTCCTCGGAACGGTCATTGCAGAAGGTTTCATTGCGGTGGAGGCCGAAGACTCTGAACGCGTGAAGGAAATCGGACGAGAAGTCCTCGCGCTCGCAGAAGCGATCAATGTGCGCAAAGCCGTGATCGCCCGCAGCAAAAGCATCACCGACCTAGCGGAAGCGAGGCGATGGCGTGAAGTGCGCACGGAATTTGATGGCGCCCTAAATGACGTCCGTAGCGCCATGCAGGAACTCGGCGATGATAATCTCGCGCAGCTCGTGAGTCTTGGCGGCTGGACACGAGGCACCGAGGTGCTCACGGCCATCGTAGGAGATTCTTTTACGTCCGATGGAGCTGAGTTGCTGCACCAACCAGAGTTGTTAAGCTATTTTTCAGAAACCCTCTCACGGATGAAATCCACGCGCCTCGGAAAGGACGAGCTTGTGGTTCGGATGCGCAAAATGCTCGACTCAATTAAGCCCCTTATTGGCAAGGAAGACGGGACAAGAATTTCTGCATCAAACGTGAAGCGCATCAACCAACTCACCGGCGATACCGTCTCAGCCATAACTTCTGAACCAGGTGTTGCGCGATGAACAAAAAAGTCCTCACTTTCCTTGCTCTTGCCGCGTTGGTGACCGTTCCCGTCTTTGCTTATGTGAATGACGCCCTCTCCTTTGCTCACGAAGCAGCCGATCCCTATGTCAAAAAAGGCTTCTCTGTCCGTGAGGATGCCTGGGGTGGCGACCTCGGTGTCGAGGATCAACAGGCCATGACGGCCCAACTTTTCAAAGGGAATGAATACTGGTTTGCCCTTGGCACGGAGGTGAAGGGTGCAGTGGTCACGATTCATATTTATGATGCGCAGGGGAAACTCGCGGAATCCGAATCTTGGCAGAAAGGCCGCTTCGCCGGTGCGCGGGTCGTGCCTTCGAAGACCGGCACTTACTACGCCATCGTCACTGTCGAAAAATCTCCACAAGAACGCACTGGCTGGGCCGTGGTTTACGCTTACAAGTAAGCACCCGCCTTCGATGGAGACACTTACTCTCGAGTTTGAATCCGCACGGGCCGCGCAGGCCCTCTATGCTGGCGATGAGAAACTCTTGCGCGATCTGGAGTCACGACTCGGCGTGCGGGTCGTCACTCGCGAAGGGTGGATTCGCATCGAAGGAGCACCCGCCGACCTTGAGCGAGCAAAAGCGGTTTTCGGCCACCTGCATGATGCGGTGAAGCGAGGTGTGGTTGTGCATCGCCATGAATTCCAATACGCGCTAAATGCTGCTGATGGCGGGCCTGTCGAGGGTCTTGGTAATTTGTTCGAGACGCGAATCCAGTGCTCGGCACGCAAACCGGCCGTTGTGCCTAGGACACCTGGACAGAAAGCATACCTGCAAGCCGTGCAGGGCCACGACATTACCTTTGGGGTTGGCCCCGCTGGGACTGGAAAAACGTATCTCGCCGTGGCCGTCGCCGTCGCGGCATTGAAGCAAGAAAAGGTCGCGCGAATCATTCTTACGCGACCGGCGGTGGAAGCTGGTGAATCGCTCGGGTTTCTTCCCGGCGACCTGCAAGAAAAAATTCTTCCCTATCTAAGACCACTCTACGACGCGCTCTACGACATGTTGGAAGTCGAGGAAATCCAACGCTACATGGATCGAGGCGTCATCGAGATTGCGCCGCTTGCCTACATGCGCGGACGCACGCTGAGCAATGCTTTCGTTATTTTAGACGAAGCTCAAAATACGACGTCAGAGCAAATGTTTATGTTCCTCACGCGAATCGGTGCGGGTTCGCGCTGTGTGATCACGGGTGATCGCACTCAGATTGATCTACCCCGGAATAAACTCAGTGGCCTGATCGAGGCGGTGGGTGCCCTGAGCGAGACTCCCGGCATCGCAATGCATTTCTTCACTGAGTCGGATGTCGTTCGCCATCCCCTTGTCCGATCCATCATTCTGGCTTACAAGGAACATCGCGGCTCGAAAGAAAGTCGCATTTGATGACTTATGTGGGATTTTTTTAAGAAGCGCCGCCTTGTTGGGCGTGGGATGGATTGCGGTAAGCGTCGTCGGACGATTGAAGAAAGTGAATTTGCCGATGCTTTGCAGTCTGGCTGGCTTGTTCGATCGCTCCTCTTGCTCGCCTTCGTAATTGGCCTCGTGCTTTTGATCTTCACGGGTCACCAAGACGAGCCAGCTAAGAAGTTTCTCCTCTGTCTCCTCATTTTCGTGACGGCGGTGGCACAACTGTGGATCAACCATCCGCAAACACTAGCAGTCAATAGTCGCCTTGCCGTGCTGCTGGCCGTGCTGCTCGTGCAGCTTGCCGCAATCAAGATAATGCTTCTTCAGGTGGCCTCGGGCACGATTGACCTGCAGCTCGCGCCTCTGCTCGTTCCTTACGCCTTTGCGCCACTCACGCTCTCTGTGCTCCTCGGACGCAATCACGGCCTCTACGCGGCAGTATTCGCAAGCCTATGGGGGTCCTTGCTCGTCGGGCGTATTGATCCAGTTTTTCTGGTCATCTCGCTTATTACTGGATTTATCGCCGTCTATGTGACCCTCCAAGTGCGTCGCCGTAGCCGTCTCATTCGGGCCGGTGTCTACGTCGGCATTGCCACATGGATTCTCGCGGCGGCTTTCGGGCAGATTGGTCCGGTGGTTTGGGAAAGTCTTGGGCAGACTGATTGGAAGATGATCGGATACCAAAGCCTCGCGGCGATCGCAACAGGCATCGCAACCGCCGTCGTCGTGAGCGGAATTTTGCCGATGCTCGAGTCTTTTTTCAAAATCACGACGGATATTTCATGGCTCGAAATGAGCGACCTCAATCATCCTCTACTCAAGCGCCTAAGCATGGAGGCACCGGGCACCTACCACCATAGTCTCGCCGTCGCGAATCTCGCCGAGGCTGCAGCGGAATCTGTGGGCGCAAATCCCACAATCTGCCGTGTAGCGTCCTATTTTCACGATATCGGGAAGATTGTGAAGCCAGACTATTTTACGGAAAATCTCGCTGCGGGCCACACCCCGCATGATGACCTGACTCCTACAATGAGCGCTCTCATTATCATCGCCCACGTGAAGGAGGGCGTGGATCTGGCGTTAAAGAATCGCTTGAACAACGAGATCATCAATATCATCCGCCAGCACCACGGCACTTCCTTGGTAAGCTACTTCCACCGGCGGGCGCTCCAGCAACAAGATGACGCCCGTGTTGGGGGAAAGATCATGAACATGCGCGAGGAAGACGTTCCCGAAGTGCGCGAGGAATCTTTCCGCTATCCTGGGCCGAGGCCGCGTTCGAAGGAATCCGCAATCGTGAGTCTTGCCGATAGCATAGAAAGCGCATCCCGCAGCCTTGAGAGGCCTACCCCCCAGCGCATTGATGATCTTGTTAACAGCATCGTGGAGCAACGAATCAGCGAGCACCAACTTGACGAGTGTGCGCTGACATTGGCAGAGATCTACCGCGTCGCAGAGTCCTTTCGATTCACGCTCTTGAACATGTTGCACGCCCGCATCGCTTACCCCAAGCGCGAGGAAAAAGAAACCTCTCACGACAAGCGACACGAGAAATCCGCAGCGTAGTGCTCGCATGCGACCGGTGCTTCCTCGCCTTGAGCTTACCAATCGGCAGCGCAAGGTTTCAGTTTATCTCCCTGCGGTGGAGGCTTGCGCAAATGCCGCTTTGGAACTCAGCGTGCAGATTTCTTTAAAGCGAGGCGGAACGCTCCATACGCTCGAGGAAGTGGCGGTTGCAATCGTGTCGTCCGATGCCATGGCGCGCATTCACTCGAAGTTTCTCCAAATTTCAGGCCCCACCGATGTCATCACGTTCCCCTATGGCGAGATTGTCGTCTGCGCAGAAGTCGCGACTTCCCAAGCGACACATTTCGGAAATACACTCGATCAAGAACTCCTGACCTACATCGTGCACGGCTTTCTTCACCTTTCTGGCCATGACGACATTATGGCCAAAAGCGCCGCGAGAATGATTGCCGATCAAGACAAGATTGTCCGCGCTGTCTGGAAATCGTTCCTCGCATCACATCCAAAAATCGGCTAGATTTCGCTCGTATGCAGAACCCAAACGGAACGCTAGATCAGCACGGCCAGGAGAATATTTTTCGCGCCGCTCGGCTGTGCGCACCGAGTCTCGATCGTTTGGGACGCATGACATTTTCATGCAGCGCGGATAAGCCGGAGGGCCTTTCAACATGGTGCGACATTACCTTTCTGCCGGTCATCGTTCCCGCCATCCAAGCTGCCCATGCTGCCGCTAGCCAACAAGGAGCACGCGAGCTGCGTGCCGTAGATCGGCTTCTCGACGCAAGCCTCAGTGCCGACTCGGCCTTTCGAAGCCGCGATGCTGGGCATATCGCTGTTTCGGACTTTCATGCCCCGAAGTCTGAGCGCACGCTTTCTCGTTACCTTGAGGCGGTGGGCAAGGGGGAATCTCCGGGACACTTCGCTACGATCTTGGCCGCCCGTGCGGCCGTGTTCCACATCCCCGCAGGCACGGCACTCGCGGCTTATGCATTTATCGAGATGCGGTGTCTGCGCTCAAAAGAGGTATGGCCTGCAGTCGCTCACTGCCTCGCGCGGATTCCTGCCTCCGCCTTGCTCCTGCGGGCTGCGTGAAACCATGGCTGCTGTCGAGACGCCAGAGACGAGCACCATTGAGGAATATCTCACGGACGAACCGTGGAATGTGATCGTGCACAATGACCCCGTGAATCTCATGTCCTATGTGGCCCTGATCTTCCGCCGCGTCTTTGGATATGACCGCGAGCGAGCAGAGCGGCACATGATGGAGGTTCATAACAACGGACGCTCCATCGTTTGGAGTGGAGATCGTGAGAAGGCGGAGTTCTACGTGCAGCAATTGCATGGACATCTTTTGCTTGCCACGCTCGAACAATCTTCCAGCGACTAGCAATGGAACTCCGCGTCACTAAAAATGGAACTCCGTCGCTTCGCAAGATTACGCCATACGTTTTCGAGATGCTCCAAGACATCGTCAAACATGCCTCGAGCGACCACCCCCTTGCAGAGGGGCGTTTTTACCCAGACCCTACAACAAGCGATGAGCTCCTTATTGAAGATTGGAAGGGCCTCGTCCAACCCGAATTGCAGGCTATTTTTCAAAGCTCCCGCGACGTCGTGCAAGCCGACCTGCGACGGGCCGTCAATCGCAACGAGCTCCTGTCCTGTGATATCCCGCTCCACCATGTGAACGACTGGCTCAACGCACTGAACCAAGCGAGGCTAGCCTTGGCCGCAGAACATCAGCTCACGGATGCTGAAATGGCATCCGACATTTCTCCGACTCAAAGCCAGGAACGCGCCGCAGTCCTCATTAAGATGCACTGCTACGCTTATTTGCAAGAATGGCTCATTGGGCAGACCGAGTAGACCTGGCCTTATGACCCTTTTTGTGCGCGCTCATAGGCTGCGCGCACAGTGTGGTCTGTCGCGCCAGAGTTTGACCTCCAAGCAACCACTCCGTCGGGACGCACAAGCATGGCGTCCGTCGGACCTAATCCGAGTTTTTCTAAACCTGTTGGATCCTCAAAATCGGATGTTCCCAAGGCAACGACTCGCGCAAAAGCCACTTCGGCTAGCGGCGCATCAATCCCGGCGAGGATGAGATATTTGTCGCCGCAGAGGTCGAGGCTGGATATCCGGCGTCCGGATTGGGTGAGCCAAGCGTGAGGTATACGAAAAAGGCCTTTGGCTTCAAAGGGTAGTTGCTCCGTTTGGCGGTGGGAGGCGGAAATCCGCGCACGCAGGCCCTCGAAATCCCCCTTCAGTGCGAGATCCGCCTCCTGAAAGACCTCACCCGAATTCGCATTCGCAGCCCGCATCGCTTCGGAAGACGCATCGTGTCGCTCGCGATGGTATGTCTCAAGTAAGCGTTCGCTTGCGCGCCCGTGGATAACCTCCGCCAGCTTCCACGCGAGGTTGTGAGCGGACTGGATACCCATATTCATGCCCAAGCCACCGGCGGGACTCAGCCGCGCCGCCGCATCGCCCACGAGAAAGACACGCCCGCGCTGAAACTCCACAGCCACGTTTGGACTCATGACCCACTGGCCAACGCTTAAAATCTCGACCCGCATACCTGGAACTTCAGCAGCCGATTGGATAAGTCCGCTCAAGCGTGCCGTGGTGAAATCGCCCGCAACCTCTCCGGGTTGGAGGAAATGGTGCATGAGCCATAGATCACGACCATTCACGGAAACAAAAAATTCGATAAGGTCCTGCCGTAGCACGTTCCTGAGAATCGTCTCGTTTCCCCGCACGGCTTGGCGGGGATCGGCATGGAAAAAGACGTTAAGAAAATGCCCCAAGTCACCAGGTCCCTCTGCCGCAATCGGGAGCTTGCGTCGCACGCCACTAGCGGCCCCGTCAGCGGCCACCAGCCATTCGGCTCGGATTTTGAGTTCGCCATCGGGAGTCACGACTTCGGCGTGCACGGCATGCTCCGAGGCGTCGAAGGATTTTACGAAATGCTGGAACAGGACGGTCGCTAGGGGCTCTGCCACGAGGGCCTCCAGTAGCACGGATTCCGTAATCGTCTGCGGACAGTGGAAGGGGCGGCACGGGCTCCGATCGGATTGGCCGTCCGGCAGCGGTGCGCGTCCGTATTCCTCACCAGTCCAAGAGTGGCTCCAAATCATGGATTGCGTCTCTGGCGTAGAAAAATCGGCTGCGAGCATTTTGTCATACAAGCCAAGCTCGCGACAAATTTCCGCCGTGCGTCGAGCGATATTCATCGCTTTGGGGTGCAGAGAAATGCTTTCGCTTTTTTCGCAAACCACGCACGGCACGCCCTTGCGCGCAAGGAGCAGAGCCATGAGCAACCCACAAGGGCCCCCGCCAATAATCAGGACGGTTGTTTCTTGCTCAAGCACCATAGTCAAGATTCTGCACCAAACAGATTCGCTTGCAATCTCTCGTCATGACTCACCCAAGCTCTCTTGAATGGTGGACAGCGCATTGCCCTCCAGTCGGTTGTTCACGTAAATGTAGCTGGGGCGCGTGACGTTCCGCTTTGTTAACGCGCGAATCGCCAACCGCGCAGGCGCATTGACTTCGTGGATCCTCGTATAAGGCGAGAAGGCCTCCACAGCATCAGTATAAACGCGCCCGGGCTTCAGGAGAAAACGCGCGGCAAAAAAGTCCGTCGCGCGCGCGCCTTGCCGATCAATCTGTTCCTGCACGGGGGGCATTCTTGTCCATGAATTATAGACATGGGCCACGTGGTGCTTTTGCAGAATATCAAAGTAACATCCCTCCAGAAACGTGGCATTCCGAATTTCCACGCCGTATTGCCAATCGCACGGGAGCTGCGCAAGAAACACGTCCAGCGCCTCGAAAAATGCTTGGCCGCTTTCAAAATCGCGCGCGTGAAATTCTGAAAACTCAAACATTAAAATGCCTGTCTTGTCCCGATAGTAGCTTAGCGGCTGAAGAAAGGCCTCTTGAAAGAGCTCAGCATTCAGAAAATTGGTATTCCGTCTCCCCGCACGATCACCATATCGGGCGTGGTTCGGAAAATGTCTCATGGTTATTTCGTCTGTGACTTTCCATGAAAACA